>Ga0066710_100007313_pt1 | contig 10522 bp, 10 predicted proteins | sample GraSoiAngelo_159_FD_79666 | JGI IMG/M metagenome (GOLD analysis project Ga0066710, IMG submission 79666) | Grasslands soil microbial communities from the Angelo Coastal Reserve, California, USA - 14_1009_16_40cm | ecosystem: Environmental > Terrestrial > Soil > Grasslands | place: USA...
GACCGATATAGGGAATCAAACACAAGAAAGCAGCGACACATCCTATGATCAAGGCGTTGCGCAACCCAATTGCTACAAAGACCGGAAGGACCAGCGCGGCCGAGATCAACGCGACGAGCAGGTTTCCCATCACGTACTGGCGAACCATGTGACTGAGCCCGCGGAAAACGTCTTCCGCGTGCTGTCGTCGAGCTGGGGGAAACAGGTTCAGGGTGGAAGCCCAAATCTGGTCCTTTGAAGTGAGCATAAAAAAAACCAGAAAAGGGATGAACAGGACGGCAACGGTGAACGCGTAGAAAGGTCCCAATCCCCTCTCCAGGAACTGCAACCAGGGCGACCCTTGCTGCAGCTGCACGGTGGGAACACTGGTTTGCGGGTTCGCAGGAATCCCAGTTGAAGTGCGCTGCCAGAGATCTCTGATGATGATTTGCATTCGCAGCACGAGGCGCTGGATCGGCGCGACGAGATTGGGCAGATCGTGAATAAAGGCCAGGGCACGCTCGTAGACGAGGTAAGCAATCAGGTAAAGCACTGAGAGCGCCAGCATCACCATCAGCAGCGAGCCTAGCCAGCGCGGAACTCGCATCCGCTCCATCAGAGCCACGCCCGGGTCAAGTACGAAAGCAATGATGAGCGCGCAAATCAAGGTGATAAGAATTGAACTAGCGTAGTAAATGCACGCGAAGACGATCGCGGTGGCGATGATCCGCAGGCTGGCATTGGCGAAGACCGCAGACGGGGCTTCCGTTTTGATCTCAGGCATGCGTTCGATTCGAGTGATCGTCACGATTCTAATCTCATGTCTACGGAAATTCCAGTCCGCGCGTCCGCGTTCGGCTTGCTCCGAAACCCGGAATTATCACCATCACTTATTTGCGCGATAAAGTGAATTAATCTTCTCCGTCTTCTTCGGGAAACCCTGCGCGCGTGAAAGCATCTAAACGAACATGGAGCTGACTGCGAGGTCGTGCTGAATGACCGAGCAAGTCGCTCGGGGACTCCGGCGAAGCGAGTGCCAAGCAACCCAATGCGCTTTTCGCCCAACTAAACCTGATGCGGAGGTGGGAGATGGCAATTCCCCGACGAGCTTTGGCTGTGGGTTCGGAACCCAAAACACTTTGGTGCAAATGCGGTAAAGCTTCGATTATGGCCCCTGCCGGTGCTACGCCCAAGACGCGTTACGTTTGCCCGTCATGCGCGGAGCGCGCGTTGCGCAGGCGAGGAGTCAGTCCTGCGCGAGTCCATTTCGACGAGCCGAAGGGCGAGCTCAGTGCGCTCAGAATCACAGGATAAGCCGGGATATGGGATCTCGCGGTATCGAACCTGAAGAATCACGTGGGCCGATTTCGGTTTGGCTCTGTGGCGCTCGTGCCTGCTATCGCTTCTGGGTTGGAAGGCCTTTGCCGGCCCAATCCGTGGCAAAGTTGCGCGGAATATCCAATACCATGAGGTGAGTGAATTTCATTGCCTTCAGCGTTGCGAATGCGGGACGCACATTCGGGCACTCCTTCATAGGGCAGCAGCCACAATAGAGCAGGACGGGATCACTTTTCGGCAAGCCCGAGGCCCACGTTTTCAGATGCTCGATTGCCTGGGGATTCCGACCCGGACCCATGTACACGGCACCGGGAATGTGGGCTGCTTTGTACATAAAATCGAATGCTACACATACGATGTGAGTCTTCTTTGCTGCCCCGCTCTCGAGTTCCTTGGCAAACGCCTCGGGGGTTATCGCTTCGCTTCCCGTCCACGGATCGTGCGAGGCGGTATCGGCTGCCTGCAGTAAGCTGCTTACAACAACGAGCGCGAGTAGCGGGCGGATCGCGAAAGCCGCTGATCCTCCCGCGTTCTTGATGGGCCAGTGCATAGGAATTACCTCCTTCGGGACATCTTACAATGGTTCTATTGCCGCGCTGTGCCGATGTACGCCTCATATCAGCGGCGTTTCCGTCCGAGGTCGAGTCGCCAGCAGGCAAAAGGGCTTGCAAGACGCGCGTTGCTCCGGCAACAGTATGAAACAAGGATGCGCTGGGCCGGCTGCGGTTTGCTAAACCGGTGGTGCTTGCCAGGCGCGGCCCCGCTCGATTTCTGCCGCGACTGCGAGCACAAGCTCCTCCTGATACGGTCTACCCACCACCTGTACTCCGATCGGCAGACCCTCCGGCGAGCGACCCACGGGCACCACAGCAGCGGGATTGCCCAGGATGTTGAACCATTGCATGTAGCTCATTGCCTTGAGGTATTCGACCTCATGCCCTCCCACCAGCCATTTCCGCTCGCCATGACGGAACGCGGGGACTGAGCACACCGGGCAGAGTAGGATGGGGAATTGTTCCATTTGCTTGAGAAACTCAGCGCGCAGCTGGTCCCGCTCGATCAGGGTGTTGATGAGTTCCTCGAGCCCGAGCGGCTTTTCGCGCGCGACGATGTCCAGGAACTCGCGCAAAATCGGACTCACCTCCGCCTCTCGATCCCCCAGGGTTGGTCTGAGCACGAATCCGCCCGCGCGCCCGAAAATATTCCACCACAACCTGCGGGCGGTCTGCAACCCTGATGGCTGAAACGGCTCCACCTCGAAGCCCGCGCCTTTTAACTTCTCCGCCGCCGAGCGAACCGCAGCCCGCGTTTCGGGAGTCGCGGGAGCGTCAGCATGTTCTTCGAAATAACCGATGCGGGTCTTCCGAACAGCCGCCCCCTTCCAAACTCGAAGCGGTACGGGAGCTGCAGTTGGATCGCCGATATCCGGCCCGGCCATGGCTTCGAACATAAGCTGCACGTCCCGAACAGTGCGCGCCATCGGCCCCACAACACCGATCAGGGCGAACGGTCCGGCCGAGGCGGGAAAGTGACCGGTGGCAGGAACCCGCCCGGGTGTGGGTTTTAAGCCGCAAATGCCCGTATAGTGCGCGGGCACTCGGATTGATCCGCCGCCATCGCTGCCCACCCCTCCCGCGCAGAGACGCGCAGCAAGCGCTGCTGACTCGCCACCGCTCGAACCACCAGGTGTGCGCTCGAGATCCCAAGGATTATTGCTCCGGCCGTACAGCAGATTGTCTGTCTCGTAAGCCATCAGCAACTCAGGGGCATTGGTATTGCCCATCACGATTGCTCCGGCGGCCTTGAGCCGCGCGACCAACGGCGCATCGCAGTCGGGAATGTTCCCGGCGCGCAGCTTGCTGCCGCACTCACAAGGCAGCCCCGCGACATTGATTGAGCTCTTGATAGAAATGGGAACTCCATACAGTCTCCCCCGGGCCCCATCGCGCATCAACCCTGCTTCCGCGCGGTGTGCCGCCGCGAGGGCACGCTCAGCGTCAACACAGACGAACGCGTTCAGGGTTGGATTAAGCTCTTCGATGCGATCCAGGTGAGCCCGGACCAGCTCAACCGGCGACACTTTCTTCCCAGCAATCAGTTCGGCCATTTCTGCGGCAGATAATCGTGTCAAGTCCTGCATGGAGAAAGATCACCCTAATAAAAGCGCAGGTTTACCTTACGCTCAAGCCGCCGTCCTGGTGCGCCTCATACAACCAGCAGGCGAGCCTAGATTCCGACAAGTAGCGAAAATCCCACCAGCTCTTTCGGCCGTAAGACTTGTCATCTCATCGCTAGACGTTGATGCAGAAGCATCTCGCAATCAGGCGGGGGCCAGAGGCAGGTTGACCGTAAAGGTGGAACCCTCTCCCAAGCGGCTTTCGACTGAAATCGCTCCCCCCATACGTTCGACGATGTGCTTCACAATGGAGAGGCCCAGGCCCGTTCCGCCCACGTCGCGAGACCGGGCTCTATCGACGCGGTAGAAGCGCTCGAAAATACGCGAAAGATCCTGCGACGGAATCCCAACTCCTGTATCCGCCACGGCAATGCGCGCTCGTCCCACGGACCCCGGTCCGGCTTGAACTCGCACTTCGCCTCCGGGATGGTTGAACTTGACCGCGTTGTCCAGCAGGTTGACGAGCGCCTGTTCCAGTCGCGTCCGATCCCCCATCACTTCCATCTCTTCCAGTCTTTCGCGCACCAATTGTACTCCACGTACCCGCGCCTCGGATTCAATCGCATGAAGGGCCGCATCGACTGCCGCTAGGACTGAAACGCGTTCAGGCGGCGCGGCCGGCCGTCCCGATTCGAGCTCCGACAGAATCAAGAGATCCGAAGTGATGTTATTGAGGCGAACAGACTGGGCGCGAATCATCTCCACAAAGTGGCGGTTATGTTCCCTGTCTTCAAGTGCGCCCTCGAGCAGGGTTTCGGCGGCGCCACGAATCGAAGTTAGGGGGGTGCGTAACTCGTGGGACACGTTGGCGACGAAATCCTTGCGGATACGCTCCAGGCGCTCCAGGTCAGTAACATCATGCAGAATCGCGATCGCGCCCGCGTGGGGAGGGCCTGTGAGCCGCGATACCTGGACCTCGAACCAGCGGCCATCAATAGCCGTCAACCGCAGCCGCTGTTTGATCGAGTTTCCTTCTTCCAGCGCTCGGGAGAGCATCCCCATCACTTCCGGATCGCGGAAGATATCCACCAGCGGTACGCCCTCCAGGATCGGCTTCATGGCATTGCTGGAATTCATGCCGATGAGCTTGGCAAAGGAATCGTTGCAGAAAGTGACGCGCAGGCGGTCGTCAACCGCCAGGACGCCTTCCACCATACTCGCCAAGATCGCCTCTCGCCGGGCGGATTCAAGACTCAGCCGGTCTACGAGGTCACGCAGTTGCGCTCCAGTTCGTTTGAATGAGACCGCCAGGTCACCCAGCTCGTCGTCTGGCGCCGGTAGGGATGTTCGCAAGGGCCGCCCTTCAACCAGGCCGTCGGCGAAGTCCTTCAGTTGCTTTGTACGCCACGCGAAGGCACGCGAAAACGGGTAGATCATCCCGAGGGCAACAGCCAAAGCCAGCAACGACGCGGTGATGATCTTGCGGCGAACTGTGGCACTCGCGGTATGCAGGTTCTCGACCGGGATAGCCAGGCGCAGAATGAACTTCGGCCGGCCCAGATAGCTGAGCGGCATCGCGACATAGCACAATTCACGATCGAGAGTTGCGCTATGGCGAATCGATTTACCGATCCGCCCTTCATAGGCGTCGCGAATTTCAGGCCGCCTTGCATGATTCTCCATACTCCCGGGATGATGCTCCGAGTCCGCAAGTACCACACCGGCGTCACTGATCACCGTGATTCGCGCCTGAGCGCGCGCTCCTGCCCGGAGCGCCCAGGCTTGCAGCTCCGAAGGCGGAACTTGCCCCACCTCAGCCGCGAGAATCCGTGCCGACGTTTCCAGCGCCTGCTGCGCGTCTTGTAGTTCTCGCTCGGTGATGTAGCGGCTTAAATAGAAGTTCAGGGCAAGAAAGCTGACTGCCAGAATCAAGCAGGAGCCGAGCAAAAGCTTGCGAAAAATCGGAGTCCTGATGATGCTCATGGCAACTGCGGGTCCCTAGGCTCAGAAAGGGCGGAATGAGATACCAGTTCGCTGTTGTTTTGGCTCTGATTCTGCGGTTTCACCACGCCGGTTCGCTTCTGCTACCCGGTATCAGCCTATTGTTCTTCTTCAGCCGATCCCGATGCGAACCTGTAGCCCGAACCACGAACCGTTTGCAGGTATTGAGGGTTGTCCGCCTGAGCCTCGATCTTTTCTCGGAGGCGGCGTACGTGAACGTCAACTGTTCGCGGCGTCACGAAGTGATCGCGACCCCACACTTCATCCAGTAGTCGATCGCGGCTGAAGATGCGACGCGGATTGGAAACCAGAAAGTGGAGCAGCTTGAACTCGAGCGCGCTCAATTCGACGCGGCGCCCGGCCACGAGCACCTCCTGTGTCCGCGAATCCAGCCGCAAGTCGCCCACTTCCACCACCTCGCGCGTTTCGAAGCTGCGCTCCTGCCGGCGCAAAACGGCTTTCACCCGGGCTACGAGCTCGCGCGGACTGAAGGGCTTCACCACATAATCATCGGCACCGATTTCGAGACCCAGAATCCGGTCAATCTCCTCGCCTTTTGCGGTCAGGAAGATCACGGGGACGGTCTTCAGCCGTTCGTCCGCCCGCAGTCGGCGGCAGACCTCCAGCCCGTCCTGGTCCGGCAGGAGAATATCAAGTAGCACCAGGTCCGCAGGGCGGCGGCGCAGTGATTCCAAGCCGTCCCGGCCCCGGCTGAAGCTTTCGATTTCAAATCCTGCCTTGCGGAAGTTGTACTGCACGAGGTCGACGATGTCTTTTTCGTCTTCAATCATTACGATGCGCTGCGCCATAGCGGGCCATTATAGCATCCCGACTTTACGTGATTGTTGCACATGCCCGCATTTAGCGTCGATTCACGGAGAGTCTGCGTTTGGGCGTGCTCGTGTTGGGCTGTGATTGGGAAGGCTCGCGGATGATCTACAGTTCTTCGGGCGTGCCGCGCGTGAGTCAACGAGTATCAGCGAGGCTTTGAAATGAGGCGTGCTTTGGCTCAGCGCTGAGATCCCGGGCGTCAGGTTTGATTCCCACCGCCTCGCCCACAATCAGGACTTTGGGGGAGGGAAGAGAGGGCGCATCGGGAAGCTCCGCGAGAGTCGTGAAGTAGGTCTGCTCCTCGCTGGTGGAAGCGGCAGAGACGATCAGGCAGGGTGTCGTGGCGTTCAGACCGGTGTCGCGCAATTCCGCCGCTACAGCGGCGAAGTCACTCGGCATGTAAACAACAAAGGTGGAGTTCTGATTGGCGTTCGACCCACTGGCTGGAGCAGTGAGCTTTGCGCCGTCAACAGGTGCAATCCGGTTCTCCCGGGATGCCTTCTCGATACGCCCGGCGCAATGGTGCCCAGTCATCAGAATGACCTTTGACGCTACATGCCGCTCCGTCAAAGATAGGCCGACGGCGGCCGCGGCGGTCGTAGCGGCCGTCACGCCAGGAATAACCTCGAAGTCCGCTCCCGCTTCCCGCAGCACCCGGATCTCCTCGCCAGCGCGCCCGAAGACCAGCGGATCACCGCCCTGAAGGCGGACAACGGTCAATCCTGCCGCGGCGTACGTGACAAGAAGAGAATTGATTTCCGCCTGGCTGGTAAACTTCCGCCCGCAACGCTTGCCGACGTTGAAGATCGAAGCAGCGGGTGACACCCGTTCCAGGATGGCGGGAGGGACCAGATCATCGTGGAGCACCACGTCCGCCAATCCGAGCACTCTCAAGGCTTTCAGCGTCAAGAGTTCAGGATCCCCGGGTCCCGCGCCGACAATGTAGACCTTGCCTTTCATTCTGTGCCTTTCGCAACCGGCCCTTTCACAACCGGCGCGCCATGCTGTTGCCGCAAGAACTCTTCAAAAGCGTTCCGGCACGCCATCCGATGCAACAGCTCGCGACGATACCCGGAATCCATCGATTGCTGAAAGAGCCGCTGCCGCTCACTCCCGAGTTGCTTTAACCACCCGGCGTATTCGGGTCCGAATTGCTCTTCCAGATCGCGCCTCAAACGCTGAGCCAGGGCAGGGCTCCGCCCGTTGGTCGAGATGGCGATCTGGAGATCTCCCCGCCGTAAGACGGACGGGTAGTAAAAATCGCAATGGGGTGGATCGTCAACAACGTTGCACAACACGCCCCGCCGCCTGGCTTCCTGGAAAATACGTTCGTTCAGTTCCGGGATGGAAGTAGCCACCACGACCAGGAAGACGCCCGTGAGATCAGCCGGTTCGAAGGCGCGCTGCCGCCACGAAATCTTTTGGGCATGCGCCAAAGCAGCCAGCGGCTCGATGGCTTGCGGAGCGACAACACGAACCTCGGCTCCGGACACGAGCAGGCCCTCGATCTTCGAGGCGGCTACTTTTCCCGCGCCCACCACCAGGCACGGACGGCCCTCCAGCTTCAGGAAAACGGGGAACAGGCTCGCCGACGCTTCGGCGGACGCGACCTCGGATTCAGCGTCCCGGGTATCAACCCGAGGCGCTGCCGTGGTCAGCGGAGCCTGTGGCGAGCGCTTCCAAGACTCTGAGTCAAGAACCTCGGTTGCTGATTTGTCCGAACCTTCCGCCGTGTACATTTCCTTTTAACCTGGCTTGTGAACTCAGCCGGCTCTTATGATTGGGCTGCAACGGGCGTTGAATCCCGAACGTCGGAGATTCCACGGGAGCGCGAGTGCAGTCCGCACTCGGTTTTCTGGAATCCTGACCAGCGTCCGGCGCGTAAATCCTCGCCCGGCTTAACGGGCCGCGTGCAATGGGTACAGCCGATACTGGGGTAATTCTGGTCGTGGAGTGGATTGTATGGCACGTCGTGCGACCGGATGTACTGCCAGACTCGTTCCCAGGTCCAATCGGCCAGCGGACTGACCTTCACCAAACCGAATTTGCCATCCCAGCCGACCTTGGGCGTGTCCGCGCGGGCACTCGTCTGGTCGCGGCGAACCGCTGCGATCCAGGCCTTCAGCCCGGCAAGCTTTTTCGTCAGCGGCTCGACCTTTCGAAGCGCACAACACTGGTCGGGCTGGCGGGTCCAAAGGGCAGCACCATAGGTGCGCTCCTGTGCTTCAGGACTCAATTCGGATCCACAGCGCTCGATGCGCACGCCGTAGCGTTCCTCAACCTGCTTCATCAGCGCGTAGGTCTCGGCAAACAGGAAACCGGTATCGAGCGTGAATAGCTGGAAATCGCTCCGCAGGCGCCACGCCATATCGATGAGGACCATGCCCTCAGCCCCGAAACCTGAAGCCAGCGCGACCTCCTGTTCGAAGTGTTGAAAGGCCCAGCCCAGGACGTCTTCTGCCTTCCAAAGTTCCACCCCGGTTGGAATTGCCTCGAGCGTTGAATTCATTGTGTGCTCCAAATTGGAAACTGCTCGTAGGTACTCAATATGTTCACTAAGGTGCTTCGGCTCGCCCTATACGACACCTGGCCGCCGCTTCTCAAATCGACTGGGACCGAACTTCCCAGTAGCATGAGAGCCCGCATCACAAGAGGAGCCGTAGCGCCAGGCACACACCCACCACGCCAAGAAACCGGGCGTACCAGCGCCGTTCGATCCTTCGGGAAAGGAATACGCCTGCCATTAAGCCGGGCATCAGGCCGATCATGACCTTGCCAAACAAGGGAACGTTGAAGCAGCCTACGCGCGAATAAAGCATCGCGCTCATGACTGCTACCACCCAGCCAAATAGATTCCCTACCGTAGCTAATTGCGGAACACTCCAGCCGGTTGTCGAGACGAGTAGCGGACCCAGTAAACTTCCTGATCCCACCGAGGTGAGCGCCTCAACGGGGCCCACGCTGAGTCCTGCCAGAAGAAGTGCGGTTCCATTCTCGTCGTGTTCAGACTCTTCTCGCTTTTTTCGCTCGGCGCCGGTAACAAGAAGAGCGCAAGCTGCAAGAAGAATTGCCACCGCAACGCCTCGCTTGAGCCACAGATCCGCTCCCGGAAGCGTCATCAAGCGCCATCCGCGAATCAGGAACCAGGTACCCAGGACGCCTCCAATTCCCCCACCCACGACAATCCACGCTCTGCGCCCAGGCCAATGACCCAGTTGGCGATGCACGAGGACACCCGCGATTTTGGAGACTGCAGCTAATCCCAGGGCCGTCGCCACAGCCACGGCAGGTCTGTATCCGCTGAGGATGAGTAGTGGGGTTATCACGACGCCCAGCCCCATCCCCGTAGCCCCCATGAGGATTCCGCCTGCAAAGCCGATGACAAGCTCTAGCATCCTTTTCCCTCGTCTTCCTAATCAGTCAGTCATTCTGCTCGTGCCCGCCCGGAATTCCATGAAGGCAGTTGCGCGGCGGTCCTAATGGGTTCGCTGTAACGCTTTCGGCGTTCGATACCACGTGCCGCTCAGCAGGTGTTTCTCTCGAGCGCCGCTCCGGTCTGAACATAGGTTCCGGCTCAATGTGGCTCCTTCCCATAGCCTTACATCTCCTGAAAAATAAAAAAGCCCACTCACCAGGATTCTCTTCTGGCAAGTGGGCTTTTTGGTGCTGAATTAACTAAACCTTACGTTAGCCGCTCCCCGCGCCAGAAGCTGTGTGCGCACAACAACACTGACAACAACAACAAGCGCAACAAGTCATCTCCCGGTCGTGAAGCCTCATTAGCATGAAGATTGGATTCCCGCGGCGACCCTTCCGATTCAGGGTCCGTCCTGCAAAACTCTTAACCGCTTACAAGCATGCGCGTAAACCCTTGCCATTGTCAAGTAAGAAAAAGACTTTGGCAGCGCTGCACCGGCACCCAAAACTTTCTTTCGATGCGTCGGCCGTTGCGACTTGCTGCCAGGAGGGGAGCCCTCGGACTTTTTTCAGCGCGCCGCCTCGAGATGTAAATCTCGGTCAAGACTAAACCTCAGAACGGTTTCTGCCGGAACACGCACCGTCTTGCCTCGAGTCATCACCTGCGTGACAGCTCCGCCACCACCGCCTACAGCGGCACCAATACCGGCGCCTTTGCCGCCTCCGACAATCGCACCGATCAGTGCGCCAACCGCCGCACCCCCGCCGACCATTTCGCCAGTCCTCTTGTTGGCGCCAAGCCCTTGCCGGCTACTCTCGACAATGTCCGATGTGCTCACA
>Ga0066710_100007314_pt1 | contig 10522 bp, 9 predicted proteins | sample GraSoiAngelo_159_FD_79666 | JGI IMG/M metagenome (GOLD analysis project Ga0066710, IMG submission 79666) | Grasslands soil microbial communities from the Angelo Coastal Reserve, California, USA - 14_1009_16_40cm | ecosystem: Environmental > Terrestrial > Soil > Grasslands | place: USA...
CGACGACCACGCCGAGCAGGGCGGGCAACTGATCGAGAAGACGGTCCACGGTAAGAGCCTCCCAAGCGCCGCCAGGCCGCGCCGTCCCGGGCTCGCGGACCGGACGGGAGTTCAGGCGTCCGAGTCGTCTTGCGACTGATCACGAGCGAGGCAGAACTCGTTTCCCTCGGGGTCGGCCAGGACGAACCAGGTCTGGCCGAACTCCTGCCGGGCGGCGGGCGTGGCACGGGACGCGCCCAGCCCCTCCAGGCGCTCGACCTCGGCTTCGACGTCGTCGACGAGCAGGTCGAGGTGCAGCCGGTTCTTCACGGTCTTCGGTTCCGGTACCCGCTGGAGAGTGAGCACGACGCCGTGCCCGGTCAGCGTGACGTACCTGTCCTCGATGACGCCGTCGACCACGAAGCCGGCGGCGGCCTGCCAGAATGTCGCGGTCCGCCGAAGGTCGCAACAGTCGAGGGTGAACTCGATCCGCATACCCCCGATTCTTCCCCGCCAGCGAAGGAGGAGCGGATGCGCGAGGAGTCGCGGTCCACCGCACCGGGTGGGGTGCGGTACCGCGCCGCGGGTCCGGACGACGCCGGGTCGGTGGCGCGGCTGCATGCCGACAGCTGGCGCCGCCACTACCGGGGCACCTACGCCGACGCGTACCTCGACGGCGACATCCTCACCGACCGCCGCGCCGTCTGGTCGGCCCGGCTCGCCGCCGCGGCCGGCACCGCGACGCTCCCGGCCGGCACCGCGACGCTCCCGGCCACCGCGACGCTCCTGGCCGAGGACGACACCGGGCCGGTGGGTTTCGTGCACGTCGTCTTCGACGACGACGACCGGTGGGGCAGCCTGGTCGACAACCTCCATGTCGCGCCGGGCCGCCAGCGCGCCGGCATCGGTACCGGTCTGCTGGCGCGCGCCGCCACGCCGCGCAGGCGTTCTACCGGGCGCTCGGCGGTACCCGTGTTCCCGCTCTGCTACCGCATCGCCTGGCCCGACGCGGCAGGGCCTTTCAGCGGTATGCTGCATCGATACTCTTGATTGGCTCCAGTTGGCGGGGTTATGGTCGCGCCGGATCCCGGGAGGCAACAGATGCGCAGGCTGGCGAGAGGTGTCATCGCGGTACTGACGCTCGTTCCGATCGCCGTCGCGGTCAACGCGCCCACGGCGCACGCGCAGGACAACGGCGTCGGGCGCACCCCGCTGATGGGGTGGAGCAGTTGGAGCTTCATCCGGCACGAGCCGACCGCGGCGAAGATCGAGGCCCAGGCCGACGCGATGCGTAACAGCGGCCTGGCGGACGTCGGGTACCACAACATCAACGTGGATGACTTCTACTACGAGTGTCCCGGCAGCCAGGGGCCCAACGTCGACGCGTTCGGACGGTGGGTGACCGATCCGGCGAAGTTCCCGCCGAGCGACGGCAAGGACGGCATCGCGGTCGTCGCCGACCACGTGCACGCCGACGGCCTGAACTTCGGCCTCTACGTGACGCCGGGAATCTCCAAGCAGGCGGTCGCGCAGAACACCCCGATCGAAGGCACCCCGTACCACGCGGCCGACATCGCCACCACGACCGCGGAGAAGAACTACAACTGCAAGGGCATGGTCGGCATCGACTACACCAGGCCCGGGGCGCAGGAGTTCGTCAACTCGTGGGCGAACGAGTTCGCCTCGTGGGGCGTTGACTACGTGAAGATCGACGGCGTCGGCACCAGTGACGTCCCGGACATCCAGGCGTGGTCGGCGGCGCTGCGCCAGACGGGCCGGCCGATCCACCTCGAACTGTCCAACAACCTGGCGATCAGCGGCGCGGCGACCTGGCAGCAGTACTCCAACGGCTGGCGCACCGGCGGCGACATCGAGTGCTACCGGTGCGAGAGCGGCGGCAGCAGCTACCCGTTGACCAGCTACCCCAGCGTGCAGTCGCGGTTCAACCAGGTGGCCAACTGGCAGCCCTACGGCGGGCCGGGCGGCTTCAACGACTACGACTCGATCGAGCTCGGCAACGGCGCCAACGACGGCCTGACCGTCGACGAACGCAAGACCCAGCTGAGCCTGTGGGCGCTCGCGGCTTCGCCGCTGATCCTCGGTACCGACCTGACCAACCTGGACCCCACGGACCTGCAGCTGCTGACCAACCGCGACGTCATCGCGGTAGACCAGGATGCCATCGACGCAGCTCGCATTGTCAATACGTCGGGCCAGCAGGTGTTCGCGAAGACCGAGCCGAACGGCGACGCCGTCGTCGGCCTGTTCAACACCGCGGGCAGCACCCAGGTCGTGTCCACCACGGCCGCGGCGGTCGGGCTGCCCGCGGCCAACGCGTACCTGCTGAACGACCTCTGGTCGCACACCACCGCGAACACCACCGGCACGATCGCCGCGGACGTGCCGCCGCACGGCGTCGCCCTGTACCGGATCCACGCCACCGACTTCGGCCGGTTCGCGCCGCCGAGCACCACGCTGTCGCTCGCCGGCCTGTCCACGGTCACGGCCGGGCAGCCGGTGACCGCGACGGAGACGTTCACCAACAACGGGATCCAGGGGGTACAGCAGGTGCGGCTGCAACTGGCCACGCCGGCCGGCTGGGCGGTCACCCCGACGACCGCCACGAACTTCGCGGTAGTGGGCAGCGGGCAGACGGTACAGGCGAGCTTCCAGGTGGTCGCGCCGGCACCGAAGACGCTGTTCCAGTCCGACACCGTGACGGCGACGGCGGACTACCGGTGGTTCGGCATCATCGCGGCGCACCTGGGCGTGCCGGCCACGGTGACGACCAACTCGCCGGTGACCGCGCCGTACCGCACGTTCTCGTCGGCGAGCGACGGGCCGGCCGGGTACGCGGAGTCCGGGCCGCTGTTCGGCGTCTCCGGGGCCGGGCCGGACCTGTACAGCAACAGCGACACGTACACGGCCATCTACCTGCCGGGCGCGGTCGGCACCGCGACCACCATCCAGACCCAGGTCGCGTCGCACCAGAACCTGACCGGCTTCGGCAAGGCCGGCATCCTGGTGCGCAACGACATGACCGCATCGGGTACCGGTCCGGAAGGCGTGATCCTGTTCGAGTCGCCGTCGGGTGGCATCCAGCTGGAGTGGAACAACAACGGCGGTACCCACATCAACGCCGTCATGCCGCCGAACGGGACGATCGCCGACACGGTACCGGTCTGGCTGAAGCTGGTCCGCGCCGGTACCACGTACACCGGCTTCTACTCGACCGACGGCACCACGTGGACCACGGTCGGCACCGCGACCGTCACGGCGCAGGCCGACACCCAGGACGCCGGCCTGTTCGTCACCTCGCACGTGTCCGGCTCGCCGGCCCAGGCGGTGTTCAACACCTTCGCGGTCACCACGAATTGACCAGGATTGTTCAATGGGTGTTCGTTGCCCGCGGCGGACACCGGATAGTGGTCGGTGACGGGGGTTGGGGGTTGGCTCGCCGGGTCCGGCTCAGTCAACGGGGGTGGGCCCGGCCGGCCGGAAGTACCGTTGCGGCCGCTCGGTCACGTCCGGTAAGGCGCTGCAGATCGCCCTGATCGGTCGAGCACGCCTGCGATCGTATGCCCCGCCCGGGCGCCCGAGGGCGGAGGCACCGTACCCGTCAGCAGCAGCCGCAGCCGCAGCCACAACCGCACTCGTCGTACCGCATCGTCGTCACCCCCCTTCGGCGCACTCCGGCGGACACCAGGACACGGCCGCGGTCGGATCGGGGCACGGCGCCGCCGCGAGCATCGCCGCCACCTCGTCCCGCAGCCGGTTGAGCCGGGCCAGCTCCGCATCGATCTCGGCCAGGTGCCGGCGCAGCATGTCCTCGGCCGGTTCGCACGGGCACACACCGGTGTCCCGTACCGCCAGCAGGTCCTTGATCTCCGAAAGGCGCAGCCCGAGCCGCTGCGCGCCGCGGATGAACCGCAGCCGGTCCACGGTCGCCTCCGGGTACCGCCGGTGTGCCCCCGTTGTCCGCGGCGGCGGCGGTACCAGGCCGGTCCGCTCGTAGTACCGCAGTGTGTCCGGCCGCACCCCGGCCCCGGCCGCCACCTCGGCGATCGTCAGTCCCGCGCTCATGCCGGATCCTCGCTGACGCTCGCTCATGCGCCAACGGTAGAACCTGGAGTGCGGTCCGGGTTCAAGGTGATCTGAGCCACTCGCGGAAAAGGAAATGTCCGCCCGCCCGGTGCCGTTATGCCAGTCGCTGGTGTGCTCCGTGTCCCCGGGCCTCACCTAAATTGCCTTCGCGGAATACCGTTCGGCTGGAGCCGCGTCGTGCCACTCGCCGAGAGGCGACCGGCACATCAGCGTCCTCGCGGGTGGCCCCGCACCGATCCGGTGCGGGGCCACTTCGCTAGAGCGCGAACCCGGAGCTAGAGCGCGAACCCGGATTCCAGGTGCGCCAACGCCCGGTCGATCAGCTTCCCGAGATCCTCCGCGGCGCCGCCGTCGACCCAGGCGTAGATCGCCGCGATCATGGCGCCGGTCAGCGCTCCGGCGAACGCCCGTACCTCCAGTTCGGCCGGATCCCGCCCGGTCCGCCTGGCGACCGCGCCGGCGAGCATGTCCACGCTGCTGTTGAAGTTGTCCAGCATCCGCATCCGCAGCGCCGGTACCGCGAGCATCAGCTTCGTCCGCTGCTTGATCTTGCTGACCTCGACCGGTCCCATCTGGCTGAACCCCATCGACATCACGTGCCGCAGCGCCGGCAGGAACGGCTCGTCGGACGGCTCCTGGGCCAGTAGCGCCAGCAGCATCGGGTCGTACTCGTCCTCCAGTACCACATCTTCTTTGGTCTTGAAGTACCGGAAGAACGTGCTGGGCGAGATCTCCGCCGCGGCCGCGATCTGGTCGACCGTGGTCTGCTCGTACCCCTGCTTCTCGAACAGCCGCAACGCATGCTCCTGGATGGACCAGCGGGTCTTCTGCTTCTTGCGTTCACGCAAGCCGGGCGAGCTCATGAACCGATTCTTCCTCGCCCGCCGGCACCGCCGCAGCGGACGGCTGCCGCGCCGGCAGGAACAGCGCCGCGGACAGCGCGCCGAGCAGGGCGACCGCGGCGCAGACCAGCAGCACCCGGTCCATCGCGTGCAGGTAGGCGTGCTGGCCGCCGACGAGCACGGCCGGGTCACCGGTCCGCGCCGCGTACGCCGCCGCGGCCGGCAGCGACTCGCGACCCGCCACCGGCGCCTGCGCCGCGTACGCGCCGGCCAGCACGCTGCCCAGGATCGCCACGCCGAGCGCGCCGCCGACCTGCCGCATGGTCATGGTCAGCGCGCTGCCGGAGCCGGCCCGCGCGGGCGGCAGGGCGCCGAGCACCGCGTCCATGGCCGGGGTCAGGGCCAGGCCGGTACCCACGCCGATCGTCGCCATCCAGGCCGCCACCTGGCCGTACCCGGTGTCGAAGCCGGTGCGGGCGCCCCAGGCCAGGCCGCCGGCGATCACCGCCAGGCCGGCCGCGGCCGGAATCTTGTTGCCGACGAAGTGGATCAGGCGCTCGCTCAGCGGCGACGCGACGAGCAGGCCACCCACCAGCGGCAGGATGCGCATGCCGGTGCCGAGGGCGTCGGCGCCGCGCACGAGCTGCAGGTACTGCGGCACCGCGAACAGCACGCCGAATAGGGCGAAGCCCGCCAGCGTCGCGGTGGTCGAGCCCCACAGGAAACGCGCGCTGCCGAACAACCCCAGGTCGATCATGGGGTACCGGCTGCGCCGCTGCTGGGCGACGAACAGCGCCAGTACCGCGACGCCCAGCGCCAGCGTGCCGAGCACGACCGGGCTGCGCCAGCCCTTGTCGGGTACCTCGATGATGCCGTACACGAAGGCGACCAGGCCGACCGTGGACAGCGCGCCACCGGCGAGGTCGACGCGCCGGCCGGCCGGGTCGCGGGACTCCGGGACCAGCAGCGCGACCGCGACCAGGGCGAGCCCCGCCGCCGGTACGTTGACCAGGAAGACCGAGCCCCACCAGAAGTGCGTGAGCAGGTACCCGCCGACCAGCGGCCCGAGCGGGATACCCAGCCCGATACCGACCGTGACCAGGGCGATCGCCTTGCCGCGCTCCTTGTCGGCAAACAGCGCCGGCAGGATCGCGATGGTGATCGGGGTCAGGATCGCCGCGCCGACGCCCATCGCCGCGCGGACCGCGATGAGCTGGCCGGGGTCGTCGACCAGGGCGCCGAGGGCGGAGGCGCCGCCGAACAGCGCCAGGCCGATCAGCAGCAGGCGCTTGCGGCCGTACCGGTCGCCGAGCGCGCCCGCCGGCAGCAGCAGCCCGGCGAAGACCAGCACGTAGGCGTCCACGATCCACTGGAGCTGGCTGTTGGAGGCGTGGACCGCGCCGCCGAGCGTGGGCAGCGCGACGTTGAGGATCGTCATGTCGAACCCGAGGACCAGCACGCTCAGTACCAGCGCGCCCAGTGCCCACCACCGACGAGGGTTCATGACAGTCGCCTCCTTTTAGAAGCGTCTACTTTTTAGGAGTCGCTGTCACTTTACGACCGCAGGGCAGGGTTCGGCAAGGTGATGTCCGGAACCGGTCCTGTGTCAGATGCGCAGGTGGGATGCGCCGTTGAGATCGAGGATCGCGCCGCTGGTGAACTCGATGTCCGGCGCGGCGAGGAACAGTACCGCCGCGGCGACCTCCTCGACCGTCGCCACCCGGCCGAACGGGCTCTGCGCCAGGATCTCCTCGTGCCGCGGCCCGTCCAGGATCGCGTTGGCCATGTCGGTCGCCACGAACCCGGGCGCCACCGCGGTCACCACGATGCCGTCCCCGCCGAGGCCCTTGGCCAGCGACTGGGTGAACGAGTTGAGCGCGCCCTTGCTGGCGCCGTACGCGAGGTGGTTGGGTTCGCCGCGGAACGCGCCACGCGACGAGACGTTGACGATCCGCCCGCCCCGGCCGCCGGCCCGCATATGGCGCACCGCGCACCACGTCGCGTTCGCGGCACCGAGCAGGTTCACGTCCAGCGTCTCCCGCCAGGCCCGCTGCCAGGCGGCGTAGTCGTCTTCGTCGATCTTGTTGTCCGGGTACACCCCGGCGTTGTTCACCAGGACGTCCAGGCCGCCGAGCCGGTCGGCGGCTTCGTCGACCATCCGCCGTACCGCCTCGGGGTCGGCGAGGTCAGCCTGGACGGTCACGTGTCCGGCGCCCGGCAGGTCGTCAAGCACCTTCTGAGCCGCGTCCCGGGAGCCGCCGTAGTGCACCGCCACCCGCTCGCCGGCGGCGGCGAACGCGCGCGCGACCGCGGCGCCGATCCCCCGCGATCCGCCGGTCACGAGCACGGCGCGGCTCATGAACCCAGCCCCGCGCTCATGTCAGCCCCGCCAGCGCGGCCAGCAGCCGGTCGACGTCGGACCGGTCGTTGTAGTGCACCAGGCCCGCCCGTACCGCCCCGCCGGTGTCGCGGATGCCGAGCGCGCCGGTCAGCTCCCAGGCGTAGTTGTGCCCGTCCCACACGTTGATCCGGCGGCTGGCCAGGTGCTCGGCCACGGCGCGCGGGGTACGGCCGGCAACCCGGAACCAGGCGGTCGCGGTGCGCCGGGCCGGGTTGCCGTACCGGGTCACGCCGGGCAGGTCGGCAAGCCCGGCCAGCAGCACCGCGAACAGCTCCTGCTCGTACCGTTCCGCCGCCGCCATCGACGCCAGTACCCGTTCCCGCCGGCTCCCGGTCGCGTCGCGATCGAGTGACGCCAGGTGCTCGACCGCGGCGGTCACCCCGGCCAGGTCGGCCAGCGGCGCGGTGCCGGTCTCGAAGCGGTACGGCACCTCGCCCGGCGAGGACGCCAGCTTGTCCGGGTGCAGCCGCTCCAGCAGCGCCGGATCGGCGATCACCGCGCCGAGGTGCGGCCCGCACCACTTGTAGGCGCTGGTCGCGTAGAAGTCGGCGCCGAGTTCGGCGACGTCGACGGGTACGTGCGGGGTGGCGTGCACGCCGTCGACGTAGGCCAGCGCACCGACCGCGTGCGCGGCCGCGGTGATCGCGGGCACGTCCGGCCGGGTACCCAGCACGTTGCTCGCGGCGGTCACCGCGACCAGCCGGGTCCGCCCGGTCACCAGCTCCTTGTACTGCTCGACGGGCAGCTCGCCGGTGGCGAGGTCCACCTCGGCCCAGCGCACCGTGGCACCGGCCCGGGCGGCGGCCTGCAGCCAGGGCCGGACGTTCGCGTCGTGGTCCAGCCGGGAGACGACGATCTCGTCGCCGGGCGCCCAGCCGGCCGCGATCGCACCGGAGAGGCGGTAGGTCAGCGTGGTCATGTTCGCGCCGAATACCACGCCGTCCGGGTCGCCGCCGACCAGGTCGGCGACCGCGCGGCGGGACTCAGCGACGATCGCGTCGGAACGGTGACTGGCCGGGAACGCGCCGCCCTGGTTGCCGATGCCGGCCCGGTATGCGCCGGCGATCGCCTCGATCACGCTGTCGGGTACCTGGGTGCCGGCGGCGCCGTCGAGGTATGCGTAGCCGTCGGCGAGCGCCGGGTACCGGGCGCGGATCGCGGCGACGTCCAGGCTCATCGGGTGAACAGGGTCATCGGGTGAACTCAGCCGCCAGCAGCTCGGCGATCTGGGCCGTGTTCAGCGCGGCACCCTTGCGCAGGTTGTCGCCGGTGACGAACAGGTCCAGCGCGCGCGGGTCGTCGAGCGAGCGGCGGATGCGACCGACCCAGGACGGATCGGTACCCACGGCGTCGATCGGCATCGGAAACTCCCCGGTCGCCGGATCGTCGACGAGGATCACGCCGGGCGCGTGCCGGAGCACCTCGCGGGCGCCGTCGGCGTCGACCTCCGACCCGAACACCGCGTGGATCGCGACCGAGTGGCCGGTCACGACGGGTACCCGCACGCACGTCGCGGACACCTTCAGGTCGGGCAGGCCGAGGATCTTGCGCGACTCGTTGCGGATCTTGACCTCTTCGGACGACCAGCCGCCAGCCTTGAGCGAGCCGGCCCACGGTACGACGTTGAGCGCCAGCGGCGCCGGGAACGGGCCCAGCTCGTCGCCGACGGCCAGCCGCACGTTGCCGGAGCGGGAACCGAGCACCCGGTCGCCGGCCACCTTGGACATCTGGTCCAGCAGCGTGTCGATGCCGACCTTGCCGGCCCCGGAGACCGCCTGGTACGACGCGACGACCAGCTCACGCAGCCCGTACTCGCGGTGCAGCGGCGCCACCGCGACGATCATCGCGAGCGTGGTGCAGTTGGCGTTGGCGATGATCCCCTTCGGGCGGTTGCCGACCTGCTCGGGGTTGATCTCGGGTACCACCAGCGGCACGTCGGGATCCATCCGGAACGCCCCGGAGTTGTCCACCGCGACCGCGCCCCGATCGGCGGCGATCGGCGCCCAGGTGGCGGAGATCTCGTCGGGTACGTCGAACATGGCCACGTCGACGCCGTCGAACGCCTCCGGCGCGAGCGGCTGCACGGTCAGCTCGTCGCCGCGCACCACGATCGTCTTGCCGGCCGACCGGGCCGAGGCGATCAGGCGGATCTCGCCCCACACGTTCTTGCGGGACGAGAGCAGCTCGCACATGACGGTTCCGACGGCGCCGGTCGCCCCCACGACTGCGAGGGTGGGCAGCTCAGACATCACTTCTACCTCCCGGTCCCGGCGTAGACCACCGCTTCCTCGTCGCCGCCCAGGTCGAACGCCTCGTGTACGGCGCGGACCGCGGCATCCAGATCCGTGTCCCGGCAGACTACCGACACCCGGATCTCCGAGGTAGAGATCATTTCGATGTTCACCCCGGCATCGGCCAGCGCCGCGAAAAACGTGGCGGCCACGCCGGGGTGCGAGCGCATGCCGGCGCCGATCAGCGACACCTTGCCGATGTGGTCGTCGAAGAGCAGGCCCTTGAAACCCACTTTCTCCTGTACCTTCTGCAGCGCCGCCAGGGCGGTCGGCCCGTCGCTGGTCGGCAGCGTGAAGGAGATGTCGGTGCGGCCGGTGCCCTCGGTCGACACGTTCTGCACGATCATGTCGATGTTCGTCTCGGCCAGCGCCACGGTCTCGAAGATGCGTGCCGCCTCGCCCGGCGCGTCCGGTACGCCCACGATCGTGATCTTGGCTTCGCTCCGGTCGTGGGCGACGCCGGTGATCAGTACTTGCTCCATGGGCAGATCCTCCATCGAGCCGGTGACTAGGGAGCCGGGCGTGTTCGAGTACGACGAGCGGACGTGGATCGGCATCCGGTACCGCCGGGCGTACTCCACGCAGCGCAGCATCAGCACCTTCGCGCCGCAGGCGGCGAGCTCCAGCATCTCCTCGTAGGTGATCGTGGCGATCCGCCGGGCGTTCGACACGATCCGCGGGTCGGCGGTGAAGACCCCGTCCACGTCGGTGTAGATCTCGCACACGTCGGCGTGCAGGGCCGCCGCCACCGCCACCGCGGTGGTGTCCGAGCCGCCCCGGCCCAGCGTCGTGATGTCCTTGGTGTCCTGCGAGACGCCCTGGAAACCCGCGACGATCGCGATCGCGCCCTCGTCGAGCGCCTGGCGCAGCCGCCCCGGCGTGACGTCGATGATGCGGGCCCGGCC
>Ga0066710_100007315_pt1 | contig 10521 bp, 7 predicted proteins | sample GraSoiAngelo_159_FD_79666 | JGI IMG/M metagenome (GOLD analysis project Ga0066710, IMG submission 79666) | Grasslands soil microbial communities from the Angelo Coastal Reserve, California, USA - 14_1009_16_40cm | ecosystem: Environmental > Terrestrial > Soil > Grasslands | place: USA...
AGTGCCGTCATTCAAGCGGAATCCGCCGCCGGCGGTTAACTCGCCCGTGAACCGACCGTCTCCATTGATCTGCAGGCTGCCGTTGAAGGTATTGTCCGCATCGAGGACAGCCACCGGGGCGTTGAATCGCTTTCGCAAAACCAGCCCATGCACGCCGATCGAGCCATTGCCGAGGGAGACGATATTATTCAAGCTCGGCGGGACATCTGCGCCGTATTCGCTGCTACCCCAACCGACGATCGTTCCATCAGACTTCAAGGCCAGGCTGCGAACATAGCCCGCTGAGATGGCGACCACATTGCTCAAACCTGCAGGCACCATCGATTGGCCGTAATGGACGCCGCTCGAGGGATCATTGGTCGTTAGACCCGCGCCCCACGCCACGACGGTGCCATTGGCTCTCAGCGCTAGCGTGTGAGCAGCACCGGCGGACACGGCAACGATGTTGCTGAGGCCGGAGGGCATATCTATTTGACCGAATTCGTTCCCGCCCCAAACTCTTACGGTGCCATCTGACCTCAAGACGGCGTTATGATAAATACCGGCGGAGACAGCCACGGCGTTGTTTAAGCCAGGTGGAATATTAAGCGTACCTTGGTCGTTCGTGCCCCAGCCAACGACCGTTCCGTCAGCTTTAAGTGCCAGGTTGTGGAAGGCGCCGGCCGCTATAGCGATTATATTATTTACAGTTGCAGGAACGGCGGACTGGTTCTGATCATTATTTCCCCACGCGACGACGGTTCGATCGGCCCGCAATGCCAGGCTGTGCGCGAAACCAGCGGATATTGCGATGACGTTCGCAAGCCCCGGCGGGACAATCGATTGGCCCGAGTGAGTAGTGTCGGCCGGACTATTATTGTCGCCGCCACCCCAGGCAAGCACGGTCCCATCCGCTTTCAAGGCCATGCTGTCGTACGTGCCGGATGAGACTGCCACGACATTGTCCAGACCGGCGGGCACGTTGCGTTGGCCTTCCGTGTTTCTTCCCCAGGTCGCAATGGACACATTGCTGCTGGTGAGACCGAGGGAATTAACCGATATGTTGGTGAGCGCGCCGCCGTCTCCACCGAAAGTGCCGGTAAGATTCACACCGGTGCGATTATTCGTGACCACGGTTCCAGGCAGTTGCGCAGGATTGAGTGTGCCCGTGATGTTCGCGGCCGCCACGGAATTGGCGGTGCCCGCGATGGCCGCGTTCGCGGCGCGAAGCGCATATGGCGTGGGTGTAAGCTTCTGACGCGGCGTGAGCGTGGTGAACGGCCCGAGGGTGGTACGCAATTGGATTTCGAGCCAACGGTCCGCGCCCGCGCTGAAAGGCGCATTGCCAAAGTCCAACGGCAGCACGAACAATCCGTTGGTCACTCCGACAATTACCGCGGCGGGGTTGTTGGCGGCTACCTGTCCGCCTGCGCTCGGGGAATCCCAAAGCGTCGCTTGGATTTCTGCGACGCCGGTAAAGGCGCTGGACCCGGAGTTCAACCGGCCTTGGTACGTGAACACGGTGCCTTGGGCAAAGCCACTTGAGATCGCAGTGATAAGAAATGATGCGATTAAGGCCAGCGTGAAACACAACTCTCTGATCTTCATAGAATACAGCGCTTTTGGTTTGTGGTTCGGAGATCGGTGGGATGGTGAATCAGATACCGACAAAAGGCCAGCTATCTTTGACCTGTTCTGTCCAAGCATCTTTTTGGAGGAGCAATGTTCAGGAAGGCCGAAAAATTTCATCCGTGTTGATCCGTGTTCATCCGTGGTTTAAAGTCCGCCCCTGTAGATCCAGCATGAACAACGAAGTGGCAGAAGTCTTGTGGGAAGGGGTTCATTGCAGCCTCGCGATTGAGCGGCCGGCAGTGGGCGTGGTTGTGGTCCGCCTCATTGGCTGGGACGCCGGGGAATTCGGCGACGTGCCTATGAAAGAACTGGCCAAGGACCTCGCTAAATCCGGTCTCATTGAATTATTTATCGACGCGCGCGCGGTAAAAGGCGCTTCGATTGAAGTGAGTGGCGAGTGGGCGCAGTGGCTGGCCAAAAACCGCGCCCGGTTCAAGCATATCAGCATGTTGACCGGCTCACGCTTCATCCAACTCACCGCCAACTTCGTGCGCCGCTTCGCCGATCTCGGTGAACTCATGCGCATCTACACGGACCCCGTTGCGTTCGACGCCGCGCTTTTGCAATCGGCCACTTGCGCAAAAGTCGGAGAATAGACGCAAATCTGCAGTGGGGTGCTGCGTTAACCGGTCATGAGCAAGGCCTTCACACGCGAGGACGACGACGCGCCGGAGACAAAGCCGGTGGTCCGGTCCATGCCTGTCCTCCCTGCCGGTGTGAAGAACCTGATCACCGCCAGCGGCGCAAAAGCGCTCCGCCGCGAGTTGGCGCAACCGGGTGTGACCGCCGCCCGCGCCGCCGAGGTACAGCGGATTCTGCAATCGGCTGCTGTTCAACCACCCCCGCCCAAACCGTGGGACCAGGTCACCTTCGGCGCAACCGTTACCGTCCGAGACCGCGAGGAAGTCGAAGATTATCGGCTCGTAGGTGCTGACGAAACAGACCTCGATCGCAATTGGATCAACTGGTGCTCCCCAATCGCGCAAGTCCTGATGAACGCCCGCATCGGCCAGCGCGTCCGCTTCCGTGACCGCGAGCTCGAAATCCTCAACATCAGGTACGATTAATTCGTTTTGTGAAATTTCTGTCCTCCCGTCTCCAATTTGGCCGGCTGACGCTGTCTCTGCCTCAAAATCCTACTGCCCCAATCGCACCACCCGATAGAACCCGCTACTCAGCCCCGGCCGCAGGCCGGTCCAACTGGCCTGAGTGCCTTGGGCGATGATGCCGCCGCTGACTGGCGTCCAGTTTATCGTCGTGAGCGTCGGCTTGTAATCGATGTAATAGGTTTTGCCAACGTCCGAGCGCCAGGTGATCGTGACCGAGGCAGGTTGCGCGCGGAAAGAGGTGATCCGAAATTCGTCGCCTTTGAGGATCGTAAAATGGTCGTAGGTCACGCCGTCCAATCCCAGAAATCGCGCGTCCAGCCTGCCGCGGTCAATATCGAGCACGAGGGAACCCATTTGCGCCATCGAAACAAACATCGCCGGATGATCCAGGCTGCCGTAGCCGGTCTGGCCTGAGCTTCCGGCGACAACGTAAACCGCGCCGCGGTTCGCAGTCACTTCGGTGGGCTTCACGTAAGGTCCGGTCTCGTCCACGCGTCCGCTCTTGGAATCGACAACCATTTTCGCCGCGTCGAGTTCCCACGAAAAACCATAGTGGCCATTCAGCAGATACGAGCGCTCGTAAACGTGGCTGTGTCCGCACAACACTAAGTCCACCCCATAAGCCTCAAGGATGGGAACGATGTTCTGTCGCATCTCTGGCAATTCGAAGTCGTAGCCAAACGGATCGTCCGAGTCATGCGTGCCTTTAGTGTAGGGAGGGTGATGCCAAAAGGCGATCAACCACTCGTTGGTGTTCGCGGCAAGGTCTTCCTGCAGCCACCCAGCCATAGGCCCATTGCTGCTGCGATCCTGCGTCATGGCATCCAGACACACGAAATGAATATTTCCGTAATCGAAGGAGTAGTAATTCTCCGTGCCCGAAGGCAATCCGCCGGCCTCCCCCGCCGTCGGCAAGGTAAAAATGGAGAAATACGGCAACGGAGATTGGCCGTTATAGGTTTCGTGATTGCCAATCGTCGACCAGACCACCGTTTTGCGCAGCATCGCCGGATACATGTCGAACATCGCGGTCTGATATTCCTCGTCCGTTCCGTAGCTGTAAGCGTTGTCGCCAAGCATCAGCCACAGGTCGGTGTATCGCGCGCCAGCCAAATCCTCGTAAGCATCGCGCACCGCTGCGGCCTGAAAGTTCGCCGTGCCCGAGTCGCCCAGCACCCAAATGCGCGTCGGCTTTGGTCCATTCGGAGCGGTCACGAAGGACTAATCGGGGCCTGCACCTAGCATCACGCCGGGGTAACCGACGGAGTAATACTACTTCGTATCCGCATTGAGACCGGCCAGGCGCACCTCGTGCTCAGTGGTGGCAACGTCATCTGCGACCACGCTGCCGAGCGCGTCACGACTGGTTCCGCATTCGACCCAGCTCTCGGTGGGAACATCCGTGCGCCACCGCACCACCACGCTCGTCGGCGTGCCCATCTGCAGATAGGGACCACGGGTGAGAACCTGAGCGAAAGCGTTAGAAAAAGGAAATGCCATTAGCAGGCAGAACAACAGCCAACGACAAAGCTTCACGCCGCTAACTTAGCACAACTCGCGAGAGTGGACTCGCGGACCCTTCTTTCTCATTCATTAGGTCGCCCGCTACGGCTTACTGATGCGGTAATAGTTTTGCGAAACGGTTCCCCGTGGCGCGATAGCACTAAACTTACCGCCGCCTTCAGAAGTGATGAAAGAATCGGTACTCCGCCAATCTGGAGACGCCAGACTAATGGTGTTCTGCACGGTATGGTCGCTGGGCTGCCCGCCGGTCGGTGAGGTGAAATCGATCTTCAGTTCGTTAGCTCCGTTCAATTGGACGCTGGTAATCTGAATCGCGGTCGAAAGGTTCACCACGCGCACGTTGTCGAACACCACGAAATTCTGAGCCGGACCGACCGAATCAAATTGATCATTCATCCCGAGCATGATGTTGCCGCTGGTGGCGGTATTCGCGTTGGTATTCTGGTATTGCCAGATCAGAATATTGTTTACCTTCAACGAGATGAGGTTGCTCACCTGGCTTAGCTCCACTTCGGACCAGGATTTGTTATTGCCGCTGCTGCCTGGCGAACCCGCTAACGAGTATGGCGGGCTGGTGATCTGGCCCGTCAGCGTCGAGGCGGCTCGACGGGCCACAATCGTCGGCAAGCTGGTCGGCGTCGGATAAATATAACCGCTGTAGTCTTCCAGATTGCTGGCGTCGGTAACGATCCCAACCCAAAAGCCGTCACCACCGGCAGTCGTATTGTTGAGATCCGCGCTCTGGGTCGCGCGATTGGTGGCATTGCCTGAGTGGTTAAGGCCTAGCAGCGCATGCTCCGTCGTCGAGGCCGTGCCGAAGCTCAAATACATGTCAAAGCGCAGCGCGTAATCCCCGCTGAAACTTTGGCCAATCGGATAGAAATTTATGCCGGCAGAACCGCTCAGCGTCCCATCGTTCTTATTCACCGCCGCGTACAAGCCCAGGGTGCTACCGTCGCGGGTATTCGGCGCCGGCCCAATCCCGGCTGCCGAATAATCGTAGGCCCAATTCACCGTCGCATCGTAAATCCCGTTGTTCGCCCCAAAACGAACCTGCCAGTTGGCCGATGCATCGGTACTGAAATCCTCCGAGAACAGAACCGGCAACGGCGGCTGCTCGTCATCGCGAATGACACCGGTAACGCTATTTTGCGGATCGATGTTATAATCAAACGACCCTGGTCCGAGACTGATCGTCACCGTCTCATCCGCCTCCAGCAGAAAATCGTCCAATGGCGAAATCGTCAGCGTCTGCGTGACCTGGCCGGGCGCAAAGCCAAAGCCATTCGTGGACAGTACGTAATCCGTCCCTTCCGTCGCCGTGCCCGAAGTGAGCAGTTCCACGCTGAAAATGTCGACGGCCAGATTTCCAAGACGCGAGACGGTCAGCGGCATCGTGTCTCGCCCCAACGGCTCAAACACGTTCGTTTTGGTCCCTATCGTCAGGCGCAACGTGACCGGATCGTTGTCCAGGATCGTCGCAGTAGCGCTCGTCGGAGCCCGCAATCCGTACGTGGTATCCGGGCCGATATTCAACGCCACGGTTTCCGAGAATTCGGCGACGTTGTCGTCGATCGGCGTAATGATAACCGCCGCGTTACTTTCGCCAGCGGGGAAGACGACTGACAACGGAGGAGCTTCGTAATCCGTGCCACTGACAGCGTCTCCACTCATGAAATAGTTTACCGTGAGCGGAAGACTGAGGTCGCCCGTGCGCGTCAATGTAAAGGTCATCGTATCCTGCCCCTCTTCGGCGCCCTGATTATCCGTGGCGGTGACACTCACGCCGGGCAATTCAAGGCGCATGGCCGTAAATGTTCCGTCCGAGCGGGTAATGTTCGTGGTCACTCCGCCCGGCGAAAAGATGCGCAGTAACTGGTTCCCGGAACTCAGCGCATAAAGGTTGCCCACCGTATCCAAGCACACGTCTCGTCCCAGAGTCGTGGGCGTGCCTGAGTAGGTCTGCACCAGCTCGCGTTGTGTCAGGTCAGGCAAGCCGTTCACCAGCGGGATCATCCACGTCTGCAAATCGTCACGGACGATCGCCATGCGCTTGTTATCCTGCGAGACCTTTACCGCGCGGGACTGCTTCAGGATGTCTGTCCCCGTTCCGCCCTGCAGTGCACGGCTGGCTGTCAACGAATCCCAGAGAATGGTCGTGCCATCGGTATCGACAACGACGATCCCCGCTTCATTGCCGGCGCTGCGGTTTTGCAACATAAAGAATTTGCCGTCCGGCGCGCGATCCAGATCCGTTGTGACGTTCGCAACACTGTTGATCAATGGGGTGGCCAGAGGAGTCGGCGGCGCGTTGTATGGAAGTGGACCCGCGCCAATGTCCCAACGATAGAGACGATTGAAATTCTGGCTTCCCGGAAATTGCCCATCGATTGCGAACACGACCATATCGCCGGTGTCGAGCGAACCCATAATAATCGGCGAACTGCCAATAGTTGTGTGCACTGATTGGTTGGTGACGCCGTAGTTGGCCAGCACGGCCTGCCCTGAACCTGGGCTTACGTCCGGATCAGTCCGGTAGATGTTGCCGGTGTTTGTAGAAAAATCCGCGATGTAAAGGTAGTTGTCGGGACCGACTTCAATGTGCCACGGATTATTGGCTTGGCCCCCGCCCGAATTGAATACAACGCCGGCGGTCGACACGGCATCACCGCGCCCAAGCGCATCGGTATGGTCCGGATTCAGGATGTATATCCCGTCGCCGACCGGCCGGCCGCTCGTCGTTGTTCCCGCCGCGCTGTTCGCGACATAGATGCGGCCGAAGTATGGGCTGTCGGCGTGCATATTCACCGCAACCCCGCGCCCGCTGTTGAATTGCATCAGACGATTCGTGTCGCTGCTGATCAATGTCCACACCGAAGGCGCCCGCTTCGTCACGACGATTTCGAAAGAGCTCGCTGCGCCGAGAGTGAAACTGTGGGTTCCTTTGTCGCGTGCGCCCAGGTCCTGCGTGCTGGCGCCACCATCAAAAACGACCATCACGTCGTCCGCCCCTTCGTTCAACGTAAACGAAACATTACCGTTCGCATTGCGCACGCCGGACGCGTATGGGTTGGCAATTGCGACCGGGCTGAAACCAATGGTGACAAGAAGCGCGGCGCAAACCGCTCCGCCGAAAAACTTACTACGCATACATCTGGGGTTCAGTCGAGTTCGACTCGTAGCTTATCAAATCGGACAGAGAATGATCAAATCCCAATTTCGAGCGGATCAGTCGCGGCGATGAAGCGACCTCTGTCGAGGGCGGGGTGAAACGCGCCATTCTCCCAGCATTGCAGGCGGTAAAGGGTGGCGAAGGTAAAGTCCGGCGCGGCAGCACCCTGGCCGCCCACCAACTCCCCGCCGCGCCGCACGTTGTCCATCATCCACGCCGGCATGCGTAAGTGATAGGGATTGCGCCTCACCTCGCCGACGTGAAACGAGAGCGCCGTGATCAGGTCGCTGACGTCGCGGGGACTGGACTCCACCATCAAGTTTGGATCGTCCATCGCCCCCCAGAATTCGGTTTCGATAGTAGTGCAGGAAAAGCCCTGGTAGGGCGAGGCGTCCCTGCCGAGCCGCTCCTGATGGGGCGAGCGTCCCCGCGAGCCACTTAATTCGGTCAACGCATCCACGACCAGGCGGTGCGTGCCGATGTGCGTGACGTTCCAATCGCGATCGTGCGGGAAGAAGATGATTTTCGGCTGAAGCTCGCGAATGATCGCTACGATCCGTTCGACTGAGCGTTTCCATTCGTCTGGCTTTTGCTCGCGCATTTTGAGGTTCACGCCTTCCAAGCCGTTCTCGCGGGTGGCGACTAATTCAAATCCAATGTATTCACAGCACGCGGATAATTCCTTCCAACGCTCCGGCTGGCGCGCTTTGCTGCTCCCTTGCGTGACCGCGACGTTGATCACGTTCATTCCCTTCTCGCGCAGCAAACGCAGCGGCAGCGCGCCAATGATCACTTCATCGTCCGGATGCGGCGCGAAGATCAGCGCTTTCGGCGCATCGAGCGGAAGCTTTGGCTTGGGCGGCATTGGCAATCCGCCGAGCGGAAGGCTTTTGTTCTTGCGAACAACTTGAGCAAACTCATTAACGAATGCTTCGTAAGGATTCATAGCCTCGGCAAACTCGCCGCCGCGATCGCCTGGCCATGCCGCTTCTCCTTTTCGTCCGGCATGTGGAACGCGATCTTCAAGTCGGAAAATTGTTCACGCAAGACGCGTTGGGCTTCGCGGATGATCACTACCCCGCCCTGCCCTGTCGTCACTCTGCCGAGCACGAGCAGATGCTGGAAGTCATAGAAGTTCGTGTAATGTGCGGCTGCATACCCGAAGCAAACGCCGATGGTCTCGTATATTCTGCCCGCGCGCTCATCTCCGGCGGCCATCGCCTTCTGCACCTCGACCAATTTTTCGGGGAATGGCAAGTCGCTGCGGACGGGCAGGCCCGCTTTCGGGATCAGGCGCGCAACGCCTTGCTGCGAAAAGTATTGCACGCCGCATCCGTGATCGCCCGACCACTCATCTACGGGCGCGTTGGGGTTGTAATCGATTGGCGCGAACGCCAACTCGTTTAGCCACGATGTAATCTGACCGTCCGGTGTGACGTATCCTGCGGCCTGGCTCGATCCCATCGAAATCCCCAGGACGCCGTTGGCTTTCAGGGACATTGCTCCGGCAAGCGCCGTGACTTCACCATCATTTACGACTTCGAACGGTATGTCGTTCCACGCTTTCTTGAGCTCGCCGAAGAGTCCTTTGACGCGCTTGGCGAACAAGTCATCCGGCACACCGCGGAACAGCGACGCGACCTTCACTTCATTATTTACATATACGCCGGCTGCACTGCCGCCAATGGCATCTACGCGCGGAAGGTGTGCGGCGGCGCGCTTCAAAGAGTCGTTGATCTGATCGAAATGCCATTGCGGATCAGACTGGGGTCGCGGGTCCCATGGGACCTCTTCCGTAAACACTGCGCGGCCATCGATCACGGCAGCGACCTTCCGATCGCTGGCGCCCAAATCGAAGCCAATCCGGCAGCCGTTCAGATGGCCGCCGAGCGCCGCGCTTTGTTCTCGCGCTTCAGGTAATCTCTCCGGCGTGGACAAGATTACCTCGAAAGGACGCTCGTAGATTCTGCACGCCATGATTTCGGCGTCGAACTTGCCGGTCAGCGTGTCTGTGTAGTGTCGGCGCAAGGCGTCGCACAACTCCTTTGGGCCGGCGAAATGAATCCGATGCGCGCCACGCGACCAAAGCAGGAACTTCAGCCAGCGCTCGAGCAGTCGAAAGTCGCTGGCGGGAATTTCGCATGATGCGCGGGAAATCGAATCGGGCGAGCGTTCGAGGGCGACCTCGATGCGGACGCCTTTGGCGCCGCGCATGGCCAACGCTGCCGGGCGGAAGTCCGGCTCGAGCGCAGGTACGATGGCCAGCCGTTGAGTCACGCGACATTGTGTGTCGGCGGTTTTGCGGCTGGCAACTGTTTTTCATGTCTACGGTTGCTTGAACTCCAGGTCGCGGCGGCTGCGGAGGAAATTGTAAAAGTGCGAGCTGAAGACGAAGTCCTGGACCGTCATGTTGGGTTGCGCGAGCGGGTTCTTGAGGATGGCGTTGAAATCGCCTTCGATGGTGGAAAGCTTTTGCGCATCAAACTTTTGTTTCGGGTGCGCGACCTCGGGCGTGTTGCCGAGTTCTTCGAGGGCGCGCAACAAGTGCGGCGCGGCGCCGATGTAGCCTTGGAGATGGCCGGAGCGGGCGATGCGGTCGTGCTCGGGAAGGGCCGAGATGTTGGATACGACGCAGGCGGCGAGCACAACGCGCATCAACCAGACGGGCGTGCCGAATTGCCGTTGAAGGACATAGGCTGCAAGCGTGCAGCCGAGGAGGACGAGGGTGGTCGTCGGGATCCAGTAATAATGCGTGCGCACATCGGGCCAGATCAATGGTTCGTGGCGGAGCACCATTACGGCGTTCATCAGAATCAGCATCAGCACCCAGCCGATGAAGAGAAGGCCAAAGAATGGTTTGAGTTGCAGCGAACCCGGCCGAGGATCGTTTTGCACGCGCACGCGGCTAAACAGCCACGCCATTGCTGCCCAGACGAACAAGGTTAACCCACCGGTGAGATTCGCGAAGTAATAACGGAAGTTGTTCCCCATCAGGACGAGGCCGTCCCACATGAAGCCGAAGAAGCCCTGAAAGAACTTCTCCCAGGGAAGCTTTTGGTATTGGAAGGAAACTAGAAAACCGGTGTGCTTCCGGATCAGTTCGGG
>Ga0066710_100007316_pt1 | contig 10520 bp, 8 predicted proteins | sample GraSoiAngelo_159_FD_79666 | JGI IMG/M metagenome (GOLD analysis project Ga0066710, IMG submission 79666) | Grasslands soil microbial communities from the Angelo Coastal Reserve, California, USA - 14_1009_16_40cm | ecosystem: Environmental > Terrestrial > Soil > Grasslands | place: USA...
AAGTTTTAAATCTATAAATTTGCAAGTAACTAATCACAGGCAGGCCTTACGACCTGCCTTTCTGATTGGATTGTTCAATAAAACCACATTCCCTTGGATAGCCCTTCGGCCATTTCAAATTTTACAGATCATCTTCCTTCTATTTTGCTCGGTGTTACACCGCAGGGTACCACGTTTTTAGTGATCGCTTTGTTGGCCTTATTACTCCTCAGCTTCGTTGTATCGGGCGCCGAAGTAGCCTTGTTTTCGCTGAACAGCAAAGATGTGAATATGCTTAAGACAAAACAACATGCGGCTGCAAAAAGGATCACTGATCTGCTCGAAGAACCAAAGGAGGTATTCACCTCCATGCTCATTGCCGGGACGTTCATGAATATCTGCATAATCGTGTTGGCTAATTTTTTATTCAATCAATATCTTCCCTACGGACAAGTAAAAGTCGTTGGCAGCCGCTTTGATTTCGTTATCGAAGTAATCCTGAGAGTAATTGTCATTGCATTTATGGTCGTCTTTTTTGGAAAAATATTGCCCAAGGTTTGGGCCACTCAAAATAATCTCCGATTTGCTTATGGCTCAGTGTTTATCATTGAGGCGTTGCATTTGTTGTTACGACGAATCAGCCGTTGGATGGTTTCCGTAGCGGACGGTCTTGGACAAAGGCTGGGCGCTAATCGAATTCAGACGTCAGGCATACAGGAGCTTGATAAATCTGACGAAATAACTGTTGAAGAAAAAAATATTCTTTTAGGAATTGAGAAATTTGGAAACATTTCAGTGAAGCAGATCATGCGCTCCAGGCTCGACGTGAATGGTATTGAGCACCATATCCCTTTTTCCGACGTTGTTAAGAAAATTGAAGAACTCCATTATTCAAGATTGCCCGTTTACCAAAACAATCTTGACGAAGTTGTTGGAATCCTAAATACAAAGGATATCATTCCCCATCTTAACCAGCCTTCGGACTTCGATTGGCACCCCCTGATACGACAACCTTACTTTGTTCCTGAATCAAAATTGATAGAGGACCTGTTGCGGGATTTTCAAAATAAGCATATCCATTTTGCGATCGTGGTAGATGAATTTGGAGGGACAAGTGGCATCGTAACTCTTGAAGATATTTTGGAAGAAATTATTGGCGACATTAAAGATGAATTTGACGAAGACGAAACCGGTAACCGCAAACTGGATGAGTTTAACTATGTATTTGTGGGAAAAACAATGATCCATGACATGTGTCGCGCAATGAACCTGGCCCCGGATACGTTCGACAGGGTGAGAGGTGATAGTGAATCGATCGGAGGATTGGTTCTGGAACTCGCGGGAGAATTTCCCAGGCTCAATGACGTGATAAGCTGTGGCGATTTCGATTTTACTGTTTTAGAAGTCGATAAGAATCGTATTATGGCGGTAAAGGTGACAATTAAAAATCAACTGGAGGAATAGATGAGACGCCGGTTTCATAAAATATTTCTCTCCACTTTCTTGTTTATTCTCTTCAGTTGCAATAGCGATTATACATTAGGAAAGAAAAGGGGTTATTTTAGAATCGATTTCCCTGAAAAAGCTTACCGAAAATTTGATCAACCCGGTTATCCTTACGCATTTGAGTACCCGGTCTACTCCACCATTATCAAAGACACAACATTTTTTGAAAGCAAGCCAGAGAATCCCTGGTGGATCAACATTGATTTTCCACAATTTGCTGCACGCGTTTACATCAGCTACAAAGAAATTGGAAAGAATAAATTTGATTCATTGGTGAATGATGCTTTTAAAATGTCGTACAAACAACACACTTATAAGGCTTCTGCCATCGAAGATTCAGAAATTGTGACCCCCGGCAACGTCCATGGAATCTATTTCACCCTGGCAGGAAACACCGCCACCGCGAACCAATTTTTCCTTACTGATTCCACCAAACATTTTCTGAGAGGGGCGTTGTATTTCGCTGCTACCCCGAACGAGGATTCAATCAGCATCGTAAATGATTTTTTAAAACAAGATCTTTTTCATTTGATCAATTCATTGAAATGGAAATAAAAGGCTGTTCAAAAGCACACTTCTCATTTCAACTTCATTCCACTTTTTTCAACATTCCATCCTGAACTTATAAGCATCGGTGACACTCCGCCCAGTTTGGCCAAGGGACAGCTTACCGTTACTGCAATGGTTTCATGAGGTAACAATGAGAAATAGTTCTTACTCCAAAAACAAGGCGTTATTTCCTCCTCATTCAATGTCAATTGAGGATTGAGAAAAAATGCCAGCTGGTCAGAAGCGTTCCTGAACTGCAATGTGTACTTGTAATTTGCTTTTTCTTTTACCGAGCCCAATAGCTTGACCCGCACATTAGCCGGTTTCATTTGAGACAAAGACGTGTAATCATGTTTTGCATGAAGCCAGTAGATATTCTGAGAGATCGTCTTTCCCATAGCATCGGTCAAATGCAAAACAACAAATACAACACCTTGCTCTTTCGCAAGCACTGCTGACATCGGCATTACTTCTTTTGCCGACGTTGTATCGCAGTCCAATTTTGTCGATTGATGATGCAGCGACTTTCCAATTACATCAAGCACATCTGCAGTTGCTGTCAGGCTAGAATGGGACTGGTAGCTACGATTGACTACTGCAACCATCGAATCATCGAGATTCAGTTGAACATGTACGGGCTCGCAGGCCATTTGCATAAAATAATAGCCTGCGTTAGGCTCAAGGTACCAATCATAGACCTGCCATGCTACGCTTGGGAATGCCGCATTCAATTTCCAAAGCATTACGCCACCTGTTTCGTTTAACTTATGTGCCGCCGCTTCGAAGATTGCCCTATAACCATCAGCATTTACTAACTGCATTTTATCGCAAAAATTTTTCATGCTGGTCGGGGCACCATATCGATCTTTCATCGCTTTGTAGTATGTTTCATAATGACCATTGCCGGAGCAGGCGTCATGATAGCCCCAGGTGTTATTGAGAGGATAGGGCAGAGATGTATCCGGAACCAGGTTAGCAATAATTTTAGAAAGTGAGGCATACGGCGGTTGTGAAGGAAGGCCTGTCTCATCTTTAAACACCCAATCTCTTCCGCTATTTGCTAACTTATAATATTGCGCCGGGTCCTGCCAGGCATAAGGACCACCACTGTACACGCCCGATAGCTGATCATCGGGCCATGAACCTTTCCAACCTTCAGGCAATCTCGCAAACCCTGATGAGCTTGGGATGAATGGTCGTGTCCCGTCCAACCTGGCTACATTATTACGCATAGCATTATAAAGTTCTTCGCGTGCATGCCCTTCATTGCCTCCTGTCCACACAAGCAGGCTCGCATGATTGCGTATGCGAAGAATAGAGCTGATTATATTGTGCACATAAATGTCACCACGAGGCGGATAATCTTTCGAGCCGTTGAATTCGCCATGCGTGTCACCGGTTACCCAGAAATCCTGCCACACCATTAATCCATAGCGATCGGCTAATTCATAAAAATCATCAGTTTCTGCAAGCCCGCCTCCCCAGATGCGCACAAGATTTACATTTGCATTTCTGCACAACCGCAATTCATAATCATTTCTCAATGAATCACGGTTCAGCATCATGTCGGGCACCCATGCCCCGCCCACAAGATGGACACGTTTTCCGTTCACGTAAAAGTCTCGACGCAACCAGCCTGCTACAGTTGCAGTTTTTGAACTGACTGTGCGTATTCCAAATAAAAAAGAAGTATCGTCAGAAATTTCGCTGCCATCCAGATATTGAATGCGCATGCGATAAAGATCAGGACTGCCATATCCATTTGGCCACCACAAATGCGGTTTCCGAATGGTGAATTGCTTTGTGTCTTTACTGGTGAGATTTACATTCTTTGAATCATTGGCTGAAATAGAAACATTTTGTTCAACAGTGAATGCGCTACCCGAAAATGTTTCCGGCGTGATCGTAATTCTTAGTTTTCCATTTGCAGCGGTATTGCTATGATTGACCATTACCAAATTCAATGACAGGCTTGCAATATTTGTATCGGGAAGCTGTGGTAGTTGCGCGATGATTTGCGGCTGCTGTATGATCACTCGTCCTGAAGTGCGCAAATAAACAGGCTGCCAGATCCCAATATTTCTGTCATGCACTTCGGGTATCCAATCCCAGCCAACAGAACAAAGCATGGTGATATTTTTGCCAATGTCGCCATTAGCACCACCATTATTATAGAAATCCCCCAATGCGGTTAGCTGTGGATGAGCAGGCAAGCCAGGAAAATCAAGCGGATAAATTTTAACTGCAAGAACATTTGTTGCCCCAGCATCTATTGCACTGCCTGCATTCAAGCTGTATTCGGCAAACATGCCGGCCATCTGAGACGAATCTGCCAGTTGTTTTCCATTAAGCCAAACATCCGCCCGGTAATTGATGCCCTTGAAAATGAGCTGGAAAAATTTCCCTCGGTCACTGGGAGGCACATAAAAAGTTGTTCTGTACCAGTAAGGTTTTTTCCAGGGATTTGGCTCATTGGGCAAATAACTGTATTGCTCCAGGTGATATTGACGATTAAATGAATCCGATGCATCGGGGATCAGCATATTGTTCATGCCGATGTAAGGGTCGGGGTAAACTTTATTGGCCACGAGACCGGTAAGAACGGTGGATGGAACCTTAACAGGAAACCAATAATTTTTTGATTCGTATTGCGGAGTCGATATGGTCGAACCTTCGTCCGTGATGATCGCGGTAGATTGCAAATGAAAATCACGGAGCTGAATTTGCTTCACGTCGTTTTGAGAGAAGGCAATCAAACTTATGATGCAGAAAGGAAGTGTGTATAGATTTTTCATGCTGGTAAGCTTTGTGTATATAAATGTAAGGAGAGATTTAAAGTACCGGCATCATGGAGTCACAGCCTCCGCAATAAAAACCTAATTTTGCCGCAAACCTTTTACTGTGATTGTAATCGATAATGTTCTTGTGAGTGATGAAATTGTCGAGAAACAATTTGTCTGTGACCTGGCAAAATGCAGGGGTGGCTGCTGTGAAGATGGAGATGCTGGTGCGCCTCTTGAGGACGATGAGCTCGATATAATCCTGGAATTGTATGAGCAAGTAAAGCCATACCTGTCCGAAGCGTCTATCGATGAAATTGAGAAGAACGGGAAATATGTCTATCATCGCGAATTTGGCTGGGTAACACCAACCTTGCCGACTGATTCAGAAATATGCGTATACGGCATTCGTGGCAAGGATGGTATCATTAAATGTGCATTTGAGCAAGCTTATTCTGATGGTAAGATAGCTTGGAAGAAGCCCGTCAGTTGTCACCTGTTCCCGATTATCACAAAAAGAGGCAAGAATGGAGACTATGAGAAGATGAACTATGAACCAAGAGAAAAACTTTGTAATCCTGCGTGTGCATTGGGAAAAAAATTGCAGGTATCCACTTATGAGTTTTTGAAAGAGGCAGTGATCAGGAAATATGGAAAAGAATTTTATCAGGCACTTGATACGGTCGCTAGAAAGAAACAACGAAAAGAAAAACTGAACAAATAAGGGCGTTTCGTAAGCTGACAATAAAAATTATTTCTTGAAAGAAAGAGCAACTGATTTTATTTCAAAAAGTAGTGTAAAAGCTGCTGACAAGGATCATCGGCAGAAAATCAATTTTAATATTGGCCGGTACAATGTGGTTGTTCCTTCGGGTAAACAACAGTTTCTTGACGTGAACCTTGCCAGAGAGAAGGCGAAGAATGTAAAATGGAAAGCGATAGAATCACTTGACCGGCAACTGGAAAAATTTGAAACCGGCATTACCAGGCGGGGCGCAAAAGTGATTTGGGCGGAAACAGCCGACCAGGCCTGCGAAGAGATCCTAAAAATTTGCCAGGAGAAAAATTGTCGAACGCTTGTCAAGAGTAAAAGCATGGTGACGGAAGAAATTCACCTGAATGAATTTTTGCAAGAACATAACATTGAAAGTGTAGAGACAGATCTTGGAGAATATATTCAACAGCTGGATGATGAACCGCCCTATCATATTGTGACGCCGGCTATGCACAAAAGCAAAGAGGACGTAGCGAAACTTTTTTCCGAAAAATTAGGAACAGATCCCAATCTAACCCCGGAGCAACTGACGCTTGTTGCAAGGGAAACACTTCGTGAGAAATATACGCGGGCAGAAATAGGAATCACCGGCGCTAATTTTATTATTGCTGATGTTGGAGCTATTGCTGTTACCGAAAATGAAGGCAATGCGAGGTTAAGTTGCGCCTGGCCAAAGACGCATATTGTCATTACCGGAATTGAAAAAATCATTCCTTGCCTTACTGATCTTGGTTTGTTCTGGCCCTTGTTAGCAACATATGGAACGGGCCAACGAATAACAGTTTACAACACTATTGTTACCGGACCAAAACAACCCGGAGAGACTGATGGACCAGAAGACATGTACGTGATATTGCTTGACAACGGCCGCACGAACATCCTGGCAAATGCGAAAATAAGAGAGAGTTTGTATTGCATTCGTTGCGGTGCTTGTTTGAATGCCTGCCCGGTATACAAAAATATTGGGGGCCACGCATATGGTACGGCGTACAGCGGGCCAATAGGATCTGTTATCACTCCTCATTTGAAAAATATGGATGAGTGGAAGCATCTGAGCTATGCTTCCTCACTTTGCGGAAATTGCACCGAAGTGTGCGCCGTGAAAATTAATTTGCACGAGCTATTGCTGGAAAACCGCCATGAATCTGTTGACGAAGGTGACAGTCCTTTTGGAGAACGAATGGCATGGAAAATCTGGAAACAGGCAATGCTGCGCCGAAAGTTTATGAACATGGCAGGCAACAAAATGAAAAATTGGGCAATAAATAAATTTCTGCCCGATTGGAAAAAACAGCGGAGTGATATGGAGTTTCCCAAAAAATCATTTAACCAGCTATGGAGGGAAAAACATGGGTCCCGTTGAAGAATTTCTTTCATGTCAACTCAAGATTATCCTCTGCCCGTTGTAATTTTTCCAACATGTCTAACCAGGTCGAGTATTATAATCATTTTGGCAAAATATATAGACCGGAGATATTGAGCTGTCCCGAGCCGGAACTATGGACTACCGACTATCAAGAAAAAGGCCGGGTTTATAAGGAGATGGTAGAAAGAACCAGGCAACAAACGTCGCTCGTTGAGGAATATTTCTCGAGTGAACTTCCTGTTCTCGATGCAGGGTGTGGTTTTGGAAGACACGCAATGATTCTGGCAAAGAAAGGTTTTTCCGTAACTGGTTTTGATAGCAGCGGAATTTTTATTGAAATAGCAAACGAGCTTTTTCGGCGCCACAACTTAACGGGCAGATTTTCGAAGGGTGAAGTCGCAAACGTTTCATTGAGTCAATTTTCACAGATTGTTTTATTTGATGTCGTAGAACACGTTAAGCCTTCCACCCGCAAACAATTTTTAAGTGAACTGCATTCCCTTTCGTTGCCCAGTGCTGTTTTGATCGTTTCCCTTCCTCACGTAAAAAAAAGATTCACCTCGCAGTTGAATAACAGGCTGAGAAGAAAAATCACACAGAACTTTTCCTTTTTTCTGGCAAGAGAAGAACACCCCTATCCTATACCGACAAGAAAAGATTTTGAAAAATTCGTACGCAGTCTTTTTACCATTTTGAAATTCAAAGAAACCGCAGCGACAGATTATTATGTCTTACGGAAACTCTGAAAATGCTTTTGTACTGCCATACCGCTACACCGCGATTAAAATACACCGCTGATTTTATAGGAAATCAGTTGTTGGGTAGGCCATTTGAACTAACAACTGACGAGTATTTTTTTTCTAACTACCGGGGACCCAAGATCAATTATAGCAGAGGTGACATTACTGGGGCCGAGCTAAGGGTTCAGAGTGCAGGGTTGTTATTTGAAAAAGGAATCGCAGATCACAACATTCAATGTTTTGAAACAAACGGTCACAAAGCCTTCTTCAGAACTGGAGGGGATCTTCCATTTGACATCTTCGCAGCGAGCTTTTATTTATTGAGCCGTTATGAGGAATATCTGCCGCATCAAAAAGATAAATATGGCCGCTATGCTCATGAGAACTCTTTAGCTTTTAAAGAAAATTTTTTGCGCTTACCATTAATAAATATCTGGATCGAAGATTTCGGAAAAGCTTTGCAAAAAAAATTCCCCGAATGTGCCATTCACCGCGCACGCTTCGAGTTTATCCCAACGTACGATATTGACGAAGCTTTTTCCTACAAACACAAACAATGGTGGAGAACAATTGGAGGAATGGCCAAATCAATTGTCAATGGCCGATGGTCAATGATCCCCGACAGAGTGAATGTGCTTTCAGGAAACAAAAAAGATCCCTACGATTCTTTTGAATGGATGAACAAATTGAACCACCGGTACAATCTGAAGCCTCAGTATTTTTTTCTCGTCGCCCACAAAACAGAAAAATATGACAAGAATATTTTGCCATCAGTAAAGGCAATGGAGGATTTAATTCAGCGACACGGCGAACAATACCCGGTAGGCATTCATCCTTCCTGGCAAAGTGGCGATGATCCCGACAAACTCAAATTTGAGATTTTGAAGCTCGGCCACGTTACCGGCAAGCAAATCAATTCCTCGAGGCAGCATTTTATCAGGTTCACATTGCCACATACCTACCGGGAGTTAATCAGTTTAGGAATTCAATATGATTTTTCTATGGGTTATGGAAGCATCAACGGTTTTCGTGCCTCTGTGGCGTCACCGTTTTATTGGTACGACCTGGAAAAGGAAGAGCAAACCAGGCTGCTGCTATATCCTTTTTGCTTTATGGACGCGAATTCTTTTTTTGAACAAAAGTTTTCGCCGTCACAAACTGCAGACGAACTAAAGCATTACTATGATGTTGTAAAGTCTGTGAATGGAACATTAATCACCATCTGGCACAATACCTTTCTTGGCACTGACAAACTGTTCAGCGGCTGGAGAGAAGTTTATGAGCAATTTGTTTCTTCGGTCCATTCTTAAACTCCTTCTGTCTCAGGCATTCGCGTTGAAGGAATTTTGTAGGCCTTGTTAACAAGATAAACTCCAAGCAATGTAATTGCGCCACCAACAGCAATAAAAATTGTAAGTTTTTCAGCAAGTAATAGCCATCCCAGTAGCACAGCAACGATCGGATTTACGTAAGCATACAGTGACGCCTGTTCTGCGGAAAGATTTTGTAATGCATATAGGTACGCAATAAAGGAAATCACGGAACCAAAAACAACCAGGTAACCGATCGCTGCCCATGATTGCCAGGGGATCGCTCTTAAAGGAGCGGCCTGGTGAGTAAGGTTCGTAAGTACGATCAATGAAAAACCAGAGATCAGCATTTGCAAACCCAGACTGAAATAAGGATTGAAATTGGCCGCCTGTTTTTTTGTGTAGAGCGTACCAAACGCCCAACTCCAGGTAGCAAGCAGTGATAGTATAATGCCAAATTGAAAATCTTCGTTAAGGAAATCCTGAAGGTGTTCGTAAAAAATGACACATACGCCAGCAAAGCCAATAAGAAGTCCGATCACGGGCTTCAAAGAAATTTTCGATTTTGATGTGAAGAGACTGATCACTCCCAACCACAAAGGAAATATCGCAGCGATGATCGCCGCAAGTCCTGCAGAAATATATTTCACGCTCCAGGTTGTTAATCCATTGCTCAATAAAAAATTTAACCCGGCAAGAACAAGGATCGGTATCCATTCCTTTTTTTTGGGCAACGAAAATCCCTTTATTAAAAAGAAAATAACATAACAGGAGCCTCCGAGGAATTGCCTGATGCCTGCCAATTGAAGAGCAGGCATATATTTTACACCCTGCTTTGATGCCAACCAGGTAGTGCCCCATAAGAAACAAACCATTGACAAGGCAAATAATGCTTTTGCTCTTGTTCCTTTTTTGCGGATGGTTAAAGGATTGAGCACCGACAATTGCCTCAACGAGTCGCTTGTTTGTAATAGAGTTTTATTTATATCGAAAAGAGACATAAAAACCCTCCTAAATCCTTAGTGCTTGCACTAAAGCTTCGTCCGACGCCACATTGGCTATGGACTTGTGAACTCTGGTACCTTAGCTGAAGTTTCATGCAAATATTGACATTGATTTTTTGTCAAGCCCCCTTTAGGGGTTTGGGGGCTCAGTGTTTAAAATGTCTCATCCCGGTCATGACCATGGCGAGATTATTTTGCTTGCAATAGTCTATCGAATCTTTGTCACGAATAGAACCGCCTGGCTGAATGAAGGCCGTGATCCCTGCTTCGTGTCCCATCCTGACGCAATCATTAAAAGGAAAAAAGGCATCACTCGCCATTACTGCCCCATGCAAATCAAAATCGAATTGTTTTGCTTTTTCGATCGCTTGTCTTAACGCATCAATGCGACTCGTTTGACCGCATCCTTTACCAAGAAGCTGTTTATCCTTTACCAGGGCGATAGCATTACTCTTTAAATGTTTACATACCAGGTTGGCAAAGATAAGATCCTCCCTTTCGCGAGCTGTTG
>Ga0066710_100007317_pt1 | contig 10520 bp, 4 predicted proteins | sample GraSoiAngelo_159_FD_79666 | JGI IMG/M metagenome (GOLD analysis project Ga0066710, IMG submission 79666) | Grasslands soil microbial communities from the Angelo Coastal Reserve, California, USA - 14_1009_16_40cm | ecosystem: Environmental > Terrestrial > Soil > Grasslands | place: USA...
GGAGATGTCGCTCTTCTATCAATTGCAGGGATTTACTCCGGAAGAATCACAGAGAATGGCGGAGCGCCTGGCTGAACAGCCCGAACAATTCGTGCAGGCCATGGCGCAAAGTGAGCTAGGTCTTTCCGAGCATCGGTTTCCGAACCAATGGAGTGCTGCATTGTCGGCCGGCATTTCGACCGCAATCGGCGCGTTTGTGCCGATTATTCCGTTCTTTTTCATTGGTGGCATGGCTGCCGTCATCGCCTCCTTCGCAATCAGTTTGGTAGCCCACTTTCTCGTGGGCGCATTAAAATCGCTCATTACGATCCGTTCCTGGTGGGCATCGGGCTTGGAGATGACGTGGATCGGCATCATCGTCGCGGTCGTAACATACGGGCTGGGACTTGCGTTTGGCTCCTTGGGCTAAGAGCCTCAGACCCACGTGTCGAAAATCGTGCCGGCCTGCAATATCTTGCCGTCTTCCTAATTTGTGTACCGACGCAGACGGCGTCCGCACCAAATACGATCATTTCTTTGTAACCGGATATCGCTCTCGGAGGTCACAAATCTTGGGGGTCACCCCATGGGGATGGGGTGTGTAAAAAAATGTCTAAGCGGCTCATTCTTGGAATCGTCGGCGCCGTCGTACTTTTAATTGGATGGTTGAGCTTTCACCATCGCGGTTCGCCTGATGAATCTTCGTCAACAAGAAGCTCAGGGCGACGTGGCGCAGGGCCCGGAGGCGCGGTGCCGGTGGTCGCCGGCAAGGTCGAGCAAAAAGATGTGCCGATTTATCTCGACGGACTCGGCACGGTGCAGGCGTTCAACACAGTGACCGTACATACACGAGTCGATGGCGCCCTTGTGCAGGTCAATTTCTCGGAAGGCCAGGATGTGAAGACGGGCGATTTGCTGGCCGTTGTCGATCCAAAGCCGTATCAAGCGGCGCTCGACCAGGCAAAAGCGCAAGCCGCGTTGGATCAAGTGACGCTGAAGAGGCAGGCTGATCTGCGCGCGAGAAACGTAATAGCACAGCAGGACTACGATACTGCTGTGGCGAACGCGCAAAAATCGAAGGCCGCCGCCGATGCTGCTCAGGTCAATTTCGATTATTGCTACATCAAATCACCGATCGAAGGCCGCACCGGCGTGCGACTTGTCGATATTGGCAATGTCATTCACGCTGCGGACCAAAACGGCATTGTCGTCATCACGCAGATGCACCCCATTTCCGTTATGTTCACGCTACCGGAGCAAAATCTGTCCCAAATTTTGAACGAAGGCGGCGCAAACGGTGGCTTGAGAGTTCTGGCGCTCGACCGCGGAAATACAAACACACTCGATGAAGGCACGCTTGCTGTCGTCGATAACGAAATTGATCCGACGACCGGCACTGTAAAGCTGAAGGCGACGTTCCCGAATGATGATCTGAAACTTTGGCCGGGAAAATTCGTCAATGCCCGCTTGGTCCTGACCACGCGAAAGGATGCAACGGTGATTCCCTCGAGCGTCGTGCAACGCGGACCGCAGGGAACGTACGCTTACCTGATCAAGCCAGATAAAACGGTCGAGATGCGACCGATCAAAGTCGCCCAAACGGAAGGAAATCTCGCATTGGTGGATGAAGGGCTGAAACCCGGCGAACAAGTCGTGGTGGATGGTCAGTATAAATTGCAACCTGGCGCGCATGTTGAACTGACGACGCCGCAACCATCGAAGGAATCACAGCCCGTACAGGTCAGACAGCCTGGGCAGAAGATGGCGAGATCAGGAAAGCCGTGAGCATTTCCGAACCATTCATTCGCCGGCCCGTGGCGACTTCGCTGCTGATGGTCGGTGTCATTTTGCTCGGAACACTTGGCTACAAACTGCTGCCGATCTCAGCCCTGCCGACAGTTGATTTTCCGACCATCGAAGTGACGACCTACTATCCGGGCGCCAGCGCCGATGTCATGGTCTCGGCAATCACGACGCCACTGGAGCGTCAGTTCGGCCAAATTGCGGGACTCGCCTCAATGAATTCGACGAGTTCGTTCGGCGTATCGACAATCACATTACAATTTGTGCTCGACCGGCCGATCGATGTTGCCGCTCAAGACGTACAGGCCGCGATCAATGTTGCGGGCGGATTCTTACCCAAGGATCTGCCGAACCCGCCAAAATATAACAAGGTCAACCCGGCCGATACGCCGATCCTCACGCTTTCCATTACATCAGACAGTTTGCCGCTCGAGCGCGTAAATGATTTCGCCGACACGTTGCTCGCGCAGAAATTTAGCGAAGTCACCGGCGTCGGCCTTGTCACGATTCAGGGCAATCAAAAACCGGCCGTGCGCGTGCAGGTGAATCCAGCGGCGATTTCCGCCCTCGGACTCAGCTTGGAAGATGTGCGAACAATTCTCGGCCAGGCGAACGTGAATGCGCCGAAAGGCAGCTTCGACGGGCCGCGGCAATCGTTCACTATCGGATCGAACGATCAGATTTTTTCCGCTGACGCTTACAAACCAATCATCGTCGCTTATAAAAACGGCGCTCCGATTCGACTCGGCGATGTTGCGAACATCATCGACAGTGTGGAGAACGATCAGCTTGCCGCGTGGGTCGGCGCGCAGGGCGGCGAACAATCCGCCGTGCTGCTCGATATTCAGCGTCAACCAGGCGCGAACATCATTCAAACGGTGGACCGCGTGAAGCAATTGCTGCCGCGATTGACCGGCACCCTGCCGCCGTCCGTGCACGTTTCCATTCTGGCTGATCGCACCGAGACGATCCGCGCGTCAGTGCGCGACGTGCAATTCACGTTGCTACTGACCGTCGCGCTCGTCGTAATGGTGATGTTCCTCTTCCTGCGAAAACTCTGGGCGACGGTGATCACGAGTGTGGCGCTTCCGCTCTCGCTTATCGGGACGTTCGGCATCATGTATCTTGCCGGATTCAGCCTCGACAATCTTTCGTTGATGGCGCTGACCATCTCGACCGGCTTCGTCGTCGATGACGCCATCGTGATGATTGAAAACATCGTCCGCTATATCGAAGCAGGCGATACGCCATTGGAAGCCGCGCTCAAAGGCGCAAAGCAAATTGGTTTCACGGTGGTGTCGTTGAGTATCTCGCTCGTCGCGGTTTTCATTCCGCTTCTGTTCATGACCGGAATTGTCGGCCGCTTGTTTCCGCGAATTCGCGATTACGATGAGCGTGGCGGTTGGTGTATCGGCGTTCGTTTCGCTGACGCTCACGCCGATGATGTGCGCGAAGCTGTTGCGCTCCGAAAAAGAAGAAGAAAGAGAACACCAAGGTGAGTTTTATCGCCGAACCGAAGAATACTGGACGCGGTTTAGCAATTTGTATGAACGCGGGTTGCGCTGGGTGTTCGCGCACCAACGATTCGTTTTGATGGTCGCTATCATAACGTTGGTCGCAACCATCCTGCTCTACATCGTCGTGCCGAAAGGGCTGCTGCCGCAGCAGGATACCGGGGTGATCGTGGGCGTGACGGATGCCGCGGAGAACATTTCCTTCAAGGCCATGTTGGAGCGCGTGCATGCCGTTTCCGATATCGTTAGGCGCGACCCGGATGTCGCGAGCGTGTCGGCTTCAGTCGGCGCAGGGACAGTGAACGCGACCATCAACACCGCCCGGCTCTACATCGTGCTCAAGCCGCACAATGAGCGCGCGAATGCCGAAAAAATCATCGAAAGGTTGCGCAATGCCACGCGCGATGTCGAAGGCGTCTCGTTCTTCATGCAAGCGGCGCAGGATTTGCAGATCGATGCGCGCGTCAGCCGCACGCAATTCCAGTACATTTTACAGGATGCCGACGCAGCGGAACTGGCGGAGTGGACTCCAAAACTTGTGCAAAAACTTGGACAACTGCCGGAGCTCACTGACGTCGCAAGCGACCAACAGGTGAACGGCTTGCAGTTGAATGTCGATGTTGACCGCGAGAAAGCATCGCGCCTCAACGTGCTCACGCAAGCAATCGACGACACGCTTTACGACGCATTCGGACAACGGCAAGTCTCGATTATTTTCACGCAACTCAATCAATTCCGCGTCATTCTCGAAGTGGAACCGAACTTTCGTGAATCGCCGGATTTGCTCGACAAGATTTACGTCAAATCAAGCAGCGGCCAGCCGGTTCCGCTGAGCGCGTTCGCGACGATGCACGTGAGCACCACGCCGCTTTCCATCCCGCATCAAGGGCAATTTCCGGCGGCCACCATCTCATTCAACTTGCAGAGTGGGAGCTCGCTCAGTCACGCGATCCCGGCGATTCAAAAAGCAGAACGCGAAATCGGTTTGCCTGATACAATCGCAACTACATTCACCGGCGCGGCAGCGGAATTTCGTTCATCGCTAACGAGCGAGCCATTGCTGATCTTGGCGGCCGTTGTGGTGATTTATATCGTGCTCGGCGTTTTGTACGAAAGTTACATTCATCCGATCACGATTCTTTCGACCTTGCCATCTGCCGGCGTCGGTGCGTTGCTCGCGCTGCTCATTTGCCGCATAGATTTTTCGTTAGTCGCGCTCATTGGGATCATCCTGCTCATCGGCATTGTGAAAAAGAACGCGATCATGATGATCGATTTTGCGCTCGAAGCCGAACGCAAGGAAGGACTCTCAGCAGAAGAATCGATTTATCAGGCGTGCCTGTTGCGTTTTCGTCCCATCATGATGACAACGGCGGCGGCATTGTTGGGCGCATTGCCACTTGCCATCGAGAGTGGAACTGGCAGTGAGCTGCGGCGCCCGCTCGGAATTTCCATCGTCGGGGGATTGTTGCTCTCACAATTTCTCACGCTCTACACGACGCCGGTGATTTATCTTTATCTCGATCGGTTTGGAGGTTGGATGAAGGAACGCCGTCGCCGCGGTGAGATTGCTCAAGTCGAGCTACCGTTAAGAACGTCGACAGCTCTGGAACACAAACCCGAGCCGCAATTCGCGGGAGTGAACGGTGAAGGTGATCGACTTGGATTTTAATTGTAGCACGAGCGTCTCGCTTGCGATGGAAGAGAACGCAAGCCGGAGGCATGCGGTACCTTAGCCATGAATGTCTCCGAGCCATTCATTCGTCGACCGGTCGGCACATCCCTGCTGGCAGCGGGAGTACTGTTGCTGGGCGCCGTGGCCTATTATTTTTTGCCGGTGGCGCCGTTGCCGAAAGTGGATTTCCCCACTATTTCTGTCAGCGCGCAAGAACCGGGTGTCGATCCGCAGACCGCAGCGTCATCGCTCGCCGCGCCGCTCGAGCGCCGCTTTGCGCAAATCGCCGGCGTATCTGAAATCACTTCCGTCAGTTCGTTAGGCGGTTCGTCCGTCACGATCCAATTCGATCTGAATCGCGACATCAACGGCGCGGCACGCGACGTGCAGAGCGCAATCAACGCCGCTTCGGGGGAATTGCCCAGCGGACTGCCGCAACCGCCCTCCTATCGCAAAGTCAATCCATCCGATGCGCCGGTCATGGTGCTCGCGATGACGTCGGACGCTTTGCCCTTGTCGCAAGTTTACAATCTCGCCGATCAAATCATCGGCCAGCGCATCAGCCAGGTGGAAGGCGTCAGCCAGGTGCTCATCGGCGGCGGCGCGAACTCCGCCGTGCGCGTTCAGATAAATCCGGTCGCGCTCGCCTCGATGGGCCTGAGCATGGAAGACATTCGCACGACGCTTTCGCAAGCGAATGTCCTTTCACCAAAGGGTGCATTTGACGGCCCGGAGCAGAGTTTCGTCATCGCGAGCAACGACCAACTAACGCAGGCCGATCAATATCAGCCGATCATCGTCGCGCACCACAACGGCGCGGCCGTGCCCTTACGCGATGTCGGCACGGCAATCGATGCACAGGCAAATCGCGACCAGGCCGGCTTGTTCAACAACAAGCGCGCTGTCTTGTTAGTCATTTTCAAACAGCCGGACGCGAACGTCGTTCGTACGACCGACCAGATTCACGCGATCCTTCCACAACTCCGCACCTGGCTGCCGCCGAGTGTGCATCTCGATGTAATGAGCGATCGCACAATCACGATCCGCTCGTCTGTGCGCGATGTGCAGCTGACGCTTGTCATCACAATGGCGCTCGTCGTGATGGTGATGTTTCTCTTCCTGCGCCGGTTCTGGTCGACGTTCATCTCCGGTATTACGATGCCGCTCGCGCTCGCGGGCACCTTCGGCGTGATGTGGCTATGCAGTTACAGCCTCGACAACCTGTCGCTCATGGCGTTGACGGTTTCGACCGGATTCGTTGTCGATGATGCGATTGTCGTAATCGAAAACATCGTGCGCTTCATTGAGAAGGGCGAGCCACCGCTTCAAGCCGCGTTGAAAGGCGCGCGTCAGATTGGTTTCACCGTCATTTCGATTAGTCTCTCGCTCGTAGCAGTTTTCATTCCGCTGCTTTTCATGAGCGGCTTGATCGGGCGTTTGTTTCATGAATTCGCAGTGACGTTGAGCGCCGCAATTCTCGTTTCCGGCGTCGTTTCGTTAACGCTCACGCCCATGCTCTGCGGCCGATTTTTGAAAAGCGAGGAGCGACATCGGCAACGCGGCGTGATCGATCGACTGAGCGAGCGCGGTTTCAACGCAATGCTCAATTTTTACGAACGCGGCTTGAAGTGGGTCCTCAAACACGAATACACCATGCTCATTGTCACCGGACTGGTGATCATCGCGACCGTTTATCTTTACTTCGTTGTGCCAAAGGGATTTTTCCCGCAACAGGACACGGGACAAATGATGGGCACGACCGAGGCCGCGCAGGACATTTCCTTTGAGGCCATGAAAGAAAAGCAAGAGCAGGTCGTGAAAACTGTCATGGCCGATCCTGCGGTCCAGGCCGTTGGCTCATTCTTCGGCGGCGGGAACGGCTCGGCGTTAAACAACGGCCGCATGTTCATCAGTTTGAAACCGAAAGGTTCGGGCAAAGGAGAACGCAAAGATGACGCGGGCACGGTTATCGCGCGTCTGAGGGGAAAGCTCTCGAAAATTCCCGGCGCGCAGCTTTTTCTCACAGCAAATCAAGACATTCGTGTTGGCGGACGATCGTCAAAAGCGCAATACCAATATGCGTTGTCCGATCAAAACATCGAGGAGCTCAATTCGTGGGCGCCGAAGCTCGTGAACAAGCTTCACGAATATCCGCAGATCAAGGACGCCACGAGCGATCAGCAATTTCGCGGACTGCAGGAAACCGTGGTAATCGATCGCGACGCGGCCGCGCGCCTCGGCATTCAACCGCAAGCAGTTGACAGCACGCTTTACAGCGCGTTCGGCCAGCGGCAGGTCTCGATCATTTACACGCAGCAGAATCAATATCACGTCATTCTCGAGGTCGATCCGAAGTTCCAGCTCGATCCGAGATCGCTCGACAAAATCTACGTCAAATCAAATTCCGGAAGCCAGGTGCCGCTGAGCACGATCGCACATTTTCAGTTGGACAACACGCCGCTCTCAGTCAATCACCAGGGGCAGTTTCCATGCGTGACAATCTCCTTTAACACCGCGCAGGGCGTTTCGTTGAGCGAGGCAACGCAAATCGTCGAGCGGGCGAAACGTGATCTCGGAATGCCATCAAGCATTCGCGGAAGTTTCGCCGGCACTGCGCAGGTTGCTCAAGCCTCGTGGGTGACAATGCCGTGGTTGTTTCTCACGGCGCTCCTGGCCGTTTACATCATCCTGGGAATGCTTTACGAGAGCCTGATCCACCCACTCACGATCCTTTCTACAATACCATCCGCCGGACTTGGGGCTCTCTTAGCCATGCTGGTAACGGGCAATGAGCTGGATCTCGTCTCGGTCATCGGAATTATCCTGCTTATCGGCATCGTGAAAAAGAACGCGATCATGATGGTCGATTTCGCGCTCGACGCTGAGCGACACGAAGGACTGAGTCCCGAAGAATCGATTTACCAGGCGTGTCTCGTTAGGTTCCGTCCGATCATGATGACAACGATGGCCGCGATGTTCGGCGCGTTGCCGCTCGCCATCGGAATGGGCATCGGGAGTGAACTGCGCAAGCCGCTTGGGGTCGCTATCGTGGGTGGGCTGATCGTTTCGCAGATCCTGACGCTTTACACGACTCCAGTAATCTATCTCGCGCTTGACCAACTGCGGCAGCGCAAGAAGAAACGATCTTCGAGCACTGTCGATCTGCGGCCGATTGGCTGGCCGCACCCTTCCGGGTCTTCTGCATGATGAATTGACCGGCTGCTCTCTCGGTCCATGACCACGCATTGAGGGAGCACAGAACAGGCCGTCGAGTCGTCCCGAGAATGGAACGTCTGCTTCCCAATCGTGGAACGTGCACATCGAAACGTTCGGATGCATTGGGCTCACATCGTCATCGTGATGAACAGATTACGTGAATAGCGCGTCTTGTGGCATGCCGCTTGCCTTAGCAAAGTGCATGAACCAACAAACGCTTAAGAACAGCAAATCCGAATCTACTTATGCTCTCTTGGTCCACTCGGAAGAGAAAGGTCGCGGAGTGGTTGAAACGGTGCTTTATGTCGCGTTCATCCTGAGCGCCGTCCTGTTGATTTGGCAATTCGCGCAGAGCCCGGTTAGCATACAGGCGGTTCGTTCGGGGCAAAGCGCTGTTAGCCAATCCGCAAGGACTCAGGTCGTCTCACGGAGCTAATCGCGGCGAAGAGTTTTTTCTCTACGTCAACGAACAACTCTAGAGATTTGAAACAGGATATTCGATACGCTTTCCGAATGCTGCGGAAGCAGCCGGGTTTCAGTGCGATCGCGATCTTAACACTGGCGCTGGGCATTGGCGCGAACACCGCGATCTTCAGCATCGTCAACGCCGTATTGCTGCAACCCCTGCCTTACCCACACGCGGATCGAATCATGGTTCTGAATGAATCGTCGGGACCCGGTCAGGATTACTCTGTTGCTCTTCCAGACTATTTCGATTGGCGAAACGACAACACTGTTTTCGAACATCTCGCCGCCACCCATAAGGAATCGCGGAATCTAAGCGGTCTTCCTGGTCGTGATCCGGAACGTATCTCGTGCGCGTCGGTGACGCGGAATTTTTTCAACATAGTCGGATTGCCGGCGGAAATCGGCCGCACCTTCAGCGAAGACGAAGACAAAGTCGGCGCTCGGCCAGTCGCAGTGATCAGCGACCGGTTGTGGCGGCGCGTGTTTAATGCCGATCCCAGTGTGCTTGGGCGATCCATCACTTTGCACGATCAGAATTTCACCGTAGTCGGGGTCATGCCGCCGCAAGTTACTTCACCCCAGGACAGCGAAGTCTGGTTGTCAATGATGCGAAGGAGCAATAACCCGGTATGGATGCAGCGGTTCATCCACCCGATGATCTACGTCTGGGGAAAGCTCAAACCTGGCGTGACGTTTGAGCAAGCGCGAACGGAAATGAAAGGGATTGCAGCACGTTTGGAACAAACTTATCCGGAAACAAACAAACAGGTCTACGCCGTCGTCACGCCGTTGCTCGAGAATCTGGTTGGAAAATATCGAACCAATCTCGGATTGCTTCTCGCGGCAGTGGGTTTGGTATTACTGATAGCGTGCGCGAACCTGGCAAACTTATTTGCCGCGCGAGGCGCTGCGCGTTTGAGAGAATTTGCGATTCACGCGGCAGTTGGAGCGACCCGTGGCCAGATCGTTAAGAAGCTCTTGATTGAGAGCTTTGTCGTTGCGTTCATTGGCGGCGCGCTCGGTTTCTTGATGGCAGTTTGGGTCCGGGGTGGTTTGATAGCGCTGAGTCCGGGAGACGTCTCTCGTTTCCAACAAATTTCGTTCGATTTGCCGGTTTTGGGTTTCGCATTTTTGATTGCAGCCCTGACGACTGTGCTTTTCGGTTTGTGGCCGGCGTGGCAGGCCTCGCATGCAAACGTGCAGCTTGCATTGAAAACCGGGTCGGCTGGAAGCGGCGATCCGCCATCGGCCAAACATGCGCGGGATTGGCTGGTAATCACCGAAATTGCGCTCACTCTCACTTTGCTGGTCGCGGCTGGACTGGTTTTGAAGAGTTTTTCACGGCTGCAATCGCTCTCATTAGGTTACGAACCGCGTGGACTTTTCACTGCCCGCTTCGAACTACCGTGGCAAAAGTACAACGACCGCGGCAAGATCGACAATTTTACCAGGACGTTGCTCGACAAGGTGCGTTGTCTGCCCGGTGTACAAAACGCCGCGGTGAGCTCGAACGGTCCGCTGATGGGCGGATGGCAAACGGGTTTCTGGCGTGAAGAAAACCCGCGTCCGCGGCCTTCCGATATGTTGAACAGCGATCTGGAAGTGGTAGCCGGCGATTACTTCTCGACGCTGAAGGTGCCTCTTTTGCAGGGCCGCACCTTTAACGAGCGCGACACCAAAGATTCACCGCGTGTGATCATCATCGATCAGGCCATGGCCGAGCAATATTTCCCCGGGGAAAATCCAATCGGCAAACGTCTGGGAGTTGCTCCTGGGAACGACAACGAGGACTTCGTGATGTCAGAAATTGTCGGTGTTGTGGCGCGCATGAGATTTCACGCGGTCGATGAAATGGCGCCATTGCC
>Ga0066710_100007318_pt1 | contig 10520 bp, 6 predicted proteins | sample GraSoiAngelo_159_FD_79666 | JGI IMG/M metagenome (GOLD analysis project Ga0066710, IMG submission 79666) | Grasslands soil microbial communities from the Angelo Coastal Reserve, California, USA - 14_1009_16_40cm | ecosystem: Environmental > Terrestrial > Soil > Grasslands | place: USA...
GCACGTGATCGTGGACATCAACGGGTACTACTACGACGGGGTTTCGGGGGTCTCACTGGGATCCGGCGAGCAGTTGGAGGTGATCGGAAACATCCACGGATCGACCGCCACGTTCCAGAACCAGAACGCCTTGCCCTCGTCAAGCGGCGTTCTGGGATTCGCCTCCGCGACGACAGGGACGACCTACGGGGTCCTGGGGCTCGGTGTGAGCGGCGGTGCCGGAGCCGCGGGCGTTCGGGGACTGCAGGAGGGGACAGCGGGTGCCACTTATGGGGTCCAGGGCGTCACGTTCAGCCCAGTGGCTGGCGCAGCCGGTGTCTACGGTGTTGACGGAAGCGGGGATCCTGGAACGGCCATTAACGTGGCTGGCGTTCGTGGAGCGAGTAGGACAGGCATCGGAGTCATCGGTGTCTCCCAAACCGCCGGTGTGGCCGGTCTCCGTTTTGATAGCGCTGGCATCGAAGTCTCTGGAGCCTACCTGGGGTACCTTCCCACGGTTGGCGTCGAATTTGTCAACGGCCTGGCTGGGACCGGCACAAAGAGCTTCGTGGAGCCGCATCCCACCGACGCGTCGAAGATCATTCGATACGTCTCGCTCGAGGGGCCCGAGTCCGGGACATATTTCCGGGGCCGGGGGAGATTTCAGCGAGGGCTCGCGACGATCGAGCCACCCGAGGATTTCCGCATGGTGACGGACCCGCAGAGTCTGAGCATCCAGGTCACGCCGATTGGAGAAATAACGGGGGTCGCGGTCGTGCAGATCGGCCTGGATGGCATCGTGGTCAAAGGATCGCGCGACGTGGAATTCTTCTATACGGTCAACGGAGTCCGCCGAGCGTACAACCACTGGGATCCGATTCAAGAGAACGAGAAGTTCTTCGTCCCGGAGTCGCCGGAGGCGAAGCTGCCGAAGTACCTGAGCGAGGAGGAGCGAGGCCGCCTGATCTCCAACGGCACCTACAACGAGGACGGCACGGTGAACCTGGGGACAGCAGAGCGGCTGGGCTGGGCGAAGGCCTGGAATGAGCGGGAGGAGCAGGCAAAGGCTGCTGCGGCGGCGAATGCGGCGGCATACGCCGCGAGGTTGCCCGAGACCAAATAGAGACTCGTTGGGTCATGTCTCCGTTCTCTTGTTTGAAAGGAAGGAATTTCATGCTCGCTCGCAAAGCCTCGTTTCTGGCTTCGATCTCGTTCTTCCTGGCCGGCCTCGCTTGTTGCGGCGAGTCCATCCCGAACTGGTCCGCGCCGACGACCTGGAGCCCGACGAAGACCCGCGGTGGCCTGTCGGCCATGGACGTGACCAATCCGTTGCCGTTTATCGGGCTGGCGCCGTGCCGGATCGTGGACACGCGAGGCAACGGCGCTCCGATCACGGGCGGCATGTTCACGGGAGGCTCGGACGTGCGCAACTACGCGGTCTCGGGAATCTGCGGAATTCCCACCACGGCGCGCGCCCTCTCCCTGAATTTCACGGTCACGGGACCGGGGCAGACCACGGCCGGGTTTCTGCTGGCCTGGCCGACGGGCGGAGCCGTTCCTCCGGTCTCGATTCTCAACTGGGATCACGTCCCGGCGCAGATCGCCAACGCCGCCGTGGTGCCGACAAACGCCAGCGTGTCGTTCACGGTCAACGTCAGCTCGCCCACGCACGTCATCATCGATGTCAACGGGTACTATCCGCAGTTGAGTCCCGTCGGCACTCTGGCTCCAAATGAGCAATTCGTCATTGAAGGCTCCGTTGCTGGCGATGGTGTGATCCTCGGTACGAACAACTCCAGCGGTTCTTCTTATGGCGTTTTGGGGGCCGCTCGTGGCACGCCAAATGCCGCAGGTGTGTTTGGAATGGCAACGTCGAGTACCGGGGTGGTCTGGGGCGTCCTCGGGCTAAGCGATTCTAACTCGAACGGCGCGGCGGGTGTGTATGGCAAAGTGAACTTGATCAGCGGGGCAAACCAATACGGCGTATATGGCTCTAGCCTGAACACGTCCGGCATTCCCGCGGGCGTTGCGGGCGTTGACTTCAGCGGCCCTCCTCCATTCAACCCCGCCGTTGGCACCAATCTCCCTTCGGGCGTGCTTGGCCTCAGCGCGACCAAGGTCGGCGTCGAGGGCGACTCCCGGAACACGGGAGTACGTGGCCGGCTCCTCGATTCCGCTGGAAATGTCGTTCACGCGGGACTTCTCGGCTTCAGCACCTATGGAGTGTTTTCCGCAGGCGACACTGGCGCGTCGGGAATGAAGCTCTTCGTCGAGCCGCACGCTACCGACCCAACCAGGGTGGTCCGTTTCGTCGCCCTGGAAGGCAACGAATCGGGGACCTACTTCCGAGGCAGCGCCCGGATCGTCAACGGCACGGCCGTGATTGCTGTTCCTGAAGAGTTTCGCATGGTCACCGACGAGGAAGGTTTGACGGTGCAGCTGACGCCTGTCGGCGCGGCCGCCAGCATGTTCGTCGCGAGCGAGGATCTGGAACGCATCGTCGTGCATTCGAACCGGGACGTGAAATTCCACTACCAGGTCAACGGCATTCGCCGGGCCTATAAGGACTACGTGCCGATCGTGGAAGGGCAGGAATTCATGCCCTACTCGCCCTCCGCCGGTTCTCTGGACTCCTTTCCCACTGAGATCAGGCAACGTCTCATCTCCAACGGCACTTATAACGCGGACGGGTCCATCAACATGGAAACGGCGGAGCGGGTGGGATGGACTCGGCTCTGGAAGGAGCGGGAGGAACGCGACAGAGCCGCCGCGGCGGCGAACGCGGAGCGCGCCCCGAAGTTCGGCGAGAGAAAGTAGAGGAGGAGGACCACATGAGAGGCGGTCTGGAAAAAACGTCAGTTCTCGTCATTTTCCTCGTCTGCGCGGCCTCGGGCCTCTTCGCCAAGTCCATCGAGAACTGGCCCGCGCCGGCGACCTGGAGTCCAGCGAAGTCTCATGCAGTCAGCGCAATGGATGTCACCAACCCGCTGCCGTTCATAGGGCTGGCGCCTTGTCGGATCGTGGACACGCGTGGCAATGGAGCGCCCATCACGGGCGGCATGTTCTCGGGGGGCTCGGACGTACGCAGCTACGCGCTCTCGGGCATCTGCGGGATCCCCGCGTCGGCGCGGGCGGTCTCCTTGAACTTCACCGTCACGGGTCCGACGGCTCCCGGGTTCCTGACCGCCTGGCCGACTGGGGGCGCCGTTCCTCCGGTCTCGATTCTCAATTTCGCCGCCGGCCAGCAGATCGCCAATGCCGCCGTGGTTCCGACGAGCGCCTCGACCTCGATCACGGTCAACGTCAGCGCGCCCACGCATGTGATCGTGGACGTCAACGGGTACTACGCCTCGACAACCCTGACGAACGCGCTGGCTCCCGGTGAGCAGTTCACTCTCTTTGGCGATCTCGCCGGACTGGGGACCGGACTCCTCGTCGTGCGAAACAACGAAGCCGCGGCGGCGGCCCGCGCAGGGTACTTCCTCTGCGACTCGGCCGGCACCGGTTCGACCGGTCTGGCGGGCTTCGCGACGGCGCCGACCGGCCTGACGGCGGGAATCTATGCTCAGGCGAGTTCGTCGACAGACGGCTCGGCCGGATTGTCGGGGGTGGAGACGGCGACCACAGGACAGGTTTACGGGGTCAAGGGCATCACGTTTAGCACGGTGGCCGGCGCGGCCGGCGTCTATGGAGTTGACGGGAGCGGCGATCCCGCGCTTACTCTCCCCGAGTCAGTAGGCGTCCGCGGCGCGGCCACCAACGGAATAGGCGTCTATGGAGGTGGTTTTAATGGGGTCATTGGAGTTTCAAACGGCGCCTACGGTGTCCAGGGTCTCCACGTAGGCACTTCCGGCGCTACCGAGACTTACGGAGTCCTCGGTTTCGACTCACAATACGGGGTCTTCGCCAACGGGCGCATCGGTGCTACCGGCACGAAGTCCTTCATCGAGCCGCACCCCACCGATCCCACGAAGGAGATTGCCTACGTGGCTCTGGAAGGGCCGGAGGCGGGAACGTACTTCCGAGGACGCGGCAGCCTCCACAACGGAGTGAGCGTTATCTCGGTCCCCGAGAGCTTCCGGTTGGTCAGCGACGAGGAAGGTTTGACTGTTCAAGTTACGCCGATCGGCCAAGTCGCCAACGTCGCCGTTGTGTCGGTCGATCTGAATACAATCGTGGTTCGGTCCTCGGTCACGGAGCTGGAGTTCTACTACCTTGTCAACGGCGTACGGAAGGCCTTCAACGAGTGGAACGCGATCATCGAGAATAAGCATTACGTCCCCGAGGGGCCGACGGCGAGGATGCCGGCAGCTTTCGCACCGGAGCAACGCCGGGCCTTGATCGCCACGGGCGTTTACAACGCCGACGGTACGGTCAACATGGAGACGGCCGAGCGGCTTGGCTGGGCGAAGGCCTGGAGGGCGCGCGAGGAGCAAGGCAACGCTACTGCCGCGGCGAATGCGGCGGCACACGCCGCGAGATTGACGGAGACGAAATAGAGACTTGTTGGTCGTCTCTCCGTTCTCTCATTTGAAAGGAAGGAATTCCATGCTCGCTCGCAAGGCCTCGTTATCGGCTTCGATCTCGTTCCTTCTGGCTGGTCTCGCTTCTTGCGGTGAGGCCATTCCGAACTGGCCCGCGCCCGCGACCTGGAGTCCGCCGAAGTCCCGTTCGGGGCTGGCGGCGATGGACGTGACCAATCCGATGCCCTTCATCGGGCTGGCACCCTGTCGGATCGTGGACACGCGGGGCAACGGGGCGCCCATCACGGGCGGCATGTTCACGGGGGGCTCGGACGTACGCAGCTACGCGCTCTCGGGCATCTGCGGGATCCCAGCGTCAGCGCGAGCGGTCTCCTTGAACTTCACCGTCACGGGGCCGACGGCTCCCGGGTTCCTGACCGCCTGGCCCACGGGGGGAGCCGTTCCTCCGGTCTCGATTCTCAATTTCGCCGCGGGCCAGCAGATCGCCAATGCCGCCGTGGTGCCGACGAGCGCCTCGACGTCGATCACGGTCAACGTCAGCGCGACTACACATGTGATCGTGGACGTCAACGGGTACTACTACGACGGGGTTTCGGGGGTCTCACTGGCATCCGGCGAGCAGTTGAAGGTGATCGGAGACATCCACGGATCGACCGCCACGTTCCAGAACCAGAACGCCTTGCCTTCGTCGACCGGCGTTCTGGGATTCGTCTCCGCGACGACAGGGACGACCTACGGGGTCCTAGGTCTGGGTGTGAGTGGCGGCGCCGGCGCGGCGGGCGTTCGGGGACTGCAGGAAGGCACAGCGGGCGCCACCTATGGGGTCCAGGGCGTCACGTTCGCCGAAGGGGGTGGCGCGGCCGGAGTATATGGAGTTGACGGTGGCGGCGATCCGTCCGGCGGTGCCTTCGCATCGGCCGGCGTCCGCGGAGCCAGCACATCAATCGGAGTGCTCGGAGTATCCGGATCAAGGGCAGTCGCTGGTTTCTTCGTGAATACTGCGGGTGTGGCTCAATCTGCTGGGGTCCTCGGATATCCGACTGCCGGACTCTACTTTCAGAATGGGCTGGCCGGGACCGGCACGAAGAGTTTCATAGAGCCGCATCCGACCGACGCCTCAAAGGTCATCCAGTACGTCTCGCTCGAAGGGCCGGAAGCCGGGACGTATTTCCGGGGGCGGGGGAGATTTCAGCGAGGGCTGGCCACGATCGAGCCGCCGGACGATTTCCGCATGGTCACGGACCCGGAGAGTCTGAGCATCCAGGTCACTCCGATTGGAGAGATGGCGAGTTTTGCGGTTGTTCGGATCGGGCTGGATGGGATCGTCGTCAAAGGGTCGAGCGAAGTGGAATTCTTCTACATGGTCAATGGGGTGCGCCGGGCGTACAACCACTGGGATCCGATACAGGAGAACGAGAAGTTCTTCGTTCCGGAGTCGCCGGATGAGAAGCTTCCCATCTATCTGAGCGCGGAGGAACGAGGCCGCCTGATCGCCAACGGAACGTACAACCCGGATGGCACGGTCAACATGCAGACGGCTGAACGGCTCGGCTGGGCGAAGGCCTGGAAAGAGCGGGAGGAGAAGGCAAGGGCCGCCGCAGCGGCCGCAGCGGCAACATACGCCGCGACGTTGACCGAGACGAAGTAGAGACTTGGTCGTCTCTCCGTTGTCTGTTTGAAAGGCAGGGATTCCATGCTCGCTCGCAAGGCCTCGTTAGTGGCTTCGATCTCGTTCTTCCTGGCCGGCCTCGCTCTTTGCGGCGAGGCCATTCCGAACTGGGCCGCGCCGGCGACATGGAGCCCGGCGAGACCTCACGGCGGGCTCGCGAGGATGGGTGACGTGACCACTCCCCTGCCATTCGTCGGTCTGGCTCCCTGCAGGATCCTGGACACGCGAGGCAATGGCGCTCCGATCCAGGGAGGTATCTTCACCGGCGGATCGGATGTGCGCAACTACGTGATCCCGCCGATCTGCGGCGTGCCGTCGGGAGTCGCGGCCGTTTCTCTGAACTTCACTGTCACGGGTCCGGGCCAGACGACAGCGGGATTCCTGACGGCCTGGCCGAGGGGAGGCGTGGTCCCGACGGTCTCGATTCTCAACTGGGACCGCCCTCAACAACAGATCGCCAACGCCGCGGTCGTGCCCACCGATGGCGCTGGTTCGATCACGGTCAATGTCAGCGCGCCAACCAACGTCCTCATGGACATCAACGGCTATTACTCGAATTACAATACAGCAGGCGTCTTCCTCCTCCTCTCGAACCCTTTGCACGTCGAACTTTCATCCTCTGGTTCCGACGCCGCTATCCTCGGCCTTAACGGATCCACCACCGGGATCTCCGTGGGAATTCAAGGCGGGACGGAATCTCCTTCGTTCGGAACCGCGGGGATTCTTGGCCGGGAGAGAGGTATTGTGTTCGCCGGCAGTTACGACCCCGCCGGAGTTCGCGGCGAATCGAGAGATGGCAGCGGAGTTCTTCGAGTTTCACGATTCCAGGGGGTCGCGGGATCGGTCGTCAACGTCTTTGGTACCGAGCTTGCGTACGGCCTTCTCGGGTTCTACAACGGAACGGTTTACGGCGTCTTCGCCGGAGGCAACTATGGCGGCACCGGCGCCAAGTATTTCGTCGAGCCGCATCCCACCGACGCCTCGAAGGTGATCCGGTACGTCTCGTTGGAAGGGCCGGAGGCGGGGACCTACTTCCGCGGACGCGGAAAATTCCAGAGCGGGCTCGCCACGATCGACGTGCCGGAAGACTTCCGCATGGTCACGGACTCGGACGGTCTGAGCGTCCAGGTCACGCCGATCGGCGAGCTCGCGACCGTCGCGGTCCTCCGGATCGACCTGGAGGAAATCCTCGTGAAGGCTTCGCGCAACGTGGAGTTCTTCTACACGGTCAACGGAGTGCGCAGGACGCACCGGGACTTGAAGCCGATCGGCGAGGGCTCCGAGTTCATGCCGAGGAGCGCCGAGGCCCGGATGCCCGCTTACCTGACGGAGGGCCAGAAGGCGTTGCTCGTCTCCAACGGGACCTACAACGCCGACGGATCGGTGAACATGGAGACCGCCGAACGGCTGGGCTGGGCGAAAGCCTGGAGGGATCGGGAGGAGCCTGCCGCATCGGCGAATGCGGCGACACTCGCCGCAGGGTTGGCCGAGGACAAGTAAAGAAGAGGGCAAATAAAGAACAGGTCCCACGGGGGACCCTCTTGTCCGCTCTTTGTCCGTCAACTGGTGCGGAGGGGACCCGACAGGAGCCGGGTCGCCGCCCGCTAAAGCGTTCTTCCGTTGGAATGAGCCGCGTTCTGACGGCAGGAGTCGCAGCCGGGAACGCACTTGAAAACCGCTGTACCCGAGACGGTACCGGGGGTTCAAATCCCTCCTCCTCCGCCAGGAAGTTCTTGCAGAGGAAGAGTTTCGCCATCGGTTTGCCAATCCAAAACGATCCGTGCTGGGGTTCTGTTAGCGGTCGGAAACCGCTATAGACTCTGCGATAAATGCCCGTTGGGCGGCGCTCCTGGTCGCTTCTTTTGAAGTCAACCGCAGGATCGTCCATCTGCTGCTTACCGATCTCCCCAATGGTTTCTCTGTCTTTAGTTTCAAAAGGAGGTGTTCCGTGCGGCTGCATAAGGCTTCATCTCTGGGTTTGACCTCGGTCTTTCTGGCCAGCCTCGCCCTTGGCGGTGAGGCCATCCCGAACTGGTCCGCGCCGGCGACCTGGAGCCCGGCGAAGTCTCGAAGTGGTCTTACTGCGATGGACTTGACCAATCCGTTGCCGTTTATCGGGCTGGCGCCGTGCCGGATCGTGGACACCCGAGGCAACGGCGCTCCTATCCAGGGGGGCATCTTCACGGGAGGCTCCGACGTCCGCAGCTACGCGGTTTCCGGCATCTGCGGCATTCCCGCCTCGGCCCGCGCTCTCTCCTTGAACTTCACCGTGACGGGTCCCGGGCAGACCGGCGCGGGGTTCCTGCTCGCCTGGCCGACAGGAGGAGCCGCTCCTTCCGTCTCGATCCTCAACTGGGATCACGCTCCAGAGCAGATCGCCAATGCCGCGGTCGTCCCGACGAACACGAGCACCTCGTTTATGGTCAATGTCAGCTCGCCCACGCACGTCATCATCGATGTCAATGGCTACTATCCCCAACTCATTTCCGGCGGAGCTCTGGCTCCGAATGAGAATTTCAGCATCGAAGGCTCTGCTCCTTTTGGTGTGATCCAGGCGTATAACGACTACATCGGCGGGGGGGGGGGATTCGGCATTGTAGGCCGAGCGCAGAACACGACCTCGTCTTCCGCTGGGGTTCTCGGAGTTGAGACGGCGACCTCTGGGCGGGTCTTCGGCGTCCTTGGCGAGGTCTCTTCTACAACATCGGCCGCGGCGGGCGTGAGTGGGCTGTCGCTTGCGATTACCGGGAACAGCTACGGCGTGTACGGCAGCTCCGCCAGCGGGTCTGCGAACGCGTCGGCGGTTTTTGGCGCGGAAAGAGGGACGGGAACACCGATAGGAAGTTACATCCCGGCGGGAGTCCGCGGCGAATCCTTCGTCGCCAACGGAGTTCTTGGAATTTCACGATCCTCGGGGGTCGCGGGATCTGTCGTCAACACCGCTAACTCGGAACTCGCCTACGGCATCCTGGGGTACAACAACGGAACGGTATATGGCGTCTTCGCCGGCGGCAACTTCGGCGGCTCCGGAGCCAAGTACTTCATCGAGCCGCATCCCACCGACGCCTCGAAGGTGATCCGGTACGTCTCGCTGGAGGGCCCGGAGGCGGGGACGTACTTCCGCGGGCGCGGAAAATTCCAGAGCGGCCTCGCCACGATCGACGTGCCGGAGGACTTCCGCATGGTCACGGACCCGGATGGTCTGAGCATCCAGGTCACGCCGATCGGCGAGCTCGCCACGGTCGCGGTCCTTCGGATCGACCTGGAGGGGGTCCTCGTGAAGTCGTCACGCAACGTCGAGTTCTTTTACACGGTCAACGGGGTCCGCAGGACGCACCGGGACTTGAAGCCGATCGGCGACGGCTCCGAGTTCATGCCCAGGAGCGCCGAGGCCCGAATGCCCGCTTACCTGACCGAGGGCCAGAAGGCGCTGCTCGTCTCCAACGGGACCTACAACGCCGACGGATCGGTGAACATGGAGACCGCCGAACGGCTGGGCTGGGCCAAGGCCTGGCGAGAGCGCGAGCAGTAGCCGAAGGCAACGGGCCGCGGCGACTACTCGGCTTCGGTTTCTTCGGAGGCGGCGCAGTACTGGCGGATGACCGAGAGGAGGTAGGGAAGGTCGAGGGGCTTGTGGATCAAGGCGGAGGGTTCGAGCCAGGCGACTTCGTCTCGCGAATAGGCGCCCGCGGTGATGAGGATCACGGGGATATCCGCGAGGTCGGGATCGCGCTTCTGAAACATCCGGAACTCCCAGCCGTTGACGACCGGCATCGAGAGGTCGAGCAGGATGACGTCGGGGCGGTGTCCCTTCTTCAGACAGTTGACCGCCTCGAGGCCGTCGCGGGCGCTTAAGAGCTCGTAGCCTTCATCGGTCAGGACCTGGGTCAGCGCCTCGCGCAGAGCCGAGTCATCTTCCACGATGAGAATCTCTTGAGTCATATCTCTTGCCGGCCTCCGATCCCATTGGCGCTCACATTTACGGTTGCCGACAGCGGATTTCCAGCAAGACCCGCGCCATCGCCCCCCGAAAAAGAAGCGCCAGATGGCGCGGGGCCCGAAATGTCACCAGAGGCACCCTCGCCGGCTTCGAGCGCTCGGGCCGTTCTCCAAAATTCCGTTACGGCGATGTCCCGATGGACGAAAATCGCCGCTACGGTCCGACCATATTCGTCGGAAGGCGACCGGCGTTCGCCGGAAACGGCCTCAATGGATCAATGAATCAATGACTCAATGACTCAATGACTCAATTCTTCCCGACTCGCTCCCGGATCGTGTGGGACAGCGGGATCAGGTTCCTGTCGGCCTGGCTGGCTTTTTCGTAGGCCTCGAAGAGTCCGTGCGGACCCTTCTGCAGGGCCGTTCGCAGGGCGTCGAGGCCGGAGGCC
>Ga0066710_100007319_pt1 | contig 10518 bp, 9 predicted proteins | sample GraSoiAngelo_159_FD_79666 | JGI IMG/M metagenome (GOLD analysis project Ga0066710, IMG submission 79666) | Grasslands soil microbial communities from the Angelo Coastal Reserve, California, USA - 14_1009_16_40cm | ecosystem: Environmental > Terrestrial > Soil > Grasslands | place: USA...
CCTCGGCGTCACGCCGAGAGCTCGAGCTCCTTGGACTCGGGCGAGCCCGGGATTGCGGACCTGCGCTCCGCGGCAGCGGTCCTGTGCTCGGCCAGCTGCTCCACCTGGTCGACGAGATCCTCCAGCGCGATCCACAAGAGCTCGCCGCGGCGCACCGGTTCGCACAGGCCCAGCTCGTCGGGACTGTGCAGCGCCTCGTTCCATTCCTGTTCCGTGAGGCAGGCGAGCGAGGCGCAGCTTTGCCGGTGGGCGTCCTCGTATGCGGACACGATGTCCTCCGGCGACGCCGGCCACATCGCGGGCGTCGCGGGCGGGTCGCCACCGCAAACCGCCCTCAGTAGCTGCTCCTGCAGGATGAACGCCAGCGCCCATTCCCGCGTGCTGCGGCCGCCCTCGAAACGGACGTCGAAGCTCTCGCGCGGGAACGATCTCAACATGAGCGCCGTGGAGCGGTGCTCGCGCTCGTGGATGAACGTGAACAGCTCCTGTTCGGACCTTGCTCGATTCGGCATGTTCCCCTCCTTGACCGGGTCGTCTTCGGGCGCAGCGCCTGCTGTCGCCCGATGCCAGCGTAGGCGGATCCCGATACATCCGGGTGGCGTCCGTGTTACCGGGGTGTAAGAAGCGGGAACGGTCGAGCGTGGAGCGAGATCGCGGCGGAAGCCCGGGGGACGAGCGTCAGCGGCCGGCGGCACCGCGCGTCACGAACTTGTAGCCCACGCCGGTGACGGTCTCGATCAGTCGAGTCTTTTCGCCCAACTTCATGCGAAGCCGGCGGATGTGAACGTCGACGGTGCGGGTGTCTCCCAGGTAGTCGTAGCCCCACACCTTGCGCAACAGCTCGTCGCGCGTCAGCACCCGCCCGGGATTCTGGACGAAGAACAGCAGCAGATCGAACTCGCGCGGGGTCATCGTCAGCGGCTTGCCCGCGAGCACGACCTCGCGCGCCAGCGTATCGATGCGCAGCGACCCGGCCTCCACCACGGCCGGGGCGTCGGGGCGCGAGCGCCGCAGCAGCGCCCGCACGCGGGCGATGAGCTCGCGCGGGCTGAACGGTTTCGTGAGGTAATCGTCCGCGCCGTTCTCGAAGCCCAGCAGCTTGTCCATCTCCGCCCCGCGCGCGGTGAGCACCAGCACCGGCAGGTCGCGCGTCGACGGCTCGCCGCGCAACTCGCGCAGCACTTCGAGTCCGTTCCTCCCCGGCAGCATCAGGTCGAGCACGAGCGCGTCGGGACGCTCGGCGAACAGTTGCTCGAGCCCCTTCTCGCCGTCGCCGGCGGAGGAAACGCGGAAACCCTCGCGCTCGAGGTTGTAGCGCACGAGGTCGCGGATCTCCTTCTCGTCCTCGATCACCATCACGAGATCAGGCATCGATCCTCCCGAACGGCGGCCCGCATCCGCCAGGGCGGGCTGGGCGGGTCCGGCGGCTGCGGCGGTCACGCTCGGGAACCGCCGGCGGTCGCGAGGGCCGGAGATCGGCGGGACTGGCGCCGCGTGACGCGCGCGGTCGGGACACTAGTGTCCGGGCCGCGCGAGGGTCAATGCGCGAGCGCCCCCGCCCGTGTCCGGGCCGCGCGAGCGTCAATGCACGAGCAGCTCCGCCCCGCGGCGTCGGCCCTCCGCTTCGCGATCGCGCGCGCCGCGCGGTACCATCCTTGGTGTTCACTGGGGAGGTCGTGCCGCGCATGTCGCTCCATTCCGAAACGAGCCCGCTGTTCATCGATCGTCTGGGTCCCCCCGATCTCGTCGAGACGTTCGCGTTCCTCGACCGGGATCCGGTGGTGAACGTGTACCTGCTCGCGCTCACGGTGCGCGACGCGCTGGCGCAGCCGCGCGACGAGTTCTGGGGCGTGAGGCGCGAAGGCGAGATCGTCGGTCTGCTGCACCTCGGCGGCCAGTCGGGCGCGGTGCTGCCGGTGGGCGAGGACCTGTCGGCGACGGCGCTGCTTGCGGAGCACGTGGTCGCGCGGCGCTCGTTCCTCCCGCGCCGCTTCCAGGTGATCGGCCGCTTCGCGGCGGTGGCGGAGATCGACCGCCGCCTCGAAGCGAGACACATCCGCCCGCGGCTGCGCCGCCGCCAGGTGTACATGGCGGTCGAGCGCGGCCAGCTCGCGCCGTTCGAACGCCTCCCGGAGCTGCGCCAGGCGCGGCCCGCCGATTACGACCTCACCTTCCGCACCGGCGCGATGCTGCGCGCGGAGGAGCTCGACGAGGACCCGCGCGCCGCGGATCCCATCGCGTATGCGAAGCGCGTGGAAGAGGAGTGTCGCGACGGCTACACGTTCCTGTGGACGGAGGGTCGCGATCTCAAGTTCCGCGCCAGCGTGAGCGCCCGCACGCTCGATGCCGCGCAGATCTCGGGGGTCTACGTTCCGCCCGAGCGGCGCGGCTGCGGATTCGCCAAGCGCGGCATGTCCGAGCTGTGCGCCCGGTTGCTCCTGGAGAGCCGCGCCGTGTGCCTGTTCGTGAACGACTTCAACGCGCCGGCGCTCGCTGTGTATCGCCGGCTCGGATTCGTGAACCGCGCGGACTGGGGATCGGCGTTCTATGACGCGCGGACCTGAGTCGGGGCGGTTCGATCCCGGAACGACGACCTCCACCCCTTCCCCACGGAACGCACGATGTCCGATCCCATCGACATTCTGCTGCTGCTCGCGCTCCCGGCCTCCGGCAAGTCCGAGATCCGCCGCTACCTGAAAAGCCTCAGGCCCGAGCAGGCCCGAGCCGACTTTCATCTCGGCGACACGGTCCAGCTCGACGATTACCCCTACGTTCACATGATGCGGCGCGCGAGCAGCGAGCTGCGCCGCCTCGGCTCGGACGGGGTGTTCTTCGATGCGGACGACAGGCCCATGAAGGACGCTCGCGACTGGGGGATGCTGATCGAGCTCTTGAACGAGGACTACGAGGATCTCCGGCGCGGGCGCCGGGCGGCGCCGGCTGCGGTGGGGGCGTGGCTGCTGGATCGCCTCGATGCCGCCCGGAGCAAGGTGGGCGCCGACGCCGCGTTCGGGAAGCTCCCGCCCGCGCTGCGAGCGGCGCTGATCGGCGCGATCGAGAGCGAGGCGCGCGAGCTCTTGCGCGACAAGAACGCCGCGGTCGCGGATAGCCTCGAGGGCAGGACCGTCGTGATCGAAGCCGCGCGCGGCGGGCCCGACGGCGCCAAGCTCCCGCTCCCGGCGCCGCTGGGCTATGGGTACTCGATCGGCGTGCTGAGCGATGCCATCCTGTCCAAGGCCGCGATCCTCTACGTGTGGGTCACGCCCGAGGAATCCAGGCGCAAGAATCGCGAACGCGCCGATCCCGGCGATCCCGGATCGATCCTCCACCACGGCGTCCCGGACGCCGTGATGTACGGGGACTACGGCTGCGACGACATGGAGTGGCTGATCATGAACTCCGGGCGGCCCGACACCGTGAAGATCGAGACCCGCGGCAAGACCTTCTACCTGCCGGTCGCGCGCTTCGACAATCGCCTCGACAAGACCACGTTCGTCCGCGCCGATCCCTCGAGCTGGAAGCCGGAGGACGTGCGGGCGCTGCACGACGGCCTGGCCGAGGCGTTCGCACGGCTCCGCAAGGCGACCGCCGCGCGCGTCTAACCCGGGCGTCGCGAGGCCGCCGCCCGAGGTTTCGCTTGCCGCGCGGCGCTCGATTTGGGACGGTGCGAGCCGGCTCCAGGTCTCCCCAGAGGAGGTGCTCCGTGACCCTGCGCATGCTGTCGGTCCGCGCCGTGCTCGCCGTTTCGCTCGCGCTCCTGCCCCGCGTGTCCGCCGCCCAGGTGTTCGGCCAGTACGCCAGTGCCGAGCCGGTGGCGGTGAACGGCCGGATGTTCGGCGTCTATCTCCACACGAGCGACACGGTGCTGGGAGCCATGGGCCAGCTCCGGCTCAGCATCTATCCCGGCGTCGACTTCGGATTCCAGGGCGGTCTGGCGCGCCTCAATCTGGACAGGGGCGACCGCACCACGGTTCGGTTCGGAACCGACGTGAAGGCCGAAATCGTGCACGCGGGTGAGGCCAATCCGTTCGCGGCGGCGATCGACGGCGCGATCGGCGTCGAGACCAGCGACGAGGTGAGCGTGCTGACGCTCGCCCCCGGGGCCGTGGTCAGCCGCTCGTACGCGCTGGGCGGCTCGAGCCACGTCGTTCCCTATGCCGGCGCCCAGCTCGCGTTCGCGCGCGGCAGCGTCCAGGGCTCGGACCGCAACGATTTCTCGCTTCGCGGCCGCCTGGGCGCAGAGCTCGACACCCCCGCGGCGCGGTTCGTCTTCGAGCTGCAGATCCTTCCCCGCGACGATCTGGACGGCAATTACCAGGTCGTCGTCGGAGCCAATCTGCCGTTCTGAGCCACACGCGCCGCCCAGCCGCCGGGCCGGCGCGAGGCTGCCCCCGTCGATCCGTTGTCGCACAGCGGGTTATGCGATTCTTGCACCCGCACCACTCGAGTCTTGTTCTGCCCCTACCCCGGTGCTAGCCTTCGCGCCCCTCGCGGGAGACGGTGATCAGGAGCTGCGAGGTTCGACCCGGCAAACCCACCCAACATTGCAGTTCTTCGAGGCTTGCGCGCCCGGACGCGGACCGCTCTTGGCCGCGCACCCCGGCCGTCGCGAACCCAATGTGGACAGCCTGTGGAAGGAGGTGCCATCGGAGTTCCTCAATTGCGGTCGCCACTGACAGTTGAGCGTTCTCGTCAGGATGTGGATAACATCCGACTCAAGAATCCACACATCACGCCACCGCGAAGTCTCTGCCCGTCAAAAAGGCGGGTGACCCTCAACGCCGACTTTGTGGAAAACCTAGGGACCCATTCAGCAAGGACCGTTGAAATGGCCGTCCAATCCATGCAACCGGAGCAAACGACTCTCCTCTGGGAGCAGGTTCTCGCGTTGGTCCGCGATCGGCTGGGCAGTCCGCAGGCCTTCGACACCTGGTTCAAGCCGATCGCACCGGTGGAGATCAGCCCCCAGACCGTCCACCTGGAAGTTCCCAACCCGTTTTTCGTGGACTGGATCCACCAGCATCACTTCGCAGTGTTGAGCCAAAGCCTGGCGGAGGTGCTCGGGGAGAATCCCGACGTGCGGTTCTCGGCGCGCGAGGCGCTGCCGCCGCCGGGGGCCCCCCGGGATCGGGCGCGACCCGCCACACTGCCGCCGTCGGAGGTCCCGGCCGCGGCTTCGACCCCCGCCGTGGAGGGGCAACTCAATCCTCGGCTCACGTTCGACACGTTCATCGTCGGCAGCAGCAACCGCTTCACCCACGCTGCCTGCTCCGCCGTCGCCCAAAATCCCGGAAACGTTTACAACCCGTTGTTCATCTTCGGGGGTTCGGGTCTCGGCAAGACGCACCTGCTGAACGCGATCGGGCACATGGTGCGGCAAGCCCAGTCCGACATCCGCGTGTGCTTCGTTTCGGCCGAGCGCTTCACGAACGAGATGATCTACGCCATCCAGCACGCGCAGACGCTCGCGTTCCGCAACAAGTACCGGAACGTCGATCTGCTGCTGATCGACGACATCCAGTTCCTGGCCGGCAAGGAAAGCACCCAGGAGGAGTTCTTCTACACCTTCAACGCGCTACGCGACGCGCACCGCCAGGTGGTCGTGACCGCGGACAAGCCGCCCAAGGACATCCCCATGCTCGAGGAGCGGCTCACCTCGCGGTTCAACCAGGGCCTCGTCACGGACATCAAGCAGCCGGACCTCGAGACGCGCACCGCGATCCTGCGCAACCGCTGCGCCCGGGAAGGCGACGGGCACGGCCTGCCCGACGACGTGCTGCTCCTGATCGCGGATCGCATCCGCAACAACATCCGCGATCTGGAGGGCTGCCTGGTGCGGCTGCTGGCGGCCGCCTCGCTCTCGCAACGGGAGGTCACGCTGGAGCTGGCCGAGGAAGTGCTGTCGCATTACGTCAACCCCGAGCCGGATCAGCTCACGCCGGAGCGGGTCGTGGCGGTGGTCGCGGAGCGCTTCGGCGTGAAGCCCGACGCACTGTGCGGCCAGCGGCGCACGCGCAACGTCGCGATGCCGCGCCAGGTCGGGATGTACTTGATGCGTCAGGTCACCGACCTGTCGCTGGTCGAGATCGGGCGTGTGTTCGGCGGCCGCGACCACACGACGGTCATGTACTCGTGCGACAAGGTCGCGAGCATGATCGCCGCGGACACTCAGTTGGCCGACAAGATCAACGGCCTGATTTCAACGCTGGCATCGGGATGAGGTGTGGATAACCCGTGGATGGGTGGGGACAGAATCCGGCGCGATTGTGGGAAAGCGGAAGGGCGTGGACAATCGCCGGACTTGTCCCCACCGGGTGGTACACGGGTAAGCAGTTGAGGTACAATGCGTTGGTCATTAAAACCAGCGCCCGTCCACAGCTTGAGCATCCCCTACGGTTACGAGCTTGTTTCTCTTTTAAAATCAACGACTTAGAAGAAAGGAAAGTGCTTGCAGGCATAGGGTTTGGATCCTATGATGCGCACTCGATACGCCATGGCTCCCGTCAGCTCCTACGCCACCCCCGGAACCTCAGGCCAGTCATTGGCTTCCACCGTGGTAGGAAGTGAACGCATGGAATTGACCATCCAGCAGGGCGACCTCGCCTTCGGCGTGGGCCGCGCCCTCGGCTCGGTTTCGAATCGAAGCCCCCTGCCGCTCCTGTCCTGCGTGTTGCTGGAGGCCGAGGGTTCCACGCTCACGATCACCGGGACCGACCTCGACGTGACGACCTCGGTGCGCGTGCCGTGCGCGGTCGAGACCCCCGGCAAGGCGGCCGTGTCGGCGCGGCACTTCAACGAGGTCATCCGCAAGATGTCGCGCGGCCCGCTCAAGCTGGCGGTGAAGCAACAGCAGTGCGAGGTGCAGTACGGAGACGGCAAGGGCTGGTCGCGGTTCCCGACCCAGGACCCTTCGGATTTCCCGCGCGTGCCCGATCTCCAGGCGGAAGCGACACTCGCGCTCGAGGCCGAAGCGCTGGCGCGGCTGGTCGAGCGCAGCGGCTACGCGGCCTCCACCGAGGAGACGCGCCCGCAGCTCAACGGCGTGCTGCTGCAGGGCAGCGACCGGCAGGTGGCGTTCGTCGCGACCGACGGGCATCGGCTGGCGAAGGCGACCCGCAAGGGCGCGTTCGACGGGCTCGCGCGCGACGGCGTGATCGTGCCGTCGCGCGCGTTCCAGGCCGTCAGCCGCACGGCGCAGGACGCGACGAGCCCGGTCGAGATCAAGATCGCGGCCGGGCGCAACCAGGCCGGGTTCGGGATGCAGGTGGGCGAGTACCGCGTGCAGATCATCACGCGGCTGCTGGAGGGCCCGTATCCCAACTACGACCAGGTGATCCCCAAGGACAACCCGAAGCAGCTCCGCGTGCCGCGCGCGGATCTGCTCGAGGCGGTGGACATCGTCGCGTCGCACGCGGACAACGTCACGCGCCAGGTGCGGTTCTCCGTGCGCCCCGGCAAGCTCGGGGTGTCGTCCGCCACCGAGCTCGGCGCCGGCGAGCATCACATCACGGCCGAGTACCAGAGCGATCCGATGGATATCGGCTACAATGCGGGTTACCTGTTGGACATCTTGCGCAGCATCCCCACGGAGCAGGTGATGTTCCGGCTGAACACGGCGCTGTCGGCCGGCGTCGTGGAGCCGGTGGGAGCGCTTCCCCAGGTGGAAGAAGAGATCCTGTGCCTGATTATGCCGCTCCGGTTGGCTGACGCGGCAGGGTGAGCATGGAAGCAGTCGGCGGCGTCCTCGCCCGCGTCGTGCGCCAGTTGGGGCTCGAACGCGAGCTCAAGGGATGGAAAGCCGCCGCAGATTGGCCGAGCATCGTGGGACCGCGAATCGCGCGGCACACGCGATGCGTCGGATTCAGCGACGGAACGCTGCGCGTCGAAGCCGAGAGCTCGTCGTGGATGCACGAGCTCGGCTATCTCGAACGTGAGCTGGTCCGCAAGCTCAATCGACACCTCGGCGCCGACCTGGTGCGCGAGGTGAAGTTCGTCGTCCCCCGCGGAGGGATCCTGCGGTGAGTACGCCACAAGAAGGAGAAACCACGTTGACCGCCGAGCCCAAGGGCCATCACTACGACGCCACCAGCATCCAGGTTCTGGAGGGGCTGGAGGCGGTTCGGAAGCGGCCCGCGATGTACATCGGAGACACCGGCGTCCGTGGCCTGCACCACCTGATCTGGGAAGTCGTCGACAACTCGGTGGACGAGGCGCTGGCCGGGTTCTGCGACGAGATCACCGTCACGGTCGAAAAGGACTCCAGCCTGACGGTGAAGGACAACGGGCGCGGCATCCCCGTGGACATGCACGCCACCATGAAGAAGCCCGCGCTCGAGGTGGTGATGACGACGCTGCACGCGGGCGGCAAGTTCGACAGCAACAGCTACAAGGTCTCCGGCGGCCTGCACGGCGTCGGCGTGTCGGTCGTGAACGCGCTGTCGGAGTCGTGCTCGGTCGAGGTGCTGCGCGACGGCAAGGTCTACGCGCAGGAGTACAAGAAAGGCATCCCCACGGGGCCGATGCAAGTGCGCCCCGCCGACCGGAAGGACAAGGGCTCCGGCACGATCGTGCGCTTCAGGCCCGACGCCACGATCTTCGAGGAGACCGACTTCCACTACGACACCATCGCCGCGCGGCTGCGGGAGCTGGCGTTCCTGAACAGCGGGCTCACGATCCACCTGCACGACGAGCGCACGGGCAAGTCGACCGACTATTTCTACAAGGGCGGAATCCTGGAATTCGTGAAGTACCTCAATACCAACAAGGAGACGCTGCACTCGAAGCCGGTGTTCTTCGCGCGCGAGCGCGACAACGTCGCGATCGAGGTGTGCCTGCAGTACAACGACGGCTACAGCGAGTCGCTCCTGTCGTTCGTGAACAACATCAACACCATCGAGGGCGGCACCCACGTCGGCGGGTTCCGTTCGGCGCTCACCCGCAACCTCACGAACTACGCCAGCAAGGAAGGCCTGCTCAAGAACGCCAAGGTGGAGATCAGCGGCGAGGATGTGCGCGAGGGCCTGGTCGCGGTCATCTCCATCAAGATGCAGAACCCGCAGTTCGAGGGCCAGACCAAGACCAAGCTCGGGAACAACGAGATCAAGGGCGTGGTCGAGAGCGTGGTGGGCGAGGGGCTGCGCGAGTACTTCGAGGAGAATCCGTCGGTCGCGCGCAAGATCGTGGAGAAGATGGTGGCCGCGGCTCGCGCCCGCGAGGCGGCGCGCAAGGCGCGCGAGCTGGCGCGGCGCAAGACGATCCTGGACGGCGGCTCGCTGCCCGGCAAGCTCGCCGACTGCGCCTACGACGACCCGGGGCTGTGCGAGCTGTACATCGTGGAGGGCGACTCGGCCGGCGGCAGCGCCAAGCAGGGTCGCGACCGGCGGTTCCAGGCGATCCTGCCGATCCGCGGCAAGATCCTGAACGTCGAGAAGGCGCGCCTCGACAAGATCCTAGCCAACGAGGAGATCCGCAACATCTTCATGGCGCTCGGCACCGGCGTGGACGCCGAGTTCGACGTCGCGAAGCTGCGCTACCACAAGATCATCCTGATGGCGGACGCCGACGTCGACGGCGCGCACATCCGCACGCTGCTCTTGACGCTCCTGTTCCGCAAGCTGGGGCCGCTCGTCGAGGCCGGACACGTGTACATCGCCCAGCCGCCACTGTTCCTGGTCAAGGCCGGCAAGGACGAGATCTACTGCTACACGGACAAGGAGCGCGAGGACGCCATGGCCCGGCTCGGCAAGAAGAACGTGCAGGTGCAGCGCTACAAGGGTCTGGGCGAGATGAATCCCGAGCAGCTGTGGCGCACCACGATGAATCCGGAGACGCGCACGCTGCTCAAGGTGACGAGCGACGACGCGGTCGAGGCCGACCGCATCTTCACGATCCTGATGGGCGAGCAGGTTGAACCGCGGCGGCAGTTCATCGAGGAGAACGCGCTGGCCGTGAAGAACCTCGACATCTGATGCGCGCCGCCCGGCTGGTTTCGGTGGCGGCGGCCGTGGCGCTGGCCGCGTGCGCCGCCGGGGCGGCCGCGCAGCCGCGCGTGGCGCTCGGCGTCGGCGGCACCGGCGCGTCGTCCGACGGGCCGAAGCAAACCGGCACCTGCGCCTCGCTTGCTGCGCTGTGGGGGTTCGGGTCGCACCTGGAGCTGGGGCCGATGCTGTTTGCGGACGACCTGGGCTCGCGCATCGGGCGGCTGCGCGACCCGCACGACGGCAGCGATCTCGGGGCGGTGGCGGAGCTCCACCGCTACGCGTACGGAGGCGCGTGGCGGGCCGACGTGCCGCTCACGACCGTGGCCGGCTGGCGGGCCCGGCTGGGAGCCACCTGGGGCTACTACCGCATCCAGGACGACCGCGTGGGCGTGGTCGAGCGCGCCATCAGCGCCGTGGGCGGCAGCCTGGGCGCGGGCCTGAGCCACGCGTTCCTGGCCACGCTGGCGATCGGGGTGTCGGCCCGCTACCACCACCTGTTCGAGACGCGCCAGGACCATTACGCCAGCGCCACGGTGGA
>Ga0066710_100007320_pt1 | contig 10518 bp, 9 predicted proteins | sample GraSoiAngelo_159_FD_79666 | JGI IMG/M metagenome (GOLD analysis project Ga0066710, IMG submission 79666) | Grasslands soil microbial communities from the Angelo Coastal Reserve, California, USA - 14_1009_16_40cm | ecosystem: Environmental > Terrestrial > Soil > Grasslands | place: USA...
GCCAACGCCGCCGCCGGGCTGACCGGGACGAGCAGGCGGGGATCGAGATCGGCCGCGACGATCAGGCGGCTGCCGTCGAGCCGGCTATTGTGCCCTTCCTGGGCATCCGGTCCGGCCGGCAGCAGCACGGCGGCGGACCGGCGCCGGCGGCCGACCCGGACCAGCAGGACCCGCCGCGCGCCACGGCGCAGCCGACCGGCCCAGCGCCGGCCTCCAGGGCGGGGACTGTCGGTGGTCCGGCGCCGACCCCATGGGGTTCTCGGCACTCTGTTTCCTCCTTTTGGCGACCCACACCATCGCACATGAGGGCGCCGGTTGGCGATACGCCGACCCGGATACAGCGTACCCACCGCTAGCCAAGGTGGTGGGCGAAAGCCCGGCGAGCGAACTCGTTCAACTGGACTTCGCCCAGGTCAGCCCGGTCGAACCAGGCCGCGTCCGCGGTGGAGCCGCCGGCCGCCTCGACCACGCTCGGTACACCTGGGGTGTCGACGACCACCCGGTACAGCACCCGGACAGTGTGCCAGTCCATCGGGTGGCGTTCCGGGCCGAGGGCGCGCGGGTTGTGGTAGTGGCTGACGTCGAGCAGGCCGGTCACCCGCCCGTGCTGCGCGGTCTCCTCGACCAGCTCCCGGAGCAGGCCGGCGTCCGCGCGCTCGCCGAAGTCGGTACCGCCGCCGGGCAGGTGCCAGCTGTCCGCGCCGGGGTACCCCGCGGCGATGCGGGTCAGCAGCACGCGGCCGGCCGGGTCGGTGGTCAGCCCGTACGCCGCGAACCGCTGCATCCGGGTCGCGGCCGGGTCCCGCACCGGGGGTACCGCCGGGGGTACCGGCGGCTGCCGGGCCGGCCGGCCGAGCAGCCGGGCGGTGTACGGCAGCAGCGGCAGCCGGGCCGGGTCACCCCATCGGGCGCCGTTGTTCGGGGTACCGCGGCGGACCCTGACGTCGTACAGGATCCGGTCGGTGTGCACCACCTCGTCGCCCTCGACGGCGAGGTCGGCGACCACATCGCTGACCTTCTCCACCCACGCCGCGAGGCCGGTCTGCGCGGCGAACCCGCGGACCACCGCCGCACCCGGGTGCTCGCCCTGGCCGACCCGGCCGCCGGGCAGTTCCCACGCGTCGCCGGAGCGGGCGAACATGATCCGGCCGGACCTGTCGCGGCACACCCCGAAGGCCGCGATCCGGCGCCGCTGGCGCATGGTCAGGTGGCTAGCTGCGCGAGTACCTCGGCGGTGACCTCGGTCAGGTCCAGCGCGTCGAGCTCGGGGCGGGTGAACCAGCGCGCCTCGGCCGTCGAGCCGCCGATGTCGTGCACGGTCGGCTCGCCCGGCTGGTCGACGGCGACCCGGTAGAAGGCGCGCACCCCGTGCCAGTCGATCGGGTACCCCTCCGGGCCGAGCGAGGCGGCGTCGCGGTGGCTGGCCACGCCGAGCAGCTCGACGAGCCGGCCGTGCTGCCCGGTCTCCTCCAGCAGCTCCCGGAGCAGGGCGACGCCGGGCTGCTCGCCGTAGTCGGTGCCACCGCCGGGCAGGTGCCACTGCCCCGCACCCGGGTACCCGTCGGCGATGCGGGTCAGCAGGATCCGCCCGGCCGGGTCGGTGGCCACCGCGTAGGCGGCGAAGCGCTGTGCGCGGGGCAGGCCGTCGGGTCCGGGTACCGCGTGAAAGGACGGGAACGGCGGCGGCTCGTCCGGGCGCAGGTCCACCGGGGCCGGCGGCAGGCCCAGCGCGACCGAGGTGAACGGTCGCAGCGGCAGCTGCGCGACCTCGTCCGGGCCCACCCACCGGGCCACGTCGGTCGGCTGGCCGATCCGGCTGATCAGCGCCCCACCCCGGACGGTGACCTCGTAGATGAGCCGGTCGGTGTGGATGGTGACCCCGCGGTGCGGCAGCGCGCGCATGTCGGCGAGCACGTCGACCAGCCGGCCGAGGGCCACCGACAGCCCGGTCTCGGCGGCGGTCTCCCGCACGACCGTGTCCCGGGGGTTCTCGCCGTGGTCGACGGCGCCGCCGGGCAGCGACCACACGCCGGGGGTACCGGACCGGGCGGAATGCCGGACGAGGAGCACCTGACCAGCGGAATCACGACATAACGCGTAAGCGGCGATCCGCCGGAGGGGTTCGAGCGCGGGGGTCACAGCTGGTCATTGTGCCAGGTTCACGACACTCGGCGTCAGGGTCAGACATCCGGGATGCGTCAGGGGGTGACTCCGGGGAGTCACTGAAGCGGAGGATGCCGGCCGAGCCGCATCGTAGAGGCATGACCTACTCCCCGCCCCAGCCGACCTACTCCCCCGACGCGCCGACCTACAAGCGGCTCCGCCGCTCGCGAACCGACCGGATGCTCGCCGGCGTGTGCGGTGGGTTCGCCCGCTACTTCGGGATCGACCCGGTCGCCGCCCGTGTCCTGTTCGTTCTGCTGACCTTCGTCACCGGCGGTGCGCTGCTGGTCGCCTACCTGGCCTTCTGGGTACTGATGCCGGAGGAGCCGGTCGCCGGCGCCTGGCCGCCTGCCGCGCCGCCCGCCTGATCTTGTGGATCTTGGACGCCGGTGCCCCCTACAGGGGGTGCTGGCGTCCAAGATTTTCGGCGATGACCGCACTTACTCCCACTCGATGGTGCCCGGGGGCTTGCTGGTGACGTCGAGAACGACCCGGTTCACCTCCGGTACCTCGTTGGTGATGCGGGTCGAGACGCGGGCGACCACGTCGTACGGCAGCCGGGACCAGTCCGCGGTCATCGCGTCATCGCTCGACACCGGCCGCAGCACGATCGGGTGCCCGTACGTGCGCCCGTCCCCCTGTACCCCGACCGACCGCACGTCCGCCAGCAGTACCACCGGGAACTGCCATACCGACCGGTCCAGCCCGGCCGCGGTCAGCTCCTCGCGGGCGATCCGGTCGGCGGCGCGCAGTACCGCCAGCCGGTCCGGGGTCACCGCGCCGATGATGCGGATCGCGAGGCCCGGACCCGGGAACGGGTGCCGCCACACCATCGGCTCGGGCAGGCCGAGCCGGACGCCGATCGCCCGTACCTCGTCCTTGAACAGGGTGCGCAGCGGCTCGACGAGTTCGAAGGCGAGGTCGTCGGGCAGGCCGCCGACGTTGTGGTGGGACTTGATGTTCGCGGTACCGGTGCCGCCGCCGGACTCCACGACATCCGGGTACAGCGTCCCCTGTACCAGAAACCGCACGTCGGCGATCTCCCGCGCCGCGGCCTCGAACGCCCGGATGAACTCGCGTCCGATGATCTTCCGCTTGTCCTCCGGGTCGGTGACCCCGGCCAGCGCGGCGAGGAACCGGTCGGCGGCCTCGACCACGTGCAGCTTGATCCCGGTGGCCTTGACGTAGTCGGTCTCGACCTGCTCGGCCTCGCCCGCGCGCAGCAGCCCGTGGTCGACGAACACGCAGGTGAGCTGATCACCGACCGCCTCGTGGACGAGCGCGGCGGCGACCGCGGAGTCGACGCCGCCGGACAGCCCGCAGATCACCTGCCGGTCGCCGACCTGGGCGCGGATGGCGGCGACCTGTTCCTCGATGATGTTGGCGTTGGTCCACGTCGGAGCGATGCCGGCGAAGTCGTGCAGGAACCGGGTGAGCATGGTCTGGCCGTGCCGGGTGTGCGCCACCTCCGGGTGGAACTGGACGCCAGCGAGCCGCTCGGTCGGGTTCTCGAAGGCCGCGACCGGGGCGCCGGGGGACGCGGCGGTCACCGCGAAACCCGGCGGGGCGGCGGACACGCAGTCACCGTGGCTCATCCAGACGTCCTGGGCCGCCGGCAGGCCGGTGAACAGCGTGCTGTCCGGCATGACGGTCACGGCCGTGCTGCCGAACTCGCGGCCGCCGGTGTGGGCGACCTCGCCGCCGAGCGCGCGGGCCATCGCCTGGAAGCCGTAGCAGATACCGAGTACCGGTACCCCGGCGTGGAACAGGGCCGGATCGACCTGGGGCGCACCGGGTTCGTAGACGCTGGCCGGGCCGCCGGACAGGATGATCGCGGCCGGCTTGCGGGCGAGCAGCTCGGCGACCGGCATCGAATGCGGCACGATCTCGGAGTAGACCTGCGCCTCCCGTACCCGGCGGGCGATCAGCTGGGCGTACTGGGCGCCGAAGTCCACGACGAGCACCGGATTGTCCATGCCCGCGAGCCTAACCGCTGCGGCACGAGGGGACGGTGCAGGGCAAGCGGCTGGCCGAACAGCGGGCGACGAACCATTCCCGGTACGCCGTGGCGTTCCTGTCTGGGCCGGCGACGAAGGCACGGCTGGCGAAGCCCGCGCCGGACGCTTTTACATCGGAACTATTCCATTTTGGCGAGCGCGAGACCCACCTGTGGCGACGCTACGCAACTGGAAGACGGTATGGAAACTTACCGAGCTTTCCGCGGGCCGACCGACGATTTTCTGGATCCGATCCATTGAAGTTTCTGGATCCGATCCATGAAACAGGAATTGTTGAATCAATCCAGTTCGCCGGCGAGGATCGCGGCCTCGGTGCGGCGCAGGTCCCGGCCGGGTGCGACCTGCACCTCGCGCGCCAGCACGGTACGGGCGCGGCGGAACACGGCGAGCGCATCGGCCCGGCGACCGCATTGGGAAAGCGCTATCATCAACAGCACGTAAAAGGGCTCGTGCAGCGGGTAGTGAGCGACCAGCCGGGTCAGCTCCGGCACCACGTCGCGGTGCCGGCCCAGCGCCAGCAATGCCTTGACGCGCACCGTTTCCGCGGTCAGCCGCAGCTCCTCCAGCCGGGTTATCTCACCGCGGGCGGCGTCCACCGCGGCGGCGTCGGCCAGGGCCGGCCCGCGCCACCAGGCGAGCGCCTCGCTGGCCAGCTCGTAGGCCCGCTGCGCGTCGCCCTCGTCCAGTGCCGGGGTGGCCGCGGCCAGCAACCGTTCGAACCGCAGCACGTCCAGTTCGCCGTCGGCGACCTTGATGAGGTACCCGGTCGGGTGGGTCAGCAGCCGCTCGGCCGGCTGCCACGGTTCGCGGTACGGCTCCAGCGCGCGTCGAAGTGTGGAAATATATACATGTAGCGTCGCGTGCGCCGACCGCGGCGGGCACCGGGGCCAGAGCCAGTCGAGCAGTTCCTCGTTGGACACGGCCGAATTGGCATGCGTCAGCAGCGCCACGAGCAGGATCCGTCGCCGCTGTCCGCTTACTTTCACCGGGCCCGCATCCGTCACGCGTAGCGGACCGAGGATTTCGAACTGCATGCCTCACCGTTTCGCCGCTCGCCACGTCAACGACACTAAGTTCATCATCGTCGATAAATGCGACAGCTGCACATAACCACTGTCCCCTAAGGCCCCGTTAAGTCAACCGCAAGCCGGCCCCAAGCCGATTGAAGGAGGTCGATGCCATCATCTGTCCTCGTGATACCGGAGGAGAGGTGCTGGACCGTGATCACCGCCCGCCAACTATTCAACCCGTCCGTACCAACGCCGCGCCCACAGGCCCGCGCGATCGCCTTGCGTGCCTGCCGGGAGGTACGTCCCGGGATGTGCCTGCGACTTCTGCTGTCGTACTACCGCGATCCGCTCGCATGGTACGGCGCTCTCGTGTCGCTGCTCGTCCTGGCCTATGCCGGCGGCGCGGTGATGTTCGTCCTGCACGCGGAGATCCTCGGGGAACTCGGGCCGGCCATCGACCCGGTCGAGCACTGGGCACTGGACTCGACGCTCGGCTTCGTCGGGCTCGCGCCGGTGGTAGCCGTCATCGTTCCGCTCGCCGCGTGGGCGGTCCGCCACCCCGAGGACGCGTCGGTGGCCACGCTGCCGTGCGCGATCGTCGGCGGTACCGCCTTCGGCCTGGCCCTCGCACCCGCCCCGATCGCGCACGACCTGCTCGTCGGCCGGGGCACGTGGCTGGCGAACCACGTGACCGAACTGTTCGGTGGCACCGCCGCACCGCACGTGCACGGTACCGGCGACACCGTGCCGCAGTCGCTGAGCATCGCCATGCAGGTCCTCGTCGGGATACCCGCCTACACCCTGCTGCTGTGGGTGGCGTTGTACCTCGTGCAGGCGTCGCTACGGCACCGGACGGCCCTGCAGCACGCCGGCGCGGTGCTGTCGGAGGTGGATTCCTGAGCCGTTCCGGTTGCCTGCCGGAGGCGGGCGAGGTGGACTGGTACCCATGGGGGAGATCCTGGTCGGTACCGCCTCGTGGACAGACAAGACGCTGCTCGCCTCCGGTTGGTACCCGGAGTCGGCCGACACCGCGGAGAAGCGGCTGCAGTACTACGCCCGCAGGTTTCCGCTCGTCGAGGTCGACGCCACGTACTACTCCCCGCCGGCCGAGTCCACCGCGCAGCTGTGGGCCGACCGCAGCCCGGCCGACTTCACGTTCAACGTCAAGGCGTTCAGCCTCCTCACCGGACACCCGACGAAGGTTTCCGCGATATACAAGGACCTGCGGCCGGAGACCGACAAGAAGAACGTGTACCCCGACGACCTGCCCCCGCAGGCGTACGAGGACGTGTGGACCCGGTTCCTGTCCGCGCTCGATCCCCTTGTGGCGGCCGGAAAACTGGGCGTGCTGCTGTTCCAGTTCCCGCCGTGGTTCACCATCCGGCGTGCCAACAAGCAGTACCTGCTGGAGGTGGCCAAGCGGTGCAGCCCGCTGCGCATCGCCGTGGAACTGCGCCACGAGAGCTGGTTCGCCGGCGACAACCAGGCCGAGACGCTCGACTTCCTGCGCAAGCACGAGCTGCCGTTCGTGAGCGTGGACATGCCGCAGGGCCACAAGTCGTCGATCCCACCGGTCCTCGAAGCCACCAGCGACCTCGCCGTGGTCCGCTTCCACGGGCACAGCGAACACTGGACCAGCAAGGACATCTACGAGAAGTTCGGTTACCTGTACCCGGACAGGGAGCTGAAGTCGTGGGTACCGAAGCTGGAAAAGCTCGCGCAGGCCGCGCGGACGCACGTGCTGATGAACAACTGCCGTGGTGACTTCGCGCAGCGCAACGCCGAGACGCTGATGGACTTCCTAGGGCTGCAGAGATAGCGCGGCGGGCGCCGTCGCCGGCACGGCGGGCCGTGCCGGCGGCACCGGCGCGAGGCGCCGGTAGGGCTCGCCGGGCGCCGGCCGCGGATCCGGCTCACCCTTGTTGGGCCACAAGGACATCGCGCGCTCGGCCTGCGCGGTGATGGTCAGCGCCGGGTTCACGCCCAGGTTCGCGCAGACCGCCGCGCCGTCCACGACGTGCAGCCCCGGGTGGCCGAAAACCCGGTGGTACCCGTCGATGACGCCACTGTCCGGTCCCGCGCCGATCACCGCGCCGCCGAGGATGTGCGCGGTGACCGGAATGTTGAACACGTCGGTCCACGAACCGCCCGGTACCCCGCCGATCTCCTCGGCCAGCAGCCGTACCGCCCTGTTGCCGGCCGGGATCCAGCGTGGGTTCGACGCGCCGTGGCCCGGCGTCGTGGTGAGCCGCCGCCGGCCGTACCAGTTCCGTCCATAGTGGACGGTCAGCGAGTTGTCGAGCGTCTGCATGACGAGGGCGATGACGGTCCGCTCCGACCACCGGCGCACCGACATCAGCCGCAGGTTCGTCGCCGGGCGGCGCAGGAACTCCGGCCACCACCGCAGCGGCCGCCACGTGTCGCCGTCGACGAGTACCGTCTGCAGCAGGCCCATCGCACCCGATCCCGGCCCGTACCGCACCGGCTCCACGTGTGTGTCGGCATCCGGATGGAACGAGCTGGTGATGGCGACCCCGTCGGTGAAGTCGGCGTCGCGGCGCAGCGACCGGGCGCCGAGGATCGACTCCGAGTTCGTCCGGGTCAGCGCACCGAGCCGGTCGGACACGTTCGGCAGCACGCCGCGCGCCTTCATCGCGTGCAGCAGCCGCTGGGTACCCAGCGCCCCCGCCGCGAGCACCACCTGGTCCGCGGTGAAGGTGCGCTGCCGGGTGTGTACCGTCCACCCCGGCCGGATGCCGGTCACCGCGTGCCGCTCGAACACCTGCACGCCGAGCTTCTCCGCCAGGTACAGGTAGTTCTTCACGAGCGTGTTCTTGGCGTTGAACCGGCACCCGGTCATGCACGCGCCGCAGTGCGTGCAACCGTTGCGGGCCGGCCCGGCACCGCCGAAGAACGGGTCCACATCGGACTGTCCAAAGTAGACACCGACCGGTGTCGCGTGGAACGTGGCGCCGACGCCCATCCGTTCGGCGACCCGCTTCATCGCCTCGTCGGCGCGGGTCATGCGACCGTAGGTGGTCACGCCGAGCATCCGCTCCGCCTGGCCGTACCAGCGGGACAGCTCGTCCTTCCAGTCGGTGATTTCCGTCCACTGTGGATCGTGGTAATACCGGTCCGGCGGCCGGTACAGCGTGTTGGCGTACACCAGCGAACCGCCGCCGACACCCGCGCCGGACAGCACGAGAACATTGCGCAGCAGGCTGATCCGCTGGATGCCGTAGCAACCGAGAGCCGGCGCCCACAGGAAGTTGCGCACGTCCCACGAGGTCTTCGGGAACTCGTCGTCGGCGAAGCGCCGGCCGGCTTCGAGTACCGCGACCCGGTACCCCTTCTCGGCCAGCCGCAGGGCCGCGACGCTGCCGCCGAACCCGGAACCGACCACCACCACGTCGTAGTCGCTCATCTGTACCTCGCTCCTTGCCGGCCATCCTGCGACCGCCGGCTCAACCGGGTCAACCGGGCGTTCCGGCAGAGTTCGGTCCCGGGGAGGACAGGCGGGCCCGGATCTGACAGAGTCTGCGCGTGATTTACGTCGTTGGATCTGGTCCGTCAGGCATCTCCGCAGCCGTCGCGCTGCTGGCCCGGGGCGAGCGGGTGACGATGCTGGACGCCGGCATCGAGCTCGAACCCGAGCGGCGCCAGCTCGTCGCGCAGTTGGCGGCGCAGGATCCGCCGCAATGGTCACCGACCGCGATCGCGCGCGTGAAAGAGTACATGAACGCCGGAAAGTCCGGAATCCGGCTCAAGTACGCCTACGGTTCGGACTTCCCGTACCGGGAGGCCGACCGGTACCTGCCACGCGAGGGAACCGGGGTCGGGCTGGTGCCGTCGCTGGCCCGGGGCGGGTTCAGCAACGTCTGGGGCGCGGCGGTCCTGCCGTACGTCGAGGACGAGATGGCCGACTGGCCGGTGCCGTACGACAGCCTGACCCCGCACTACGAGGCGGTGCTGGCCGTCATGGGCCTGGCGGCGACCAAAGACGACCTGGCCGAGCGGTTCCCCTTGTTCAGTACCGACTACCACCCGGCACCGACGAGCCGGCAAGCCGAATCGTTGCTGCGCGACCTCAACGCCCACCGGGACACGTTGCGCTCGCGCGGGTTCCTCTTCGGGTACTCCCGGCTCGCGTTGCGTCCCCGCAACGAGGGTCGCGGCTGTGCCGCGTGTGGCCTGTGCATGTACGGCTGCCCCTACGGTCTCATCTACAGCACCGGCGCGACGCTTGCGGCGTTGCAGCGCGACCCGATGTTCCGGTACGAGGGCGGCGTCCTGGTGGAGCGGTTCGTCGAGACGGCTGACGGAGTGGAGATCCGCGCGCGGTCGATGGTCACCGGCGAGCCACTGGTACGCACGGGATCCCGGGTGTACCTGGCGGCGGGTGTCCTGTCCTCGACCAAGCTCGTGCTGGCATCGCTTGAGGCGTACGACCAGCCGGTGACGCTGATGGACAGCCAGTACTTCCTGCTTCCGCTGCTGCGGTACCGGGGTGAACGCGGTGTCTCCCGGGAATCCCTGCACACGCTGTCGCAGGTGTTCATCGAGCTGTTCGACCGGGAGGTTTCCGAGCACAGCGTCCATCTGCAGGTCTACACGTACAACGACCTCTACCCGGAGGCGTTCCAGGCGGTGCTCGGCCCGGCGTTCCCCGCGTTCCGCCCGGCGCTGAACAGCTTCCTCGCGCGGTTCCTGGTGATCCAGGGGTACCTGCACTCGGACCTGTCCACACACGTGTCGATCCGGCTGCGACCGCCGCGCGACGGCGCGCCGGCGACGCTCGCGCTCACCGTCGAAAAGAACCCGGCCACCCGCCCGGCCCTGCGGCGCGTCGCCCGCAAGCTGTTGCGCAACCGGTCGCTGCTGAGGGCGGTACCGCTGTCGCCGATGCTGCGCCCCGGCGACGCCGGCCGGGGCTTCCACGCCGGGGGTACCCTGCCGATGCGCGCCCGACCCGGCCCGTTCCAGACCGACGTGTGGGGCCGGCCGCACGGGCTGCGCCGGGTACACGTCGTCGACTCCAGTGTCTTCCCGAGCATCAACGCGAGCACCATCACGCTGACCGTGATGGCCAACGCCCACCGGATCGCCGCCGAGGAGGTACCCGCATGAGCGCCGACGCCCGAGCCTGCGCGATGACCGGAGCCAGCGGCTACCTCGGTTCGCGGCTGTGCCGGTACCTGACCGCCCAGGGCTGGACGGTGTACCGGCTGGGCCGCGCCGCGACGGATCCGCTGGACGTGCGGTGGTCGCTGGACGGAGCGCCACCGGCGCAGTTCTTCGCGGACACCCGGATCGACGCGCTCGTGCAC
>Ga0066710_100007323_pt1 | contig 10515 bp, 6 predicted proteins | sample GraSoiAngelo_159_FD_79666 | JGI IMG/M metagenome (GOLD analysis project Ga0066710, IMG submission 79666) | Grasslands soil microbial communities from the Angelo Coastal Reserve, California, USA - 14_1009_16_40cm | ecosystem: Environmental > Terrestrial > Soil > Grasslands | place: USA...
ACCAACACGTCGGGAACGAGTACGGCGCCTCGCGCCTGAACGGGCAGCTTGGCAAAGACCTGGAGGTATCCAAGGTCGTATAGAAGCGCGGGTGAGGGCTGCGGCCCTCCCCCGCGGGACCCCCTCCCGGGGTACTCCTGACCACGGTTGGGCTTCCGAAGTGAACGCTGGATGACGGCCGGAGTAAATCCGGCCTGCTGGCGACCCGTGACAAGCCGTGCTGCGACGAATCAGTCGGCCGCCGCCCGTAGACTTTTCGGGCGCGACCGATGCTGCTCTTTCCGTTCCGATACCTGTGGTGGCTCATCTCGAGCCTGCGCGCGCGGATCGGAAAGCCGCCCGACTACGTGACTTTCCTGATCGAAGAAGAGCTACCCGCCCTCCCTGATCCGCCCGGACCGTTGTGGCAGCGCTTCCTCTCACACAATCGCCTGAGCCTGCGTGAGCTCGGCAGCCGCTTTGATGCCATCGGCAAAGACCCGCGCATCAAGGGGGTGGTCCTGCACCTGAGGCCGGTGGCGATGCCGATGGCGACTCTGCAGGACCTCCGCGAGCTGATCGGCAACCTGCGCAAGCGCGGCAAGCGCGTGATCGCGTGGGCGCCGTTCTATCCGACCGGCATGTACTACGTCGCCTGTGCCTGCGATGAGATCTGCCTCTCCGGCGCCGGTGTCGTGCAGCCGCTAGGCCTCGCGACCACCGGCATATTTCTCGCCCAGGGCCTCGCGCGAGTCGGCATCCAGGCCGACTTCATCCAGGTCTCGCCGTATAAGGCGGCGGCCGACGTGCTGACGAAATCCAAGATGTCCGATGAGCTGCGTGAGCAGCTGCGGTGGCTGCTCGACTCGCAGCAGGCCGAGCTCGTGGCAGGCATCGCCGAAGGACGGCGCCTCGACCACCAGGCTGCACAGAGGCTCGTTGACAGCTCGCCGTACAGCGACGATGCCGCGCTCAAATCCGGCGTTGTCGATGCGGTGCTTTCCGAGGAGCACCTGCCGGCCCACCTCGGACGCGACGTGCGCATCGACGATTGGGACCACGCCAGGCGCAAGCTGCCCGGAAAGGCTCCATCGCTCGGGCGCGGCGCCTACGTCGCAATCATCCGCATCGAAGGCACGATCATCGACGGCCGCTCAGGGAGACCGCCGGTTCCACTGCCTCTCCCGGTTCCGGTCGTCGGGGATGCGCGCGCGGGCGACCTCACGATCGTGCAGGTCGCGCGACAGGTCGCGCGCGACCGCCGAGCCGCAGCTGCTGTGCTGTACGTCAACTCCCGCGGCGGATCCGCGACCGCATCGGAGGCGATGCGCGCAGCGCTCGAGCTGGTCGGATCGCGCAAGCCGCTCGTGGTGGCGATGGGACCTGTCGCCGGCTCGGGCGGTTATCTGGTCGCGGCGCCGGGGCGCTGGATAGTGGCTCGGCCGGGCACGCTGACCGGCTCGATCGGCGTGCTCACCGGGAAGCTCGTGACCAGCGGCCTGTGGTCGAAGCTGATGGTCAACCGCGAGACAATCGCTTCTGGTAGGCACGCGACTCTCGAGAGCGACGAGCGCCCATACAGCGCGGAAGAGCGCCAGATCGTCCAGTCGCTGATCGACCGTTCGTACTCATGGTTCCTCGATGTGGTTTCCACGGCACGAAAGCTGGACCGGCCGGAGCTCGAGCCGGTCGCCGCGGGCAGAGTGTGGACCGGCCGCCAGGCCATGGAGCGGAAGCTGGTCGACGAGATGGGCGGCCTGGAAGCGGCCATCGCCAAGGCTCGCGGCCTGGCCGGCCTGCCAGAGGCCGCACCGGCTCGCGAAGTGCATCCGCCGAAGAGGTCGGTCGCCCCGCGCACGCTTCCGACCGCGGCTGCTCTGGCGGGCTATCTCGCCGGCGGCGTCTCGCTGTTCAACCGCACGCCGGCGCTGATGGTGATGGAGCTGCTGGTCGAGGACCCGTCTTAGTCGAGAGCTGGGAACTGCCCCGGCCGGCGCTCGCGCATGAGCTCGTACACCCGCGCGACGATGGTCTCGCGGTTGGGCTTCGTGAAGTAATCGCCATCGGGTCCGTAGGCCGGGCGGTTCGGTGACGCGGCCAGCGTACGCGGTGCCGAGTCGAGCGACCACCACGCGTTCTGAACCTCCAGGACCTGCTGCATCATGAACGCCGAAGCGCCTCCCGGCATGTCCTCGTCCAGGAACAGCGCGGCGTGCGTCTTCTCGAGCGAGCGGGCGATCAGGTGGTCGACGTCGAACGGGTTCAGCGTCTGCACATCGACGACCTCGGCTGAGATCCCGAGCTCCTCGAGGTCGCGCGCCGCATCAAGGGCGATGGCGCAGCAAGCTCCGTACGTGACGACCGTGACGTCGGTGCCCTCGCGCAGCACCTCCGGCACCCCCAGCGGAACCGTGAACTCACCGATGTTGTCCGGAAGCCGTTCCTTCAGGCGATATCCGTTAAGGACCTCGACCACGACCGCCGGGTTGTCGCCGCGGAGCAAGGTGTTGTACATGCCCGCAGCCTGCGTCATGTTGCGTGGCACCGCCACGTAGATCCCGCGCAGCGCGTGGAGCACCACGGCCATCGGTGAGCCCGAGTGCCAGATGCCGACCAGCCGGTGTCCCTTCGTCCTGATGATGACCGGAGCTTTCTGGCCGCCGACGGTCCGCCAGTGAATGGTGGCCAGGTCGTCGGACGCGTTCTCCAGCGCATACATGAGGTAGTCGAGGTACTGGATGTCGCAGATGGGCTTGAGGCCCCGCATGGCGCAGCCGGTTGCCTGTCCGAGGATGGTCGCCTCGCGGATGCCGGTGTCGGTGAGGCGCAGCTCTCCGTACTTGGCCTGCAGGCCTTCGAAGACCAGGTTGACGTCTCCCAGCCTTCCGACGTCCTCGCCCACTACGAAGATGCGTGGATCGCGCGCGAAGTTGGCGTCGAAGTTGCGGAGCAGCACCATCCGCCCGTCGAGGGTCGGCGAGGTGTCCGAGTAGGCGGCGGGAGTGGCCGGAAGCTTCAGCGGCGACTCCGGTGAATTGCTGTAGACGTGGGAGTTATAGCGCTCGCTGTTCTCGCGGCCATAGGCTTCGACGAAGCCCAGCAGCTCAGAGCGGGCGGCCGAGTCGCTGCCGCGCATCGAGGCCAGGGCGCGGCGGGCGCCGGCCATCACCATCGATCGGGTGACCTTCGTGCTTTCCGCCAGGCCGGCCGCAATCGCCTCCGCCTCGTGACCTCCGGCCCGCCGCAGGATGGCGACGAGGCGGTCGCGGTCCTCGCGGATCGGGTGCTGGTAGGCCTCCCAGGCCAAGTCGCGCGCCGCCTCGACCGCTTCTTTGTCAGCAGCCTCCCAGCCTTCGACTTGCGAGGGGCCGGCGATGCCCTGCTCGATGATCCATTCCCTCATGCGGGTGATGCAGTCGAACTCCTTCTCGAAGCGAAGGCGGTCTTTGGACTTGTATCGCTCGTGGCTGCCACTTGTCGAGTGCCCTTGCGGCTGGGTCAGCTCGACGATATGGAAGATCGCGGGCTTGTGTCCGCTTCGCACTTTTTCGACGCCGCGCAGATAGCCCTCCACGAGCGCCGTGTAGTCCCAGCCACGCAGCACGTGGATGTCGACGCCAGGCCGGTCGTCGGGGATGAAACCGCGCAGCACCTCGGAGATCGACGACTTGGTCGTCTCGGCGCTGATCGGCACGGAGATTCCGTATCCGTCATCCCACACAGAGAGTGCCATCGGAACCTGCAGCACGCCCGCGGCGTTCACCGCCTCCCAGAACTGCCCTTCGCTGGTGGACGCGTCCCCTATGGTCCCGAACGCCACCTCGTTGCCGCGCTTTGAGAAGCCGTCCTGTACGTCCTCGAGCTGCGGGTTGTCGCGATAGAGCTTGGACGCGTAGGCAAGTCCGAGCAGTCGCGGCATCCACCCGGCAACGTTCGACACGTCCGAGCTCGAGTTGGCCATGTCCACCGAGCGCCGGAACTGTCCCGACTCATCCAGGAAGCGAGTCGAAAAGTGGTTGCCCATCTGCCTGCCGCCTGACGCGGGTTCGGCGTCGAGGTTCGGGTCGCCATACAGCTGGGCGAAGAACTCACGGACGCTCGACATACGCGTCGCCCACATGAACGTCTGGTCCCGGTAGTAGCCCGCTCTCCAGTCGCCAGGGCGGAACGCTCTGGCCATCGCGAGGTTCGCAACCTCCTTGCCATCGCCGAAGATGCCAAAGGTGGCGTTGCCCCGCAGGACCTCCGCGCGGCCGATCACGCTGGCGCGCCGGCTGCTGTACGCGAGTCGGTAGTCGGCGATGACGGCTTCTGCGGTAAGCGGGAGCTTGGAGTTCGGAAGCGTCTTCGCCAGGCGATCTCCCTCCGCTGTCAATTTCAAGCTCGGGGTGGTTGGTCCCGGCTTCCCAACACTACCAGCCGGCCGCGCCTCTGAGGCCAGTGCCTCGCTGACCGATACCGGCTAAGCCAGGGAGGCGCTCTCCGCCGACTCCGTCTCTTCGCTCTGCAGCAGCCCGGGCCGGCTGGCGGCGAAGGCCTTCTTCATGTGCAAGTACGCCTGCTCCATGTCGCCGCGCCGCTCCAGGATCTCGGCGTACGCGCCGTGGCAGCGAAGCAGCCGCTCCTCCATGCCAAGCCCGTTCAGCTCGCTCAGGGCAAGGTTGAACTCTCGATCAGTCGCTTTGGCGTCGGCTCGGCGATCCGCGATCTGACCCAGCCACATGTGGGCCTCGGCGACATTCGCCCGCTCGTGGAGCCGCTCGGCGAGCTCGAGCGCTTCGTGTGCGAGCTCATCGGCGTGACCAATCTGACCTACCTGAAGGCTCAGCTCGCAAAGGCTGAGCAGCACATTGCTGCGACCGGCCTGCAGGTCGGTCTCCTCAAAAAGGCCCAACGAGCGGTCGAGATGCTCCCGGGCCTGGCTGTGGTCGCCCTTGGCCAGCATGATCAGGCCGAGGTGGTTCTCGGCGCGCGCCAGCGCCAGTCGGTCGTGCAGGACCTCGAGCAGAGCGATCGCCCGGTTGGCAAACCTGGCCGCCGCCTCGACCTGTCCAGTTTCGCGGTAGGCGTCGCTGAGACCGTCGTACATGAGTGCAAGCCTTCTCAGGTCGAACAGCGTGCCGGCGACGTCGATAGCCTGCTGGTAGACCGCGATCGCCTGGTCCCACTCTTTGCTCGCCAGGTGGACGGCGGCGAGGATCGACAGCAGCCGCGCTTCGGTGGTTTGTGGAGCCGGCTTCAGATTGCGGCAGATCGCCAGCGCGCGATCCACCATCTCCCGTGCACCCGGCCGGTGAGTCCGGTATGCGAGCGAAGCCTCTGAGCCCAGGCACTCGGCAAGCATCAGCTGGTCGTCGACTGCCTCGAAGTGAGCATGCGCCTCGCGGAGAAGGCGCGTGGCCGGCTCGACCTGGCCGAGATTGAGGTGTGCGTGGGCGAGGTGGAATCGGATCCGGCCCAGCCGGTGAGCCGACGACCCGAGATCCAGCAGCCTTTGACCCAGGGCGACGGCTTCATCGTTCCGGCCCGCGGCCACCAGCTGCTCGAGCTCGATCAGCCCGGCAAGCGTCTCGTCGGTGGCGCCGCCTGGATCGGCAAGAAAGTACTCGATCGGCCTCCCGGTACGTCGGGCGATGTGCTCGAGCGTCGGCAGCGACGGCCGCGTACGGCCAGTCTCGATGAGGTAGATGGCCGGGGCCGTGACCTGCCCCTTGCCGAGCTGCGCCAGGCTCAGTCCTGCTTCCGCGCGCGCCTGTTTGACTGCGCCCTGCCTGAGGGTGACGCCCGGCAGCCTGCGGCGTCCTGTTGCGCGTGGTGCACTCGGCGGGGTGGGTGCACCCTTCGTCACCGAGCCAGCTTAGCTCAAAGCGATTGACACCGCCAGAGCCTCCTCAGGCGCGTTTGAAACGAACGTTACAGGCCGGTGGTCAGCCGAAAATCAGGTGCCTGAGCGCGTCGGCGACGTGGGCGTCGGCATCGCTGGACTGGCCCTGATGCGAGGCACTTTCGGCGCCGCCGACGATCGCACGCAGGTCGTCGTCAGTGACCTCCGGCTTGGTGTCGGCGATCCGCAGGAATCGATCCCATGAAGCGTCCTCAGACCTCTGATTTGTCTTCAGGCCCAGGCGGGCCAAGCGGTGCCGGAACGCCCCGCGGCCCGACCGCGCCGTCAGCACGATGCGTGACTCCGCAAGGCCGACGTCTTCGGGCCGCATGATCTCGTAGCTCGCGCGATCCTTGAGGACGCCCTCCTGCTGCATCGCGCCGCCGTGCGCGAAGGCGTTGGCGCCCACCACCGCCTTGTTGGGCTGCACCGGAGTTCCTGTCAACTCGGCGACCAGGCGCGAGGTGCGGGTGATCTCGGTGGTGTCGACGGAGGTGTCGAGGCCGAGACGCGCTTTGCGCACCTTGAGCAGCATCACGATCTCCTCCAAAGAGGTGTTGCCCGCCCGCTCGCCGATGCCGTTGACTGTGCATTCGACCCGGCGCGCGCCTGCCTCGAGGCCTGCCTGCGCATTGGCTGTGGCCAGCCCGAGGTCGTTGTGGCAGTGCACCGAGAAAAGCACGTGTCCGGCCCCACGCGCCTGTGTCATGACATGGCGCACGAGCTCACCGAACTCCGCCGGCACGCAGTAGCCGGCAGTGTCAGGCAGGTTCACCACGGTGGCGCCGGCCTCGATCATGGCCTCGACGGATTCGACCAGGTAATCGATGCTCGCTCGGCCGGCATCTTCGGCTGAGTACTGCACGCGATCGCAGAGCGAGCGGGCGTAAGCGATCGCCTCGGTGCCTTTGCGCAGCACCTCGGCCCTGGTCATGCCGAGCTTGCGCTCGATGTGCAGGTCCGAAACCGGGAGCACGACATGGATCTGGGGCGTCTCCGCGTCCTTGATCGCGGACCAGACGGTGTCGATCTCGTCTCGGGCTGCCTTCGCGAGGGCGGTCACGGTGACCTCGCGGATCTCGCGCGCGATCCTCTTTGCGGCTTCCTGCTCGCTTGCCGACTGACTTGGGTAGCCGGTCTCGATCACATCGACGCCAAGCCGCTGCAGCTGCCGGGCCAGCCTCAGCTTCGAGGTCGCGTTCAGGTGAAAGCCAGGCGACTGCTCACCGTCGCGGAGGGTCGTGTCGAAGATATAGACGCGACCCGCGCCAGCGCGGTGGTTGCCGTTTTGAGTTCCGCTGCCGTTGCCTTCCATCTGAGGTACTCCTTGGAAACAAGAAAGCCCCCGCCTCTCGGTCGGGGGCTTTGCGATCTCTTCGGCTTGGTCTAGGTCGCGCGCGCCCCCGCCCGGGAAATGGAGATGAGGCCGATGAGGCCTCCAAGAAGTACGAGGGAGCGCACGGCTGAGCGCATTTGGTGGCGGAAGCTTACCAGCCCGATGGCCCGGGTGGCTTGTGGACAGGCCACAAAGCCTCCCCCTTTGGGGTCACGGTAGAGTGATGCCTCCCATGCCCGCCTCACCGGCCGCCGGCACGCGCACTCTCGCCCAGAAGCTGTGGGATTCGCACGTCATCCCGGCCGCGCACAGGGGCGAAGCCGAGCCGGACCTGCTCTACGTCGACCTCCATCTCGTTCACGAGGTGACCTCCCCGCAGGCGTTCGAGGGGCTGCGGATGGCGGGCCGCCGCGTGCGCCGGCCCGACCTGACGGTGGCCACGATGGATCACAACGTGCCGACGCGGGGTGGGGCCCGGGCCGCGGACGAGCTGTCGCGCAAACAGATGGAGGCGCTGGCGGAAAACTGCCGCCGCGAAGGCATCCCCCTGCACCAGATCGGAAGCCGCCGGCAGGGCATCGTGCACGTGATCGGCCCGGAGCTGGGCCTGACACAGCCGGGGATGGTGATCGTCTGCGGCGACTCGCACACCTCCACGCATGGCGCCTTCGGGGCTCTCGCGTTCGGGATCGGGACTTCCGAGGTCGAGCTGGTGCTCGCGACCCAGTGCCTGCCCCAAAGGCGGCCGCGCGACCTCGCCGTGAACGTCGAAGGCTCGCTGCCGATCGGCGTGACGGCGAAGGACATCGCGCTGGGGCTGATCGGAAAAGCCGGCACGTCGGGAGGCGTGGGCCACCTGGTCGAGTACCGCGGCGAGGCGGTAAGAGACCTGTCCATGGAAGGCCGGATGACGCTCTGCAACATGAGCATCGAGTGGGGTGCCAAGGCAGGGATGGTCGCTCCTGACGACACCACCTTCAATTACCTGGAGCGCCGGCCGCATGCACCCAAGGGTCCTGCTTGGGAGACCGCGCTGGATTACTGGCGGTCGCTGCCGACGGAGCCGGGACACGTCTTTGACGAGGAGATCCAGCTGGACGCCGGCAGCCTGGTGCCGTTCGTGACCTGGGGCACCAACCCGGGCCAGGTGGTGCCGATCACGGGGCGGGTGCCGGCGCCAGGTTCGGACACCGACGCACGTGCGCTTCGCTACATGGACCTGAGTCCGGGCACCGCGATCGCGGACATCACGATCGATCGCGTTTTCATCGGCTCGTGCACCAACGCGCGGTTGGAGGACCTGCGGGCGGCCGCGCGTGTCATCCAGGGACGGCGTGTGCATCCAAAGGTGCGTGCGCTGGTGGTGCCTGGATCGACGACCGTGAAGCGAGCGGCGGAGGACGAAGGGCTCGATCTGGTGTTCAAGACCGCCGGCTTCGAGTGGCGCAGCGCGGGCTGCTCGATGTGCCTCGGCATGAACCCGGACATCCTCGCGCCCGGGGAGCGCTGCGCCTCCACCTCCAACCGGAACTTCGAGGGGCGGCAGGGATCGGGCGGTCGAACCCACCTGATGAGCCCGCCGATGGCCGCGGCGGCGGCGGTAACCGGTCACCTCGTCGATGTGCGGGAGCTCGTGTAAGCCCGCTCATGGAACCTGTGAGCCTGGTCTCCGGCCGGATGGCTCCTCTCGACCGGGCTGACGTCGACACGGACCAGATCATCCCCAAGCAGTTCCTGAAGAGGATCGAGCGGACCGGATACGGACCGTTTCTGTTCTTCGACTGGCGCCAGGCGCCGGATTTCGAGCTGAACCGGCCGGAGTTTGCGGGCGCTTCGGTGCTGGTGGCGGGGGCCAACTTCGGGTGCGGGTCTTCACGGGAGCATGCGACCTGGGCCCTTCGCGACTCCGGCTTTGCCGCTGTGATCGCACCGAGCTTCGGCGACATCTTTCGTGCCAACTGCTACAAGACCGGAATCCTGGCCGTCTACTTACCGGCTGGGCAAGTCCGGCATCTGATCGACCTGGCGTCGGAGGAACCTTCGGCCGTGATCCAGGTCGACCTGGAGGCGCAGGAGATCCGGGGCGAGGGCTTCGTGTATCGGTTCGAGATCGATCCGTTCGTACGCGAGTGCCTGCTCCAGGGCCTGGACGAGATCGGGCTGGTGGAGCGACACGGCTCGGCGATCAGCGACTACGAGTCCCGCCGGATGGGGTGGCTGCCCGCGGTCCGCTGATTCCCAGCATTTTTCGCGTGCTCGGGTGGCCCTTTTGTGCAAAAAGGTCGCATCGGAGGCACGCGAAGGGTGCGTTTTGTACAAAAAGGTCGCATCGGAGGCCCGCAACAGCCCGGTGCAGCGGCTAGGGCTTCAGGATCGCCCCTTCTGACGCTGAGCCCACCAGGAGCGCGTAGCGCGCCATCACCCCGGTCCTGTACTGCGGCTCCGGCTGGGACCAGTCCATCAGCCGCGCCTCGATGTCGATCCCCTCGACAGTAAGGCTGCGGCTCGGCACGTCTATCGCGATGATGTCGCCGTCGCGCAGGGCCGCCAGCGGGCCCCGTGACGCGGCCTCCGGAGCGACGTGCCCGATCATCAATCCCTGCGTCGCTCCCGAGAACCTGCCGTCGGTGACCATCGCCACCGACTCGCCCAATCCCTCGCCGACGATGGCGGCCGTCACCTGCAGCATCTCGCGCATCCCGGGTCCGCCGCGCGGTCCCTCGTAGCGAATCACGACCACGTCGCCGGCCTTGATCGACTTGCTCGCGACCGCCGCGAACGCATCCTCCTCCCGGTTGAAGACTCGGGCCGGCCCTCGGTGGCTCGTGGGCGTGTGCTGTGTGACCTTGACGACCGCCCCATCCGGCGCGAGGTTGCCACGAAGCACGACCAGCCCGCCTTCGGCGCGGAGCGGCGATGAGAGCGGCGCGACCACCTCCTGGCCTGCGGTCTCGACGACCGACTCGCACTCCTCGCCAAGCGTGCGCCCGGTCACCGTCAAAGCATCGCCATCGATGAATCCGCCCTCGATCAGGCGTTTGGTCAGCAACGCAATACCACCCGCCTTGTGAAGCTCGACCGCTGCGAAGCGGCCTCCTGGCTTCAGGTCGCACAGCAACGGCGTGCGCCGGCTGATGCGATCGATGTCGTCGATGTGGAGCTCGACGCCGACCTCCCTCGCGAGCGCGAGGAGGTGCAGCACCGCGTTGGTGGAGCCGCCGCTCGCGGCCACAGCGGCGATGGCGTTGTCGAACGCGCGCCGCGTGAGGATGCGCGACGGTCGCAGGTCCTGGTCGAGCGCGGTCATCACGACGCG
>Ga0066710_100007324_pt1 | contig 10515 bp, 8 predicted proteins | sample GraSoiAngelo_159_FD_79666 | JGI IMG/M metagenome (GOLD analysis project Ga0066710, IMG submission 79666) | Grasslands soil microbial communities from the Angelo Coastal Reserve, California, USA - 14_1009_16_40cm | ecosystem: Environmental > Terrestrial > Soil > Grasslands | place: USA...
CATGCAGCGCGGGGAGCGGATTGAGTTGAGGGGGTTTGGTGTGTTCCAGGTGAAGCCCCGGAAGAAGGGCATTGGCCGGAACCCGCGAACCGGTCTCGAAGTGAGAATCCCGCCTGGAAAGACGATTCGGTTCAAGCCTGGCAAGAACTTGAGGAACCTCAAGTAGTTCCCCGCCCCGCCGCCTATCTCCTGTGGAGAGAGATCTCGAGTGTCTGCCCCGTCCCCTCCTCGATCGAGACCTCTCGGGTCTTGCTCTCGAAGCCCTCGCAGCTGACCCGGATCCGATGCACGCCCGGTGACAGTGGTATCCCTCCGTGAAGACGGGAGATCTCGGCACCGGTCGCGAAGAAACCTCCGTCCAGGATCACCCGGGCTTCCGGGGGAGACACCCGGAGGTCGAGCGCCCCAGGGTGAAGGTCCCTCAGATTGTGTTCGGATTCCGCCCTCGTGGGTCCGCCATTTTCCGCGATGTCAGCCTGCGAGCGGTTCTCAGCCGGGGCATCTTCCCGTTCGCCTGGGGCAAGGCGCGGAAGCGTTCGGTCCAGATCCGCCATCTCTCCGGGACGCAGATGAAGGCTGAACCTGAGAGAGCGATATCCCTTCAGGGAGAACGAGAGGTCGTGATGCCCCGGTTTCAAGACGAGGTATCCAGGAAAGCCGTCAAAATCGTCCGCGACCCCGATTACCTTCCCGTCGAGAGAAACCGTGGCGTCTTCTGGGTGGATATCCGTGTCCACGAAGGTGTAGTAAGGCCGACCCGGTCCCGGCACATAGGCTCCCCCCGGATAGTACGAGGGGTAGTAGTACCCTCCGAAGCCGTAGACTGGAGCCGGGAAGTAGCCGCCGAATGCAATCCCAACAGAATCCGACGTGCGGGAATGCGCCAGAATCGGTCCGGAAGGCGAAAAACCGGCCAGAAGCAGAACAAGGGACAGCGAGATCATCCGTGGATTGATGCCTTTTCGAGGCGGACTCATGGTGGGATCCCCTTTCCGCAGCACGGGTCTCGCCAAGAAGTATAACATTCACGCCGACGAAAGGCAGGACTCCGGGGTCTTTTGTCGGCCGTCGGAGAGACTCGTATAATGAGCACCCGGCAGGGCCTTTTCATCGGGGACCCGCTTGTCACTTCCCTTCAAGGATCTGGATTCTCGCTCTCCGACCGTTGTCCCTTCTTCTCGCGCCACGGATGACGGCAGTCGTCCGCTCCTTCATGTCGGGCTCTTCCTTCTCACGGTGGTCTCGACGCTCATCGCGGGGAGTCTCTTCCATGCGGAGCGCCAGGATCACTCCTGGCAAGAAATCCTTCACAACCCGGCCCTTTGGCTGGGGGGGGTGCCGTACTCCCTGACGGTTCTGGCGATCCTACTGGCCCACGAGCTGGGGCATTACCTGACCTGCCGTCATTACAAGGTCCGTGCGAGCCTCCCGTATTTTCTTCCCGGGATTCCCATCCTGGGCACGTTCGGCGCCTTCATTCGCATTCGAGATCGGATTCCCGACCGTAAAGCGCTCTTTGACATCGGTGTCGCGGGACCCCTCGCAGGATTTGTCGTGGCCCTCCCGGTCTTCTTGTATGGAATGAGCCACTCCCGGATTCTCCCGCTCGACGCGGCCGGAGATCCTGATTTTTTCCTGGGGTTTCCCCTGCTCTTCTCGCTCGCCACTCCCCTGTTCTTCAGCCACATTCCGGACGGCAGTGTCCTCAGCATGAGTCCGTATCTGTCGGCCGCCTGGGTAGGGATGCTCGCGACGTCGCTGAACCTGCTTCCCGCCGGCCAGCTGGACGGAGGGCACATCTGCTATGCCGTTTCTCGGCGATTCCACGCCGCAATGTCGCGGACGACCCTGGTAGGCGTGATTCTGCTCGGAGCCCTCCACCGAGCCTGGTTGGTCTGGGCGGTGATCCTCCTGTTTCTCGGGGATCGCCACCCCCCTCTGCTGAATGAGAGCGAACCTCTCTCCCCTCTGAGGCGTTCGATCGCGCTTCTCGCTCTTCTGATCTTCCTACTCTCGTTCATGGCGGTTCCGATACAGACCGCTCCCTGAGTGTTTCATTCCAGAGTTGTGACACGGCGCCACTGATGCCCGTCCGAGGCGTACCGGATGGCGCCGTCCCGATCGGTCCGGGAGAACTCGATCCCTCGGAAGCTGAGACGCTCCAGAACGTCTCGGGAAGGGTGGCCCCAGGGGTTGCCGTCCCCGACCGACACCACCGCGGCCAGGGGGGCCACCCGCTCGAGGCAACGCCTCGAGGTGGATGATGCGCTCCCGTGGTGGGCTACCTTGAGGAGGCCGGAGCGAAGAGGCAAGCCGGAAGCCAGAAGAGTCTCCTCCCCGTCCCGCTCGATGTCACCGGTGAGGAGAAGTGAGGTCTCCCCATAGGTCAGGCGGAGAACCAGAGAATCGTCGTTTGAGACAGGTGCGCCTTGGCGGTACCCCGCAGGGGGGTGCAGTACCTGGAAGCAGGCCGATCCGATACACCGAAGAGCCCCGCGCGTCGGATGGAACGTCGCCACGTTCGAGTCACGGGCCTTCTCGGCGATTCGCGCCAGAAGGGGCACCTGGTCCGGCGCTCGTCCGATCCAGATCTCCCCCGGCGGGAAGGCCTCTAGCACGGCAGGCATGCCGCCCCCATGATCCTGATGGGCATGTGTGATGACCACCACGTCGAGATGCTTCACGCCGAGAGTCAGAAGGGCGGGGACGACCACTTTCTCCCCCACGTCGAAATCGGTGTTGGCGAAGCCTCCGGCATCGACGAGGATCGCGTGGTTTGCCGAAAGGCGGAGAAGCAGCGAATCCCCCTGTCCCACGTCCAGCGCCACGAAGTCGATCCGCCCCGGTGGAAGCTCCGCGACCGGCGACACGCCAATCCCCACCAACGCGGCCAGCAGGAAGGAGCCCAAGAGCCGGGCCTCCGTTCGCGGAGCCGCTGGTCCTCGTACAAGTCGGACCATGATGAGTGTGGCGGAAGCGAGCAGGACCAAGGGAGCCGGCGGCGGTATGCGGATACAGGCGCCGGGGATCTCCAACGCAAGACCGCACACGGTCGAGAAGCCGTCCAGGAGGATACGGGTCAGGTGAGCCACAGGGGCGGTCGGCAGCACGAGGATCGCGGCGCCCAAGAGCAGCGAGAGGGAAAGGAAAGGTGCGGCCACCAGGTTCAGCAGGAGCGCCACTGGGGAGATCTGGAGAAAGCACGCCGCGAGCACCGGCATCGATGCGATCCAGGCGCTCGTGGAAGCCGCGAGCGACTGGCCCACGAGAGGGACTCGGCGGAGCCGGGGCCACCAGGCCCCTGACCCAGCCAGGAGTCCCCAGCTCGCCACGAAGGAGAGCTGGAATCCGGGATCAAAAATGTGGAGCGGGTGAAACAGAAGTAACGGGAAGGCGGCGACCGCCTGGCAATCCCAGGAGGATATCCCCCGTCCGCACGCTTTGCCGGCAGCCGCGATGAGGGCCGCCAGGGCGGAACGGAGGATAGGATCCTCGCCGCCTGAAAGCACGACATAAAGGATTGCCGTTCCTCCCTGGATCGTCGGACCCAACCACCGGCCGCCCGGAAGTCGACGCGTCAGTCGATGGAGCCCGGCCAGGAGGAGAGAAAAGTGGAGCCCCGAAATCGAAAGGATGTGGTAGACGCCGGTCATGCGAAAGAGGCTGTCGAAGCGGCCTTCCTCGCTCCGGCGCTCGCCCAAGAGAATGGCCTGGAGGTACCGGCGACACTCCTGGCCCTCCCTCCCGGGGAACGGTCGTGAGAGCCTCCTCAGGAGTCGTGAGCGGAGGCGGTGGAGGATCGACGCCGGCGAGGTCCGCGGGCCAGCGAGCCGAATAATCAGCTGCGGGCTCTTGGCGGAGCCGAGAAGGTGAATTCCATCCCCTTCGAGGTGCCTTCGATAGTCAAAGGCGCCCGGGTTTCCGAAATTGCGCGGCTCGCGGAGCCGGGCGGAAACCTGGATCCTCTCACCGAACAGGAGCTGGGCCTGGCGGGAGGGATCCCGGATCGAAAGCCGAATTCTCCCGGGAGAAGGCTGCCAGCGACCCTTCGTCCAGATCTGCTCGACCTGGATCAGGGTTTGTTGGCGGTCCCGGATCGCTACGGGGTCGTCGAAGATCCGGCCTCGGAGGAGGACCGGATCGCGCGCGGCCACGAGCTGGCGAATCTCCGGGGAGGCTACGAGGGGCGAGGCGACGTACCGACGGTGATGAAGATTCTCCGTCAGAACTCCTACGGAGCACCAGAGGAGGACCACTGCCCCGCTGCGCACCCAGAGGGGCCCGGCCGGAGGGTGGACGCGGAGGGCGAGACGACTCCAGGACCCCAGCAGGCATCCGGCCGCGAGACCCAGAACCGGAAAGAGCAGGCGGGGGTTCGCCAGACGAGAACCGACGATCCCGGTCGCAAAGGCGACCGCGGCGCCGAAAACAGTACTGGCGAGGGGAGAACGGTAAGCGAGCAGGCGACGCGATCCGGAAAGGGACCGGCTCTCCGACCTCATTCAGGGTAACATGAGGGGGAGGGCCCTTCAACCCTCGACGAGAAGGGAAACCCGCGGGATCCCGAGAAGCCGCCGAAGGCACCGTCGCTCGATGGCGGAGCGGGTGTCTCTCAGGGCCTCCGGCTGCATCGACTGTCGATGAGGATCCAGAAGGGTCGAAGCCTCTTCCTCGATCCGGAGCCGCTCCCGTTGCTGAAGGGCCTTATCGGCCGCCAAAACGACCTCGGCATCCAGGCTCTCCAGCTCCGGGGAGGCGGCCATGGGGTTCCACCCCTCGGCCTTCGCCTCCTTGCGGATACGACGGACCTCCGCGGCGGCCCCCAGCAGGGTCCGGGCGAGATTCTCGCGGCCTGATGCACGCGCGGTCGTTCCGGACTCCAGAAGGCCTCGCGCGACCCGACCCAGGTGCCGGCGGATTTCCTCTCGCAGAATCGTCCTCTCTTCACTCTCTCCCCGACGGGAGATCGTCATCTCCCGGTGGAGCCTGCCGCGCCGGAACACTTCGTGTCGAGTGTAGGCCAGGGAGCTGATCCGCTCGGTCTCCTCGCCGCGTCGAGTCCGTGCAGCGAAGACCTCCTCCAGGGAATCGAGGACCACCGGCAGCGGGATTCCCTGCGACCACCATTCCCCCATCAGGGCCCAGTCCCGCGGCGAGACCAGCATTGGGGCTCCTCGCAGCGCGCAGAAACGCTCCTCGATTGTCCGAAAGTAGTCGGCTTCCTCGGGGGTGATTTGCGGCTCGTCCGACATGAGGGCTCGTTATCGATTCAGCTCGTAGACGATTCGGAGGCCGGTCAAAGTCAGGTTGGGGTCCAGCGCGTCAACCCAGGCGGAGAGATCGGGGGAGAGAAGTGGGCTCATTCCTCCCGTGGCGATAACCTTGGGCGCGTCTCCCATCTCCTCCCGGATCCGGGACAGGATCTCCCGGACCAGGCCCAGGTATCCAAAGAAGATCCCGGACTGCATGCAGTGCACTGTGCTTTTCCCGATTGCCTTCTCGGGGCGCCGAAGATCAATGCGGGGCAATTTCGCGGTGGCCTCGAACAGAGCCCGGGCCGAGATGCCAAGACCGGGCGCGATGGCCCCCCCAAGATACTCGCCGCGCGCGCTGACGGCGTCGAAGGTGGTGGCGGTCCCAAAGTCGACGACGATAACCGCATCGTGGAACCGAGCATGAGCCGCCACTCCGTTCACGATCCGGTCGGCCCCGACCTCGTGGGGATTGTCCACCAGGATCGGCATCCCGGTCCGGATACCGGGCTCCACAAGAAGGGGTCGTATGCCGAGATGACGGCTCGCCACGGACTCCAGGATCGAGGCGAGTGGAGGGACGACACAGGCCACCGCCATGGCCTCGATGGCGGCCGGGTCCAACCCCGAGAGGGCGAAAAGATTCCGGATGGCCACTCCCATCTCGTCCGCGGTTCTCTCGCGTTCGGTGGAGAGAGACCAGCGGGCCAGAAGGGTCTCCCCCTTGAACACGCCGAGATCGGTGTGGGTGTTGCCGACATCCACGGCCAGAAGCATCGTCATTCCCCGCGCACCCGGGCCACCTCGCCGAAGGAGAAGGAGACCGGGCCCCCACCATTCTCCTCGATCCGGAGCTCTCCCGCAGGTCCCAGCCCGAGGTACCGGCCGGTTCGAGCCGTTCCTTCCAGATCCACGCGAACACGATCCCCCGGGAGAAGGTACGAAAGACGCTCCCAGCGCGAACATATCTGGGCGGACCCGCCGGCCTCGAGGGCCTCGTGCTCCTCCTCCCATCGGGCGAGGAGCTGGGTGACGAGTAGGGAGCGATCCCAGAGGCGACCGGAGGCCAGTCTGAGTGAAGTGACCCGGTCTCGAATCTCCGGAGGAAAGTCGGATTCCTGGTGGTTCACATTTAGCCCCACACCGACGACCGCGGCCGGGCGAGACGTTCCTCCCCTCCCTTCGGCGAGAAACCCGGCCACTTTCCTGCCATCGATGAGAAGGTCGTTCGGCCATTTGATCCGTACGGGTCTCTCCAACGCCTTCTCCAAGGCTCCGGCCATTCCAACCGCCGCCGCGAACGCCAGAAGGGGGGCAGAGGTCGCGGGGAGGGAGGGACGGAGTAGGAGCGTCATAGTGATTCCCAGCCGCGGCGGCGACGACCATTGTCTGGCCCGCCGGCCCCTGCCATGCGTCTGCTCCTCGCAGATCACGAGGGTGCCCTCTGGAGACCCCGCCTCCAGGAGCTCGAGGCAGCGATCGTTAGTGGAACCCATCCGCTCTGCGTAGATCAGCGGGTGACCAAAGCGCCGACCCTCGACATTCCGATGCAGTTCCCCGGGGTCCAAGCGCGGATGAGTCAAGTGATCGGCTCCCGGATCAGGGAGATGTCCACCCAACGGGCCGAGTGGGTTAAGGCTCCCAGAGAGACGGAATCGGGACGGAGTGCGGCGAACCGCTCCAAATTCTCCCGGCGGATGCCTCCCGAGACCTCCGTGAAGGCCTTTCCGCGGGCGAGGGGGATAGCGCGACGAAGCTGGCCGAGGGACATGTTGTCCAGGAGAACTGACCGCGCACCGGCCTCCAGCGCCTCGCGGAGCTGCGCCAGGGAGGAAACTTCCACCTGAATTTCCCGTCGCCCCTCTCCCGGGGTCCGAAGCGTCCTTCGTACCGCATCGCCCACGCCGCCGCACACCCGCCAGTGGTTCCGCTTGATCAGAACCCCGTCGAAGAGGCCCAGTCGATGATTCACTCCTCCGCCGACGCGGACCGCGTACTTTTCCAAGACCCGGAGCCCCGGGGCCGTCTTGCGGGTATCCCGGACCAGGCAGCGACCACGCGCCGTTCGGACGCACCCGGCGGTGTAGGTCGCGATCCCGGAGAGATGCTGCAAGTAGTTCAGAGCGGTCCGTTCGGCAGCGAGGATGGACGCAACGGTACCGCTGACGCGGGCCAGGCGATCTCCGGAACGGGCTCGGGCTCCCTCCCGGACCAGGGCGCGGAAGCGGACGCCCGGATCCGTCAGAAGGAAAACCAGTCGGGCCACCGGGAGCCCCGCCACGGTCAAGGCCTACCGGGCCACCATCGTTCCCCGCCCTCGCCTGGAGCGCGGCACCAGCCGCCCGGAGGTTCGGTCACCGGTTCCGAGATCTTCCGACAGGGCACCGCGCACCTGAGCTCGGACGCGCGAGAGATCGAGCTTCATGCTTCCTTTTCCGGAGGGGACCGGACTAACCCCGGGACGACAGCGATCCCGGCGGCATCAGTCCCGAGAGAGTCGCCGACAGTTTCGCCTTGCGGTCCAGCAGCTGGCGCTGAATCGTCCGCGCCTTCTCCACCACCTGGACGGGGGCGCGACCCAGGAAGGCCTCACTTCCGAGCTTGAGCTGGATCGCGTCGAGGTCCCTCTCCACTTTGTCGATTTCCCTGGCAAGCCGCCGACGTTCGTCTTCCAGGTTCAGCGCTGCTGCCAGAGGGACGGCCATCTCGGCGCCGTCGACCACGCCACGGGCGGCGATGAGGCCGGAAGGGATCGTCTCCACCAGGGTGACGCGCGACACCTGACCAAGGTTTTGGATGAGAGCCACGTGGGTCTCATGGAGCCGGTGGCGGCTGGACGGATCGCTGCGGAGCAACAGCTCCACCTTCCGGGAGGGATCGATGTTGTTTTCGGCCCGGATGTTCCGGAGCTTGGTGACGATGCTCATCAAGTAGGCCATCTCTTCTTCAGCTGCCGAATCCTCCTCGCTCGGGTTCCATACCGGAAACGCGGCCACGGCCAGAGAGACCCCCTCGTGAGGGAGACGCTGCCACAGATCTTCGGTAAGAAACGGCATGAAGGGGTGGAGCAGACGGAGGATCCGATCCAGCACCTGCACCAGGACGCCCCGTGTCCTCGCCGCCTCCGCCGAGGCGCTCTTCTCGCCAACCACCAGGGGCTTGACCATCTCGATGTACCAATCGCAGAACTGATGCCAGAGGAAGTGATAGAGGACCGCGGAAGCTTCGTCGTAGCGGAACTCTTCCAGGGCGCGTTCGACCTCCCGTGCGACGCTGTTCACCCGGCTCAAGATCCAGCGGTCGATCAGAGAGGGCTCCCCTTCGATTACCGGACTAGAGGGTGCGGAACCTTCCATGTCGTGGAGGTTCATCAGGACGAAACGGGTGGCGTTCCAGATCTTGTTGGCGAAGGCCTGATAGCCTTCAAACCGCTTGAGGTCGACGGCGATGTCGGTTCCCGGAGAAGCCATGGACGCCAAGGTGAAGCGAACCGCGTCGGTGCCGAACCGGTCCATCAGCTCAAGGGGATCCACGGTATTCCCCCGGGTCTTGCTCATCTTCCGTCCCTTCTCGTCCCGGACCAGTCCATTGAAGTAGACCCGGTGAAAGGGGGCCTTTCCCATGAACTTAATTCCCATCATCACCATTCGCGCCACCCAGAAGAATAGGATGTCGTACGAGGTGACCAGGACGGAGGTCGGATAGTAGCGCCGAAGGTCCTCGGTCTGTTCGGGCCATCCCAGGGTGGAAAAGGGCCAAAGCGCCGAGCTGAACCACGTATCCAGGACATCAGGATCCTGCGCGAGCCGGCCTCCGGAACACGCGGGGCAGGCCGGCGGATCCCTGCGCGCCACGATCACCTTCCCGCAGTCGGAGCAGGTCCAGGCCGGAATCCGGTGTCCCCACCAAAGCTGCCGTGATATGCACCAGTCGTGAATGTTCCGCATCCACTCGAAATAGTCGTTCTTGCGGTTGTCGGGCACGAACTGGACGGTTCCGTCCTCGACCACGCGGATGGCGTCCCGCGCGAGTGGCTCCATGCGCACGAACCACTGGTCGGAGAGACAAGGCTCCACCACCGTCTCGCAGCGGGCGCAACGCCCCACAGCATGGGAGTGGTTCTCGACCCGGGTCAGGACTCCCGAGGCGGCCAGGTCCTCCACCAGATCCCTCCGGCAGGCGAATCGGTCCTTTCCGGCGTATGGGCCGGCCGCGGCGGTCATCCTCCCCGCCTCCTCGATGACCTTCACGGCGGGGAGGGAGTGCCGTTGTGCCATGGCGAAGTCGTTGGGATCGTGGGCGGGAGTGACCTTCACGGCGCCGGTGCCGAACGCTGAGTCCACCGCGGAATCGGCGAAAATCGGAATCTCCCGGTTCAGCACGGGGAGCACCGCGGTCCGTCCCACCAGATGGGTGTAGCGGCGGTCCTCGGGATGGACCGCGACGCCGGTGTCGCCCAGCATCGTCTCGGGGCGCGTGGTGGCCACCGAAATGAACTCCGGTAGTCCCTTCACCGGATACTGAAGATGGTAGAGCTTTCCATCCGTCTCTCGGTGAACCACCTCCAGGTCCGAAAGGGCGGTCCGGCAATCGGGGCACCAGTTCACGATGGCCTTTCCGCGGTAGATGAGTCCCTCTTCGAATAGCCGCACGAAGACCTCGCGCACCGCTTGCGAGAGCCCCTCGTCCAGGGTGAACCGGAGCCGGGTCCAGTCGCAGGAGGCCCCCAGCCGCTTGAGCTGACCGACGATGGCGCCGCCGTATTCCTCTTTCCATTCCCAGACCCGCTGTACGAAGGCCTCCCGCCCCAAGTTGTGCCGATCGACTCCCTGCTTCTGGAGCTCCCGTGCCACCACCATTTGCGTGGCAATCCCGGCGTGATCCGTGCCCGGAAGCCAGAGCGTCTCCTTTCCCTGCATCCGGCGCCAGCGGACGAGAATATCCTGGAGCGTGAGATTCAGGGCGTGCCCCGCATGAAGGCGTGCGGTGATATTCGGCGGAGGGATGACGATGCAATAGGCGTCGCCGGCCGCCACGGAGCGCGGCGTGAAGAACCCGGAGCGGAGCCAGAAGTCGAGCCATCGGCGCTCCACCTCCTGCGGCTCGTATCGCTTCGGGATTTCCATAGCGAGAACCTCGAGCGCAAAAAAAAGAAAAGTAGGCACGAGCCTACTTCGGCGGCCCCGACGGGCCGGACTCCGGGCGAGATCTCAGCCTTCGCGAGAGACCTTCTCCTCCAGCTCGTGAATCCGCTTTTTGATCA
>Ga0066710_100007325_pt1 | contig 10515 bp, 9 predicted proteins | sample GraSoiAngelo_159_FD_79666 | JGI IMG/M metagenome (GOLD analysis project Ga0066710, IMG submission 79666) | Grasslands soil microbial communities from the Angelo Coastal Reserve, California, USA - 14_1009_16_40cm | ecosystem: Environmental > Terrestrial > Soil > Grasslands | place: USA...
AAGACGAGGCCGCCGAAAGTGATGCCGAAGGCGACCAGCACCATCTCCTTGCCGATGCCGACGTGCGTGAGCGCGGTGGCGACCGAGAAGAGGACGACGCTCCAGTACACGCCGCGCGCGACGAGGCGTGCCTCGGGCAACCGCGCGTTGACGGCGGCGATGAGCACGCCCTGGCTGAGGAAGTTCGCGACGAGCCAGCCGACGAGCAGGATGAGCGCGGCCGTGAACAGCGGCGGCAGGAACGAGAGGAGCAGCACGGTGGCGAGCGGCCGTCCGGGCGTGGCGAGGGCGTCCACGCCCGCGCTGGCGAACATGATGAAGATCGCCCAGAAGCAGACGAGGCCGAGGACGTCCGAGGTGGGGCGCAGGATGCCGGAGCGGCGCAGCGACGGCGACACGCCCCAGCGCTCGAAGGCCCGGTCCACGCCGAAGATCCGGCTGAGCCGCGTGACGGCCAGCCGCGCGACCCAGGCCAGGATCAGCCCGAGCGCCACGAGGGTCAGCATGACCAGCAGGCCGGGGATGATGGCGAGCAACCGCGCCTGGACTTCGAGGAGTCCGGACCACACGTCGCCCGGCCAGCGGTCGCTCATACGGGTTCCCTTTCAGACGTTACACCCGGTACAATGCGGCGCAATGCGACGACATCGGGGTCTCCTGGCGCTCCTGGTCGTCCTGCCGGCCCTCGGGGGCTGCGTGACGGACGAGCGGGAATGGATGAAGCTCAACGAGCGGTACACGACGGAGGAATTCCGCCGCGACCGCGAGGCCTGCACCAAGAGCGGCAAGCTCGACGACCTCTGCATGCGCAGCCGAGGCTGGGTCGCGGTCAACCCGGGCACCAAGGCGGAGGCCCCGAAGGATCCCCACGCGCGCGACCTCGCACCGCCGTCCGGGCGCGGTCGGTACTGAGCGACCCCGCCGCCCCAGCCGCGCGGCCGAGCCCCGCCTCGCCGTACCCGCGTGACGCCGCGCGAGCGCCTCCTCCAGATCGTCATCCTGCTGATCGGCGTGATCGCATTCGGCACGCTCGGCTACCAGCTCATCGAGGCGTGGTCGGCATTCGACGCGCTGTACATGACGGTCATCACGGTCGCCTCGGTCGGCTTCATGGAAGTGCACCCGCTGTCGCCGGCCGGCCGCGCCTTCACGATGGTCCTCATCGTCGTCGGCCTCGGTACCGTGGCCTACGGGCTGGGCACGATCACCGCCTTCTGGGTGGAAGGCGACCTCTCGCACATCTGGGAGAAGCGCCTCATGGAACGACGCATCGCCACGCTCCGAGGCCACGTGGTCGTGTGCGGCGGCGGCGAGACGGGCCGCGCCATCGCCCGCGAGCTGCTGGCCACCCGCACGCCGTTCGTGCTGATCGAGCTCGATCCCGCCGAGGAAGGCGCGCTGCGCAAGCTGGGCAACGACCTCCTCTACCTGCTCGGCGACGCCACCGATCCCGACGTACTGCGCGCGGCCCACGTCGAGACAGCGCGTGGCCTCATCACGTGCATGCCCTCCGACAAGGACAACCTCTTCACGATGCTCACCGCGCGCGAGCTCAACGCCGGCGTGCGGATCGTCTCACGCGTCGGCGCCGAGGAGTCGCGGCCCAAGCTGCTGCGGGCCGGCGCCGACGCCGTCGTGTCGAGCAAGACCATCGGCGCCCTGCGGCTGGCCTCGGAGATGCTCCGGCCGCACGTCGTCTCCGTGCTGGACGCGATGCTGCGCGAGCCGAGCGCCGTGCGCGTGGAGGAAGTGCCGGTGGGGGCGGCGACGATCGGGCGGGCGCTCGGCGAGCTGCGGCTGCAGGAGCGCGCCGGCGTCATCGTCTTCGCGATGCGCGCCGGCGCCGACCGTCAGCACGTCTTCAATCCGCCGCCCGACCGCACGCTGCAGGCCGGCGACGTCCTCATCGCCTGCGCCGACCACCAGCAGCTCGAGGCGATGCGCCGCATCGCCGCCGAGGGCTGAGAGCCGGCCGTCGTCAGCGGCGCGACGTGAGGTCCGTCTCGACGTAGCGCTGCGCGAGGTCGGCCGCCAGCACGCGCACGCGATCGGCCGCCTCGGTGTCGCCGGTCAGCACGGCCAGCCGCTCGGCGATCCGGATGCACTGCTCCACCATGACGCGATCACCGAGCGTCCCGAAGGCCTCCGCAGTGTCCAGCACGCCGTTGAGCGAGCCCTGCCGGCGCGCGCGGAACAGCGCCGTCCAGTAGCTCTCGCGCGCGCGCGACTCGGCGGCCTTCTTGAAGCCGGGGATCGTGCCGATGCGCAGCGCGGCGCCGGCCACGTCCACCAGCCCGCGCCAGCCCGGCTGGTCGAGCGCGGCCGCGTAGGCGTGGCGCCACGCCAGCACGGCGGCGCTGGCGTTGTTGCCGGCGATCGCGGCATCCATGGCCTCCAGGTGCGTGGTCCAGGGCGTCACGGCCGGTGTCGGCTCGGTCATCATGGCTCCACTCCTCCAGGGATCGTGGCAGGGGTTCCAACCTCGAGCGGATGGGTCATCAAGCGGTCGGCCACGGCGCGTACGCGCTCGCGCGCGCGGGGATCGTCAGCGGCCTGGTGCTCGGCGATGCGCACGGCGTGAACGACGACCTCGCGCTCGCCCAGCTCGCCGAAGGCGGCCGCCACGCGCAGCACGCCGTCCAGCGAGTGCTGGCGGCGCGCGCGCGCGAGGGCCGTCATGTAGGCGTCGCGGGCCTGGGCGTCGCCGTCGCGGCGGAAGCCGGCGCGGGCGCCCAGCCGCCGGGAGGCATCGCCGACCTCGACGAGGCCTTCCCACTGCTGGCTGCGCAGCGCCACGCTCCGCGCCTCGCGCCACCAGGCCAGGGCCTGGCGGACGTCGCCGTCGCGGAGCGCCTCGTCCGCGCGCTCCAGCGGCGTGGTCCAGCTCTCGGGCCCGACCACGGGCGGCGCCTCGGCCACCAGCACCTCGACGATCGCCAGGGCGAGGACCATCAGCACCAGCACGGCCACGCCCAGCACCACCAGGGGCGTGTACCAGCGGGTGGACCACGGTTCCGTCATCGCATCCTCGCTCGTCATGAGGCCGTGCTCGTCGCTCACGGGGCCACGTCCTACGCACGTGAGGTGCCAAAGGAGACGTCATAGAAATCAAAAACTTGCAAGGTGATCAGCCGGTCAACCAGCCCTGAGGTGGTCAGCACCTGAACACCAGACCGCCCGGCGCGGGGTAAGATGCCGGGGATGAAGGCGTTGAGCGAACTGCTGGGCGAAAGCCCGGGCATCCGCGCGGTTCGCGAGAGGGTGGCCCGGCTGCTCGAGCGGCCGGCCGAGTCCCGGCGCCTGCCGCCCATCCTGATCCAGGGCGAGACCGGGACCGGCAAAGGGCTGCTGACACGGATGATCCACCGGGCCGGACCGCGTCCCGACGGCCCGTTCGTCGACGTCAACTGCGCGGCCATTCCCGACACGCTGCTGGAGGCCGAGATGTTCGGCTTCGAGCGCGGCGCGTTCACCGACGCCCGACGCTCCAAGCCCGGGCTCTTCCAGGCCGCGCACCGCGGCACGATCTTCCTCGACGAGGTCGGGCTGCTGCCGGAGGCGCTGCAGGCGAAGCTGCTCAAGGTGCTGGAAGAGCGCACGGTGCGCCGGCTCGGCGCCACCCGTGACGAGCCCGTGGACGTGTGGATCGTCACCGCCACCAACGAGGACCTGCGGCTGGCGATCCGCGCGCGCCGCTTCCGCGAGGATCTCTATCATCGTCTCGCCGTCCTCACGGTGACGCTGCCGCCGCTGCGCGAGCGCGGCGAGGACATCGTCGCGCTCGCCGAGCACTTCCTGGCCCGCGTCTGCGCCGACTACGGCGTGGCGCCGAAGACCTTCGCCGACGACGCGCGCGCGGCGCTGGGCAGGTACGCGTGGCCGGGCAACGTGCGCGAGCTGTCCAACGTCGTGGAGCGCGCGGTGCTGCAGTCGACGTCGGAGGCGATCGGCGCCGACCAGCTCGGGTTGGAGGCGGTCGTGGCGGAGGCGGCCAGGCCCGAAGCGGTCTCGCTCGACGCGGCCATGCGCGAGCACCTGGTGGACGTCCTGACGCAGACGGGCTGGAACATCTCGCGCACGGCCGGCCTGCTCGGGATCTCGCGCAACACGCTTCGCGCACGGATGGACAAGTACGGTTTGCGGGAGCGCGAGAGCGCGCCGAAGCCCGTGACGCGGCCACGTCCGCCCAGCGTCCCCGCGCCGGCCGCGACGGCCCCCGTTGCGCGAGCGGCGGCCCGGGTCTCGGCGCCGGTGTCCGCGCGCCGGTGGGAGCGGCGCCGCCTCGCGTTCCTCCGAGCGGCTCTGGTGCCGGCCGTCGGACCCGACGCGAGCCTGGCGACGGGCCGCCTCCTCGAGGCCGTCGTGGACAAGGTCGCCACGTTCGGGGGCACCCTGGAAGGGCTGGGGCCGATCGGCCTCGTGGCCGTGTTCGGGCTGGACGCCGCCGGCGACGTGGCCGATCGGGCCGGCTACGCCGCGATGGCGATCCTCAAGGCGCTGGAGCGCGCCCAGCGCGGTGAAGGCCTCGACATCGGCGTGCGCCTCGGCCTGCACGTCTCGACCGCGTTGATCGGCGTGAGTGGCAGCGGGGTCACGCTCGACATGGACGAGCGTCATGACCTGTGGTCGCTGCTCGACGAGCTCGTCGAGCGGACGCCGCTGAACACGATCCTCGTGACCGAGTCGTCGGCCGCGTTTCTACGGCGACGCTTCGAGCTTGCCGCCGGCCCGGGCCCGATGGCGCACGGGACGGCGACACGGGTGCTGGTGGGCCGCGAGCGCACCGGCTTCGGACTGGGCGGGCGCCTGGAGGAGTTCGTCGGCCGGCGTTCGGAGCTCGACTTGCTGCGCGCCCGCCTCGACGCCGCGCGGCGCGGGCAGGGGCACGTCGTCGCGCTCGTCGGCGAGGCCGGGATCGGCAAGTCGCGGCTCGTGCACGAGTTCCGCCAGGGCCTGGCTGCCCTCGGAGTCGACTGCCTGGAGGCGCACTGCTTCGCCCACGGCAGCGGCGTGCCGTACCTGCCGCTGCTCGATCTGGTGCGCGCGGTCTGCGGCCTCCTGGAGTTCGACACGCCGGAGGCGATCGACGACAAGGTGCGGCGCGCGCTCGGCGACCTCGGGCTGGACGGTGAAGAGCTCTCGCCCTATGTGCTCCACCTGCTCGGCGTCAAGGCCGCCGCCGGTCGGGTGGGCCTGGAGACGGAAGCCTCGATCCGCGCGCGGATCTTCGAGATCCTGCGGCAGGTGTTGCGCCGGCGCAGTCGGCGCACGCCGCTCGTGGTCCTGGTGGACGACGTGCACTGGATCGATCAGACGTCGGCGGAGTTCTTCGACACGCTCGTCGATGGCCTGCCCGCCAGCGCGATCCTGCTGGTCGTCACCGCGCGCCCGGCGTATCGCCCGGCGTGGCTCGGCAAGTCCTACGCGACCCAGGTCACGCTGCAGCCGCTCGATGCCGACGAGGCGCGGCGGGTGGTCGGTGCCGTGCTCGGCGCCCGGAAGGTTGCGGAGCCGGTCGTCGAGGCGATTCTCGCCCGGGCCGAGGGCAACGCATTCTTCCTCGAAGAGCTGGCGCGGGCCACGCGCGAGCAGCCGGGGGCGGCGGTCCCCGTCGTCGTGCCCGAGACCGTGCAGGACGTCCTGCAGACGCGCATCGCGCGGCTGGCGCCGGAGGACCGCCGGTTACTGACGGCGGCGGCTGTCGTCGGCAAAGACTTCGCGCGCTCGCTCCTGGAGGCGGTCGCCGACATGCCGGCCGATGCGATTCGCGACGGGCTCAAGCGGCTGCAGGCGGCGGAGTTCGTGTACGAGACGGCGGCGGGACCCGACCCCGAGTACACCTTTCGGCACACGCTGACCCACGAGGTGGCGTACGCGCACGTGCCCGTCCCCGAGCGGCGCGCGTTGCATGCGCGCATGGCCCAGGCGCTGGCCGGTCAGACGGACGAGCGCTCGGGCGAGGACGTCGCCCGCATCGCGCACCACGCGCTCCAGGCCGAGCAGTGGGACCTCGCACTCGCGTTCCTGCGCGAGGCGGGCACCCGGGCGCTGAGCGGCGGTGCCCATCGCGAGGCCGCCGCCGACTTCGAGCAGGCCCTCGGCGTGCTGGCGCGCCTGCCCGCCACGCTCGAGCGCCGCCGCGACGCGGTCGATTTGCTCATCGAGCTGCGGACCGCGCTGCTGCCGCTGGGCGAGCACGAGCGGATCTTCACCCGCCTGCGCGAGGCCGAAGAGCTGGCGACGTCGCTCGAGGATCCGGCGCGGCTGGGCCGGGTCTGCACCTACCTGACGAACTACTTCTTCATCACGGGCGACGCCGATCGCGCGCTCGAGTACGGGCGGCGCGCCCTGACGATGTCGGAGGGCCTCCACGATTTTCCTCTGCAGGCGGAGGCCAAGCTCCGGCTCGGCCAGGTGCACCATGCGCTGGGCGACTATCGCGAGGCGACGGTGATGCTGTCGGGCCCGCTCGCGTCCCTGCCGCCGGCGATGCGGTTCGAGCGCTTCGGACTGCCGCTGGTCTTCACGGTCGGGTGCCGGAGCTGGCTGATTCGCTGCCTGGCCGAGCTCGGGCGCTTCGACGAGGCCGCGCGCCATGGCGAGGAGGCCGTGCATACTGCCGAGGCCGTCGCCCAGCCGTTCAGCCGGGTCGTCGCGTACTGGAGCGTCGGGCTGCTCTGCGTGCGCAAGGGCGAGCTGGAGCGGGCGATCGAGGTCCTCGAGCGCGGGCTCGGCGTGGCCCAGCAATGGGCGATCGAGGTGTGGACGCCGCGCCTGGCGGCGCTCCTGGGCTCGGCCCTGACGCTCACCGGCAAGACGGACGTGGCACTGCCGATGCTCGAGCAGGCCGTCGAGGACAACGCGCGCATGCGGGCCACACGCGATCACGCCTGGGCGATCGTCGCGCTCGGCGAGGCCGCGCTCCTGGCCGGCCGGGTCGCGGACGCGATGGCGGCGTCCGAGCGCGTCCTGGAGCGGGCGCGGCAGCTTCGCGACCGCGGGATGGAAGCGTGGGCCCACCGGTTGCGCGGTGAGAGCCTGCTGCGCGAGGCCGCGCCGGAGGCGGCGAGGGCATTCACCGCCGGGCTCGAGCTGGCCGAGACGCTGGGCATGCGGCCGTTGGCCGCGCACTGCCGGCTCGGCCTGGGCCGGAGCGACGTGGCCGCGGGACGCCGTGACGAGGGCCTGCGCCGGATCGAGGAAGCCCGCGCCGCCTACGCCGCGCTGGACATGCGGCTCTGGCTCACCGGCCCCGCCGTGCTCCCCGGCTAGGCCGGCCCCGGCTCCTCCTCGCGCTCGAGCGTCACGTCACGCAGCTCGATGCCGTGTCGCCGCGCCAGCCGGCGGATCTCCAGCCGTAACGCCTCCGCGGTGTGCGCGTCGAGCTCGCCCGTCGCCTCCACCTCTTCGATGCCGTCGTCGTCCATGGGTCTCCTCGTTCTTGCCGGGGGCCCTTGCGGGCCCCCGCGTCGATCCGATCAGCGCCGCTTCCGCCGCCTCGTCCGGGTGGGCTTGACCTTGTATTTGCGCAGGAGCGCCTGGAGCTCCTTGGCGAACCGCGCGTGACGCTTGCGATCCGCCGTCTTCGCGATGGCGATGGTGAACTTCGTGCGCGTCTTCTTCGGCTCGATCCTGAACATGGCTGTCACCTCCCCTCGGTGTGAAGGTCCTCGATCCCATCGAACAGCTCGTCGGCGTGGTAGATCCCCGGCAGCGTGTCCAGGTCGCGCACCATGTACCAATCCTCGGCGACCTCGCAGGGCTCGGGGATCGTCACCGGCTCGCCGCGGGCCAGGCGGACGTAGGTGGCCGCCATGTTGTGATGGCCCGTGGCGTCGAAGAACGGCGTGATCATGCAGAAGCGGCCGGCGTTGATCTCGGTGACGCAGGCGCGGCCGCCCTCGTCACCCTTGAGATCGATGCTGAAGACACCGCCGGCCCGTGTGTCGAGCGCGCGGATCGCCTCGGCGCACGTCCGCACGACGGCGGGCTCCGCCACCATGCGCGCCAGGCCCGGCGTGGAGGAGATGCCGCTGGGCTGGCTGCCGCCGCCGAAGTACGACAGCCGCTCGCAGACCTTGATCAGCACCATTTCCCCGTCGCGCCACAGGGCCTGGGCGGCGAAATCGCGCCCCGGCAGATACTCGGAGAGCGTGAAGGCGTCGACGGCGACGCCGCGCATCTCGTGCCAGTACTCGATCCACGCGCGGGCCTGGGCCGGCCGGACGACCGGGATGGCGCCGCGCGAGCCGCTGCCGCTGCGGATGCGGCACCACAGTCGCGGCCGGCCGAAGTCGGCGAAGATCGCCTCGATCGCCGGCAGGTCCGTCACGACCGCCGTGCGGGGCGCGGGCACGCCGCGCGCGCGCAGCGCCGTGCTGAGCCGGTACTTGTCCTGGCACGTGGCGATGACGTCGTCGGCGGGCAGGAACAGCCGCTCGCCGAGCGCCGCGCGCGCCGCGGCCAGCACGCGCACGTCGTCGTCGTTGCCGGGCAGGACGAGGTCGATGCTTTCCTTGGCGACGACGGCGAGGAGTGCGGGCAGGAAGCCGCCGTCGCTCGCCGGCGGCACGAGATAGTTGCGGTCGGCGCCCGACTTCTTGAGCGTGAAGCGGTCGGCGTGGCAACCCACGATGGCGAGCGCGGCGCCGCCGGCGCGGAGTCCGCGCATCAGGTTGTTGGTGGCGCCGGTCCCGGCGCTGAGGACGAGGACGCGCGTGGCCATCGGCTACGCCGGCGCCGGGACGATGTCGCGGAAGCGCAGGGCGTCACGCACCGTGCGCGCCAGTGGCCGGCCCCCCATCTCTGCGCCGACCTCGACCAGCGTGCGCGCGACCGTCGGATAGAGATCGTACGGCGAGGTGCGCCGCCAGGCCCGCGCCAGCAGGAATCCGAAGCGGTCGCGGGCCTCGATCAGCGCCTCCTCGAAGCGCGGTGCCCGCCGGCGGTAGGCCTCATCGAAGAGCCGCTGGACATCGCGCTGCTCGCGGCCCAGCGAGTCGAACGACGCCTGGGCCAGCTTGCGTCGGATCGCGCCGCGGCCGACGAGCGCGTCCTCGTACATGTCCACGAGGATGTCGAAGACGGCCGCCGTCAGCGGCGCGGCCAGCGCGTACTTGAACGCGTCGGGATCGGGGTCCCAGTCGAGCGTGGACAGGGCGCTGTCGTTGAAGGCCCGGCGGATGGTGCGCGTACGGCTCAGCTCGCCGAGGTTCGACAGCACGTTGCGCGAGAAGAGATTGCCGTGCGTCTGCCGGAGGACGTGCGTGGTGACCTTGCGGAAGTGGAGCAGCGTCACCATCGACACGATGTCGGCGAACGCCTCCTCGCGCGCCCGGCACTCGACGGATTGGGGTTGGCTCGGATGGCCGATGACGTCGCGCAGGATCATATGCCCCGTCTCGTGGGAGACGATGTCGAAGTTCTCGCACAGCGGGGTGACGCGCCGGCCGCGGCGGAGGACGCCGCACTCGATGTAGCCGGGGCGCGAGTACGCCGTGCCGGAGATGATGTGCGGGATGACCTCCAGCCGCGGGAACGCGCGGCGGAAGTACCAGCGGACCGGCCGCCCGAGGTAGTGCTCCCACACCATCAGCGTGAGCCGGATCACCGCGTACACCGTCGCCGCCGAGAACTCGCGGGCGGTGGCCGGAACCGGGCGGATGTGATCGAAGTGGCCGCGCTGCGGCCGCGCCGGCCGGCGGCTGCGCGGCCCGCGATACGGCGGCGACGCGTGCTGGACGCCGTCGGAGAAGTACGGGCGCTTGCCGAGTGCGTCGACCACGGACATCTGCGCGTCGCGCGGCCCGGCCTGAATCGTCCCCGGGCGCGCGGCCAGGTGAATCGTCTCGGGCGTGCGAAACGCGGAGAGGCTTCGGACCTGCGGGAAGACGAGGAAACGCGTCCCCCGATTGGCGTAGTGCGTCGTGATGTAGCGCGGCGTGCGCCGCGCTCGACCGTTCACCCGCTCGCCTCCCCGTCGCCGCCCCAGCCGCGCTCGGCCGTCAGGGCGACCGCGCCCGACTCTAGCACGCTTCCGCGCGCGGCCCACACGTGTGGGCGTGCACGGCGCGTTGCCCTAGGCCTTGCCCTCCAGCGCGCGCGTGAGCTGGTCGAGGTGATTGTCGTCGTGCCACGCCATCAGCGTGAGGAACGTGTCGATCGTCATCCGCCCGCGCACCGGATGAATGGCGCCCTTGTTCCACTGCGCGGGCGTCAGCCCACGTAGCGTGGCGAGGGTTTCCTCGCGGCGCTTGCGGAAGGCGCCGGCGGCTTCCGTCGCGTCGTTGCGCAAGTACTGGCGCTCCTCGGCCCAGCGGTCGGCGCTGGGCCCGCCGAGCTTGGGGTCGGTCTCCATGGCCAGGATCTGCTCGAAGCGCGCGCCGAAGGCTTCCTCGGTGTCGCGCAGATGGCACACGACTTCCTTCGCCGCCCAGTTCTTGGCGTCGGGCCGCCGCGAGAGCGCGGCGTCGCTCTGGCCCTTGATGGCGGCGGTCAGCTCGTCGGCGGTGCGCG
>Ga0066710_100007326_pt1 | contig 10515 bp, 11 predicted proteins | sample GraSoiAngelo_159_FD_79666 | JGI IMG/M metagenome (GOLD analysis project Ga0066710, IMG submission 79666) | Grasslands soil microbial communities from the Angelo Coastal Reserve, California, USA - 14_1009_16_40cm | ecosystem: Environmental > Terrestrial > Soil > Grasslands | place: USA...
CGGAGCACGGGGTCCTTGTCGTCGACGGGGACGAGTCGGGAGGCCGAGACCGAATGCACCGTGCGTCCGGATCGCTGTTCGCTTGAGAGCACCTGCACGGGTCCCGCGAGCGTGGGCGCCCGCTCGATCAACTGATCTTCGAGGTCATGCGACTCCATTGAGCGCCGGACCTCCTCTCGTGAGGTGATGGTATGCCGGTGAAGGACCAGCTCCAGCTGCACGCCGTCCAAGCGCAATTCGGCGACTGCCTTCTCGTCGAGTCACGGGCGGGCGGATCGACCCGCTACATCCTCATCGACGGCGGACCAAGCGGGACGTACACACCGCATCTGCGGCCGGCACTGGCGCAGATCAAGACGGGCCGTGGACTCGTCGACCTCATGGTGCTCTCGCACATCGACAACGACCACGTCACCGGACTGCTGGAGCTAGTGACGGAGCTGCAGGCATCATCTGGCGCACCTGCATCGGACGGCGCGCTCCCGGCCATCGCGCGCCTCTGGCACAACTCGTTCGCGCAGGCGGTCGGTAGCGCCGACATCGAACCGGCGGTCCGCCGCGCGCTCGCCGGGACGGCGCGCGCCGGGATCGCGATGCCCGTGACCAGCGGTGTGATGCACGGCGTTCAGGAGGGCGATGCGCTTCGCGCCATGGCGATGGCGCTGAAGATCCCGATGAACGAGGGTTTCACGAACGCGCACGTCCTTGTTGGCAGTGGGAAACCGATGCAGCTCGATGGCCTCGAGATCGTCGTCGTCGGACCGAATACGGCCGAGCTCGAGAGCCTACACGGCACGTGGCTCAAGTGGCTCGCGAGCCACCGCCAGCGCGGCGTCGCCGGGGAAGAGGTGCTCTCGGTCGCCGCGGATCAGAGTGTGCCGAATCTGAGCAGCATCGCGATGCTCGTCACGCAGGACAGCCGCAGCCTGCTCCTGACCGGCGACGGGCGCGGCGACCGGATCCTTGACGGGATGAAGGAGGCTGGCGTCCTCGACGCGAAGGGCCACCGTCACGTCTCGGTGCTCAAGATGCCGCACCACGGGAGCGCGCGGAACGCAACGCGGACGTTCCTCGACGCGCTCACTGCCGACGTGTACGTCATCTCGGCCAACGGTCGCTACGGCAACCCTGACTACGAGTGTCTGGTGAACGTCGTCGAGTCGGCGCACGACGCGGGGCGCGCGATCGATCTCGCGATGACGAATCGCACACCGTCCTATGCGAAGCTGCTGAAGTCGCACTCGCCGAAGAAATTTGGGTACAGCGCCCGACTGCTCGATCCGGGACAGAGCGTCCTCACCATCGACGTCGCGCCAGCCGGCGGCTAGGGCTCGATGCAGGACCGCATCCGCGCGCCGTTCCTCATCGCCGCGTTCGTCTGCGCGATGTTTGCCTTCTCCATCGAGGCGGGTGCCTCGCTCGCGGAGCGCCTCGGGGTCGAAAATCCCCCTGGCGTCGGTGTTCCGACGATGGCGCTGGTCGATGGGATGCTCGCGTTCACGCTCCTGCTCCAGGTCTTGAGCCTCTTCGTATCGCAGGAGCTCATCGGCAGGTTCCAGGGCTGCGCGACAGTCATCGTCTCGTGTCTGACCATCCTTGGGTCGATCGTCGCGATCTTCGTGGCGCTGACGCTGCTCTTCTTGATGCTCGGTCTGATCGGCTCGTTCTTCGGCATCGTGATCTACCTGGCGGTATTCGGGCATTTCCCGCGCGGCACCGCCGCGACCATCCTGGCGTTACTCCTCTCGTTGAAGATTGCGTGCGGCATCTGCTTGCCGCTGGCGCAACAGCGGTTCTTGCAGGGCACAGGACTGCTGCTCCTGCTCATCACATCGCTTGTCCTCAACATCGTGATCGCGTTCCTCCACGACCTCGTGCCGGGGATCCTCGTAAGCCTCACCGACGCGGTCGGGGGCATAGTTGTCGGCATCGTCGCGGTCATCTGGGCGATCGTGCTGCTCATCGGCGGTGTGATCGGCATCGTCACGGCGCTCAAGCCGCCTGACATCGGCGGCGAGGCGGTCACACGCTGACGATCACTGCTCGTCGAAGATGAGCACGCACGGCTGCAGGGAGCAGCTGATCACGACTCGGACCGGACTCGTGCCTGCGACCGGGATGGAGACCCTGCCTGCGGCGCCCGGGAGCGGGGTCGATGAGGGTGGTGACTGCCCCCGGATCTCCTGAATCACGGTCATCGTCGCGATGGCGGCGGAGTCGCTCGCGCGGGTGAGTCGCAGCTCCTGCGGCACGAGCCCAGGATTGACCGTCAACGTGCAGGAGGACACGGTGATCCGCGTCTTGCCATCCGCGCCTAATACCTTGGAGCACCCACTGGTCGAGACATCGGACGCTTTGACCGCTGCCGCCGGGACGAAGCGACCGAGGTCGGGTCGCGCGGCTAGAGTCGGCGATGGGTCGTTCCGCTCGCCGATCGCTCGCCCGGCACCGACGCCTGTCACGCACACGCCGAGCACGAGCACGAGAACGCAGACGACCTTCAGCCAAGCAGGGAGGTTCGCGAGCTCGGGAGGCAGCTTCACGTGAACGTCGGCTCCGCGCTCACGGGTGACCGATCAGCCTCCAGCGCGCGAACGCGCGCGCGCCGAGCGCGGGGACGAGCACCGCGATGAGAAGGGCGAACACCGCCCAGAGGACACCGATCGCGTCCCGAAGGCCGATGGCGCCCCCGAGCGCGAGGAACGCGATGAAGATCGGCAGTCCGACGAGCGGCATCAGGATGATCATCGGAACAGCCGTGATCCACGGGTCGTGGAAATCGCGGATGCGCAGAACGAGAAACACGCCGATCACCGGCCCGAGCCACAGACCGAGGCCGGCGACCGCGACGGCGATGAAGACAAGAACGATGAAGAATCCGATCGCCGAGGCGATCGCGCTGCCAATGATCCCACCGATGATGTCGCCGATCCCGCCGCCCGTGGGTGCGGTGATGTTGACCACGCCGGTTGCGACACCGATGCCGATCGCGATGCCGACACCGAGCAGGATGACGGCGATCGCGAACGCACCCAGCAGCGCACCGCCGACGGTCTCGAGATAGCCCGGAGGCTCCGTCTCCGGGAGCGGGGCCGGTTCCGGGATATCGAAGACAACGACCGGTCCCTGGCCCCACTCCTCGTTAGGAGCGACGATCGACGCGACGTCGAGGTGAAAGGGGTAGAGGCCCTTGCGTGCGTCACGCGGAACAGCGATCGCGACCGCAATCGGCTCCGTCGCGTCGGCGACGAAATCGCGCTCGGCCTTGCCGACGATGGTCAGCCAGCCTGGATCAGTCGTGCCTTCGGTGATCACCACGGCACGAGCTCGCACGAGGTGGCCGGTCTGGTTCGTAACCGTGAATGCCGCTTCTCCTTCGCGAGTCCGATCGATGACGACCCGATTCGTCGGCGATGTGATCGTGAAGCCGGCCACTTACAGGTGAGCGAACTCGCGCCAGCGGGTCGACGCGCGCGCGAGCAGCGCCGCGAGCAGCGCGGCGATGAGCACGAGCGGGAGCGTAACTGTGGGCGTCGTCGGCAGCGTCAGATGCGCGTTCGGTATTGGCGTGGCTGTCGCCGACGGTGGGCGGAACGTAACGATGGGAGGGAACGTCGTGATCACCACATTCGGTGGGAGCGTGATGAGGATGAGGCCCGTTTGGACGGGCGGGAACGTCTGGAGGATTGCGATGTCCGTTCGGAGGGGCTGCTGTGTCACGAGGACCAGTTGCGGCTGCATGACGAGAGCGGCCTTGGGCTGCGTCGTGAAGGCGGCCGGGACGATCGCGAGGACCGTGCCCAGGACGAGCGTGGCGATGACGTACACGATCGCGGTGTCCTTCGGCGCGGGTCGCGGAATCGCACGGAGCAGCAGCATCGCGACGATACCGATCGCGCCACCGAGCGCGGCGGCGGCCACGAAGCTGCCGCTGAGCGCGGGTATGAACTCGGGCAGCAGTTTGTCCGCCGGCAGACGCGATGCGATCCAGAGCAACACGCCCGTCACGAGAACGAGAACGAAGCCAGCGACGGAGCCGGCGAGCGCGCCGATGATCGTCTCGACGTAGCCCGGTGGGAACGGCAGACCGTCACTGATGTCGAAACCGACGACCGGGCCATGCGCCCATTCGTCATCGGGTCGATCGACCGACGCGATGTCCAGCCGGAACGAGCGAGGGCCAGCCTCGGTCGCGCTCGGCGCGGCGATCGCCACGGTGAAGCTCTCGGACCCGTCGCGCGGCAGGTCGCGCTCCGCGCCGTCGATCGTGAACCAGTCGGCGGGCGCGGGCGCGATCGGCATGACCGTGGCACGCGCGCGAAGCGATCGGCCGCTCTGGTTCGTCACGGTGAAAGTCGCTGCCCCGTGCCCTGTCTTATCGAGGCTGATCGCGGTACTTGGCGTGGTGATGGTGAATGCGGGCATGTCACACGCTCCGAAGCACGAGCCAGCGGCTCAGCCCGCGTGCGGCGAGCGCCGCTAGGGCGGCACCGATGAGGGCCGCGACCCAGCCGAGCAGATCGTGCACGAAGTCGGGTTTCTGCGAGCGCGCCGGCATCGCAAATTGAAGAATCAGCTCCAGAATGGCAACCAGGACGAACGCCGCAACGACGTAGGCTGCTGCGGTGCGCCAGGGCGCGGGCGAGAGGATCGCCCGCATCGTGAGCGCGACGAAGATCCCGATCGCGCCACCGAGCGCGGCACCGATGACGAGGTCTCCGGCGAACATCGGAACGAACAGCGATCGCAGCACCAGGGCGGTGTCGAGCTCCGGCCGACCATCCACGAACCATGCGGGCAGTCCTGCGATGACGGCGACCACGATGCCGGCCACCGCTCCCGCGAGCGCACCGGCGGCGGTCTCGAAGTACGCGGGCTGTGACCCGCCGTTACCGAGCATGAACCCGATGGTTGGTCCGTGTGCCCATTCGTCATCCGGCCGGTCGACCGACGCGATGTCGAGCCTGAAGGAGCGCGACACCGTCTCCCCACCCACGGGTGCGGAGACGCGGACTATGAACTCCTCCGAGGCGCCAGGTGACATGAGACGTTCGGTCGCACCGTCGACCTCGAACCATTCGCTGGAGGCCGGCGGGAACGGTGACACGCTGGCTCTCGCGCGGACCGAGCGGCCAGTCTGATTGGCGACGGTGAACGACCCGACGCCGTGACCCCCCTCGTCCAGGGGAATCACGATCGATCGCGCCGAGATCACGAACGCGTCCATCAACGCGTCACGACGGCGATGATCGACGCGACCACGAAGAGGCCGAATACCACGAGCCAGACCCATCCGTCGACGTTCGAGACCGTGCCGCCGAAGCTCTTCTCGAACGGATTGATGTCCGGCGTGCTCTTCGCGCCAGACCACCACGCGAGGATCGAGCTCGCGATGGCCGCGACACCGAACGCGAAAAAGCCTGCGCTCGGCGTCAGGATGCCGACGACGATCGCTGCGACGCCCGCGAGGATGATGAGCACGAACCCGAGCCATCCTGGTAGCCAGCCGAGAATCCGTTCCATGAGCGCGCCTGCTGGATCCGAGGTCGCTTGTTTGTTCACGTCCATACCTCCCCTTTTCTTTCCGCGAGGGTCCTCATAAAGGTGCGCCGCCCGGGAAGACCGATTCGCATACCACGTACGCGGGCTTCTCTGTGGCGATCACGCGCTCGATCAGCGGTTTGAACTGCGCCGCGTCGGCGGGGACGATCACGCGCACGTAGAAGGGTCGCGGCTCTTTGTCAATGCCGAGCACGGTCTCTTCGACGGTGAAGCCTGGGACCCCGGTCGCAGCCTCGAGCACGAGCTGAAGTCCGCGCGCCGTTCCCCGCCACTGGGCGAGCTCGCTCGCGGTTTCGACCATCTTGCGCAACGCGTCAGGACCGCTCGCGATCGAGTCCGAGATCGCGTCCGAACCGCGCGTCGGCCGCAGCAGCCAAGCGAGGTCGACCCATTGCGCGAGATAGGGGACGAAGCGCTGAGGCGTGCGCCGCGAATCGAAGAAGCGCTCGAGGGTATCGAGGATGTCCTCTACGGGCGCGTGCAACGCGGACATGACCTCGAGTGCCGCCAGCATCCGACGGTCGGGTTCGAACGCCCCGGCCATCGGCCGCAACGCGTACTGGAAGACGTCGGGCAGAAGACGCGCGATGTCGGCGCTACGCATCGCTCGTCACCCTGATGTCATTCGGGCCGTTCACGAGCATCCACGTCGGCGGAATCGTGACCTCGTGCTCGAACTCCGGCTGCGCGGGGTCGTCGTAGGCGCTGCCGCGGTCCATGCTGCGGCGGATTCCCCAATCGCCGCCCGCCATGACGAGGTCGCGGGCGGGATCTGCGACGACACTCCGTACGACGGCGAGCTTCGTGTTGTCACGGCGCACGAGACCCGAGTTCACCTCGGTTTGGCGCCACGTCGGCGGTGCCTGCGAAGGATCGAGCCGGAGCACGCCGGCCCACCAGGTCGCCGCGATCACGACCTCGTGTATCTCATCGGGTTTTCCGGTCCCCTTCCGCGCGAGGAACGCGATGTCGAGGCAGCTGCCGCCTTTCCAGCCCGCGTTCAACGGGACCCAGCCGTCCTGCGGATCCTCGCGACCCAGCAACTGCCAGCGGTGGCAGCCTTCGCCGTCGCTGTCGCCGATACTGCGGACCCCGGCCCAGAGGTACTGGTTGGGGCCGTCCCGCTGGATGCCGAGCGTCACGATGTCCTTTCCCTGGAGGCCAATTCGCATGAAGGTTCCGTCAAGCCCGGCGTCCTTCGAGAGCCAAACGCCGGCGAGGCCATCGAGTGCCACCGCGACGCTCACCTGGCCACCGACCTCGCTCGAGACGGCGATGGCGAGGATGCCTAGGCCTTGGTTCGACTTGTCCACGAGCGTCTGCTTCTCGAGGTCGGCACTCCGATCGGTGCGCTTCTCGTAGAGACCGTTGTCGGTGCCGATGAGCATCTTCGGCTCGTCGGCGCGGTCGATCCAGCCGATGTCGGCTACGTTCATCCCGAGTGGGCCACCGGTCGGGGACCAGCTGGCGCCGCAGTCCCACGAGACGTAGAGGCGTGACCCTTTCTGCCCTGTACGCGTAGCGAGCGAGACGAGGCCGGGCCGTATTGAGTGGGGACGGATGCGGACGATCGTCTCGCCCGCGAACTGGGCCATCGACTCCCAGCCGAGCCCATCGTTCACCGAGCGGAACAGGGTGTCGCCGCTGCCGGCGTACCACGTTCGCGACTGGAATGGATCGACTGCGAGCGCCGCGACGTCACGCTGCGGCGAGGCATCGACCACGAGCCGGACGTTGCGGGCGTACCGCACGCCCGGCTCCGACAGGATGATCTTGTAGGCGCTCGACGCGTACAGCGCGCCGCCGAAGGGCCAGCCCATCGCGTTGAGGTCGGTGGGTAGCGGATTCACGGTCTGGTGCAGCCTCTGGTCGACACGGCGCTGGACCTCTCCCGCGTCCTCCTGACGATGAACGACGATCTCGGCCTTGACGCGGACTGTCTTGTAGTCCGTCCAGGCGACAGCCGCGCGGATGCCGACCGGCTTTCGTTGTTCGAGCGCTACCTGCACCGCCTCGAGCGCCGTGCTGGTGTGCAAGGCCTTGAGCTGATCCGCGGTGACGCCTGTCGGATCAGTCCCCTCCGGTAGGGATGGCACGAGGTGCATCTCGACCGTACCTGGCGTCGCGTACTCCCAGATCTCCGCCTGGGTGTACGCGATCGCGCGACCGATCGCTTTCGAGCGAAGTGCGATGAGCTCGAAGTCACGCGCGGTCACCGCACGTTCCAGCGCATGGAACTCCTGCGGTCCGCGCACGAGCGCGTTCTCGAGGCTCTCCGCGGTATGCCCACCGGTCGCGGGCTCGGGGTTCGTCACCGCGATGCCCGGGATGGGGTCCTTCAGGAGCGTGAGCGTGTCCGCGTCGACGTTGCCGTCCGCGCCGCCGCCGCGTGGATACCACACGAGGATCGTGCGACCGGCCTCGGGGACCTGCGCGAGCGGACGCGCGGTCTCTGCGAGGCTCCCGAGTGCGTCGCGAACGCGGGCCTCGGGCGCGAACGTGATCTGGCCCATCCCGCGATCCACGACGTAGACGTAGGAATCGCCGCTCTGGTCCGTGAAATACTCGACCTCGCGCCACACGCGATACGTGCGGCCGTCGTGCTCAATCGCGGGATCGCCGTCCTTGAGTTCGCCCTCGAGCGCCTCGATGCCGACGACGAGATCGATCGGGCGGCCGGTCGAGGCGATCGGCGGTCGTCGCACTGTGAATCTGTAACTGGGACGTCCGGTGGCCGGGCCCGCGGGCTCGGCGTCCACCAGCTCGATGTGGAACGCCTTCACGCGCGCATCGTCCTTATCGTCGGGGATGCGTGCGGCGTCGGCCGTGACGAAGACCGGCGGCTCGCGCCCGGAAATGGGCTTGGCGACCGTGACACGCGTGCCACGGGCGATGTCGATCTGGCCCGTCGCGCCCTTGCGCCGGAACACCAGCGTCGTCGCTGCGGCCGTCTGCGGCTCGAGCTGTATGCCGATGAGGCGCAGGAACTCGATGAAGAGCTTCTCGGGTACGCGGTTCAGTCGGTACATGAGCGTCTCGGTGAGATAGGCGAAAACCTCGACGAGGGTCATGCCAGGCTCGCCGGGCGAGAGATCTGTCCACTCGGGCGACGTGGCCCTGATACGCGCGATCGCGTCCTGCATAAGCTGGTCCCAGTTGCGGTCGTCCAGGTTCGGCGGGCGGAGCGACATCAGATCGCCTCCCCGGTCAGGTCGACCGACTGGACGATGCGTCCCTGGCGGCGCGTCGCGCGCACGCGGTAGTCGAGCGTGATGATCAGCCGCTCCGACGCATCGGCCACGTCACCTCCGCCCACCGACGGTCGCAGCTCGCCTATCTCAACACGCTCCTCATGACGCCCCGCGTCGAGCGACTCGATCTCGATGCGCGGCTCCCACCGCTCCACCGCGCGGCGCACGTAGTGGATCGCGAGCCCCGCCGTCGTGTCGTCGTTCGGCGCGAAGACGAGACGCCGCAGATCGCAGCCGTACTCTGGACGCATCACGCGCTCGCCCGGGCTCGTCGAGAGCAGCATCAGCAGCGACTGCCGGATGGCGTCCTCGTCCTCGACCATCGCGAGGCGTCCACGACGGTCAACCTGAAGGCCCGCGGACAGCGACTCCGCGCCGCGCGTGAGGTCCGGATGGACGAAGCGGAACGCCCTGACGCGCCGACCGCCGTTCACGAGTTCGCCTTCACGAGCGTCTGTCCGGCGCGCCGGACGTTGTACTCGACGGCTCCCGGCGGCGTGCCGTCGGTGAGGCCGACGACCGCGTCGAGACAGACCTGCGCGTTGTCCACTTTGACGAACATCGAGTAGCCGACGATGACGGGCAGCGTCTGCTGGCAGGGTTTGATCGTCGCGCCGATGTTGGGACAGCCGCTGATCGATTTTTGCTCGGGGTTCTTCGCGACAAGAACGCGGCGTCCGTTGACGCGCAGAAGCGACTGGGTCGGCTCATTCGCGACCCTGCCCAGGACGTGGGTGCACAGGATCACGGCATCCTCGGTGAGGAGCTTCATCAGCCGGTCACCATGTCGATCGATTGCGCCTTGATCGTCAGGTTCTGCCCGGACGCGTCGATGAGGACCTTGACCTTCGACTCGATCTTGAGCAGATCCGGCGAGAGCTCGATGGACGACCCCGTGCTGTCCTCGATGTGGATCGTGTGTTTGTCGTCGTCGAGGCGGATGAGCTGGCCGCCCGGCGTCTTGAGCGTGAACCGGCGGACGGCGCCGCCCTCGACGCCGGAGTCGACCGGTCCGGCCGCGCCGAACAGACCACCGAGCACTACGGCGCGACCGGGATCCTCGTGCGCGAGCAGGACGAGCACGTGATCGTCGACATCGGGAAGCGCGACGATGCCCTTGCCGCTTCCCGCCGCGACGGAGACGACGCCGATCCATCCGCAGTCGACGTCGCCGAATGTCGGCAGGCGCACCTGGACGCGGCCGAGCCGATCGGGATCGTCGACGCTCGTCACGATGCCGACGGTGAGCGTTGCCCCGGCGTGTCGCGCGGGCGGCTGCGGCGGCGCGCTCGAGATCTCCGAGAGAAACCCGCGTTCGCGGTCGATGGTGTGGCGGACTTCCGTCAGCACGTAGCTCCCGACGAGCCCGCTCGCGAGGTTCTGGATCTCGACCGCCACGCCGGGCCGCAGCCGCGGATCGCCAACGGCCGTGCCGCGCAGAACGATCTCGCTGGCGTCACGCAGGTCGAGCTCGGCCTGCGCGAGTGCGGACGCGACGCGGTCGTCCGACGCTGCCTCGTCGAGGAGGACGCGTTCGTTGTCGGCGCCGACGCGACCACGGTCGATGCCCGCGTCGACACGGCGGCCAGACCGAGGCGACGAAGCCGACCCGTCGTGCGGTTCCGCTCGGACGAGGTCCCACCCCGACGTTGTGACCGAGCTAACGGCCCGATCGGCGTTGAGCTCGATAGACGTCTCGAGC
>Ga0066710_100007327_pt1 | contig 10514 bp, 10 predicted proteins | sample GraSoiAngelo_159_FD_79666 | JGI IMG/M metagenome (GOLD analysis project Ga0066710, IMG submission 79666) | Grasslands soil microbial communities from the Angelo Coastal Reserve, California, USA - 14_1009_16_40cm | ecosystem: Environmental > Terrestrial > Soil > Grasslands | place: USA...
ATCACGACCCAGTCGTAGTGGTCGTCGGACGGCGAGAACAGCACCTCGCCCGCATGAACCTGGCGGCGCTCGCCGAGCTCGAAGACCACGGCCAGCTGCTCGTCGTCGAGCTCCGGAAAAGCGACGGCGTCTGCGGGTTGGTCGGTCACGACGAGGACGGTACCGGGCCGCCCGCCCCTACGTCTGCGGGCCATCGGCCGCGTTGCCCTGCTGCTAGCGTCCGCGGCGCGGGCAGCGAGATCTCATGACCGATGGCACGTCCACGACGTCGAACGACGCCATGATCCGGGCGTTCCTGGCCGCGTGGGAGGGTCGCGACACCGAGTTCATCGTCGACCACTTCGCCGACGATGGCGTCTACCACAGCATCCCCTTGGCACCCATCGTCGGGAAACGGGCGATCCGCGAGTTCGTCGCCGGATTCGCCGATGTACCGCCCGGTCGCCTCGTGGTGCACCACCAGATCGCGTCCGGCGATGTCGTGATGAACGAGCGAACGGACTACATCACCATCAACGGGGTTCCGGTGACGCTCCCGATCTGTGGCGTGTTCGAGATCGAGAGCGGCCGCATCAAGGCGTGGCGGGAGTACTTCGATCTGGGACCCGCCAGAGCCGCGTTCGGCAGTGCCTGCCCGGCGCGTTCGCGCGTCAGCCCAAGTTGACACATGCCGGGTCTGTCAGTCTAGGGTGACAGCGTGCGGCAGAGGACGAGGCCGAGGGTGCGGCAGTCCGTGGAGATGACCAGGCTCACCAAAGCCGTGGACAGCGGAGATCCTGCAGTTGGCCTCGCCGCAGTCGCCGCCCTCCGTTCGCTCGTCGATGAGCTCGAGGCCCTCCACGTCGACCGCGCCCGAGCGGTGGGCTGGTCGTGGCAGGCGATCGCGTCCGAGCTGGGCGTCACGCGCCAGTCGGTCCACAAGAAGCACCACGTTCGTCGAGGTTTGCGGCGGTGACCGTCTTCCCGAGACTCGACACCGAGACCGACGCGATCGTTGTCGAGGCGCTCGCCGAAGCCCATCGCCAGCGCGGCGGCTATCTGGGCACCGAACACCTGCTGATCGCGTTCGCGTCACACGCGTCCGTCCTCCCGCCCGGCGCCGCCGCGCGGTTGCCGGAGAGCGACACCGTGCGCGGCGAGCTCGCTCGGCAGGTGGGCGACCCCGGGCGCGCCTCCGACGAGGCGCTCCTCGCCACGCTCGGCATCGACCTCGCGGAGGTCCGCCGCCGGGCGGAGGCCACGTTCGGGCCCGCGGCGCTGGATCGAGTTGCAGTCCGGACCCGCCGGAGACGGCGGCGGAGCCCGCGCTGCTTCCCGATGCTCACGGGTGACGGCCTCGGCGTGATGCCGCGCGTCAAGCAGGCGCTCGAGCGGGCGTCCGCCCGTTCGAGCCCCCGAACGCTCGTGAGCCCGTCCGTGCTCCTGGTTTCCGTCCTCGACGACGAGCACGCGACGGCGACGCAACTCCTCGTCGCGCTCGGGGTCGACGTCGCCGGCCTTCAGCGCGCGTTGACAACCACCGCGGACTGAGCCGCCGGCCGTACGACCCGTCCCGACGGCCCTACGCGCAGTTGACCACCAGTCGGGGCCCGAGCGTGGCAGAGCCCTCCTTGGAGACGTAGCGCCCGGCGCCCGTCGACCCGGTGGTGGCGCGCAGGCTCACCGGGCCGTCCGCGGTCACGACCGAGGAGACGTCGACCTCATAGGTCTGACCCGGGTTCACCGCACCCAGAGAGGCGATGACGGCCGCGTTGGCCGCAGGCGCGTTGGCCCACGTCACCGTCGACTCGCTCCAACTGCTCGTGACCGTGGTCGAGAAGGCGCCGCCCTTGAGCGTTCCGTCGCTGGCCCCCGCTCCCACCGTCAGGCGCAGCTTGGCGCCGGTGATGTGGCAGCCCGAGGTCGCGACGTCGAATCGCAGCAGGAGGTTGTCCGCCGGGCTGGCGTCGATGACGAGGCTGCCCGCGGAGCCGAAGTTGGTGCTCGGTGCGGTCTGCTCGACATAGGAGTCGTCGGTGGGTGCGAAGACCAGGGGCGGCCTCGTCGGTGTCGTGACGGTCACCGCGGCCGAGCGAGGTGATTCGTGGCCCGCCGCGTCGGACGCCGACACCTCATAGGTGTAGGTCGTCGCCGCGGCCACCCCGGTGTCCGCGTAACTCGTCTGAGTGCCGCCGGTGGTGGCCACGAACACGTTGTTCCGGTAGACGCGGTAACCCGTCACCCCGACGTCGTCGGTGCTCGCGTCCCACGCCAGGTCGACCCGATTGCTGCTCGGCGCCGTCGCATTCAGGTGGCCGGGCGCGGTCGGCGGCTGGACGTCCCCCCGGCAGGTGACCGCCAGCTGAGGGCCGAGCGTGACGGAGCCCTCGCGGGAGACGTAGCGCGCCGCGCTCGACGACGTGGTCGCGGCGCGCAGGCTCACCGGTCCGTCGGCGGTGACCACCGACGACAGGTTGACCTCGTAGGTCGAGCCCGGGCTCACCGTCGCCAGGGACCCGACGACCGTCGGGTTCGCGGGCGGCGCATTGGCCCAAGTCACCGTCGACTCGCTCCACGCGGACGTGACGGTGGTGGAGAAGGCACCGCCCTTGGGGGAGCCGTCGCCGAGGCTCGGGCCCACGGTCAGGCGCAGCTTGGCGCTCGTGATGTCGCAGTTCGCGGTGGCGACGTCGAACCGGAGCAAGAGGTTGTCGACGGGGCTGGCGTCGACGATGAGCCTGTCGCTGGTGCCGAGGTTCGTGTTCGGGGCACCCTGCTCGACGAAGGCGTCGTCGGTGGCCGCGAAGACATGGGTGAGAGCGGCCGGCGCGTCGGGCGTGGTGACTGTGACCGCGTTCGAGCGCGGTGACTCGCGGCCGGCGGCGTCGATCGCCGTCACCTCATAGATGTAGGTCGTCGCGGGGGCCGCGGTGGTGTCGACGTAGGCCGTCTGGCTGCCGCCCGTCGTGCCTACCTGAGCGTGGTCCCGGTAGACCCGGTAACCCGTCACGCCGACGTTGTCGGTGCTCCTGCCCCACGCCAGGTCGACCTGGGCGCTGTTCGTCGCGGTCGCCGTGAGGCCCGTGGGCGCGGTGGGCGGTTCGATGTCCTGGCCGCCGCACGCGCGCGAGCCACTGTCGGTGAACGTGCCCCCTGGCGTCGGGAGGAACTGCCAGTCGTAGCTCGTCGGGTGCAGGACCAGCTTCAACACGCCGAAGCTGGTGTTCTGGAGCACCTCCGAGTTCGGCTGCAACGCGCCGAGGATCTGGAGGTTGCGGCCGCCGGTTCCCACGACGAACTGACGGATGCCTCTGACGTCGTCGGCCGCGCCGTCTGGTGCCTGCGGCGCGAAGCGCTCGTAGTCGTGGGCGTGCCCCGACAGCACGACGTCGGCGTGCGCGTCGTACAGCGCCTGCCACAGAGGCTGGAAGGCGGCGCTGGACGGGTGGCGCCCACCCGAAGAGAACCGCGGCTTGTGCCAGTAGGCGAGGGTGCAAGCGGCGGGATGCGCGGCCAGGTCCGCCCGGAGCCAGGTCTCCTGGGGCGAGCCCGGCTGGCACCCGCCCACGGAGCTGCACTCGGAGTTCAGCGCGATCACGTGCCAGGCCCCGGCGTCGAACGAGTAGTAGCCCTTCGCCGGGTCACCCGCCCGGGCGCCGAAGTAGGAGAAGTACCCGCTCGCACCCGGCGTGTCGTATTCGTGGTTTCCCGGCACCGGGAACGTGCGGTCGAGCAGGCGACCCCACGTCGGGCTGTAGACCTGCTGGAACTCGCTGAGCGTGCCGGTCTCGTACTGGTTGTCCCCGAGCGTCAACACCGCGACGGGGTTCATGCCGAGCAGGAGGTCGGAGGTGGCCAGCTGCTGACACCTCGTGGCCGACGCGCTGTACGCAGGGGGGCAGGAGATGTCACCTGCCACGCCGATGACGGGGTCGGTCGTCGCCGCACTTGTCACCTGGCCGAGGTAGCCGTCTGACGTCTGGGCCGGGGCGTCCTGGAACGCCGAGCCGAAGAACGTCATCCCACAGACGATCACGCCGATCGCGACTGACCGCCGGCGCTGCCGCGCCCGTCCGCCTCGCAGCATCAGGACCCCCCCTGTCCGCTGACCCCCAGCGCCGCGAATACTACACTTCGTGTTCGGTTTGTTCACAAGCGCACCCGGCGGACGCGCGGAGCGGCGCCTGTCGCCCCTGCTCGTGGTCAGGTCGTGCGGACGATCAGCACGCTGCAGGACGCGTGGTGCGCGACCTTGCTGGGAACGCTGCCGAGCAAGAACCGGGTGATGCCGGACATTCCTTTGTTGCCGACGACGACCAGCTCCGCCCCGAGCGTCTCGGCCAGCTGGATGATGACCTCGGCCGGGTCACCGGGGAGGGCGTGGGTCTCGACCGAGACGCCGGTCGTCGCCTCGATCGTCTTCGCCGCCTCGACCAGGACGCGCTCGGCCTGCTCGCCGGGGCTCACCATCCACCGCTCCTCCTCGGGAAGCAGCTCGCGCTCGGCTTGGAGCTTGGAGCTCAGCGTCGCGCTGTACGCGCTCACCACGTGGAGCCGGGCGCCGTGGATCCGGGCGAGCTCCGCGGCGTGGCGGACCGCCTCGGCGGCCGTGTCCGATCCGTCCGTGCCGACGACGATGCACGAGTACACGCCACGCTCCCCTCGCTCGCCTGCTGCGACCAGCAAGTGTCGTCCGCGCGTGGCCCGATGTCGAGTGAACCTCCGCGCCGGCGAACTAGCCCGCTCGTCCACCGGAAATAGCCACGGTGGGCCATACGGTCTACACACTGAGTGACCGAAACAGTCACTGAGAGCGGCCGACACCAGGACGGCGGGAGAGCATTGACGCACGCACAGGGATTCAGCTGGGGACGGCAACGGGCGGGCGCGGTCGTCGTCGCCGTGATGGTGTCGCTCGGCGCGCTCGCGGCCACGCCGCCCCCCCAGGGAACCGACACGGCCCGCGCCACCAGCCGGTTGGCGCGCACGATCGCCCGACAGCTGTCGCACGCCTCCAACGGCCCGGTCCGCATCTTCACGCGGTAGAAACCGGGTCGACGACCGCGACCACGGTCGGGTTTCCCAAGCTGAGGACGGCTGCGTAGCGTTCCCGACGTGGGGGATGTCGACGGTGTCGGGGGTTGACCAGCTGACGGTCGTCGACGTGCTCGGCCCGCTGCGGGAGCTGCCCGACTGGTTGGTCGCCGCCGCCGACCCGGTTCGGGTCGCGAATGCCCTCGTCGCATCGGTGCCCGAGCTCCGCGAGGGGCGGCTCCGGGTCACCGCCGTCGATTCGGGACAGGCCCGGCTCAAGGAGGACCGGTGGACGATCCGGTACCGCGTGACGCTCACCGATCCCGACGGCGGCGAGCGGACGCTGCGCTTGCTCGGCACGCTGGTGCCTCCGGGGCATGTACAGCCCGACGCCCGACCTCCGTCCGTGCCGCTCGGCGCGGCCGGCTGGCGCTGCTGGCTGTCGCGGCTCGGCATGCCCGTCGAGGTCGAGCCCCCCGACGACGACCTCCCGGCGCTCGCCGTGCTCGTCGACCCGGAGCGGTCGCGCGCGCTGCTGGAGGCGGCCATCGCCGAGCAGTCCCCGCGGCACCGCGACCTGCGCATCGCGACCTGCGAGCCCCGCGTGGCGCGCTACTCGCCCGGCAGCCGCTGCACCGTGCTGTACCGCCTCGGGTTCGACTGCGTCGAGGGCTCGTCGCGCGGGCCCGACCTGGTGGTGGCCAAGACGTACCACGGCGACAAGGGCCGGGTGGCCTGGGGCGGTATGCGCGCGGTGTGGGACAGTCCGCTCTCCCGGGGCGATCCCGTGCACGTCGCCGAGCCGCTCGCGTTCCTGCCCGAGCTCAACGTGCTCATCCAGGGCCCGGTGCGCGAGGAGCAGACGCTCAAGCAGCTGATCGTCGAGGCCTGGCGCACGCACGCAGCCGCGGCCCGCGCCCGACTCGACACCGCGGTCGCGCAGGCCGCCCACGGGTTGGCGGTACTGCACGGTTGCGGTGCGGCGGCCGAGGTCACCGTCACCTGGGAGGACGAGCTCGCCGACGTGCGACAGGCGCTGGGACGCCTCGGGAACGCCATCCCCGCGCTTCCTCCGACGGTGGAGCCGCTCCTCGCCGAGTTGGCGGCGCGGGCCGCCGCGTGCCCGGCCGATCCTGTCGGCCCCGCGCACCGCAGCTTCCGCCCCGCCCAGGTGCTTCTGTGCGGAGCGGATGCGTCGGTCATCGACTTCGACGGGTTCTGTCACGCGGAGCCCGCGCTCGACGTCGCCATGTTCCGCGCGACCGTCCGCGACATCGCCCTCGGCGAGCTCACCGACGACGTCGAGCGGGCGAGCCGCGACGAAGCTCTCCACGCGCGCGCCGACGAGGTCGACGCGCTCTGCGATGCCTTTCTCGCCCGGTACGAGTCACATCGCCCGGTGTCGCGCGCGCGGGTGGCGCTGTACGAGACCCTCGACCTGCTCACCGTCGTGCTGCACAGCTGGACGAAGGTGAAGCCGTCTCGTCTCCGCCATGGCATGGTGTTGCTCGAACGACACCTCCGCACGCCTGGAACGCTGAGGCGACCGAGGGCGCGGCCAGGATCGCGGGTTAGAGCTGGCGGTAATAGGGCTGGGCCGGCGCGCGCTTCTCCATGAGGATGAACACGTTGCGCCAAGGGTCGCGGAACCACGTGGTGCGCAGGCCCGCGACCTCGGCGATGCCGCGGGTGAGGAACTCGACGCCCTTCGCCTCGAGGTCGGCCCGCGTGGCCGCGATGTCGTCGCAGATGAGTCCGACGTGGGTGAAGCCGTGGTCGGTGACCGAGGTGTCCACGCGTGAACGTGGTGCTTCGACGTTCGGGTACTCGATCACCTCGAGCACGCGGTCGGAGCTGTCGCCCACACCGAGGATCGCAGCCCTCAAGGCGACCGGCGGGGCGATGAGCTCGCCCATGTCGCGTTGGATGTCCTCGCCGTCCATGAGCGTCGCGGGCCAGATGACAGTGAGGCCCAGCACCGCTTCGTACCAGCGAACCGCAGCGTCGACATCCGCGACGCACACGGCGGTGTGGGCAAGACCCTTCAGCACTGCTACCCCTCCGCTCTCTGAACGATCTCGGCAGCCCTTGACTACCACGATCGTCAGCGACGGTCCCCGTCGTCCCGACTCGTCAACCCGTGAGGTCGATCACGTCTCCCATCCGCACCCGGCCGAACCCGGTCGCCGCGCCCCACGCGGTGGCGATCAACCCGATGCTCGCGGCCACGATGAAGAGGACCCTCGGTCCGGCGGCCCCCGCCAGCCAGCCGCCGCCGAGGTGCGCCAACGGGAGGATCCCGAAGAGGACGGTGCGCGCCGCCATCCCCACCCGGCCGAGCAGTCGCACCGGGAACCGGCGCTGGCGCAGGGCGGTGAAGTGGGTGATCACCATCACGCTGCCCACGCCCGCCGCGACGTAGGCCACGCCCGCGCTCAGGAGCGACGGCACGAGCCCGGCCACCATGACGCCAACGGCGAAGAAGCCGACGCCCGCCAGCACCACGTCGCCCCGGGCCTCCTGCCTGCGACTGAGGACGATCGCGGTGATCAAGCCGGCTGCCCCCCCCACGGCGAAGTACACCCCGATCGCACCCGACTTGAGGTGCAGGAGCTCCTCGGCGTACGGGATGAACTGCGCCTCTACCGCGACGGCCACGACGTTCATCGCCGCCACCAGCACGAGGCCGTGCATGAACGGGCGGTCGGCCCACACCACCCGCAGGCCCTCGATCACGTCGTCGCGAATCGAGCCACGTCGAGCGACCGGGGCGCGGTCGTGCGATCGTTTGTCGCGCAGGGGACGCACCGCGCTGACCGAGATCCCCGAGAGCAGGAACGACAGCGCGTCCGCCGCCAGGGCAAGACCCGCGCCTCCGAGCGCGACGAGCGCGCCGGCGAGCGCCGGCCCGCCGATGTTCCCCGCGGACTCGGATCCGCTGAGCCGACCGTTGGCGCTCAACAGGTCCGTGCCGCTCACCACGCGGGGCAACGCCGCGCCCGCGGCTGCGTCGTGCAGCACGCGCAGCGCGCCCATGACGAACGCGGCGGCGTAGAGCATGAGCACCGAGTAGCTGTCTGACTGCATCACCGCGACCGCGACCGCGCCGAGGAGCGCGCCGCGGAGCAGATCGGTCGCGATGAGGATCGGCCGGTGTCGCAACCGGTCCGCGTAGGCGCCGGCCACGAGGCCGAGCGCCACTGCGGTCAACGACTGCATCGAAGCGGCGATGCCAACCGACAGTGCGCTCTCCGTGCGGGCGAAGACCGCGAGAGGCAGCGCCACCAGGGTGATCTGGTCGCCGAAGGTGGAGACCGCGTACGCGGTCCAGAACCACCGGAAGTCGCTGCCGGAGACGCCCTTGCGCGCGTGGGCGGGCACGACCGAAGGGACTGCGGTCGCCGCGTCTGCGCGCGCGAGCGTCGGATCCGTCTCGCTCAACTGTCCCGGTCTCTGTCTCGAGGTGTCCTGTCGGCCGACCGCGACCAGGATGCCTCGACCATCAGCGCGAGGTGCGTACCTCGATCACTTGCCCATCTGGCGCTGGGCCAGGGCTTCGATCTCACCCCGCGGGAATCGACGGTGGCCTCCCAGGGTGATGACGTGCGCCACCCGTCCCTCCTTGGCCCACCGGCTGATCGTCTTGGGGGAGACGTGGAGCAGCGCCGCCGCCTCCGCCGCACGCAGGTACTCCCTCAAACCGGCCCCTCCTTCGTTTCGTGCCGCTGGGCAGAGGATGCCGAAGGCGGAGGTGCAGGTAAATAGGTCCGCAGGGTGGTATTGCCGTGGTCATTCCGGACTACGCGCGCTGCGCGACGCGGCCGGCTCTGGGCGTAACTTCGCATCCGGTGACTAGCCCGGTCAGCTTGGCGAAAATGGCAGATATGACCTATTTGTCGTCACACAGCGTGGCCGTACTCTCACGGAAAGCAGCCAACCCCCCGGAGAGACGGACGACGCCAGATGGTCTTTCGAAGCAGCTTGGCACGACGCGGCAGAGCCGCATGTGCCGCATTCGCGCTCACGCTCGCAGGTAGCTCCGCCGCAGTCGTGCCCGCGCGTGCGAGCGCGTCGCCGGCCGGCCCGCCGGTCGACGTCATCGTGCGACAGGTCGCCGGCGCCGGACAGGCCGCGGAGGCCGCGGTCGAGACGCTCGGCGGTCACGTCGGTCGCCACCTCGGCATCATCGACGGCTTCTCGGCGCAGGTCCCGACCAACCGGGTGCCCGAGCTGTCGGCGGCACCGGGTGTCGTGTCGGTCACCCGCGACGCATCCCTCCGGCTGCAGACCGACGCGTGGACGGCGGACAGCGATCTGGGGTCCCTCCGCAATGTGGCGAAGGCGATCGGGGCAGCCGAGGCGTGGGACGAAGGGGTGACGGGCAAGGGCGTCGACGTCGCCCTCATCGACTCCGGCGTCGCTCCCGTCGAAGGGCTCGAGGGCTCCGACAAGGTCGTCAACGGGCCCGACCTCTCATCCGAGCCCGGCGATGTCGCCCGGCCCGGCGTCGACACGTTCGGTCACGGCACCCATCTGGCGGGCATCATCGCCGGGCGCGACAGCGCTTCCGGCGCCGGGCGCTTCACGGGCATCGCGCCGGACGCGCGGCTCGTGAGCGTGAAGGTGGCTTCTGCCGATGGCGCCACCGACGTCTCCCAGGTCATCGAGGCGATCGACTGGGTGGTGCAGCACAGGCACGACAACGGGCTGAACATCCGCGTGCTGAACCTGTCGTACAGCACCGACGCGGCGCCGAGTTACGTGCTCGACCCCTTGGCCCACGCGGTCGAGTCGGCCTGGTTCCACGGGGTCGTGGTCGTGGCCTCCGCCGGCAACGACGGCCTCGAAGCGGCGCAGCTCACGAGCCCGGCCGTCGACCCGTACGTGATCGCGGTGGGGGCGTCGGACCATCAGGGAACCCAGACGACGGCCGACGACGTGGTCGCCTCTCTGTCCAACCGCGGGAACGCGATCCGTCACGCCGACCTGGTGGCGCCGGGCCGCTCGATCGTCAGCCTCCGCGACCCGGGCTCCTACATCGACAGCCATCACCCCGAGGGCCTCGTCGCCGGCGACGCGGAGCACCGATTCTTCCGGGGCACCGGGACCTCGCAGTCCACTGCGGTCGTGTCGGGCGCGGTCGCCCTGCTCCTCGAGCAGCGGCCGGACCTCACCCCCGACCAGGTGAAGGCACTGCTCATGACGACCGCGCATGCACTCCCTGCGGGCGACGCGCTGGCACAGGGGGCCGGGCTGCTCGACATCGACGCCGCCCTCGCGCAGCCCACCTCGACCCCGTGGCAGTCCTCGCCGCCGGCGCAGTTCGCACCGGCGAGCGGTCGGGCTTCGGTCGGCGGGCACTGGTCCGGCGGGCACTGGTCCGGCGGGCACTGGTCCGGCGGGCACTGGTGCGGCGGGCACTGTTCCGGCGGGCACTGGTCCGGCGCGCACTCGTCCGGCGGCCACCGGTACGTCGGGCGCGCGTCCGTCGGAAACTCATC
>Ga0066710_100007328_pt1 | contig 10514 bp, 11 predicted proteins | sample GraSoiAngelo_159_FD_79666 | JGI IMG/M metagenome (GOLD analysis project Ga0066710, IMG submission 79666) | Grasslands soil microbial communities from the Angelo Coastal Reserve, California, USA - 14_1009_16_40cm | ecosystem: Environmental > Terrestrial > Soil > Grasslands | place: USA...
CCACCTATGCGCGCGGACTGGACGGGCTCTGGGGTATGTATCAGTGGCTCGACCGCGCCCCCAAAGGTCGCAACGAGACGGGCATCTGGTGGCGGCGCCACGACGAGTACGCCAACCAAGGCACGGGCGCGCGCTGAGGCGCGGAGCGGACCGTGCCTGCGGACGCTCGTCGATGAGATCAGACTCGACGCCAACGAGCTGATCGTTCGGGGCAGTCACCGCCGGGTCGCGAACGCCATCGGCTTCGCGCAAAAAGAAAGCTGGGTGAAGTGCCCAGCTTCGTTGATGACTGGCGCGCCCGACAGGAGTCGAACCTGTGACCTTTGGCTTCGGAAACCAACACTCTATCCAACTGAGCTACGGGCGCACGCGTCGTGATTTTACCTCGAGGGTCCGAATAGCGTCCACCAGGCTCGTCGGCCCTCGCGCTATAATCCGCGCTTTGTTTCGCGGCTGGAATGCGGCCTCAACCCTTGTGCAGACTGCGCGGATAACGCGATGAGCGACGAGCACAGTTCCTTCATCAAGACGCCGAAACAGCTTATCGTGGTTGTGGTGCTGGCATTCGCGGTACCGATCGCGCTCATCGTGCTGCTTTCGCAACTCATCACCGGTGTCAGACCGGGCGCGACGGAAGACACCGAGACCGGTGTGCTTAACCGCATCAAGCCGGTCGGCGAGGTGACGCTTGCCGAGGCCAACGCGCCCAAGGGCAACATGAGCGGCGAGCAGGTCTACCAGGCCGTGTGCAAGACCTGCCACGAGGCGGGCATCGCCGGCGCGCCCAAGGTCGGCGACAACGGCGCGTGGGGCCCGCGCATCAAGCAGAGCGTCGATCAGCTCTTTGCGCACGCCATCAACGGTACCGACAAGGGCATGCCGCCGAAGGGCGGCAATCCGGATCTCGCCGACGTCGAAGTCCAGCGCGGCGTCGTGTACATGGCCAATCGCTCGGGCGCGAGTTTCAAGGAGCCTCCTGCACCCGCAGCGCCGGCACCCGGTGGCGCGCCAGCAGTCGCGACCGCGCCGGCGCCCGCCCCTCCGCCACCGGGGCCCGCCGCGGCCGCTCCGAAACCAGGCGCGCCACTGGACATGACGAGCGGTCCGGCAATGATGCAAAAGGACGGGTGCGCCGCGTGTCACGCCGTCGACAAGAAGGTCGTCGGTCCGTCGTATCAGGAGGTCGCCGCGAAATACAACGGCGACAAGGATGCTCCTGCGAAGCTTGCACAGAAGGTGAAGACGGGTGGGGCCGGCGTATGGGGGCAGGTTCCGATGCCGCCCAACGCCGCCGTTTCCGACGACGACATCAAAGCGCTGGTCGCCTGGATCCTGACGCTCAAGAAATAGGCGCAGGCGACAGCCGGAATCCACCCGCCCTGTACCCCTCACGTTTCACGGGTCGTGCTTTTCATCGGTCAGGCTTTGCTCGATGAGCCACTACGTCGTCGGCGACATTCAGGGCTGCTACTCCGAATTCCAGCAGCTTCTGGACACGATTGCGTTCGAACCGGCGCGCGACCGGCTGTGGCTCGTCGGCGATCTGGTCAACCGTGGTCCCGATTCGCTATCGGTGTTGCGCACCGTGAAGTCGCTGGGCGCCGCCGCGACGATCGTTCTGGGCAACCACGACTTTCACCTGCTGATCGTGGCAGCCGGCCACCGGCGACCGCATCGGCACGACACGCTCTCGGCCGTGCTCGACGCCCCGGACCGGGACGAACTGCTCGATTGGTTGCGCCGGCGTCCGCTGGTCGTCCGTGAGGGCGAGCGCCTGATGGTGCACGCGGGCCTCCTTCCTTCATGGACCCCTGCCGACGCCGTGATGTTTTCGCGCGAGGTGGAGGCGGTGCTCGCCTCTTCGGCGCACGACGATTTCCTGCGCGAGCTCTACGGCAATCAACCCGCGCATTGGGACGACGGCCTCGCCGGCGCCGATCGGCTGCGGGTGATCGTCAATGCGTGCACGCGTTTACGCTTCTGTGCCGCGGACGGGACGATGGAATTCGCGGAAAAGCGGGGGCCCAATCATGCGCCGCCGGGACACGCGCCCTGGTTCGAACACCCGACGCGAAAATCCGCGCGCGCGACGATCTTCTGCGGGCACTGGTCGACGCTCGATCTGATGATTGCACCGAACGTCCTGATGCTCGACTCCGGCTGCGTGTGGGGCGGCCCGCTCACCGCGGTGAGACTCGACGATGGTCGTGTATTCCAGGTCCCGAGTCGCGCTGCGATTGCTCCAAAGCCCGACGGATGATCGCCTCGGCCTGGCGCGAAAGCTCTCCCCGATGCCGCGCGTGCGTCGCGAGCTGCGGACCGAACGTAAGCTCTACGACAAGGCGGCGTTCTCCCAGCACACGCCAGAACGAATCGAGGAACGTCGTTTCTCCCACGTAGGCCGGCGCGTCGTTGTGAATACCGCCGGGCCCGAGGTAACGGATCGCAACCGGCTGCAGGTGGCCGCGGGCGTCGACGATCGGCTGCAACAGGGAACTGCGGAACGGTAGCACGCTCCTGCCGTCGCTCGTCGTTCCCTCGGGAAAGATGGCGATCGTATCGCCCGCGGCCAGGGCACTGCGCGCCTGCTCGTTGATGCGGTGCGCGTCCTTGCGGCGACCGCGGTCGAGAAACAGCGTTCCGCACCCGGCGACCAGGTGTCCGAGCACCGGCCATCGCCTCACTTCCGCCTTGGCGATGAACCGCGATGGCCGCACCGCGTGGAGAACGAAGATATCGAGCCACGATATGTGGTTGGCGACGATGAGGAGATTGCCGGGCAGATCGCCTTCGGGCAGTCCTTCGATGCGCGTGCTGACGCGAAGCATCCGCAAGAGCTGCCTGCTCCAGCGGCGGATGAGTGCGTAGCGCTCCGGCATGCGCAACAGCGGGAACACCAGCGCGGTGGTCGCGAGGCCCTGAATTACGTGCAGCATCACGCGCCCCGCGCGCACGACGCGCAGCATTACCGGAGTACGGCGGGAGTTGCGTTCAACGCGCGTGCGCGGCAAGGCCGCGGACGGGATCGCGCCCGACGGAGGAGGCTCAGAACGGAGCTTGTCCAAAGCGCTCCTGGTACAGGGCTGCGATCTTCTCGCGCTCGACGATGTGATTCTGGCCACCACGCGAGGCGATCTTCACCGACCCGAGGAGCGAGGCGAGCCGCCCGGTGCGCTCCCAGTCCCAACCATTGGCGATCCCGTAGAGAAGCCCCGCGCGATACGCGTCGCCGCAACCGGTTGGATCGACCAGAGCGGGTGGCTTCACCGCCGGAATCTCCAGCACGGCCCCACCGACATGGATGAGTGAGCCCTCTCCTCCGCGCGTGACGATCAACGCCTTGACCCGCTTCGCGATCGCTTCGATCGTGAGCCCGGTGCGCTCGGCGAGCAGGCGGCCCTCATAGTCGTTGACCGCGACGTAGTCGGCGCACTCGATCATCTCGACGAGCTCGGCTCCGGAGAATAGCGGCAGCCCCTGCCCCGGGTCGAAAATCACCGGAATGCCGGCTGCGGCGAATTCGCGCAGGTGCGAGCGCATTCCCTCGCGACCGTCGGGTGCGACGATACCGAGCGCAATGTCGGCGACATCGCCGACGCAATTGCGATGCGACTCGTTCATCGCTCCCGGATGGAAGGCGGTGATCTGATTGTCGTCCATATCGGTGATGATGTACGCCTGCGCCGTGTAACTGCCCGGGATCACGCGCACGCCTTCGGCCGCGATCTGCTTGCCCCGGAGCCGCTCGGCGTACCCGGGGACATCGTCCCCGATGGTCGCCATCACGACCGGCTCTCCGCCAAGTCCCTTGAGGTTGTAGGCGATATTGCCGGCGCACCCTCCCCACTCGCGCCGCATTTCGCCGATCTGGAACGAGACCGACAGAACATGCGTCTCGTTAGGAAGAATGTGCCGCGCGAACCGATCGGGGAAGACCATGATCGTGTCGATCGCGAGCGAGCCGCAGATGAGGATGCGTGGTGCGGGCATGTCAGGCATCGTCCCCGCGCCCGATTTCCCGGACGATATACTGCTGCCGCCGCGACACGGGCAGGGCCTCCGCGACGTCACGCAAGAGAACTTCCCAGTGCGCGTCGCCCTCGGAGCTGACGTGCCGCTCGAACCCGCGGATCGCCTCGCGTGCGACCAGGCAGTTGCGATGCACGCGGACGAACCGCTCGCCGAACTCCTCTTCGAGCTTGGTCAGCGACTCCTCGAGCAGGTATTCACGCTCGGCGGTGCGGATCGTGATGTACTTGAGCTCGGCCTTGAGATAGATCACGTCCTCGATCGGCACGAGGACGACGCGGGAGCGCTCGGTGACCGATAGAAAGCGGCGCGCCGCCGCCGGCAAGCGGTCGAGGCGCGTTCCAGTCAGCGGCCGCAGGCGTGGCACCTTCTGCAGCGCCGCGAGGAGCCGCTGCACCCGGACCGGCTTCATCAGGTAGTCGACCGCGTGCACTTCGAATGCGGCGATCGCATGCTCGTGATACGCAGTGGTGAAAATGAGCACCGGTGGCACCGGTAGCTTGAGCAGATGGCGCGCGAGCTCGATCCCGTCCATATCCGGCATATGAATGTCGCTCAACACCAGATCGGAGGGCGTGCTGCCGAGCAGCTCCATCGCCTCGCGGCCGCTCGCCGCCTCGCCGACGACAACGAGGGGAAGGGCGCTGGCACAATCGTCGAGCAGCTCGCGCAAGCGTCGGCGCGCCGGGGCCTCGTCATCGACGATCAGTATCCTGAGCGGAGCGTCAGACACGCGCGTCCTCCGGCTCGGCCGCGCGATAGGGCATGCGGATGTGCACTTCGTAGCTGTTGCGGTTGATGCGGCTCTCGAGGCTCGCTTCGGCGTCGAAGTGCAAGGCCAGCCGTTCGCGGATATTGTCCACCGCCATCTTGTTGCCCCCGTGATGACTGCCGCTGAGCTTGTACGGGTTGCGCAGGATCGCGTGGACTTCGCCGCGACGCAGGAAGATATTGACGCCGATCACACCCGTTCCACTCGACGGCTCGATACCGTGATAGACGGCATTCTCCAACAGCGGTTGCAGCACCAGTGGCGGAACAAGCGCGTCACCGGGCATGTTCTCGACGTGCCACTCGACCTTCAGACGCTCGCCGAGACGCACCTTCTCCAGATCGAGGTATTGCCGGCACAGCGCGACCTCGTCTGCGAGCGGAGTGAGTTGTCGGTTGTCGCGCATCAGTACGCGGAACAGATCGGCAAGGTCTTCCAGCGCAGTCTCGGCCCGGCGCGGCTCGGTGCGCACCAGAGAAAGCACCGCAGTGATGCTGTTGAACAGGAAATGGGGCCGGATCCTCGCCTGCAGCGCCTGCAGACGTGCCTCGGCGATGGCCGGCGACAACGCCCGGGCACGCAGATAGAAATAGCCGAGTAATACACCGGTGAGAAGCAGCGAGAACATCGCGTGCCGAAGGAGGCCGGACGTGCCGACGTCGACACCGAGCTTGACCAGCGCCGCATCGAGCAGAAGCGTCTCGACAAGCATCAGCCCCAGAATCGTCATCGCCCCGGTCTGATAGGGCAGGCGTTCGAGAACGGGCGCCAGCACGTAGAGCACGAGCACGCCCACAAGCAGATGCGGCTCGACAATCGCGGCGGTCTCGAACCAGGCATCGGCAAGCGCTTCCCAACGCGATTCACGCGCGAAGACAGCGACCACCGCCGCGCCGTTGACCGCGAGCAGGATGCGCAACACCGTGCCGAGGTTGCGCAACTCGGGCAGGCCGGGTCGTCCGGTTTTTTGATTTATAATCGCTCGCATCGGGTGCTGTTGTCGGTCCGGCGTCGCCGGTTCGCGTTTCCGCCGGCGGCTGTGAACCGATCATCGCCCGGCTATTGTGGGGAAGAGCCTCCGGCGAGGCAAGTAATGTCCAGAGAAAAATCCCTCGACAAACTGGGCGCCGACGCGACGCAGGCGCGTGCCTGGTCGGGCCGTTTCGGCGAGCCGATGTCCGAGCGCATGCGGCGCTTCAACGCATCGATCGATTTCGATCGGCGGCTCGCGGACGCCGACATCGCGGCGTCCCTCGCCCACGCGCGCATGCTCGCTGCGACCGGTGTCCTGTCCGATGGCGATCGTGCCGCGATCGAGCGCGGCCTCGAACAGATCAAGGGCGAGATCGAGCGCGGCGAATTTGTGTGGAGCCGTGAGTTGGAGGATGTGCACTTCAACATCGAGAGCCGGCTTACCGCGCTCGTCGGAGACGCCGGCAAGCGGTTGCATACGGCCCGCTCGCGCAACGACCAGGTCGCGACCGATCTGCGCCTGTGGCTACGCGACGTCATCGACGCGATGACCGAGAGCCTGCGCGCCCTGCGCGCCGCGTTGATCGACCTCGCAGAAAAGCACGCCGACACGATCATGCCCGGTTACACGCATCTGCAGGTCGCGCAGCCGGTGACCTTGGGCCATCACCTGCTCGCCTATGAAGCGATGCTCGCCCGCGACGCCGAGCGTCTGGTCGATTGCCGCCATCGCGTCAACCGCCTGCCGCTCGGCAGCGCGGCACTCGCCGGTACCGGCTTCCCCATCGATCGGCAGCGCGTGGCCACCGAGCTCGGTTTCGAAGCGCTGTGTTCGAACTCGCTCGATGCGGTTTCGGACCGCGACTTCGCGATCGAATTCGCGGCGGCCGCTGCGCTGATCATGATCCATCTATCACGGTTCGCCGAGGAGCTCGTTCTCTGGGCGAATCCCAGGTTCGGCTTCGTCATCATTGCCGATCGTTTCTGCACCGGCAGCTCGATCATGCCGCAGAAACGAAATCCGGATGTCGCCGAACTTGTGCGCGGCAAGAGCGCGCGCATCGTGGGTCACGTCACCGGGCTGATGGTGCTGATGAAGGCACAGCCCCTGGCATACAACAAGGACAACCAGGAAGACAAGGAGCCGCTGTTCGATACGGCGGATACCCTTAGCGATTGTCTCGCGATCATGACCGAGCTCGTCGCGACCGGTCTCGAACCCGTGCCCGATCGCATGCGCGCGGCCGCCAGTCAAGGTTTCGCCACCGCGACCGACTTCGCCGATTACCTGGTGCGCAAGGGCGCGCCATTCCGCGATGCGCACGAGGCGGTTGCCCGGGCCGTGCGGTACGCGGAAACCGCCGGCTGCGACCTCTCCGAGCTGCCGCTCGATCAGTTGCGGCAATTCTCGCCGCTGGTCGCACAGGATCTCTACGCGGCGCTCACCCTCGAAGGATCGGTCGCAAATCGCGATCACCCAGGCGGCACCGCGCCCGCGCGCGTGCGCGCCGCCGCGGCCGCAGCGCGAGCCGCCCTGTCAATATCGGTGAATAAGTGAATGGGCGAACAAGTGAACCAAGTGTCCTGTCCCTGACGCTGATACCCGTTCACCCTCTCACCCTTTCACCGTTTCACCTGGAGCAGCGAGATGGATAAGAAAAAGACAGCGTTTATCGGCCTCGGCGTGATGGGCTTTCCGATGGCCGGGCACATCGCGCGGGCTGGCCACGCGGTGACGGTATACAACCGGACGGCCGACAAAGCGACCCAATGGACAACAAAGCACGGTGGACGCGCCGCCGAGTCGCCGGCGCGCGCCGCCGCCGATGCGGAACTGGTGATGCTGTGCGTGGGCAACGACGACGACGTGCGCGCGGTGGCGCTCGGCGCGGATGGCGCGCTGTCGACGATGAAGGCCGGCACGATTCTCGTCGACCACACGACCGCCTCGGCGACCGTCGCCCGCGAAGTGTATGCCGCCGCCAAAGCGCGCGGCGTGCGTTTCCTCGACGCTCCGGTCTCCGGCGGGCAGGCAGGCGCGGAAAACGGCAAGCTGACGATCATGGTCGGCGGCGATGCGGACGCATTCGCGCAAGCCGAGCCCGTGCTGTCCTGCTACGGCCGCGCCGTGACGCTCATGGGCGGGGCGGGGTCGGGACAGCTCACCAAGATGGTCAACCAGATCTGCGTCGCCGGGCTCGTCCAGGGACTCTCCGAAGGCATCAACTTCGGCATGCGCGCCGGGCTCGATATCGAACAGGTGCTCGACGTGATCGGCAAAGGTGCCGCGCAATCGTGGCAGATGGACAATCGCGGCAAGACGATGGCGGCGGACAAATTCGATTTCGGGTTCGCCGTCGATTGGATGCGCAAGGACCTGGCGATCTGCCTCGCCGAAGCACGCGCCAACGGCGCAGCGCTGCCGGTCACGGCGATCGTCGATCAGTTCTACGCACGGATCCAGGCGCGTGGCGGGCGTCGCTGGGACACCTCGAGCCTGATGCGGCTTCTGCGCGACTGACGGTCAGATTCGAGTTTTCAAGAGCGGACCTGCACGGTTCGTACCGACGGCGAAAAGTCGGGTCTGACCCTGTCATTCGCGGGGTGCCGCAAGGGCCTTAGGTCGCGTCGCTCCCGTCCATCACGATCTCGAAGCTGATCTCCGCGGTCCTGGCCAGCATCAGGGTGGCCGAGCAGTATTTTTCCTTCGAGAGCTTGACCGCGCGTTCGACCTGCGCGCGCTTGAGACCCTTCCCGCTCACCCGATAAGTCAGATGGATCCGCGTGAAGACCTTGGGGTCGCCGCCGGCGCGCTCGGCTTCGGCTTCGACGACACAATCCATGACCGGCTGACGCGCCTTCTTGAGAATCCAGACGACATCGAACGCGGTACATGCCGCCGTGCCGGCGAGCACCAGCTCCATCGGTCGCGGACCGAGATTTCGGCCACCCGCTTCGGGCGCGCCATCGACCACCAGCGCGTGGCCGCTCTCGGTCTCGGCGACAAAAGTTACTCCCTCAGTCCACTTGATCCGCGTTTTCACGCCGCCTCCATGCACTCAAAGTCAGCACTTGCTTACCGATTTCGAGACGGTCGAACCGACAAAGCACCCGCCTGGCCCAACGCCGCCGGACTGTTGCATGCTGCGCTGCAATATGCGAGCATTAAATCACCCTTGCGGTCCGGAGACCTCAACGTCTCTTCCGCAGGTCATTCCTCCATCCTCCTCCTATGGCGGAATGTTTACGCGGCCCCAGGGCCGCGTTTTTTTGGACCCTTTTTTGCAGTGCGGGAAATCCGCCGCATTATCCATCTCATCGAGGCTGTGTTTGACACCGTCGGCGGGTCCATATTATCATCCAAGACTTTGCAAAATGTGGGGCGGGGAAGTCCAAGCGCCGTTGCGGCGGACGTTTCCCGGCTCTTTCATCCGGATCTCATCGAAATGAAGACTTATTCCGCCAAGCCGCAGGACGTCAAGCGCGAGTGGTATCTGGTCGATGCCAGCGACAAGGTGCTGGGACGCCTCGCCAGCGCGATCGCGTTGCGGCTGCGCGGCAAGCACAAGGCGATCTTTACGCCGCATATCGACACCGGCGATTTCATCGTCGTGACCAACGTCGAGAAAATCAAGGTCACGGGAACGAAGACCGAGGACAAGCTCTATCACCGTCATAGCGGTTACCCCGGCGGTATCCGGACGACGACCTTCGGGAAGATGCAGCAACGTTTTCCGGGCCGGGCTCTGGAGAAGGCGGTCAAGGGCATGCTTCCGAAGGGACCCCTCGGCTATGCCATGCTGAAGAAGCTCAAGTGTTATGCCGGCCCGACGCATCCGCACGCCGCCCAACAGCCCAAATCGCTGGAAATCTAGAGAATCGCCATGATCGGGACTTACTATTACGGCACGGGCCGGCGCAAAAGCGCCGTGGCGCGCGTGTTCATCAAGCAGGGTTCCGGCAAATTCGTCGTCAACGAAAAGCCGGTGGACCAGTTCTTTACTCGCGAAACCGGACGCATGGTCGTCCGTCAGCCACTGAAGCTTGTCAACCACGAGGCGACCTTCGACATCATGGTCAACGTCCGTGGCGGCGGCGAATCTGGCCAGGCGGGTGCCGTCCGGCACGGCATCACCCGCGCCCTCATCGACTATGACGCACAGTTGAAGCCAACGCTGTCGAAGGCGGGCCTGGTCACCCGCGACGCGCGCGAAGTCGAGCGCAAGAAGGTCGGGCTGCACAAGGCGCGTCGTCGCAAGCAATTCTCGAAGCGCTAGCGCGGCGACTTTTCTAAGAATTTGGACGTCAGGGCCGCCGCGAGGCGGCCTTTGGCTTTCTGACGGGTCTCAGCCCCGCAGGCCGCCATTTTATTCCGTTGTCATAAAGCGCCTGGGGCGATGGTAGAATCCCAGCCAGAGGACCAAAGGCCATGATCAAGGTCGGTATCGTCGGTGGAACAGGCTATACCGGAGTGGAGCTGATGCGCCTGCTCGCCGGGCATCCGCAGGCGGAGTTGCGCACCATCACCTCGCGCAAGGAAGCGGGTATGCCTGTGGCCGACATGTTCGCCAGCCTGCGCGGGATCGCCCGCCTGGCCGGCTTGCGTTACGCTGATCCCGCCGAGGCCGACCTCAAGGGCTGCAACGTCGTCTTTTTCGCCACCCCGCACGGGGTCGCGATGGCGCAGGCGCGCGAACTCGTCGGGTCGAACGTCAAGATCGTCGACCTCGCGGCCGATTTC
>Ga0066710_100007329_pt1 | contig 10514 bp, 10 predicted proteins | sample GraSoiAngelo_159_FD_79666 | JGI IMG/M metagenome (GOLD analysis project Ga0066710, IMG submission 79666) | Grasslands soil microbial communities from the Angelo Coastal Reserve, California, USA - 14_1009_16_40cm | ecosystem: Environmental > Terrestrial > Soil > Grasslands | place: USA...
CGCGAGACGCCGCGGCGAAAGGCAACGACTAGCCGCGGCCGGCAGCCCGCCGTTATCAACGGGCACACTGTTGAATGGGGTCCGGAACCGGCCGGCGAAGCCGGGCGGTTCCGACGTTGAAAGCAGTGGCTGAGGTCCCCGCAGCGATGCGGAGGCACGATCGGGTGGCACCACGAGCCCTCGTCCCGAGAGCGGGCGAGGGCTATTTGTTTCCGGAGGGAACGAACGTGGCGATCACCACAGAAGCGGCCATCGAGCTCGTACCGGTCATGCGCGAACGCCTGGCGGACCTCGAGACGCCGGTCTCCGCTTTCGCGAAGCTGCGCCTCCTCGGTGGCGCGTTCCTCTTCGAGTCGGCGGAAGGCGGAGAGCGCATGGGGCGCTATTCGTTCATCGGTGTCGCGCCGCGCACCCGCCTGTACTTCCGCGACGGTGAGATGGTCGCCGAGCGTCATCCGGACGGCGTCGCCTCTGACGTACCGAGAAAACCCATGGTCGTCGCGATGACGCATGAACCCGCGCCAGATCCACTCGACGCGCTGCGTGCTGAGCTCGGTCGCTATCGGCGCGCGCCGCATCCGCGGTTGCCTCGGTTCAGCGGCGGCGCCGTAGGCTTCGTCAACTATGAGGCGGCACGCCGTTTCGAGCGGCTGCCCCTTGCGAAGAACGATCCGTACGCGCCTTTTGGTCTACCGGAGATGGTGTTCGGCATCTACGACACCGTCGTCGCGTTCGACCATCTCCGCCACACGCTGACTGTGCTCGCGCACGACGACGCGGCCGCCCCTGGCGCGGCCGCTCGAATGATCGACCAGGTGTTCGCCGCACTCGACGCGCCGCTGCCGCCCTTCGCTCGCGCGAACGCGGACAACGTCGAGATCCGCGCGAACGGCACGCCCGAGGAGTACATGCGGCGCGTCGCGAAGGCGCGCGAGCTCATCGCGGAGGGCGACTGCATCCAGATCGTTCTGGCGCAGCGGTTCGACGTCCGCCCGGCGCCGGATCCGCTTGCGCTGTACCGCGCGCTGCGGCATGTCAACCCCTCGCCGTACATGTTCCTGCTCGAGACGGCGGCGGCCACGCTTGTCGGCGCGTCGCCCGAGCCGTTCGTGCGCGTCGAGAACGGTCGCGTCGTCATGCATCCCATTGCGGGCACGCGGCCGCGTGGCAAGGATGACGAGGAGGACGCGGCAAACGAAGCCGAGCTGCGGGCGTCCGAGAAGGAACGCGCGGAACACGTCATGCTCGTCGATCTCGCGCGCAACGACATTGGCCGAGTGTCGCGCCCCGGCACGGTGAAGGTGAAGGAGCTCATGCGCGTGGACCGGTTCTCGCACGTGATGCACCTCACGTCGGTCGTGGAGGGCGAGCTCAAGCCGGAGCTCGATGCGCTCGACGCGTTCCGCGCGTGCTTTCCAGCCGGCACCGTTTCCGGCGCGCCGAAGATCCGCGCGATGGAGCGCATCGCGGAGCTCGAGCCCGATCAGCGCGGGCCGTACGCGGGCGCGGTCGGCTATCTCGGGTTCGATGGGGCGCTGGATACATGCATCACCATCCGCACCGCGACGATCGCGCGCGGCGTGTGCCGCATCGAAGCCGGCGCCGGCATCGTCGCGGACTCCGATCCGGCGGCTGAAGAGGCCGAGACGCGCGCGAAGGCACGGGCGCTGCTGCGCGCGATCGAGCTCGCCGGCGGGGAGCTGTCGCTGTGACGTCGGTCCTCCTCATCGACAACTACGACAGCTTCACGTACAACCTCGCGCAGGCGCTCGGCGCCCTCGGCGCGAGCGTCGACGTCGTGCGTGCCGATGACGCGCGGCTCACCGCCGCCCTCGACGCGCGTCCGGATCGCCTCGTGATCTCGCCGGGACCGGGGCGTCCTGAGGCCGCTGGGCGCTCCCCGCAGCTCGTGCGCGAGGCGCCCGAGCGCGGCATCCCGACACTGGGCGTGTGCCTGGGCTTGCAGTGCGCGGCTATCGCGTTCGGCGCCCGGGTGGTGCGGGCACCCGAGGCGCGTCATGGCAAGACCTCGTTCGTGCGTCACGACGGGAAAGGCATCTTCACCGGCGTCCCGGACCCCACCGAAGCGACGCGCTATCACTCGCTCATGGTCGACGACGCGACGCTCCCCGCCGACCTCGCCGTCACGGCGCGCAGCGACGACGGCGTGGTCATGGCGCTGCGGCATGCACGGCTTCCGCTCGAGGCGGTGCAGTTCCACCCAGAATCCGTCCTGACGAAGGACGGCCTGCGCATGTTGGAGAACTTCCTTGGACGCGCGTGAGGCGCTCGGCCTCATCGGGTCGGGCAAGACGCTGACCCGAGCCCAGGCCGAAGCGACGATGGGCTCCGTGATGGCCGGTGAGGCGACGGGGGCGCAGCTCGGCGCGCTCCTCGCGGCGCTGCACGTTCGGGGCGAGACCGCTGACGAGATCGCGGGATTCGCGAGCGCGCTCCGTGCGAATGCGCTGCGTGTCGTGGTGGAGGAAGGCGCGATCGACGTCGTCGGGACCGGTGGCGATCGCTCGAACAGCATCAATATCTCCACGATCACCGCGCTCGTCGTCGCCGGCGCGGGTGGGCGCGTGGCGAAGCACGGCAACCGCGCGGCATCCAGCCAATGCGGCAGCGCCGACGTGCTCGAGGCGCTCGGGGTCAAGATCGATCTGGGGCCCGACGGCGTCGCCCAATGCGTGCGCGAAGTGGGGGTCGGCTTCATGTTCGCGCCGCGCTTCCATCCCGCGATGCGACACGCCGCCCCCGTGCGCAGCGAGATCGGCATCCGTACCGTCTTCAACGTGCTCGGTCCGCTCGCGAATCCTGCCGGCGTGCGCCGCTATTTGCTGGGCGTTCCGAGCGCCGCACTGGGTGAGACGATCGCGCGTGCCCTGGTCGAGCTCGGGTCCGAGCGCGCGATCGTCGTGCACGGCAGCGACGGTCTCGACGAGATCAGCCCTTCGGCCGACACACGGACCTGGGAGGTCGCGAACGGTTCGGTGCGCGAGGGTCACCTCGCGCCGGAGGACCTGGGACTTCGTCGCGCCCAGCGGGCCGAGATCACCGGCGGCGATCCCGCGATGAACGCGGAGGCCGCGCGCACGGTGCTGGACGGCGCCGCGGGCGGCGCACGGACCGCGGTGGTGATGAACGCGGCGGCCGCCTGTTGGGTCGCCGGTCTGGCGGGAAGCGTTAAAGAGGGCGTCGCGGTCGCGACGCGCGCGATCGACGGCGGGGCGGCACGCGATGCGCTCGCCCGGTTCGCGGCGACGAGCCAGCGGATCGGCGCCGCGGAGGCGGCGAGGGCATGACCGATTTCCTCGCGCAGGTCGTCGCCGAGCGGCGCGCGGACGCCGCGCGGGCCGAGAGCGCCGCGGCGGAGATCGATCTCGCGCGGGACGCGAGGGACAACCTGTGGTCGCGCGCGACGAGGGACGGAACGTCCGACGAGCTGTTGCGCTCGTGGCATTCGGGCGTATCGGCGGCGGTTCCCGTCCGCTACGGCGATGCGTTCACGGCGGTGCTGCGCCAGCGTCGTGCAGCGGGTCATATCGCGGTGATCGCCGAGGTGAAGCGCGTCTCGCCCGCGCTCGGTGTGATCGCCGCGGATGTCGATCCTGCCGCGCAAGCGCGCGCGTATGTAGCGGCAGGGGCCACGGCGATCTCGGTGCTCACCGAGCCGCGGCACTGGGGCGGTTCGATGGCGGATCTCGCCGCGGTCCGGGACGCGCTGCCCACGACAGCGATCCTTTGCAAGGACGTCATCGTTCACAAGCAGCAGATCGTCGAGGCACGCGCCGCGGGTGCGGACGCGGTGTTGCTGATCGCCGAGGCGTTGTCGGACGACGAGCTGCGAACCCTGATGGCGCACGCGCACACGCTGAACATGGGCGTGCTCCTGGAGGCGCACGAACCGATCGCGTTCGGACGCGCGGCCGCTCTGGGCGCAAGCGTGGTCGGGATCAACGCGCGCAATCTCCGAAAGCCATCCGAGATCGACATCGGGCGGGCGCGCCAGCTCCACGGCTTCGCGCAGGAGTGGCAGATCCTCGTCGCTGAATCCGGCATCGCGACCGTCGACGATGCGCGGCTCCTACCGGCGCGGGTGGATGCGGTGCTCATCGGCACGGCGCTCATGCGCGCGAACGACCCGAAGCCGCTCATCGCGGCGATCGCGTCCATCCGGAAGAGCTCGGCGCCCCCGCCGGTCGGAACGGCGCGCGGCCGATGAGCAAGCGCGGCCGGTACGGGCAGTTCGGGGGTCAGTTCCTTCCGGAGACGCTCATGCCCGCGGTCGCCGAGCTCGAGGCCGCGTTCGACGCCGCGCATGCGGACGAGGCGTTCCAGCAGGAGCTCGACCGCCTCCTGCGTGAGTGGGTCGGGCGTCCGACGCCGCTCTCCGACGCGCCGCGCCTCGCAAAGCTCGTCGGCCTGCGGCGCGTGATGCTCAAGCGGGAGGACCTGGCACACACCGGCGCGCACAAGATCAACAGCGCGCTCGGGCAGGCGCTGCTCGCGCGGCGGATGGGCAAGCAGCGCATCGTCGCGGAGACCGGCGCCGGCCAGCACGGGGTCGCGAGCGCGGCCGCGTGCGCGCTGCTCGGCCTCGAGTGCGTGGTGTACATGGGCACCGAGGACATGCGCCGGCAGGAGCCCAACGTCTTCCGCATGCGTCTGCTCGGCGCCGAGGTGCGCGCCGTCGAGGCCGGCAGCCGCACCCTCAAGGACGCAGTGAACGAGGCGATCCGCGACTGGGTGACGAACGTCCGCACGACGTACTACCTGCTCGGCTCCGCGATCGGACCGCATCCGTATCCGGCGATGGTGCGCGAGTTCCAGGCGATCATCGGACGCGAGGCGCGCGCGCAGTGGCTCGAGCGCGTGGGAGCGCTGCCGCGCGTCGTCGTCGCCTGCGTCGGCGGCGGCTCGAACGCGATCGGCATGTTCGGCGCGTTCCTCGAGGATCGTGACGTCAGACTGCGCGGCGTGGAGGCGGGCGGACTCGGCGTCGACAGCGGCAAGCACGCGGCATCGATCGGCGGCGGTCGCGTCGGCGTGCTTCATGGCACGCGCAGCTACGTGTTGCAGGACGAGCACGGCCAGATCCGCGAAACGCACTCGGTGTCCGCCGGTCTCGACTATCCGGGTGTGGGGCCCGAGCACGCGTTCCTCCACGAGACCGGCCGCGTCGAGTACGTCTCGCGCACCGACGCGGAGGCACTCGAAGCGTTCGGCGTCCTGTCGCGGACCGAGGGCATCATTCCCGCGCTCGAGCCGGCGCACGCGATCGCCGACCTCGCGCATATCCGGCTGCGCTACGGCGAGGACACCGACGTGCTGGTCTGCCTGTCCGGCCGCGGCGACAAGGATCTCGAAACGGTGATGCGCGCCCGAGAGGAGACGTGAGCGTCGCGGTGAGCGGCGCGCTGCGTCTCGAGCGCGCGTTCGCGCGCGCGCGAACGGAGCGACGGCTGGCCGTCGTGGTGTACCTCACGGTCGGCTATCCCGACCGCGCGTCTACCGGTGCGCTGGTGCGCGCCGCGCTCGACGGCGGCGCGGACGTCCTCGAGCTCGGCGTGCCGTTCAGCGATCCGCTCGCGGACGGCACCACGGTCCAGCGTGCCAGCGAGGCAGCGCTGCGGAACGGCGTGACGCTGGCCGACTGTCTCGCGGAAGCCGCCGCCGTCGTGCGTGAGCGCGACGCGCCGGTGCTCTTCATGGGCTACACCAATCCGTTCATGCAGTACGGCTTCGAGCGTCTCGCCACCGATGGCGCGCGCGCGGGCATCGCCGGCGTGATCGTCCCCGACATGCCGGCGGAGGAGAGCGCCGAGCTCGACTTCGCGCTCGCACCCACAGGTCTGCTGCGCATCGACCTCTACGCGCCGACGACGCCAGACGAGCGCCTTGCGAACCTCCTGCCGAACGCGCGCGGCTTCGTGTATTGCGTCTCGCTCACCGGCGTCACCGGGGCGCGTCGCGCGCTCGCGTCCGACGTCACGGAGTTCGTCGGTCGCGTTCGGCGCCACACGGCCCTGCCGATCGTCGTCGGCTTCGGCATCAGCGCGCCCGAACACGTAACCGCGCTCCACGGCGCCGCGGACGGCATCGTCGTCGGCAGCGCCGCCATCGACGTCGTCGCGAGCGCGCCGCCCGAGCGGCGCGCGGCCGAGCTCCGTCAGTTCGTCGCCTCCCTCGCCGCGGCGGCACGCTCCTGATGGCGGTGCGGGGCGTGCGCGGCGCGACGACTGTCCGCGCGAACGACGCGAAGGCGATCTTCGACGCGACGGCGGAGCTGCTGCGCATCCTCACCGAGCTCAACGGTCTGCGTCCGGACGACATCGGCTACGTGTGGTTCACGGTGACACCGGACCTCGACGCCTCGTTCCCGGCGGACGCCGCCCGCGCGGGGCTCGGCTGGACCGACGTGCCGCTCATCTGCGGCCGCGAGATCCCCGTGCCCGGTGCGCTCGGGATGTGCGTGCGCGTGCTCGTCGCCTGGAACACACCGAAGGCGCAGAGGGAGATCCGGCATGCGTTCCTCCGGGGCGCCAAGACGCTGCGGCCCGCGTGGGCGGTCGAGCTTCCGAACGACGGCCGCAAGGGCGAGCGCTGATGCTCGTCGTCATGAAGCGTGGCGCGTCACAGCGCGAGATCGACGCGGTCGTCGCGCGGATCCAGGAATTCGGCATCACGCCGATCCCGCTGCCCGGCGCCGAGCGGATGGCGATCGGAACGTTCGGGTCGACGTCGCGCGCAGCGGCCGAGGCCGTGGAGTCGCTGCCGGGTGTGGCGGAGGTCGTCCCGGTCAGCCGGCCGTTCAAGCTCGCGTCCCGCGAGGTGATCCCGGACGACACCGTCGTGCGCGTCGGGCCGGTGCCCGTCGGCGCGGGCGCTCCGCTCGCGGTCATGGCCGGCCCGTGCTCGGTCGAGTCGCGCGAGCAGACCCTCGCGACGGCGCGGGCGGTCCGTGCGGCCGGCGCGACGATCCTGCGCGGCGGCGCGTTCAAGCCGCGCTCTTCCCCGTACAACTTCCGCGGCCTCGGGGTGGCCGGGCTCGACATCCTCGAGGAGGCGCGGGCGGAGACGGGGCTCGCGATCGTGACCGAGGTGCTCACCCCGGGCGACGTCGACGCGGTGGCGCGCGTGGCCGACTGCCTGCAGATCGGCGCGCGCAACATGCAGAACTTCGCGCTGCTCGATGCGGTCGGCGATCAGCCGAAGCCGGTGCTGCTCAAACGCGGGATGTCCGCGACGGTCGAGGAGTTCCTCCTCTCCGCGGAGTACGTGCTCGCGCGCGGCAACCGCAACGTGATCCTCTGCGAGCGCGGCATCCGCACCTTCGAGAAGTACACCCGCAACACGTTCGATGTGAACGCGATCCCGCTGCTCAAGCGCCTGACGCACCTCCCCGTCGTGGGCGACCCGTCGCACGGCACCGGGAAGTGGTATCTCGTCGCGCCGGTCGCGCTCGCCGCGGTGGCCGCCGGTGCCGACGGTCTGATCATCGAAGTGCACCCGAGCCCCGACCACGCATTGTCCGACGGCTTCCAGTCCCTGACCTTCGAGAACTTCGCCGAGCTGGTCGGCCGCGCGAGCGCCGTGGCGCGCGCGGTGGGGCGCGCCGTCCGCGACGCGGCGCCGGCGTAATGCTTCTCGTCATCGCTCGCCCGTGAACGTCTCCATCGCGGGCCTCGGTCTCATCGGTGGATCGCTGGCGCTCGCGCTGAAGACGCGCCACCGCGTCACCGGCTTCGACATCGACGCGAACACGCGCGATGCCGCGCTCGCTGCCGGGATCGACGTGGTGGGAGCCCTCGAGGCGCTGCTGCCGACCGACGCGGTGATCGTCGCGACGCCGATGGCGGCGATCGTGCCGACGCTCGAGGCGCTCGCGCCGCGTGCGGGCGCGGCCGTCCTGCTCGACGTCGCGTCGGTGCGCGGGCCGGTGGAGGCTTTTGCCGCGTCGGCGCCCGCGGGTTGCCGGATCGTCGGCCTCCATCCCATGGCGGGTCGGAGCGGCAGTGGGTTCGGCGCGGCGTCGGCGGAGCTGCTCGAGCTGCGCCCGTTCCTCGTGGTGCCGACAGTCCGCTCCGACACCGCCGCGATGGCGCTCGCCGGAGCGCTCGCGCGCGATGCCGGCGGCGAGGTCACGGTGTGCTCGGCGGCACAGCACGACCGCATCGTCGCGGTCCTCTCGGCGCTTCCACTGGCGTTCGCGTCCGCGCTGGCCCTCGCCGGTGCCGAGACTGTCGACGGCAACCTCGCCGCGCTCAGCGGCCCCGGCTTCGGTGACAGCACGCGGCTCGCCCTCACCTCACCGGATCTCGGGAGCGCGATGCTGCTCGCCAACGCGCAGAACGTGCGCGGCGCCCTCGAGCGCGCCCGGAAGATCCTCGACGAGGTCGATCGCGCGATCGCCGCCGGAGATTTCGCGGCGCTGAACGCCATCCTCGAACGCGCCGCGCAGGCGCGGCGCCGCCTGAGCTAACGGGAGAGCTCCTTCAGCATCTCGTAGAAGTCGGGGAAGGTCTTGCCGACCGCGGACCAGCCCTTGATCGCGACACCCGGCACGCCGAGGCCGAGCACCGAGAAGGCCATCGCGATCCGATGGTCGCCCGCCGCGTCGACGACGCCGTCGTGCAGCGGCGCGGGCTCGACGCGGATCGCGTCGCGATATGCCTGCGCCCGTCCGCCGAGCGCGTTGATGCCGGCGGCGACCGCCGCGACGCGATCGCTCTCCTGGGCGCGCGTGTGCGCGATGCCGGTGAGCTCCGTCGTCGTGTCGGCCTGCGTCGCGATGACCGCGAGCGTCGGGAAGGTGTCGGAGCAGTCCATCACGTTGGCGACGATCCCGTGCAACGCTCCCTCGCGCCGCACGGTCACGCTGCCGCCGCGTCGCGCGACGTTGCAGCCCATGTCCTCGATGAGCTCGAAGAAGCGGGCGTCGCCCTGACCGCCCGGCTCGACCCGAGCGCGCGCGTTCGTGATCGTGACCCAACCGCCGAGGATCGCGGCCGCCGCCGCGGGATACGTCGCCGCCGTGATGTCGCCGGGGATCTCGAGCGAGCGGCCCTTCACCTTCTGCGGACCGATCAGGACCTCGCGACCCGACGGCCGCTCCGCGCGGACGCCGCGCGACTCGAGGGCCGCGAGCGTGAGATCGACGAACGGCGCCGAGACGAGCGGGCCGGCGATGCGGAGATGAAGGCCGTCGCGCATGCGCGCGCCGATGAGCAGGAGAGCCGATGCGAACTGGCTGGACTCGTGTCCGGGCACGTCGACCTCGCCGCCGACGAGCGGACCGCGGACCGTGAGTGGCAGGGCTTCGGCGTCGACGACCGCGCCGAGGGTTCGTAACGCGGTGACGAGCGTCGCCATCGGACGCGCCCGCATGCGCGGCGCTCCATCGATGTGGACCTCGCGTGCTCCCAGCGCCGCGACCGCCGCGCCGAATCGCGCGACCGTGCCGGCCTCCTGCGCGTCGACGATCGCGTCCTTTTCGGGCTGCTCGTCGCCGGCACCCGCGACCGCGATCGTCGCGCCGTCCCAGCGGACGAGGTAGCCCATGTCCGCGAGCGCCGTCGCCATCGCGCGTACGTCGGCGCCCGGATCCAGTGGTCCGAGCTCGAGGCGTGAGCGTCCGTGGGCGATCGCGGAGAGCACGAGCTCGCGGTTCGCGACGCTCTTCGAGGCCGGGACACGGACGCGCTTGTCGACGAGCGTATGGCGCACCGGGGCGATCGGATGGATGTCCTGCACGGGGTGCGAGGATTATGTGCGCAAACGTGTACACCCCCGCGGAGCGTCTCGCACAAGCGGTCGTCGTGATGATCGGTCTGGTCTTCGCCATCACGGTCGGCGGTTTCATCCTGCGCGGCGGGCCGGGAGACGGCGGACTCGGCGCGAATCCGACGCCGGCCGCGTCGCCGACCGCCAAGCCGCCCGACGTGAAGTTCACGCAGGACACCTGCTGCACGCAGACCGCGCGGTCGATGCGCGCGACCTGGGAGTCGAGCGAGAAGGTCCTGAGGGCAGCGTTCCAGCTCGTGCCCGACCCCGGGTTTCCGTGCGCCACATCGCTCGACACGTCGGGCGCGAAAGGCGTGCTCAGCTGCCAGGGATTGCTCCGCGGCGCGACCGATTACACCGCGATACTGTCGCTCACGGTCGGTCGCGACACGTTCCGCTACGACCAGAAGTTCAAGACGATGGGGGACCGCCTCACCGACGTGAAGTGGTTCACCGAGTTCGAGAACCCGACCGGCGATCCGCTCGCGTGCGCGGCCGCGAGCATCCGCATCGTGCAGAACTACACCGCGAAACAGGATCCGCTCACGGCGGAGCAGATCCTCACGACCGGAAAGCCGTACAACAAGAGCCGCGATCCCGGCCTCGATCCGGTGGCGATCGCGACGATGCAGAAGCGGCTCGATCCGAACAGCAACTACCACTACTACCGCTTCGGCACGCGCGAGGAGGCGACGAAGTCCGCCGTGTATTGGCTGGTGCGCAGC
>Ga0066710_100007331_pt1 | contig 10514 bp, 7 predicted proteins | sample GraSoiAngelo_159_FD_79666 | JGI IMG/M metagenome (GOLD analysis project Ga0066710, IMG submission 79666) | Grasslands soil microbial communities from the Angelo Coastal Reserve, California, USA - 14_1009_16_40cm | ecosystem: Environmental > Terrestrial > Soil > Grasslands | place: USA...
GAGCGGGCGGTGGGGCCGCGGGGCGGGGGGGCGGGCGGGGGGCGGTGCGCTCCGGCATCCCCGGCGTCCGAGCGGCCGTTGACCCACGCGTCGTGGCGCGGGGCTTCACGCCTGCTCGTGATGGCGAGCAGCCGTGGAGGGGCTGCGCTACGAGATCCGCGCGCCATCCGACCGGCCGTTGACCCACGCGTCGTGGCGCAGGGCTTCAGCCCTGCTCGTGATCGCGAGCAGCCTTGGAAGGGCTGCGCTACGAAATCCGCGCGCCATCCGACCGGCCGTTGACCCACGCGTCGTAGCGCAGGGCTTCAGCCCTGCTCGTGATCACGAGCAGCCTTGGAAGGGCTGCGCTACGAAATCCGCGCGCCATCCGACCGGCCGTTGACCCACACGTCGTAGCGCAGGGCTTCAGCCCTGCTCGTGATCACGAGCAGCCCTGGAAGGGCTGCGCTACGAAATCCGCGCCATCCGACCGGCCGTTGACCCACGCGTCGTGGCGCAGGGCTTCAGCCCTGCTCGTGATCACGAGCAGCCCTGGAAGGGCTGAACCCTGCGCGTGATCGGCTCCAGTTCTTTGACGCGCGACTCGCCCGCCGCAGGACGGCGGATATGGTAATTTCTTTTTTTCTGGCCGCTGCCGCGTGCGACGCGACGGCCTTGTGACGTGCGGGAGGACATCGATGGATCAGCGCAATCTGTTTCTGAACTATTGGGCGAAAGAAGCCGCGGCGACGCGGAAGGTGATCGAGCGGATCCCCGAAGGGTCCACGTATCGTCCCGATCCGAAGTCGCGGACGGCGCGCGAAATCGCGTGGTTGATCGTGCGCGAAGAAACCGTGCTCGGCGACGGCCTCGAGAAGGGACAGCTCGAATGGGCGGACGAGGCGGCGCCGGCGACGATGAAGGAAGTGCTCGGCGCGTACGACCGTCAGCACGCCGCGGCGACGACGAAGCTGCGCGCGGTCCCGGCGTCGCGCTGGGAGCAGGCCGTGCCGTTCGTCTATCAGGGACAGCAGGTGATGAACGAACCCGCGTACGACAACGCGTGGGGCTTCCTGCTCGACATCATCCATCACCGCGGCCAGTTGAGCACGTACCTGCGGCCGATGGGCGCAAAGGTGCCGCAGATATACGGGCCCAGCGCGGACGAACCCATGTAGTCGCTGGTCGTTGGTCGACGGTGACCAACGACTAACGACCGGCGACCATCGACTTTCCTGCTTTCCCCAATTCGCGCCACGTCATGAGCTTGAACTGCTGCTGCTTCAGGAACTCCTGGAACGCGGCGCTCTTCACGAGGTCGAGATCCGACTGCCGCCACGCGGCGCCCCAGTTGGGATGGTCCCACGTCGCGCCGCGCATCTCGTCGTCGTCGTACGCGAGGTGGACGATCAGTTCGTAGACGCCGGGCGGCAGTCCCGAGAGCAGCTTTTCGTACGCGGCCAGCCATTGATCCGGCGTCGGCCCCGGATCGAGCGAGATCACGCGATCGACGAGCGCGTCCGCCTGCGCCGACGGCGTCGCCCAGGGCGACTGCTGCCCGCCGCGCGCGCCGAGGCGCTCGATGAGCTGCGGGAGGTTGTACGCGGCGCTCATCTTGCGGTACACGTCGAAGAGCGGCACGGTATGAAACAGCGTCGCCATGTGTGAATCGAGGTGCGTCGGGTTGATCCCCGACGCGCGTGCGAAGTCGATCTGCGCGCGCAGTTCCCGCTCGACCTCGTCCGGCCTGGCGTTCGCGACGACCTCGTTCTCCTCGAGCGCCATGTAGCCCTGCGCATCGACCAGCGACGGCACGGCGCCGCGGCCGCTGAGCGGCGCCCAGCGGAACCCGGTCCACTCGCTGTTCACGGCGAGGTGGATCCCCAGGTCGGCGTCGGGATGCGCTTTCGCCCAGCGCGCGACTTCCGGAAGCCAGGGACACGGCACGAGGATGCTGCTCGACGTAATCCACCCGTGTTCGAGCGCTTCGAACGTCGCGCGATTCACCGAGTGCGCCATGCCGAGGTCGTCGGCGTGGATGATCAGGAGCCGCGCGTTCGGCGTGTAGCCGAGCCGCTCCTGGATCGTCGCGCCGCCCGGAGACGCCTGCGCGGCGAGCAGCGCAGCCGCGGACACCACCATCGCTGCGAACATCGAGACCCACGACGGGAACCTGTGTGTGTTCATTGGACCATCCTCACGAGTCCGGCGGCGCTGCGGAGGCTCTGCCGCAGGTGTTTGCGCGCTTCCATGGCCGCGACGAGCAGGCAGCCGGCGAGCGGCGCCTCCTTGCCGAGCGCCGACACGACGACCTGTGTCGGCGTGCGGGCGATGCTCTCGACGACCGCGCGCACGTGGCCGACGAGCGGGCCCGCCTGCGCGAACATCGCGCCGCCGAGCACGATGAGCGACGGGTCCACGACGGTGACGACGTTGGCGGTCGCGATGCCGATCAGCCGCGCGGTCTCCCCGACCGCCTGCCGCGCGTGCGGATCGCCGGCGTCGGCCGCCGCGATGAGATCGGTGAGCCATCCGGCGGGATCGTCGCGCGCCGCCTGCGGCCACCGCGCGCGCAGCGCCTCGAGACCCGCGAGCGTCTCGAGACAGCCGCGCGTGCCGAAGTCCATGTCGATGTACTGCGGCCCCATGCACATCATCCCGATCTCGCCCGCCATGAAGTGATTGCCGCGGTGCAGCTCGCGGTCGATCAGAATCGCGGCGCCGATGCCCGTCCCGACGAAGATGAACGCGCAGGTGTCGTGTCCGCGCGCGGCCCCGCGCCAGTGCTCGCCGAGGAGGGCGAGGTTGACGTCGTTCTCGACCATCACCGGCGTCCCGCCGAGCGCGCGCTGCAGCAGGAGGCGCATCGCGACGTCGGTCCAGCGCGGCAGGTTCGGCGCGAACGCGACGGTGCCGTTCTTGATGTCGACCGCCCCGGGGGCGCCCGCCACGACGAGCAGCAGCCCCTCCACGGGCACGTGCGCTTCGTCCATGAGCGATCGCAGCGCCGCCGCGATTTTTCCCAACAGCTGCGCCGGCTCCTCTTCCGACGGCGTCGAGACGATGCGGTGCGCGATCGGATCGCCGCGCAGATCCGCGACCGCGAGGCGCGTGCGCGTGGGGCCGAGATCGATCCCGGCGACGTAGCCGTGCCGCGCGTTGAATTCCATCAGCGACGGCCGGCGTCCGCCGCGCGACGGTCCGGTCCCGAGATCCCGGATGACGCCTGTCTGAATGAGGTGCGACGAGAGGCTGCCGACGGTCGGCGCCGAAAGCCCGGTGGCTTCGATCAGTTCCGCGCGCGTGAACGTGCCGGGGCGATCCATGGCGACCGACAACACGCGGTCGATGTTCAACGCGCGAAGGTGCGCGGCGTGCCGCGCCCCGGCGGCGTGGGAGCCGAGCGGCCGCACGGCGCGGCGGGGATCCGGTTTCATCGTCGGGGCGGAGTGTACAGAGGGTGCCCGATAATAGTAAACCGCTTTAATTAAGTCTTGCGAAACACGCGGCCGGACGGCTACCCTTTCGCGCAATGCTCAAATTGGCCGGGTTCTGTCAGCTTTTTTCAGCGCTCGCGGGACCCCGGGCCTCCGCGTGGCCACGGCCACGCTCGCCGAAGCCCTGGCGAAGGCGGCACCCCCGCTCGCTGCCGCCTCGCGCATTCGCGCGCGGCGGCGGCCGCAGGCGCGTCTGCCTTCTGCCTTTTGCCTGTTGCCTTCTGCTGCCGGCGACGGCGATGGCCGCCGGCGGCGACCGCATCCGGCTCGCAACGGGATGGCATCTGCAGTCGTCGGCCGACGTGAAGCTGGATGGGGGCGCGCTGTCGCGCCCCGGCGTGGACGTGAAGGGCTGGCATCCCGCGATGGTGCCGTCCACCGTGTTCGCCGCGCTGGTCGCCGCGGGCCGTTACCCGGATCCGTATTTCGGGATGAACCTGCGATCGGTGCCGGGCGTCAGCTACGCCATCGGCGGACAGTTCGCGAACATGGAGATGCCCGCCGACAGTCCGTTCAAGCCTGCGTGGTGGTACCGCGACGAGTTCGACGTGCCGCGCGCGCTCGCCGGCCAGGCGATCTGGCTCCATTTCGACGGCATCAACTACCGCGCCACCATCTGGGTGAACGGGACGCAGATCGCTTCGTCGCGCGACGTCGCCGGCGCGTTTCGCCGCTATGAGTTCGACGTCACGCCGCTGGTCCGCCCCGGCGAGCGCAACGCGGTCGCCGTCGAGGTCACCGCGCCCGGCCCCGGCGATCTCGGGATCAACTGGGTCGACTGGAATCCCACGCCGCCCGACAAGAACATGGGCCTGTGGGGTCCCGTGTACCTGACGGAGAGCGGACCGATCGCGCTGCGTCACATGTATGTGAAGCCGGCGCTCGACGTGCCGTCGCTGAAATCCGCGGACCTCACCGTCGTCGCCGACGTGTGGAACGCGACGGACGCCGCCGTCACCGGGACCCTCCGCGCCAGGTTCGACACCTTCGGCTTCACGACGCCGGTGACACTCGGGCCGAAGGAGCGCAAGACGATCCGCGTCACCCCCGCGCAGGCGTCCTCGCTGCGCGTGAACAACCCGAGAGTGTGGTGGCCGTATCGCATGGGCACGCCGGAGCTGTATCGCGCGACGGTGGAGGTCGAGACCGGCGGCGTCGTCTCCGATCGGCAGAGCGTGGCGTTCGGCATCCGTCAGGTGACGAGCGAGCTGACCGACAAGGGCCATCGGCTGTACCGCATCAACGGACGTCCGATCCTGATCCGCGGCGGCGGCTGGGCGTCCGACATGATGGAGCGGCCGATGCCGCCTGCCCTGCTCGCCGCGCACATGCGCTACGTCAAGGAGATGGGGCTGAACACGATCCGCCAGGAAGGCAAGATCGAGACGGACGACTTCTACGATCTCGCCGATCGCGAGGGCGTCCTCGTCATGCCCGGGTGGTGCTGCTGCGACGTCTGGGAGCAGTGGGAAAAGTGGGACGACGAGGATCATCGCGTCGGTCCGGCGTCGCTCCGCGATCAGCTGCTGCGGCTGCGGAACCATCCGAGCATCTTCGTATGGCTCAACGGCAGCGACAAGCCGCCCGCCGCCGCCGTCGAACGCGCGTATCTGCAGATCGAAGAGGACGTCGAGTGGAACCGGCCGGCGCTCTCGAGCGCGGCCGAAGCGCCGGGACCGGTCAGCGGACCGAGCGGCGTGAAGATGCGCGGTCCGTACGATTACGTCCCGCCGTCGTACTGGCTCGAGGATACGAACCACGGCGGCGCGGTCGGCTTCGCGACCGAGATCGGCCCGGGCGCGGCGGTGCCGCCGATCGAAAGTCTCCAGGCGATGCTGCCGAAGGATCACCTCTGGCCGATCGACCAGTTCTGGACTTTTCACGCCGGGGGCGGCGAGTTCAAGAACGTCGAGAAGTTCACGCACGCGCTGGAGGCGCGCTACGGCAAGGCGACCGGCCTCGACGACTACACGCGGAAGGCGCAGGCGCTGACCTACGAAGCGCAGCGCGCGATGTTCGAGGGGTACGCGCGAAATAAATACACGTCCACGGGCGTCATCCAGTGGATGCTGAACAACGCGTGGCCGTCGATCATCTGGCATCTCTACGACTACTACATGCGTCCTGGCGGCGGCTACTTCGGCACGAAGTCGGCGTGCGAGCCGCTGCACATTCAATACTCGTACGACGACCGTTCGGTCGTCGTGGTCAACGACACGCAGAACGATGCGCGCCGGTTGACGGCGGCGGCGACGCTCCTCGATTTCAAACTGAAGCAGCGGTTCCAGCAGACGCAGCGCGTTGACTCGGCGGCTGACTCAGTCATTCGCGCGTTCACGATCCCCGAGCAGCCGGACCTGACCCGCACGTATTTTCTGCGACTGACGCTGCACGATGACGCGGGACGGCTCGTCTCGACGAACTTCTATTGGCTCTCCACCCGGAAGGACGTCCTCGGCCCCAAGAGCGAGTGGTACTACACGCCGACGACGCAGCATGCGGACCTGACGGCGCTGGCAACGCTGCCGAAGACGACGTTGACGGTGAACGCGACGACCGTAAAGACATACGTCACGTCCACCGACGGCGAACACGGACAAGTCGTGGTGCAGAACACCGGGTCCGCGATTGCGTTCATGGTGAGGCTCGCGCTTCTCGACAGCTCCGGCAACGAGATCCTTCCCGTCTTCTGGCAGGACAACTACGTCTCGCTGCTGCCGGGCGAACGGCGTGAGATCGGCGTGTCCACACAGGTCGGCGCGCGGTCCGGCTCCGCGGTCGTGGCCGAGGCGTGGAACGTTCCCTCGATGCGAGTGCCCGTCCGGTGAGCGGCGGACCAGCGCCGGACGCCGCACGGCTCGCGGCGACGACCACCGGGCCGCGCCTCCGCCGCACGCTCGGCCTCTGGGACCTCATCTTCTACGGCATCGTCCTGATCCAACCCGTCGCGCCGATGGGGATCTTCGGCGTCGTCAGCCAGGAAGCGCGCGGGCACGTCGTGACCACGATTCTGATCGGCATGGTCGCGATGCTGCTGACCGCGTTCAGTTACGGGCGCATGGCGCGCGTCTATCCGAGCGCCGGCTCCGCGTTCACCTACGTCGCGCAGGAACTGCACCCGGGGCTCGGCTACGCCACGGGGTGGAGCATGTTGATGGATTACGTGCTCAACCCGATCATCTGCACGATCTGGTGCAGCAAGGCGGCGATGAACGTCGTCCCGGAGCTGCCGTATCCCGTATGGGTCACGCTGTTCGCGCTGCTCTTCACGGGCATGAACCTGCGCGGCATCAAGGCGAGCGCGCGGACGAACGAGGTCCTCACGGTCGCGATGTCGGCGGTCGTCGTCGTCTTCGTGATCGCGGCGCTCCGCTACATTTTCAGCACGCACCCGACGCAGGCGGACCTCGCGCGCCCGTTCTACGATCCCGCGACGTTCTCGCTCCCGTCGGTGCTGACCGGCGCGTCGATCGCGTGCCTCACGTACATCGGGTTCGACGGCATCTCGACGCTGTCGGAAGAAGTCGAGAATCCGCGGCGCAACGTCCTGCTCGCGACGGTGCTGACGTGCGTGATTACGGGCGTGCTCGCATCTATTCAAGTGTACCTGGCGCAGCTCGTGTGGCGGGACTGGACCGGCTTCCCCGACGTCGACACGGCGTTCGTGCACGTCGCGGGGCGCGCGGGCGGGCACTGGTTGTTCCTCACGATCAACTTCACGCTGCTCGTCGCGAACATCGGGTCCGGCGCGGGCGCGCACCTCGGGGCGGCGCGGCTGCTCTACGGCATGGGTCGCAGCGACGCGCTGCCGCGGAAATTCTTCGGCGCGATCGATCCCCGGAGTAACATCCCGCGAAACAACGTGCTGCTCGTCGGCGCGCTCGCGCTCCTCGGCGGCCTGACGCTCACGTATCAGCTCGGCGCGGAGATGCTGAACTTCGGCGCGTTCATCGCGTTCATGGGGGTGAACTTCGCCGCCTTCTGGCACTACTGGGTGCGCGCCGAGCGGAGGACGTTTTCCGCTTTCTTCTTTCCTCTTTCCGGTTTTCTCATTTGCTTTTACCTCTGGTTCAGCCTGCGGCTGCCGGCGAAGCTCGCCGGCGGCGCGTGGCTCGCAGCGGGGATTGTGTACGGCGTGATCCAGACGCGTGGCTTCCGCCGCCGTCTCGTCTCCTTCGACGCTCCCCCGGAGTAGCGCATGACGCTGTCGTTTCTCGACTGGATCTTGATGCTCGTCTACTTCGGGTTCGTGCTCGGGGTGGGGTTCGCGCTCAGGCGCTACACCCGCACGAGCAAGGATTTCTTCCTGGCGGGGCGCGCGATGCCCGCGTGGGTCTGCGGACTCGCGTTCATCTCGGCCAACCTCGGCGCGCAGGAAATCATCGGGATGGCCGCCTCGGGCGCGAAGTACGGCATCGCCACGAGCCACTTCTACTGGATCGGCGCGATCCCCGCGATGGTGTTCCTCGGCGTGTTCATGATGCCGTTCTACTACGGGTCGCGCGCGCGGTCCGTCCCCGAGTATCTGCGGCTGCGGTTCGACGAGAAAACGCGGGCGTTCAACGCGTTCTCGTTCGCCTTCATGACCGTGTTCTCGTCCGGCATCTCCATGTACGCGATGGCGAAGCTCCTGCAGATCCTGCACATCTTCGACGCGCCGTTCGCGTCGCTCGGTCTTCCGCCGGCGTACATCTTCCACGTCTGCATCGGCGCGTCGGCGCTCGTCGTGCTGGTCTACGTGTTTCTCGGCGGGCTCTCGAGCGCGATCTACAACGAGGTGCTGCAGTTCTTCCTGATCGTCGCGGGCTTCGTGCCGCTCGTGTACGTCGGCCTGCGCGACGTCGGCGGCTGGCAGGGCCTCCAGCACACGCTCCCGATGGCGCTGACGCACTCCTGGCGCGGGATGGGCAGTCCTGAAACGAACCCGATGGGCATCGAAGTCTTCGGCGTCGCGATGGGCCTCGGGTTCGTGCTGTCGTTCGGGTACTGGTGCACGGACTTCCTGGTCGTGCAGCGCGCAATGGCGGCGGATTCGATGGGCGCCGCGCGGCGCACGCCCCTCATCGCCGCGGTCCCAAAGATGCTGTTTCCATTCCTCGTGATCATGCCCGGTCTGATCGCGCTCGCCGCGCCTCAGCGCCTCGCGACGCCGCCGCATCCGTCCGCGGCGATCGCCGCACCCGCACCGCCGGAGCCGTCACACGGGCTGATCCCGTACAAGGTGAACGAGAGCACGGGACAGCCGGTGCGGGACGAGAACGGACGCGCGCAGCTCGATTACGACCTCGCCGTCCCCGTGATGCTGCTGCACTACTTCCCCACCGGCATGCTCGGTCTCGGGTTGACGGCGCTGCTCGCCAGCTTCATGTCGGGGATGGCGGGCAACGTCACCGCGTTCAACACCGTGTGGACGTACGACATCTACCAGGCGTACATCCGCACGCGCGCGTCCGACGCGCACTACTTATGGATGGGACGGATGGCGACCGTCTTCGGCATCGCCGCGTCCGTCCTGACGGCGTACGTCGCAGCGCAGTTCAACAACATCATGGATATGCTGCAGCTCGTGTTCGCGTTCGTGAACGCGCCGCTGTTCGCCACGTTCCTGCTCGGCATGTTCTGGAAGCGGACGACGGGACATGGCGCGTTTACGGGACTGCTGTCGGGGACGATCGCGGCGGCGCTGCATCACGGCCTGACGCTGCCGGCCGGGGCCGCCGTGGGCATCAAGGGCGGATGGCTCCGCATCGTCCACACGTACCACAGTGAGATGGCGCAGAATTTCTGGACCGCGATCTTCGCGTGGACGGTGTGCTTCCTCGTCACGATCGCGGTCAGCCTGGCGACGCGGTCGCGTCCGGACGGGGAGCTGAATGGACTGGTGTATTCCCTGACGCCGCGTCCGCGAGACGAGGGAACCGCGTGGTATCTGCGGCCGGCGCTCGTGGGCGTCCTGGTGCTCTGCGTGACGGTGCTGTTGAACATCATCTTTTATTAGATCGTGCTAATGGTGGTCGAGGTGTTAATGGGGCTCGACATCCGCATTCCAATCGGATCGATGTTCACGGTGCTCGGCGCGCTGCTGGCGGGCTACGGGCTGCTCGGCGACAAGTCGATCTACTCGCGGTCGCTCGGCATCAACCTGAATCTCGACTGGGGCCTTGTCCTGCTGGTCTTCGGCATCGTGCTCCTCGTGATGGGCGCGCGCAAGCGCGCGGCCGTTCGTCCGCGCCCGTAGCGCGGACTCCACGAGCAGGCCCTGCGCTACGCCGGATCCGGCGTCGCCGGGGCGCGACGTCGCAAACCTCCGGGCTGCCACCTCCGTCTCATATCAAGCGCATTCATGACTTGGTGGACGCGGAAGCCGAAAGCTCAGCCGGTCGCCGACCCCTCGATGCCGCTGATCCGCCTCGAGGGCGTCACCAAGATCTTCAAGGGTGACGCCGACGAGGAGACGCGCGCGCTCGACGGCGTGACGGTGGACATCGGACGCGGCGAGTACGTGTCGGTGTCGGGGCCGTCCGGCTGCGGCAAGTCCACCTTTCTGTCGATCCTCGGGCTCCTCGACGCGCCCACGACTGGCCGCTACTGGTTCGGCGGACGCCGCGTCGATCAACTCGCGCCAGGCGAAAAGGCCCGCATCCGGAACGTCGAGATCGGACTGATCTTTCAGAGCTTCAACCTGATTGCGGACCTCAGCGTCTACGAGAACGTCGAGTATCCGCTCACGCTCCGCAGCGTGCCGGGGCCGGAGCGCGAGGGCCGCGTGAAAGCCGCGCTCGATCGCGTGGGCCTCACGCCGCGCGCGAAGCAACGCCCGACGTCGCTCTCGGGGGGCCACCAGCAGCTCGTCGCGATCGCGCGCGCGATTGCCGGGCGTCCCCCCATCGTGCTCGCCGACGAGCCGACCGGCAATCTGGATTCGGCGAGCGGCGCGGCGGTCATGGAGATGATCGAGGAGCTGAACGCCGGCGGCGTCACCGTCTGCCTCGCCACGCACAATCCGGACTACATCGCGCGCAGCGGCCGGCGCATCTA
>Ga0066710_100007332_pt1 | contig 10512 bp, 10 predicted proteins | sample GraSoiAngelo_159_FD_79666 | JGI IMG/M metagenome (GOLD analysis project Ga0066710, IMG submission 79666) | Grasslands soil microbial communities from the Angelo Coastal Reserve, California, USA - 14_1009_16_40cm | ecosystem: Environmental > Terrestrial > Soil > Grasslands | place: USA...
CTACAACAGGTTCAGCAAATTCTGGTTGCTCCGCCTTACGACCGTCTCGACTAAGCTGGTTTTTCCGCCTGTTCTGACGTGTGTTGCTGGCTGTGGGGATTCACACGCGCCGGAATCCGCCGTAGACAGACGCCGAAGTCGTCCGAAGTCGTAGAGTCGCGTACGCCGAATCGCGATTCGCGCTATAATGTCGCCTCCGAAACGCCGGAGAAACCGAACACACGAGGAGGTTCTTGTGCAGAGAAGAATCAGACGAACGGCGATGGCGGCGGGCGCCCTGGCGCTGGCACTTGGAAGCGCAGCATCGGCGCGGGCAGCGGGGCTCAGCGTGGGCGACAAAGCGCCCGACTTCACCTTGCCCGACCAAAACGGCAACCGCGTGAAGCTCAGCGATTTTCTGGGCAAGAAGAACGTGGTGCTGGCGTTCTACGTGCTCGCGTTCACCGGGGGTTGAACGCGGGAGCTCAAGGCGTATCAGGCTGATATCGCCAAATTCGAGCAGAGCGGCACGCAGGTGCTGGGGATCAGCGTTGACAGCGCTCCGGCCAACAAGGTTTTCGCCGAGCAGAACGGCCTCAAGCTTCCCTTGCTCAGCGATTTTCAGCGCACGGTGTCGAAGGAGTACGGCGTCCTGAACGAAGAGAAGGGATTCGCCAACCGCGCCACCTTCGTGATCGACAAGAACGGCGCCATCCAGCACATCGATAAAGACAAAGACGCCCTCGATCCGACGGGCGCGCAGCAGGCCTGCAGCTTGCTGGAACATAAGAAGGAGTGAAGCGAGTCTCAGAGAATCTTTGAACAAAGGTCCTGGGATGATCGAGGTTTCGTGCCTATGGCTTAGCTAGATAGGCTATTAAAAACAGAGAGGCGGGAAGCTGTGGCCGACTCACAATATATCAACTACTACCGATGCCCGGACGACTGTACGGAATGGACCATGGCGTGGGACTGCATGTGCGATGACCGCTGCCCGACCTGCGACCACGAGATTATGCCATACAAGAGCGAACGCGCACCTGTGGATGATAGGAAGTCGACGTGCCGTAGCCGATAGCCCGATATGGTGCTGCAAATGCCAGTCGATCTCGCAGCGCCCTACAAGAGTGGTAGCCAGCGGGCGAGAGTAGTCAGCGAGGGGTGGGGCTCCCGTAACCTCTACTGCCCTCGCTGCGATTCGCCCAGGCTCGAACCGTCGAGTGTTAACACCCGAGTAGTCGATTTTGTTTGTCCGGGGTGCGAGGCAGCTTTCCAGCTCAAGAGCCAGTCGCACCCGTTCTCTCGGCGAGTAACTGATGCTGCTTACGGGCCAATGCGCCGTGCTATTGAGGAAAGCCGGACCCCACACCTCCTCGCGTTGGACTATGATCCCCTGTCCTGGTGCGTGCGCAACCTAACTCTGCTTCCGAGCTTCGCCCTCACCATCTCTTGTCTTGAGAAGCGCAAGCCTCTGGCCCTGACGGCGCGCCGCAGCGGTTGGGTGGGCTGCAACATCCTGCTATTCAATATACCGACAGACGCCAGAATCAAAGTAGTTTCAGATGGAAGTCCGTCCGACCCCGCAACTGTGCGGCGGCGGTTCAGGCTCCTTCAGCCACTCGAGAAATTAGGTTACGAAAAGCGTGGCTGGACCCTCGATGTTCTCAACTTGGTCAGATCGCTTCACAAGACCGAATTCTCGCTCGCTGATGTCTACACTCACAGCGACGAACTACAACTGTTGCATCCGAAGAACCAGCACGTCCGAGACAAGATTCGGCAGCAACTCCAGCACTTGAGAGATATGGGCTTGGTGGAATTCGCGGGCCGCGGAAGGTATCTACTGAAATTCTAGTAAACACCTCATAGCGCTGGACTCCGTCTACTTTCGGAATGAGTTTTTTCCAGTGGGTTGTTGACGGACCGTATGACGGGCCTTGCCCAGCTTGTTGAACAAATCCTGTAATTCACTCATCCGTGTGACGATCACCCCAACGGCAAGAACGCGCAATTCCTTTAGCAATCTAAAATTGTTCAGATCCCTGTCGTAGAATTCTGTTTTGTTGTTCCATTCGACTTCTAGGCCAACCTCGTTCTTGAAATTGTCAATTTTGTGGGTCGGCAGCGGAATGGGCTTGTCGTCCACGAGTATCTTGATGTCGAATGATCTCTCTTTCCAGCCACGACGGTGAAGGAATCCATCGAGCCCGACTGAGATTGGAGACTTTCCCCCACCAGGCGTGAGAATGTGACTCTTTCGGAGAACGAATCCATCAAGACAGTCTATGATGTCCTGGAACTCGTTAGGAAAATCACTCGCCAGAATCGAGCAGGCGTGCCCGCGTTGCTCAATGTGGTATCTGTCTCGCACTGACTTCGGGATGAGTTTGAGGGCCAGTTTCCGCCTCCTACTGACATTCTTGAGGCTTTATTCACGATTATCCGAGGAGTCGGAGGTGTTTTGCAAAGCTCCTCCTCAGAGAAAGCGTTTTGATTGAGGCGCGCGCGATCGGGCGCGCGGTCACCAAGGGAAAGGCTCGCCCGATGGGTCAACTCAAGGCCGCGCCGGCATCCGCTTCAAAACCTCGCCCAGCTTCTTGATTTCTTCCCCGTAACCCGCCCAGTCGCCCTGCCGCAACAATTGCTGAGCGCGCTCGTAGTGTTGATTCGCTTCCTGGATCAGCGGCTGGAGGTCTGCCGCGCTTCGAGGAGCCTGACCGGGAGTGGCGCCGGGCGGCGGCGCGGCTTCGGGAGCGCCGGGTGCAGCCGTCTGCGCGCTGGCGGTCGAGATAGCACCACCAAAGATTCGGCTGAGCGCCGCATCGAGCGAGGCTTCCATCACCACGTTGTCGGAGTACGAAACGAGCACCCGTTTCAACTGCGGCAGGCCGCCGCCAGCCTCAGCGGCGAGGTACAGGGGCTCGACGTAGAGCACGGAGTTGCGCACCGGGATGACGAGCAGCGTGCCGCGGATTACCTTCGAGCCGCGCTGGTCCCAAAGGCTGAGTTGTTGCGAGATGCCGGTGTCCTGGTCGATGCGGGCCTCGATCTGCTGGGGGCCGTAAATCAGTCTCTGCTTGGGGAAGGTGAACACGAGCACCTTGCCGTAGTTGGGCGCGTCGCAGCGCGCCGCCATCCAGGCAATCATGTTGTCCTTCTTGGCAGGAGTGAAAGGCACCATAAGGATGAACTCCTCCTTCGTCCCGACCCCGGCCAACTGCATGATGGTGTAGTAGGGAGTCATGGGGGTGGCCGCGCCGCGCGCCGCGCTCTGGGCCACGCGCCACACGTCTTCCTTGTTGTAAAAGACGCGCGGATCGGTCATGTGGAAATAGGCGTACAGGCTCGCCTGGATGGAGAAGAAATCCTCCGGATAGCGGATGTGGGCGCGCAGGTCCTGGGGCATGGCCGAGAGCGCCTCGAAGACGCCCGGGAAGAGCCGGGCATACGCCTGGATCAGCGGGTCTGACGGGTCGCTGATGTAGAAGTGGACCCGGCCGTCGTAGGCGTTGACGGTAGCCTTCACGGAATTGCGCATGTAGTTGCGTATCTCGTCATAAGGCTCGGAATAAGGGTACATCGAAGAGGTGGTGTAGGCGTCCAGCATCCAGTAAAGCGCGCCGTCCTGGGTGATGACCAGGTAGGGATCGGAGTCGTAGGTCAGGAACGGAGTGAGGCGCGCCGCGCGTTCGAGCACTCGCCGGTAAATCATCAGGTGGCTCTCGGCGTTGATGTCGCCCGAAAACAGGATGTTCTTCTCGCCGAACTCCAGGGCAAACAGAAGCCGGCGCCAGATATTCCGGACCGGAATGCCGCCCGATCCTTCGTAGTTGGTGTAGACGTCCTGGGCGCCGGAGGGATAGTCAAACTCCTTCGCGCCGGTCTTGACGAAGCAGTAGTTGTCGGTCAGCTCGCCGTAATAGATCTCGGGGCGAGTCACGCGGATCGACGCGGTGGACACGGGTGGAATGTCCCGGATGAAGAGTTGGGGCAGGCCGTCCGGGGTGGACTCGTTGACTGGCCCCAGACACAGCCCGTAGCCGTGCGTATACGTCAGGTGCTCGTTGATCCAGTTGCGGCTCGGCAGGCTGTCCGCGTTGAGCTCGCGCGCCGAGAGGGACACCTGACGGTAAGTGCCGTTGACCCAGTAGCGGTCGTTGTCCACGCTGTGGAAGTCGTAGTAGGTGCGGATTTCCTGAAGCTGGGCAAAAGTCGTCTTCAGAGGCTGGTGGTCCCACAGGCGGACGTTGCGCATGGTGGCCTCATGCGCGCGGATCTCGTCGCGGGTCAGGTTCTCGAGGGCGGAGAACTCGCGTTCCTCGAAGCGGTCGAGGCCGTAGGCCTTGCGCGTGAATTCGATGGCGCGCGCGATGTAGGGCCGCTCCTTGTCGATCTCATTAGGGGCCACGATGAAGCGCTGCACGATCTCCGGATAGATGGAACCGCCCAGCACGCCCACCAGCACCAGGGCCAGCGCGGCGAAGATGGCGGGGCGCAGCCGGCCCCGCGCCGCCGTCACTAGCAGCGCCGCCGCCGTCACCAGCGAGAGGAACAGCAGGATCCAGAAGATGGGCAGGCTGGCATGCACGTCCGCGTAGCCCGCACCATAGAGCACCCCGCGCGGGGAATACAGCAGACTATACATGGCCAACCGGCAGCGGTAAGCGATCACGACAAAGAGGAGCGCGCCGAGCACGCACAGATGAGCGCGGGCGGAGCGTGCGATGGATGGACCTCGCGGCGTCACCCACACGCCGCCCTCGACCAGATAATAGAAAACGGCGCTGAGCAGGCAGATGATCAGTGTGACCAGAACCCAGTGGTAGAGAAACCACTGGAAGGGCAGCCGAAAGAGATAGAAACCAAGATCGATGCCGAACAGAGGGTCGGGCTGTCGGATGGGTATCGCGTGCTCGGCAAGCTGGTATTCGAGCCAGCGGGTTGCGCCCCATTCGCCCACAAAGTAGCCGATGAAGGCGATACCCAGCCAGATCGCGCCGCGAAACAGCGAGCGGAAGCGCTCGAGCACCGGGAACTCAACGGCCTCGGCATAGACGCGGACCGCGTGGCGACGAGCCAGGCTGTGAGCGACCAGCAGGTTGAGCCCCGCCACCACCATGAACCCCATGCCGACCAGGCTGCTGAGCGCGATCTGAGCCTTGAGGATGGTGAGGTAGACGGTGCGGAATCCCTCCTGCCCGAACCAGATCCAATCCACCAGCAGGTCGACGCCGCGGGAGAAGATCGGGCCAGCGACAATGAACAGGAGAACAAGACCTACGAACAACCGGGTGAGGCTTTTTCGGCGCATCTCGGGGATTCTCCGTGCCTAATCTTACACAGACGGACGGGTCTTGTCATTGGGCCTGTCTCCGTTGTCCGAGGTTAAGTTGTTGTCTGTGGTCCCTGGTCCCTTGTCGGTGGCCGATGCGTGCGTTGGATTCGAAAGCCTGTTGACGGATGGCGCCTTACTGCGGACGACGGACTAAGGACAAGCAGCTAATCTCGCGGTCCTCCGTGATGAGCACACGCCTCTCGCTCAACGCGCGCTCCATCACTTGTTCGTCGGCTGCACCCTTGCCGACCTCGGCGATCGCGAGCACGTCGTGGCCAGCTTCGCGCAGTGCAAAGATTACGGGCCACGCGCAGCTCTCGTCGGCGAGGAACTTCACGCTTCAGGGTTTGGTCGTAAGTGGCGCGTCCGAGAGCAGCACCACTTCCTCGTGGGCCACGCTCGTGGCGCCATAGGCGATAGCCGCCCGGATGTCCTCGGGCGTCAGATGCGGATAATCTTCCAGCAGGTCGCTCTCGGTCGCGCCCTCGGCGAGCTTGCGCAGGATCAGCTCCACCGTGAGCCGCGTCCCCCGGATCACCGGTTTACCCATCATCACCGCCGGGTCGATCTCGATTCGCTCGGTCGTCATCGCGGTTCCCTCGCACAAATGATACGGCCTATGACCATCGCGGGCAACGCTGCAAATGCCGGGCTACATTAAATTAGCGGTATGTCTGCTTGCGATGCTCGGCGGCGGTCATGAAAACAGTGCGCTGCTTCTCATCCGTCGCGGAGCTTGGCTTCAATCCGCTGCTGGGCGACGGCCCCGAGTCGCGTGAGATCAGCCAGGAATTGGGCCGCCTCGAAAATTCTATACGGCCGGGACGAACCGCCCCTCGCGCTTGCGCGCATCCTGAGAACCCGCTTCAAGCGTTTCACCAGCTCAGGCCGCGACAAGATTTCAGCCATCTCGGCACCGCTCGGAATGACACCCCCAAGATAGTTCTCAGCAACCCGTTAGACTAGAGCAGCGCTTTCAAACCTCGCTGTTCGAGTTCCCGCACCGCCTGGCCGACGTCCTGCGAGCGGTCAAGCGCGCAGACGAGCAATGCATCGGGCGACTCGACGATGGCGAGGTTGTGAACGCCGACCGCGACCACCATCTTCTGCGGCGAAACAATCAGGTTGCCTTGCGATTTGAGGCAGAGGCTGCGCGGGGGCCTGACGTTTCGATCCCGGTCCTTGGAGTTGAGCTCGTACGCCACGGCCCAGCTTCCAACGTCGCTCCAGCCCATGTCGGCGGCCACCACGAAGACGTTCGAGATCTTTTCCATCAAGGCATAGTCAATGGAGATGCTTTCCAGGCGCGGAAACAACCGCCCCAGAGCGAGGCCCGAGCCGAGACCGCCAGCGCTCGCGATGCGCTCCAGACCCTTCGCCATCCGAGGCTGGAAGCGCTCGAAGTTGTGAACCGCGGTGGAAGCGAGCCAGACGAACATGCCGCCGTTCCACAGGTACCGCCCCGAAGCGACGTAGCGGGTCGCCACCTGCGGCCGCGGCTTCTCGGTGAACTTCGCGACCTTGAAAATCTGCTGCCCGTCCAGCCGCGTCACCCGGGGGCCCACGCGCACGTACCCATAGCCCGTCTCGGGGCGAGTGGGCTTCAAGCCGATCGTGACCGAGCGACCCTCGACCGAGGCGAAGCGGCAGGCGGCGCGCAGGACCTGCCGAAATGCGCCGGGCTTCCGGATCACATGGTCTGCGGGCAGGACCACCATCAGTCCCTTCGGGTCGCGCCGCAGGATTTCGTGGGCCGCGAGCCCAATCGTAGGAGCCGTGTTGCGCGCGGCGGGTTCGGCCACGATCTGGGACCGCGGGATTCCGGGAAGGCAGCGGACGACTTCGTCGCGCACGAGCAGATTGGTGAAGACGTAGGTGCGCTCGGGCGGAATCAGGCTTCGAATGCGAGCCGCCGTCTGCTCGAGCAGCGTGCCTCGGCCGAACAGCTCCAGCAACTGCTTGGGATGCTTCCGGCGACTCAGCGGCCAGAAGCGTGTGCCGCTGCCGCCCGCCAGGATGACCGCGTAGGCGTGCTCGAAAGCCGAGTCGGCGTTTGTGGTTTCTGATTTCTGATTTCTGATTTCTACTCCTGATTCCCGAACCCTGATTCCTGCTCGTCAGTCAAAGCAGATCTTCCTGATGGCGGCCGCGCTCACGCGCCGCTTCGTCAAAGGGTGGCGGAAATCGCGGTCGACATCCGGAACGTAGAACTTGAGCAGGCGGCTCCGCTCACCTGGCACGAGCCGATAATGGCGAGCCGCCGGAGGAACCAGCCAGGTGTCGCCCATCTGGTAGGCAATCCAGCCGGCCGGCGTCTCCACCCGGCCTTCTCCCTCCAGAATCGAGAGGGCTTCAACGCGCTCGGACGAGCCCGCGAACGACGCTGTCCTTCGCAGAAGCAGTTCCTCGACGGCGAAGAAGCGGCAGGCCACCACATACCGGCGCCGGCCAAAGGGCTCCTGGACCGTAATCCGGGGCAGGTCCCGGTGAGCGGGCAGTTCGACGCGGGCCACCTGGAAGCCTTTGTCCCAATGCAGCGGGCGCGGCTTCCCATCGAGTCCCACGCGGCCGAAGTCATCCAAGCGATACGTCAGGTCGGAATTCTGCTCGGCCTCGAAAAGAACCAGTGCCGGTCCCAAAGCGTGCACCGTTCCCGGCGGCACGAAGATCGCCTCGTCGAGTTTGGGGCGAAACGGCTGGAGGAGACGCTTGGACGCTCCGGTCTGGGCGGCCGACTTCAGTTTTTCCTTGGTCACGCCCGGTTTCGATCCCAGCAGGAACCGCGCTTCGCGCTCCGCTTTGACGATATACCACATCTCGCACTTGCCGGAGCTGCCGGGATCATGGCGCCCGGCGTACTCGTCATCGGGGTGCACTTGCACGCTGAGCCAGTCGCTCGTGAAGAGGTATTTCGCCAGGACGGGAAACCGGGCACCCTTCGCCGAATCCCCCAGCAACTCCGGGCCATACTGCCGCGCCGCCTCGCCCAGCGTGATTCCCGCGAGCGGGCCGTTCAAGAATTGCGAAGCGTCGTCGGTGATCCACACCTCGCCGATCAGCGGCGCTTCTTTGTCGGCTGACGGGGCGGCCTTAGGACGGACACGCCGTCGGAAGCGCTCGATGCGGCTGCCATCCGGGTGAAGAAAGAGCGGTGACAGGTCGCGCCGTCCCCAGATTTTTGGCTTGTAGACAGGGGAGAGCAGGAGCGGGACATCAAGTTGCGGCATAGGCTGCCCCAACCTTCGCGAAGAAATCCTTCAGCCGCTGAAGTCCTTCATCGATCTGCGCCTGCGAAGTTGCGTAGGAGATCCGCACGTGGTCGCGGGTTCCGAAGGCCGGGCCGGGCACCAGGGCCACTCGCGCCTCGTCCAGCAGCCGGGTGGCGAGCACTGAGGTGTCCTCGAGGCCATCATTCTTCAGATGGGCCGCCACATTGGGGTAAACGTAGAACGCTCCCTGCGGAACCAGGCAGCGAACTCCAGGGATCGAACGCAACCCGTTTACGATCCGGTCGCGGCGCCGCTGGTATTCAGCCAGCATGGTGCGGACGGAATCCTGCGGCCCGCGCAGGGCTTCGACCGCAGCCTTCTGAGCGATCGACGCCGCGTTGGACGTGGAATGGCTCTGGAGCTTCAGCATGTTGGCCAGCAGCTTGGCCGAGCCCAGGGCAAACCCCACCCGCCATCCCGTCATGGCGTAGGTCTTCGACAGCGAGCCGACGATGATCAGGCGCTCGCGATCCCTGGAACTGCCAAGCGAGAAAGGTTTTCGTCCGTCGTAAAGGAAATGGCAGTAGCACTCGTCTGACATCAGCACGATCTCGCGTCGCGCGGCGAGGGCCAGAAGCTTCTCCATCTCCTCGGGGGGAACGACCGCGCCCGTGGGATTGTTCGGCGAATTGACGATCACCAGCTTCGTCTTCGGAGTGATCAGCCGGTCCACAGCCTCAGCGCGCACCGCGAAACCTTCGCTCTCGCTCGTTTCCAGGAGCACCGCCTTGCCACCCGCGTAATGGATGATGTCGAGGAACGACACCCAGTAAGGCACGGGCAGGATCACTTCGTCGCCGTGATCGATCAGCGCGGCGATGGCCTCGAAAATCGCCTGCTTGCCTCCCACCGTCACCAGGCACTCTTCCGGCGTATAGTCCGATCCGAAGTCTTGCGCATGGCGCTCGACGATCGCCTGCTTCAGATCGCGAATGCCGCCGGTCGGCGTGTACTTGGTAAAGTTCTGCTCGAGGGCTCGGACGGCGGCTTGTTTGACGTTCTCCGGAGTGGGGAAGTCGGGCTCTCCGGCGCCGAAGTCCACCACGTCCACTCCGCTCGCTTTGAGCTTATCGGCTTTGGCGACCACCGCCGCCGTTGAGGAGACTGAGATACGGGAGATGCGTTCGGAGAATTGCATGATCTTCACCTTCTGGAATTCCGTAGAGTCACAGTTACGCCGGTTGCTGAAAGACCTTCTCGGGCCGTGTCAGTTGCGCTGAGTTTGTGAGCAACCTGCTCAACTAATATTAACGCACAAAGTCGGGTGACATTCGCTGTAGCGGCGATGTCCTCATCGCCGCCAATCGCGCCGGTGAGGACACCGGCGCTACAGCTACATTAAGCGCTGGCTCGAGAGTCCTTGCGGGAAACTTTCTGACGCAGCCGCTCTTCCACCAGCGGCGGAACCAGGCCCTGCACCGAGCCGCCGTGCTGAAAAACCTCTTTGACCAGCCTCGAGCTGACGTAGACGTAGGACTCGGCGGGCATCAGGAAGACGGTTTCGAGCCTCGGCTCGAGTTTGCGGTTCATCAGCGCCATCTGCAGCTCGTACTCGTAATCGGAGAAGGCCCGGATGCCGCGCAGAATGGCCCGCGCCTTCTTGCGCATCGCGTAGTCCACCAAAAGCCCGCTGAACGTTTCGACGGAGACGTTCGCCATGTCCTCGGTCACCTGCTGGAGCATCTCGACGCGCTCCTTGACGGTAAAGAGCGGCTGCTTTTCCAGATTCGTCAGCAAGGAAACGATCAGGCGGTCGAAGAGATGCCGGCCGCGCTCGATCAGGTCGAGGTGGCCGTTGGTGATCGGGTCAAACGACCCCGGATAGATAGCAACGTTGTCCGGCATGAGCTCAGTAGCGTGCGTCGCGGGACCGCAGCCAAGGAACCATTCTATCTTTCGCTTTCGAACGTTGCAAACGATAGCGGGCCA
>Ga0066710_100007333_pt1 | contig 10512 bp, 6 predicted proteins | sample GraSoiAngelo_159_FD_79666 | JGI IMG/M metagenome (GOLD analysis project Ga0066710, IMG submission 79666) | Grasslands soil microbial communities from the Angelo Coastal Reserve, California, USA - 14_1009_16_40cm | ecosystem: Environmental > Terrestrial > Soil > Grasslands | place: USA...
CCGCATCGCGAGGAGACATAACCGCTTTTGGCGATGCCGATTTCGGCCCATGAGCCGCGAACGAAGCGCCGATAGTCATCAAGGGTGCCGGCGACGACGTCTGGATCGATGAGCTCCCATCCGTTTTCAACCAACCCTGCCAGGTCGGCTCCGTCTCCGTGGTGAACGCCCATAGCAAGCACGAACCGGGCTTCAGTGAGCTTCGGGAGGTCGATCAGTTTGCGCAGTGAGTGAACCTTTTGTCCGTAATAGACGCCTTCCCTTTCGATCGACCCATATGCCCGGAAATTCGCCACAGTTGTGAGAGCCCTTGTTTCGACGCCGTTCCCTGGCGGCCACTGTTCCAGCACCACCGGAGGCAGTGTCGGGATCCACGGAAGCCCGAGGGTCGGGATTGAGCACGAATCACGCCCAATACCAAGGCCGACAGTCACGAAATGGGTATGGCCAGCGAACCGGCGGTCAATTCCTTCCAGATGCCATAGCTGGTTGAAGGCGGGGTCAAGGTCGAGATAGACGCGGATCGGTATTGCCGCAATCGAATCAGGCGCGAGGCTGCCGGATGTATTAAGAACGACATCGAAGCCTCTGAGATCGTCCGGCCCAATTTCGTCGACTTGCAACTGATCCAGCAGATGCACCTCGTGACCAAGTCGACGGAAGCCTAGGACGTACTGCAGCAGGGCCCACGCCGCGCCCCCTTGTCGGGCCCTACTTGTCGTATCGGCGACCATAATCCGGAGCACCTGACTCAAAGTCCGACCTCATCAAGCATGTGGCCGAGGACCTTGTCAGAGTCGAAGAGCTCCTCCGCTATCGAGCGCGCGCGCGCGGCGTGTGCCTTGTAATCCCGTTGTATCGCATCCGCGCCCGCCACAACACCTTCCAGCGTGGTAAAGGCAACGAGACCTTCGCCGGTCGGCAAATTTTGTGCAAAGCCTGTGTCCTGAATGAGCGCTGGCTTCCCAGACGCCAGAAATCGGGTGGTGCGATCACTAAACCATCCGCAGTTGGTTTCGACATAGATGCCACGCGCGACCGAAAACTCGGCCGCCGATTCCTGCACGTACGCACGGAACGCGTCGGGAGAACCGACCACGGTTGATGGATCGACGATGTTCCATCCATGAGCGCGCATCTGTTCCACGTCATCAGCGTCGGCTGAGCCGAATTCCAGTGCAATCTCGAGCGCAACGTCGACGTATTGCGGGAGTTGAACGAATCGTCGGAACTCATGCGCCTTCTGCCCGTACAGCTGCCCGCCAGCCTCTACGCGGCCGTAGTCACCTCGCCAGCTCGCGACTGTTCGGAAAGCATGACCTTGCGTGCTCACTCGGGGCCAGTGATCGAGGACGACGGGTGGATACATCGGGCGCCAATTGATGCCGTTGAGCGGTATTAAGCACGCCGGATGGCCGATGTTCAGGCCAAAGGTGAAATGGAAATCGTGGCCCTCTAGCCGACCCGACAGAAGGTCGGCTCGGTGCCAGAGTTGCGTGTAACCGGGGTCGTCGTCCAGATATACCTTGACACGCGGCGCACCCTTCAACTCAGGGATGGTGAGATGGCCGCCGATATTAAGAAGCAAGTCGGCGTCTTCGACTCGCGAGATGAGCTCGTATGGCGGTTGCCCGGCCAGCAGGTAGCCGGGAATGCTGAACTCCGAACACACTCGATGAAAATGCGCGCGCTGTATCGGACCAGCGTTCGGCAGCTGCTCAACGTAGACCACGTCAAAACCTAGCCGTTGCAAACCGACTGCAAGCGAGATACGTGTCCAGGCGTGGCCGCTGTTGCCGGGCTTGCCGCCCAGCACGCCCGCGACGACGGCAACCCTCGTCGGCGCGCTCACGCCGCAAGCCTCTCCAACAGTGCGCTCAAGACGCGATCCGAGTCAAATGCCGTCTCCGCTATCTCGCGCGCGGCCCGGGCGTGGCGGGGGTATTGGGCACAGACGGCCTCGATACCTGCTGCGGCCTCCTCCACCGTGCTGAAAGTCAGCAGCCCTTCGCCAACCGGATAGAGGCCAGCAAGACCGGTGTCCTGTGCGATCACCGGCCGACCGCTCGCGAGATATGCCGCACTGCGATCGCTAAACCAGCCCCCGCGGGTTTCAACGTACATGTTTTTCGCGATCATCAATTCGGCTTTTGAGCCACCGATGAACTCCTGATATTCACCGAGGCTTCCCACGACCCGTCTCGGGTCGAGCAGGCGCCAGCCCATCTGGCGCAAAAGCTGGACATCACCAACTTCCACATCGTCTATATCCAGAGCCATTTCGAACCTTTCACCAGTCATGCGAGGCAGTTCAACGAACTTCCGGAACTCATGCACGCGCAGACCAAAGGTCGTGCCGTCGTATTCCACCGGCGCAAAAGGTCCCCGCCACGCTCCGACGCTCGTGAAAGCGCCGCCGCCGTCATTCCGTGATGTCCATAGATCCAGTACGACAGGCTGTCGGGTGGTAATCCAGTCGAGGCCGCAGGTTGGGATACGGCAGCCAGGCCGGCCGATCTTCTCGGCAATCGTGACAAACACATCATGGCCGGCGAATGAGTCGTGCAGCCCCTGCTCTCGCCACATCTGGTTGAACCCAGGATCGATGTCGAGATAGACCCTCAGCGCCGCGGCCTCAAGTAGTTCGTCGTCGTGCAGGTATCCATTGACATTGATGAGCACCCCGCCGCGAGTGCGATCCATCGCCAGCGACCTCGAGACACCGGCAATGCTCTCTCCACCCGAGCCCAGGAGGCAGTAGTCACCGGACAGTTCGAACTGACGCATGACCGACGCCAGGTAGCGGACTCCCTCGTCAACAGCGCCCATCTCCGGAGTCAGCCGGTCCACAAACAGCGCGTCCAGACCAAGTCGTCGGAAGCCGAGCAACCAATGGATAAAGACCCAAGCATGGCCGGCATAGCCGGGCTTCTGCGCGAGCCCGCCAGCAATAACGACCTTGTCGGTCAAGCCATAGGGTCAGGCACGGCGTCGACCTCGGCGACAAAGTCGCACGGAACTTGCATATGTCCGAAGAGACGGGCGAGGAAAAGACGATGGTAACCATCGATCACGTTAGTTTCGATCGGCACTTCATTTCCGGACTCATAAATACGCTTCACGCCGCGGTGCTCAAGCGCAGTGGGTGGCCCTTGTGTGACCACGACTTGGAGGGGAACTGCCTTCTTCAGCGCCTCAGAATCGGCACGAAACAAGTTGAAGTCGTTGAACCGCCGATCTACGAGTGTCGTGAGACGGTCGGGGTCGCTTAGGTCCCTGGTTCGGCCGGGATCGTTCTTCCAATGACGCTCGAGAAGGGCGTAATAAACGTTAGTTGGCCCGGGCCCTTCTTTTTGTGCTTGCAGGGCGCCTTTGAGATAGACAAGCCAGTAGACCCATCCGGCCAGGTCGTTGGTCGCCAGGTCGCCATTTTCCGCTAGTTCGTCGACGCTCACGTCCATTGCGTCGATCTCGGCGAGGAGCTCTTCGGGGCTGCTTCGCTGGAACCGCTTGAAAAAACGGTCGTACCACGGTGTCCGGGCAACGTCAATCAATCGAATGTCAGCCGTGGTTCCCCTTTGTCGCCCAGCCCTGAACTGGAGCCCGGGAGTTCCAAGGCCGCGAACATTTGCGCGCAGCGCGTCATCTGACTTCGCAAACGCGATCACAGCACGCTCCCCGTCGGGATTGGAACCGTTGCCCCATTCGGATGCTCCCATGATCACGTGGTGTGGAAACAGCTGGCCAACCGGAGCGAGATAAGTGGACTCAAGATTGCCAGACAGTCGGTGCGTCTCTAGGACAAGCACACCATCGGTTATCTCAGCGAGATTTCGAAGCACACCTTGGATGTAGATGTACACCGAGAACGCGATGACAATGTCGTAGTGCTCACCATAGATCGTGGGGTCGGTAATATCACGCTGGTAGAAGGACACGCGAGTCGTGCCGTTATAGGCGTTGACCATTTGGGCGATCTCGACGAAGAACGGATCGTATTCGTATGCATCAACCAGGGCCGCTCCGCGATCGCGAGCAGCGCGGCTGATCTCGCCAAGGTTCGCACCGAGGTCGAGAACGCGCTTTCCCCGAAATTCAAGGCGGTCGAGGAAGCTCTCCCGCCTTGATCGAAATCCAACTGTTCGCTCCTCACCGAGAGTGACCGACTGATAGCGGTTACCAGTCTCCACGTTGTCCTTCCCTGAGACGCTGGTATAGGACTGTGTTAGGGCCTCCAGGATTACATTCTTCAGGTCGGCTTTGATCGTCGGGATCTTCATTTCTTTCAATTTCGCGTCACCATCTCGGCAGGATCCAGGCCGCTATCCTCCGCCCCACCCGAGGCAACGTTGCCAACCGATCTGTGGCCGGTCTTTCTTGTTGGGCGGTCGGAACCGGGCAATGCCGTCGGTAACGTGGCTGTCGAATCGAGTTCCGCGGCCATTGCCGCGATGACATCCGACCAGGTCTCATTGAAGAGCCAGCGATTGTACTCGCGATTCAGATTGCGAAGCGCACTCGGATAGGACTGCGCCTCCAGGTGATAGAGCTGCACCTGAGGTAGGTACCAGTTAGTCCGACCTGCATTCCGCAGACGCAGACAGAGGTCCGAGTCTTCATAGTCGCCTTGCACATATGTCCCGCTAAGTCCACCGACACGCTTGTACAGATCGGCGTCGACCATCAGACAGGCACCCGTCACAGCAGGCACCGGACGCGGCACCTTGGCCGCCGGCAGTTCGCTGTGCAGGCCCTTGTAGTAGTGCTCGTTGCTCCAGAGCTGGGACCCGTGCGGACGCTCGAAGTACAGACCTGCGTGCTGGAGGGAGTCATCCTCATAAAGGAGCATCGGACCCGCGGCCCCTGGCCGGTCCAGCTGCTCGTAGAGATCGGCCATGCGCGAAAGCCACCCATGCTGCCGAGGCAGGACATCGGAGTTGAGAAGAACAAGCAGACGCGCTCGCGCATACGAGGCCGCAATGTTGTTCGCCAGAGAGAAGCCCGCGTTCTCCGAGAGGATGATCACACGCAGCGAGAGACCATAAAGCCGGAACAATCGCTCGGCATTCCCGATCACCTCTCTCTTGCGCTCGGGGGAATCGAGCACATAGATCAGATCAGCTCGCTGCAGATCGCGGTCGTCTGCAAACTGAACGATCTGGTGCTCCATCAGGTCTATGCGGCCGTAGAGCGGTACGAGTACCGAGACTCGTGGCTTTGATGGCGGAGCGCCATAAGCGAGCACGCGCTCGACACGGACACGCGCGCCGTGCTCGGCTTGCAGCATCGACAGTGCCGGCGAGATGTGGAGGCGACGGAGTTCTTGATCCTCGTCTTGATCTCGGCCCAGATCACCCAACAGCTTGGCCTGGATTCGCTCATCCCCGGTGAGCGCTGGTGGGGCAACTGTCTCCATGACAGTCCCGGCTGCGGTCGCCATCTCGACTATCCAGCCGCTCGGCAGTCGGCTTGGGTTCTCAAGGTTGAAATAGCAGATGAACCCGCACTTTGCAGTCGCTTCGACACCGATGGTCGGCTTGAAGAACGCTTCGACGTCAGGCCGGTTGTAGCGGAACAGGCGACCGATGAGCTCCGTCCGACCTCCCTCGGGCGACACGGCGGTGAGGCGGACTGCTGACGACTCGACGTCGCAGATCCAACCCTCGAGGTAGAAGTCGGTCTCGCTCACGCGGATCAAAGCCTCTGCGCTCACTCCTTCGACCCTGTTCGCGGAGAGCTCGACTTTCGGCAGCCGCTCGCGCAGCATCTCCCGGACCACATGAAGGCTGCGGCTCTCCCTGATCTCGTCACTGAGGTAAGCGCCACTCGGCGCTCCGGTCGAGACCAGGAAGCGCACGACTAGGCTGCGGTCTTGAGCGCCGAGCGCCGTGAACTGGCCTCGGATGAGAGTACGTAGATCAGTGAGCGCGCCGGCTATGGAAGCCGGCTCGATACGCCAGTTCTCAGTGCCGGCCGCAAGACTGAGTCTGAATTCCTGGCCGCTACGAATCGGACGGCTGGCACGTAACACAACCACCGACCGGACAGAGTCGGTGGCGAGCACGTCGTGGTCGGCCGGATGTCGTGCTGAAAACACTTCCAATTCCAGGATCGATCCGTCCTGCACCACAGTCGCTCTCTCGAAGCTCGCGATGTCCACTGAGTGTGCGACGACGCACAGCAGGCTTCGGTCGGACAGCCAACCGGCAACAAGCAGGGCGACCTTCCTGGCACCTGTGACCGTCGCTCGAGCGGAGTTGGGCTTAACGGACTGCCGCATAGGACTCGCCTGATGAAACACGGTAGCTGACGAGGTTTCGGTACAGGTTGCTCATTTTCTTCACCTGCTCGTCGAGGGTATAGATCGGTGGAATGCCCTGGCGCATCTGTTCCCAGAGTTCCTCGGACGCGGTTGCCCGGCGAATGGTGTCGGCCAGGCTCATAGCGTCGCCCACCCGAAAATGCAGGCCGTTGACACCGTCGGCGACCTTCTCCGCCATCCCTCCCACGTTGCTGCAGATGACGGGCCTTTGGTTGAGGAACGCCTCCTGGATGACCAGCGGTGAATTCTCCCACCAGATGGACGGCACTACGACCCAGTCGACGTTTCGCATGAGCTGGGACTGCTCCTCTGGTTGGTACTTGCCGATGAGGCTGACCTTGCCCTTAGTCTCGTCGAGTAGGGTGGCGATGGTGCGCTTGAACTCACCATCTTGGATTTCAAGGTTCGCGCCGTGGATGCTGAGCGTTACATCGCCATCCTCGGGCTGCAGCAGGCGCATCGCCTCCAAGAGGACATGCACACCCTTGAACGGGTTCAGCTGTCCGAAGAACCCGAGCCGCGTCCTGCGCGTGCGCGGGGTGTCGAGGACATATGCCGCCGGAGCGCGTCCATAGTCTTCGAACTGAATCTTGTCTTCTGGAATGCCCCAGTCGATGAATCTCCGCATCAGGAATTGGCTCGGTGCAAGGAAGAGGTCGACCAGTTCGAGCTGCGCCTGGATGAAACGCTTCCGTAAGAAGAACGTCTGTGGAGAGAGATCCGGAAAACAGTCGTGGCACCGCTGTGGCGTCGCTTCCTCGCACAGCTCGTCGTTGCGGCGCCGGACCATCTGCCCGTCCCTTGCGCAGATCGGGAGAAATTCGTGAAGCGTATACACGATTCCCGCGTTCGGGAGCGTGTTGCGTACCTCGCGGATCAGGTCGTAACCAAGATGGAGGGTATGTTGGAAATGCACGACATCCGGTCGGACAGCTTTCAAGAACGCGCGGAAATGCTTGGTGTAAAAATCCTTATCTGTGATCGTGCCGTTGACGTAATCGAACTCGTAGCCGTCCGTGTAGAGAAAGTACTCATCGGCGCGTGCTCCAACGGGCGCGATGTAGGTTCCCACATGCGTGCGGTCACCCGTGCCGACCGGGGGTCCCCCTTTCGTTAGCAGGACTGATTCGATATCTGGCAGTGAAGACATCGCACGGTGCAGTTCAAGCGCATGTTGTTCGGCCCCGCCAGGCCGGACACTTGGGTGGTTGTGCGCGACATAGAGCACCTTGAGACTCATCGGAGCTCTCCCGGACGCAGCCTGAGGTCGTAGATCTTGCACACGTTTCGCTGATCGGTGACGAGCGCGTACCGTTCATCGATGTGCGCGGCAAGCGTTGGCTGCCCGCCCAACCAATCGCGCGCTGAAACAGGCACAACGAGGAACTCAGCCACGCCGGCTGCAAGGCCATGTAGGTCGTCGATTGCCGTCTCTACGTCGAGCAATGGGTCATCGGTGTAGCGGAAAGCGAATGTGGGCAGCGGCGAATGCGGAATCACATCGTTGTTCCGCGAGGCGAGGATCGCAACCGTCGCGGTCGCCGGCAGGACCGCTTCAAGCAACGTCACAAGCTGCTTAGTCTCCAGGCTCGGGCCTTCCGTCGGAGGTGTTGGGAGCGGAGCGGAAGCGGCCTTGGGGCGCAGTTCGAAGATCCACCCAACACTCTCATCCTCGAACAACAGCCGTCCATTCGTGCGCACGTGCGATACGAATTCGGGGTACTGGGTAAGCCACCATGCTCCGGTGCTAGGGATCGCAAAATAGCGAGCACCGAGACCCCGTTGAAAATCAAGCCGAGCGATCGCGTCACCGCTATCAGCGGGGTGAAAGCCGGCATATTGCCCGTCGATGGACCGCGGAAAATGCCATCCGGTCCGTTGACTGAACGCCAGCAACTCGGGATCACCTTTGCTGACGACGAGCACAGTCGATCCTGGCGGAACGACCTCTTCTACCGCACGACGAATTCCGTCCACGATCCGCGGGTACTCGTTTGAAAGAAGAGCCTGCCTCATGCTGTTGGCCCACCCAAGCGATAGATGACGCACGAGTCTGAATTCGCGATCTTGCCCCAATGTTCGAGGTACGCGCGCAAGCCGCCGTAATACTCCAACCACCAGAGCGAGGTGTTCGGGATGACGACGAACTCCGCTCCCCCTGAACGCAAATTCTCCAAGCCAGTGATGGCCTCGGTGGCATCGGCAGGGTAGTGGCCAGCGTACACGCCACCATCCGTCTGCGGAAAGTGAGCTCCTTGCCTACCTTCGAACTGCAGAAGGTCGTCATCGCCTTTTGAAACGACGAGAACGCGCGCGCCCACCGGCACCGAGTCTCGTACGACCTTGCGGACACCCTCGATTGTGTCGCGATAGCCAGAGGCCATTCGGCGCTCATGTGCCTCCCACTTCGATCCCCATTTCGCTTCGAACCGGTTCCGGTTGGTCTCGAACAAGCTCGCGTGTTCGCCGGTAGGAACCAACGCTCCGAGGGACGCTTCGCCGAAGTGGTGAACAAGAACATCTTCGGCGCAGACAACTTTGTAGCCCGCCTGCCGGACTCGTAGCGAGTAGTCATCGTCCTCGAACAACGCGAGTTCGAACTGTTCATCGAGTGGGCCTACGCGTTCGAATACGGTGCGACGGAATCCCACGCAGAACATCGTCAACATCGGTATCTCTGCTGCAGCACCTGCATGGGCGACGGCTCGATCTTCAGCTGCCGAAATCAATTCCCGATAAGTCGCGTATGAGACGTCAATCTCTGCCTCGGTCGCGGCCTCGTTGCTGACGGGCCCGACGAGACCGACTGAGTTGTCTGAGAGGTGGCTGACCAACGCGCTGAGGGCACGTGGCGGCAGTATCGTGTCGTTGTTCAGTACGACGAAAGTTTTGCCCCGAGCGGACCGCAGCCCTTGATTGACCGCAGCGGCAAAACCCGCATTCCCGCCATTGGCGATCAGTGCGACACGAGCGTCCCTCTCCATGAGACGCTTGACGTAAGACAACGTCCCGTCAGTAGAGCCATTGTCGACCACGATCACCTCTAATGCTGGAATCTCGAGGCTGCCAAGCACGCTTTCCACACACATGCGAGTGAATACCAGGCCGTCGTGAGTCACCACGACAACACTCAACTCGGGCGGTTTCCGGTCACGCACAACCGACGCTGGAAGCGGTGCGTCCAGAATGGCCTGGACAGTTTCGGGCTTGAGAGCCGTCGGTCTTCGAGACATTGGCATGATCACCATCCCGGGCGGGGTGCGAGGCATGCCGATGTCGTCAAGAAACTTTCCCAGCACGCGCTCAGCGTCAAAGTAATCGCGCGCGATCGCCCACGCCGCCTTGGAATGCCTCGGGTAGTCAGATTGGATCTTCTCGACCGCAGCAACTATGTCGTCCGCAGTTTTGAATGCGAATAGGCCCTCACCGGTCGGTAGCACGTTTCCAAACCCAGTGTCCTGAGTGATTACGGGCCGCCCTGTGGCGAGATAGGTAGCACTGCGGTCTGAGAACCAGCCGGTCCGCAGCCGCACGTTCTGGTCCTTTGCCACGGTGAATTCTCCATGCGATTCGCGAATGTAGTCGCGGTAGCGGTCGATGTCTTGGGACAACGAAAGCGCCTCGCGTACCGCCCAACCGTGGTTTTCCAGGAGACGGCGGTCCTCTCCTTCACATCCGGCCAGGGCGAGCTCGAAACGTGACGCGGTCCGCGACGGAACATCGAGAAATTTCAGGAACTCGACGTGCTTGCTCCAGGTGTATGTCTCGCTATCCAGCCTGATGTCGCGCCAACGCTGTTTCCAGCTCCCTATCGTTGTGAAGCGCGTGCCAAGCCCCGCTAGCGGCCAGAAGTCCAGCACGACTGGCTGCCTGGTCGGCCGGATGTTGAACTGAGGAGAAGCCGGCAGCAAGCAGTCTGGCCGGCCGTAGTTCTCGCCGAACGTGAAGAAGGCGCAGTGTGGTCGAAGGTAATCGATCGTTTCGGGCCTGCCCGCTGCGAGCTGCACCTCGACCTCAACGGGGTCGGTCTCTAGGTACACGAGCCGGTCCGTCGCAACATGCTCGGAACGCGGTTCCGTTCCGCCGTGCAAGTTGACTATCAATTCGGCGGATTGGTACAGCGATCGAAGCTCACCCTCGCTCATGCCGTAGCAGCGTCCGTCGTGATGGAGGGCGTGATACGCCCATCG
>Ga0066710_100007334_pt1 | contig 10511 bp, 11 predicted proteins | sample GraSoiAngelo_159_FD_79666 | JGI IMG/M metagenome (GOLD analysis project Ga0066710, IMG submission 79666) | Grasslands soil microbial communities from the Angelo Coastal Reserve, California, USA - 14_1009_16_40cm | ecosystem: Environmental > Terrestrial > Soil > Grasslands | place: USA...
GGGAGTTCGTCGGGCACGGCATCGGGACGTCCCTGCACGAGGACCCCCAGGTGCCGAACTACGGACCGCCGGGCCGGCGCGAGCGCCTGGTGCCCGGGATGTGCCTGGCCATAGAGCCGATGGTCAACGCCGGCCGGTCCGACGTGCGCGTGCTCGACGACGGGTGGACGGCGGTGACGACCGACGGCAGCCTGTCCGCGCATTTCGAGCTGTCGGTTGCGATCATGCCCGAAGGCCCGTGGGTGCTGTCCGAGCCCTGCCCGTACGCCGCAAGGGAAGCGCATGCCTGAGGGCGCCCGGGTCGGCGGGCGGGTGGTCCAACAGCTCCCCAACGCGCTGTACCGGGTCGAGCTGGCGTCACCGGGGAGGCCGCAGGTCACCGCCCATGTCGGAGGCGAGTCCGGCCTGCTGCGCCTCCGGCCGGGCGACACCGTCGAGGTGGAGCTGTCGCCGTACGATCCCGGCCGGGGCCGGATCGTGGGACGGCGTAATGGTGTATAATGAGAAGTTTCCGAGATGAGGGTGAGGCGGTCATGAAGGCTCGCCGGTCATGAAGGTCCGGTCATCGGTGAAGAAGATCTGCGTGAAGTGCAAGGTGGTGCGCCGGCAGGGCGTGGTCCGCATCATCTGCAGCAACCAGAAGCACAAGCAGAGGCAGGGGTAGGACATGGCACGCATCGCGGGCGTCGACCTTCCCCGGCAGAAGCGGGTCGAGATCGCCCTCACCTACATCTATGGGATCGGGGTGTCGCGCAGCAACAAGATCCTGGGCAAGGCCGGCATCGACCCGAGCGTCCGGGTCAAGGACCTCTCCGAGGAGGAGACCAGCCGCATCGCCAAGATCATCGACATGGAGGGCGGCGTCGAGGGCGACCTCCGCAAGGACGTCGCCATGAACGTCAAACGGCTGATGGAGATCGGCTCCTACCGCGGCATGCGTCACCGGCGGAACCTGCCCGTGCGCGGCCAGCGCACCCATACCAATGCCCGCACGCGGAAGGGCCCGCGCCGGGCGCTCATCCGCCCGCGGGCCACCCCCGCCCCGCCCAAGCCAGGAGCCTGAGACATGTCCGAGCCGGCCGTCCCCACCCCGCCGACCGCTCCCGCCCGCAAGCCGGCGGGGAAGAAGGCCAAGAAGGAGAAAAAGCACGTCGTCCACGGCATCGCCCACGTGCATGCCTCCTTCAACAACACCCACGTCACGATCACCGACCTGGAGGGCAACGTGGTCACCTGGTCCAGCGCGGGGACGCTGGGATTCAAGGGCTCGCGCAAGGGCACCCCCTTCGCCGCCCAGCAGGCGGCCTCGGCCTGCGCCACCGCGGCCAAGGAATCGGGGCTGCGCTCGCTGGACATCCGGGTGAAGGGGCCGGGCAGCGGCCGCGAGTCCGCCATCCGGGCCCTCCAGGCGGCGGGGGTCGAGATCAAGTCCATCAAGGACGTGACGCCGATCCCGCACAACGGTTGCCGGCCGCCCAAGCGGCGCCGGGTTTAGGAGCGAAGGCGTGGCCAGATACACGGGTCCGGTCTGCCGGCTGTGCCGGCGCGAGGGCATGAAGCTCTTCCTGAAGGGCGACCGCTGCTTCACCGAGAAGTGCGCGATCGAGAAGCGGAACTACGCGCCCGGCCAGCACGGCAAGGGCGCGAGGGTCAAGAGCAAGCTGCAGGGCTACGGGCTGCAGCTTCGTGAGAAGCAGAAGGCCAAGCGGCTCTACCGCCTGATGGAGGGGCAATTCGCGCTGACCTTCGACCGCGCCACCCAGGAGAAGGGCGTCTCGGGCGAGCTGCTGCTCCAGAAGCTCGAGCGCCGTCTCGACAGCGTCGTCTACCGCCTCGGCTTCGGCAGCTCCCGCGACCAGGCCCGCCAGCTCGTGCGCCACGGCCACGTGCGCGTCAACGACCGGAAGCTGAACATCCCGTCCTTCCAGGTCCGCCGGGGCGACGTCATCGGCCTGGGCCCGCGCGCGGCCAAGAACGCCCTCGTGCTGCAGTCGGTGGAGGCGGTGAAGGGCCGCGGCGTGCCCAAGTGGCTGGAGCTGGATGCCACCGCCATGAAGGGGAAGGTGCTGGCGATGCCCGCCCGCGACGACGTGAACTTCCCCATCCAGGAGCAGCTCATCGTCGAGCTCTATTCGAAGTAACCGGAGGACCAGACAAAACATGCTGTGGAAAGGCTTCCAGAAACCGAAGCGCCTCGAGGTGGACCGCGAGGACCAGACCGACACGTTCGGCCGCTTCACCGCCCAGCCTTTCGAGCGGGGGTTCGCCACCACGGTGGGCAACGCCCTGCGCCGGGTGCTGCTCTCGAGCATCGAAGGAGCGGCCATCACGGCGGTGCGGGTGGAAGGCGTGCTGCACGAGTTCTCGCCCATCCCCGGCGCCATGGAAGACACGACCGACCTCATCCTCAACCTCAAGCGGGTGCCCCTCAAGATGCACGTGGAGCACCCCAAGACCCTGCTGCTCAAGACCTCGTCTCCCGGCGAGGTGCGGGCCAAGGACATCACGCCGGACCCCGACGTGGAGATCCTCGACCCCGAGGCCTACATCGCCACGCTGGGCCAGGGCTCCACGCTCTCGGTCGAGATGCGGGTCAAGCAGGGCCGCGGCTACGTCTCCGCGGACAAGAACTTCGACGAGGACCTGTCGATCGGCTGGATCCCGGTGGACTCGGTCCACTCCCCGATCAAGAAGGTCAACTACTTCGTCGAGAACGCCCGGGTGGGGCAGGCCACCGACTACGAGAAGCTCACCCTCGAGGTCTGGACCAACGGAGCGGTGAGCCCCCGGGACGCGGTGGGCCTGGCCTCCAAGCTCATGAAGGACCACCTGACGATCTTCATCAACATCGAGGAGGAGGAGGAGGCCGAGGAGCCGGCCGAGCTGCCCGAGCAGGACCGCGAGGTGTGGTGGGAGAAGCTGAACAAGAGCGTCGACGAGATGGAGCTGTCCGTGCGGTCCTACAACTGCCTCAAGAACGCCAACATCCGGACGATCGGCGAGCTCGTGCAGAAGACCGAGAGCGAGATGCTCAAGACCAAGAACTTCGGCCGCAAGTCGCTGAACGAGATCAAGGAGATCCTGGCCGGCATGGGACTCTCGCTGGGGATGAAGCTCGACAACTGGCCGGCCGCCCAGGGCGAGAACGCCGGCCGATAGCCGACCATGCGACACCGCGTTGCCCACCGGAAGCTCGGCCGCATCACGCCCCACCGCATGGCGCTGCTCCGCAACCTCACCACCGCCCTCTTCGAGCGCGAGCGCATCCGCACCACCTTGATGAAGGCCAAGGAGCTGCGGCCGTACGCAGAGCGGCTCATCACCCTCGCCCGGCGCGACGACGACCGGTTGCACGCGCGGCGGCTGGCCGCCCGCGAGCTCCAGGACCGGCGGGTGATGAAGAAGCTGTTCGACGACCTCGGCGCCCGCTTCGCCGGCCGGCCCGGCGGCTACACGCGCATCCTGCGCCTGGGCCCGCGCCACGGCGATGGGGCGGAGATGGCGATCGTGGAGTTGATCGGCTCCGAGTACAAGCCCGAGAAGAAGGGCGACGGCAAGGGCAAGAAGGGCGCCGCCAAGCCCACGGAAGGCGAGGCGAAGCCGGAGGCCAAGGCCGGCACCGCCAAGGGCAAGGTGCGGCCGGCCCCGAAGGCGGCTGGCCGGAAGCCGTCCGGCCGCAAGGGCGAGCCCGAGCCGGAGGCTTAGCCGGCGAGCGAAGCGCGATTCATTCGCGCGAAGCGAGGGGGGGTCTGGGGGCGCGCCTCTAGCGCCCCCCAGCTCAACGGAGAGTAGCCCGCCCCTACTCCTGCGGCTTCACCGCCGCCGCGGCGGCGTCGCCCTTGTAGGTGAACGTCGCGTCCAGGAACAGTCTCTCCGGGGTGGTGCGCCGGAAGGACCACGACGCCACCGTCTGCCGCGCGGCCTCCTTCAGCGGCTCGGGGCCCGCGACGTCCCGGACGCTGGCGACCCCCGCCGCGTCCACCGCGAAGCGCACGTCCACGGTGCCCGAGAGCCCTTGCATCCGGGCCAGGGGCGGCACCACCGGCCGCCGTCCCCGCACCAGGTCCGGCACGCCGGGAGCCAGTGTCACGTCCCGCACCGCGGAGACTCCTGGGGACGGCGGCGGGGGTGCCACAGGGGATGCGGCGGGCGTCGCGGCTGTCGCCGGCGCTCCCGATGCCGGCGAGGGCAATGCCGGTGACGGCGGCAGACTACGGGCCGGAGCGCCCCCGGCCGGGTTCCGGATCAGCTCTTCGGGAGGGCGAGTTGGCCGAGGCGATGCCGGCGCCGGGGAGGGCGATGGCGAGGGTGCTGGCGTCGGCGCGGGCGACGGGGCCGCCGGCTGGGGCGGACGCGTCGCGGGGACGCTGGCGGCCGGCGTGGGCAGGGGCGAGGGGGGCGGGGTCTCCGGGGGAGCGGGGGAAGGCGACGCACCCGCCGCCGGCGAAGGAGAGGCGGCGGCGACGGGTGCTTCGACACGGCGCGGGCCGCCGAGGTGAAGGTCCACATGGGGCCCTCCCTTGCCGCCCGTCGTGAAGGCGACCCGAACCTCGAAGGCGAGCTCGCCCTCTCCCTCGAGCGGCGTGAAGCGCCAGGTCCGCAGGGCCTGGATGACCGACTCCGCCCACGGCGATTCCCCGCTCTTGATGTGGGCCTCGGCCACATGCCCGTCCGGCTCGAGAGTGACCTCCGCGGTCACGGCGGCCTTCTCCGCCTCCGCCCCGGCGGGAAACGCCGGCGCCACGCCCTGCCGCAGCTCGGGGATGCCTTCCTCCCGCGCCATCTCGGGCAGGCTCATCTTGAACTCGATGGGGACCGTGATGAGCACGCTCACCGGCTGGCCGTCGACCTTGGTGATCTCGTACTCCCACTGCCGGACGGCGCTCAGCGCGGCCTCGTCGAAGGGAGGGACGCTGCGCGTGACGCGCGCGGAGACGACCTTGCCGTCGGGGCCCACGAGCAGCTCCAGGATCACGATGCCGCGCATCCCGACCGCCTGGGCCTCGGGGGGATATTGGGGCCGGACCGACCTGGTTCGCTTGGGAGCGGGCACGTCGACGCCCGCGATCTTCGCGGGCGCTTCCTGCGAGATCCCGGGCGGGGGGACGAGGAGCAACGCGGCGAGGAGAATCAAGGCCGGACGCAGGCTCATGGCCACAGTCTAGCCGAAGCGTCCGCTCGCGCCGACCGGGCCTCGGCGGCCTCTCAACCGGGCGCGACCGCCACCCGGCGTTCGCGGCGCCGGTCAACCTGGTCGCCTTCTCTCCCCTTGATTACCGACAGGAACACGGCTATGCTCTTGTCGGTAAGCGACAGGAGCCGGGTGAGCAGACCAGCCGATCTCGTTCAGGGCACGCTCGACCTGCTGATCCTCAGGGTGATATCGCTCGAGCCGATGCACGGCTGGGCCATCGCACAGCGGATCCGGCGGATGTCCAATGACGAGCTGCGCGTGGGCCAGGGCTCGCTGTATCCCGCGCTGCACAAGCTCGAGCAGCAAGGCTGGATCGAGGCCAAATGGGCGGCCAGCGAGAACAATCGGCGGGCGAAGTACTACACGTTGACCAGGGCCGGCCGGAAGGCGCTGGAGAACGAGACCGCGCAGTGGGAGCGGTTGTCGGCCGCCGTCTCGCTGGTCGTGCGACGAGCCTGAGGACGTTTCGCCATGCGATGGGTCACGAAGCTTCGTCTGCGTCTTCGTTCGCTGCTCCAGAGAGACCTCGTAGAGGCGGAGCTGGACGAGGAGCTGCGCTTTCACGTGGAGCGCCTCACCGAGGAGCACATCGCCGCCGGCCTGGCGCCGAGGGAGGCCCGCTCGGCCGCGCTTCGCGAGATGGGCGGGCTCGATCAGCGGAAGGAAGAGTGCAGAGACGCGCGCGGCCTGGTGCTACTCGACGAGGTGCGCCAGGATGCGCAATACGCGCTGCGAGGCCTTAGGAAGACCCGGGGATTCACCGCGGTCGCGATTCTCTCGCTTGCTCTCGGCATCGGCGCGAACACGACGATATTCACGTTCGTGAACGCAGTCCTCCTGCGACCGTTGCCCTATCCCGCGTCGGAGCGGCTGGTCATCCTGCGCGAGCAGCCGGCTGGTTCGGCGGGCACGGTCGCCGTCCATCCCCTGAACTTCCTGGAGTGGCGCGCCCGCGCGGCCTCGTTCGAGGCGCTCGCGCTGGCGCAGACTCCCCCGCTCGACGTGATCGGCGCCGATGGCGCCGATCAGCTCACCCGGATCCAGACGAGCGTCGAGCTGTTCCGGGTCTTCGGGGTCGTTCCCGTCCTCGGCCGCGCGTTCACCCCGGAGGAGACACGACCGGGGCAACACGACGTCGTCATCCTCGGCCACGGCTTCTGGCAGCGTTGGTTCGGCGGCGATCCGGCGGTGATCGGACGGCGGCTGGCCGTCCGCGACGGTTCGCTCACGATCGTGGGGGTGGCGCCGCCTGGTCTCCGAATCGGCTCGATCGAGCCGGACGCCTACACCCCCTTGCCGATCGATCCGGCGAAGCCCGACGCAATCGGGTCGCGCTCGTTCCTGTGCTACGGCCGGCTCAAGCCCGGCATCAGCCTCGACGCGGCTCGGGCGGAAATGGCCACGGTCGCATCCGCGCTGGCCCGCCAGTATCCGATGGACGAAGGGTATGGCGTGTCCGTGTCCGGGCTGCACGAATATCTCGTCCGGGAGGGCCGTCCGGCATTGAAGCTCCTGATGGCGGTCGTCACGACCGTGCTCGTCATCGCGTGTGTGAATCTCGCCGGCCTCCTGATGGCGCGCGCCATCCGCCGTCGCGGGGAGTTCGCCGTGCGGGCGGCGCTCGGCGCCACCCGTGGACGTCTGGTCCGGCAGCTGGTCATCGAGAGCCTGGTGCTGTCCTTTCTCGCCGGCGCGGCCGGGCTCGTCCTCGCGTATTGGAGCACGCGTGCGCTGGTGGCGCTGACGACGGGCGCGCTGACCGTGGGCAGCGCGGCGCCGATCCGTCTCGACGCCGCCTGTCTCGTCTTCACGCTCGGGGTCGCGACCTTGACCACGCTCGTCTTCGGCCTCGTCCCCGCCTGGCAGGTCAGCGGGGTCGAGCCGCGGACGGAGCTCCGGGAGGGGGCGCGAGGCGCCGGGCCCGACCGCCGGCGCCATCGGATGCGGAGCGCGCTGGTCGTGACGGAGGTCGCTCTGGCCGTCGTGCTCCTGGTGGGCTCCGGCCTGCTGCTGCGCACCTTCTCGCGGCTGGTCCAGGTCGATCTCGGCTTTCAGCCCGCCCAGACGATCACCATGAAGCTGTTTCTCGGCGGGCGTCCCGATGACGCTCGGGTCGCGCTCGTCGACCAGATCCTCGACCGTGTCGAGGCGCTCCCCGGCGTGAAGGCGGCCAGCACGATCCAGTTCCTGCCGTTGACGGGGCTGAACTGTGGGACCGGCTTCTGGCTGGAGGGGCAGGCACGCGGCGATCCGTCGCAGGCCTTGCCGACCGAGTGCTCGCTGGTCAGCCGTGGCTACTTTGCCGCCATGGGCATACCGCTGCTGGACGGGCGACCGTTCGACCGTCGTGACCGCATGGGCAGCCCTCGCGTGTTGATCGTCAATCGGTCGTTCGCCAGGCGGTACTTCCCCGAAGGGCGTGCCCGGGGACGCCGAATCCTGGTGTATTCCTCGAATCAGGCGTGGGCGGAGATCGTCGGAGTCGTGGGCGACGTCCGTCACAACGGACTGACGACCGAGCCGGCCCCGACGGTCTTCCTCCTGCACGCGCAGACGCCCGGCTACATCACGAGCCTCGTGGTCCGCGCCGACGGCGAAGCCAGCGCGCAGGCGGCCGCCATCCGACGTGCCATACACGAGGTGGATCCTCTCCAGGCCGTGTCGGCGGCCCGGACCATGGAGGAGTACGTCGCCGACTCGCTGGCCCGGCCGCGGATGTACGCGGCCCTCGTGGCCTGCTTCGCGGTGCTCGCGGTCGTCCTGGCCGCCATGGGCATCTACGGCCTGCTCGCGTACGTCGCCGCGCAGCGGACGCACGAGATCGGCATCCGATTGGCGCTCGGCGCATCGCGGGGAGACGTGTTCCGCGCTCTGTTCGGGCAGGGGGCTCGGCTCGCCCTCGCCGGCCTCGTCCTCGGCGTGGCGGCGGCCCGGGGGCTTCGGGCGGCGGTCTCGACGCTGCTGTTCGGGGTGACGCCCGGCGACCCGGCCAGCTACGTGGTCGCCGCCGCCCTGTTCGCCGTGTTGGCTCTCGTCGTGGCCGCCATTCCCGCACACCGCGCATCCCGGCTGGATCCGACGACGGCGCTGCGGTACGAGTGATCAGGTTTCGGCCACCTCCGCGCCGCGCTCGGCCCGGGAGGCGGCGATGATCTTGTCCTGCAGGTGGCCGGGCACTTCCTCGTAGCGCGACATCTCCATGTGGTAGGAGCCGCGACCGCCGGTCATCGAGGTCAGCTCGGCGTCGTAGGAGAGCATCTCCGCCAGCGGGACCTCGGCCCGGATCACCTGGAGGCCGCCCCGCGGCTCCATGCCCTGCGGCCGGCCCCGCCGCGACGAGAGGTCGCCCATGACCGAGCCGGCGTGCTCCTCGGGCACCGCGATCTCGACCTTCATGATGGGCTCGAGCAGGGTCGGCCGGCACTTGGGCACCGCGTCCTTGAAGGCCAGCGAGCCGGCGATCTTGAACGACAGCTCGGACGAGTCGACGTCGTGATACTGGCCGTCGTACAGCTCGACCTGGAAGTCCACCATCGGGTATCCGGCCACGAGTCCGCGCGTGCGCGCCTCCTGGATGCCCTTCTCCACGGCCGGGATGAAGTTCTTGGGGATGGAGCCGCCGAAGATGTCGTCGACGAACTTGAAGTCCTCCCCCCGGGGCAGCGGCTTCATGCGGATCTTGCAGTCGCCGAACTGGCCGTGGCCGCCGGTCTGCTTCTTGTGCCGGCCGTGCCCCTCGGCCGCCCCCTTGATCGTCTCCCGGTAGGGGATCTTGGGCTTCTTGAGGTTGACCTCGACCTTGAAGCGCTTGCGCAGCTTTCCGACCGCCACCTCGATGTGGAGCTGGCCGGTCCCGGAGAGAAGCATCTCGTGGGTCTGGGCATCGCGGGAGAGCCGGAGCACCGGGTCCTCCTCCATGATGCGGTGGAGGGCCTGGGAGATCTTGTCCTCGTCCCCGCGCGTCTTGGGCTCGATGGCGAACGTGGTGGCCGGCTCGGGGAACGCGACCGGCGGATAGACGATCGGGCTGGCCTTGTCGCACAGCGTATCGCCCGTCTGTGTCTCCTTGAGCTTGGCCACCGCGCCCAGGTCCCCGGCCTGGATCTCGGGCACCGGGGTCTGGCTCTTCCCCTGGAGCAGGAAGAGCGCGCCCATGCGCTCGGCGGTGTCGCGGCTCGCGTTGTGCACGGTGCTGTCCGACCTCAGCATGCCGGAATAGACGCGGAAGAGGCTGATGCGTCCGGCGTGGGGATCGGCCAGCGTCTTGAAGACGAAGGCGGACAGCGGCGTGCTCGCCGACGGCGGACGGGCAGCGGGCTCCTTCCTCACCGGATCGGTGCCCCTCGCCTCCCCCCGGTCAGCGGGGGACGGGAGCAGGTCGACGGCCGCGTCGAGGATCGGCTGCACGGCGACGTTGCGACCGGAGGAGGCGGCGAGGACGGGAAAGACCCTGCCCCCGAGGACGGCCTGGCGCAGGCCGCGCAGCAGGTCCTCCTGGCCCAGGGTACCCTTGTCGAAGAAGGCCTCCATGAGGTCCTCGTTGCTCTCCGCCACCATCTCGACCAGCTTCTCCCGCCAGGTCGAGGCCGCTTCCCGGACCTCGGCCGGCAGCTCCACCGCCTGGAACTTGCCGCTCTGGTCCTCCGAGTACACATCGGCCTTCTCGGTGAGCAGGTCGGCCACGCCCACGAAACGCTTCTCCTCCCCGAGGGGAATGGCGAGGGGCACGACCGTGCGCCCGAAGGCGGCCTGGAGCGAGTCCAGCGTGCGCAGGAAGGAGGCGCGCTCGCGGTCCATCCGGTTCACGACCACGATGCGCGGTATGCCCAGCTCCTCCGCATATTGCCAGGCGCGCTCGGTCTGGACTTCGACCCCCGCCACGCTGTCCACGGCCACCAGGGCGGCGTCGGCCACCCGCAGGCCGGCCTGGGCCTCGGCGAAGAAGTTCGCGTAGCCCGGGGTGTCGACGAGGTTGATCTTGGTCTTGCGCCACTCGCCCCAGGCGAGGGCGGCCTGGAGGCTGATCCGTCGCTCGACTTCGTCCGGATCGAAGTCGGTCACCGTCGTTCCGTCGTCCACCCGGCCCAGGCGGTTGACCGCTCCCATGTCGAAGAGCATGGCGGAGACGAGCGACGTCTTGCCGCAGCCGCCATGCCCGACTACGGCCACGTTGCGGATGCTCGGCGTGTCGTAGACCTTCATGCCACCTCCCGGGCCCTTGCGTGGGAAGAGCGATCATAACTCGGTCCTCCGCGAGCGCGGAGTGGATCCGCGCTCGCTCTTTGAGCTGGGGGACTCTCCGGTCCCCCAGACCCCC
>Ga0066710_100007335_pt1 | contig 10511 bp, 7 predicted proteins | sample GraSoiAngelo_159_FD_79666 | JGI IMG/M metagenome (GOLD analysis project Ga0066710, IMG submission 79666) | Grasslands soil microbial communities from the Angelo Coastal Reserve, California, USA - 14_1009_16_40cm | ecosystem: Environmental > Terrestrial > Soil > Grasslands | place: USA...
AACGCCTGGCAAAAGGCCATTCACAAAGCAAGATAGCGAAAGATTTGGCAGTATCCGAAAGTACAATATTCAGAGACGTGAGATGGCTAAAGCAGACTATTGAATGTGACATGCATGAGCAAACTCGGAATTTAATGTTCCAAAGAAATGTGTCACTTCACGGAATCAAACTATTAATTTTCGAGTTGTGGCAAATGTTAGAAAGAACTCAGGATATTTCTGAGCGCATGTCCATCGTCGACCGAATTTCAAAACTATATCAGCAAAGAATTGATTTACTATCCGGCACTGAACTGAAATACTTTGTAATTGACGAAAATAAGCAAGGCCAGCAAGATCCACAAGACATACCCAGTTCGAAGCCAGGCTTAGAACCGGAGGCGCCATCATTTAGTGGATAGTGCTTATCCTTACGGAATACTCGAACATAATAGAGTAATTTACGGAAAAAAACATCTACCTGACATGGAGGCTATTGCGATGATAAACAGTGTAATTGAAATGTATGCTGAAGCTGATATTGAAGAAAGAGAGAAAGAATGCGGGAAATTTCTTAATCTAGCTCTGCACATTTTTTTAGACTACCGTGGAAAGTTGAACTATGAAGATGCTATCAACATATTTCAAAAACTGGCATCGTCTTCCTGGGCAGTGAACTAAGTGATATCATGGGAAAATGGTCGGTCTCCCTCCCTCCTAGGGAAATTGTCTTCTCCCTGTTCATTAAGTGCCACTAAACTTCCATCCAGTACGCTTTTTGTTTTTGTAAGACCTCTTCCATCCTAATTGGCTCTTATCATCCTAGATAATCTAGATGCCGACAAAGTAGACCTAAAGACGTTCTGCCTGGATGCGTCCGCTAACGGGAATATCGCATTAATACTTATAACAAGAATTCCCGAGAAAATGGCAGTATTTGAATTGTAAGGGTTGAAATCCTGATGATTTCCAAGCTCAAATCAGTCGATATTAGAGGATGCATTCGAATAAGAATCGTTTATCACATTTGAAGATCTATTAACATTGCGCACTTCTGGACGCGACTTTTAATATGTCTGATTTTCCGCCTGTCATCTGCGCCAATAACATCATCAATGGCATCCTTGGTGGCTTGGTATTTATCTTCGCACAATCGCAGTCCATCGAACCGGAACCGGCCGATACTCTGCAGACTATATCAGCTTCGAATGAAATATTGTAGCAGTTGTAAAAGATATTATCGCGTCGGACGACACATTGCTTCTGTTGTGGATGCACTCCTCAAGTACAATCGCAAGGTGAAAATACGGCGGTATTAGTTAATGAGGTTACGTAAGACCAAAAACTTCAGTGAGGGCAGCGGCGATTTTGACGAAAACATGGTTCCAAATCTATTCAGGTGCCAATTATCATAGCGGCTCTGATTCTTTCATGTTGTATAGATTGAAAAAAGATGAAAGAACTAATCTTGCGTTCAAAATGTGGATTCCAGAAACGTTTGAAGCCCGAAAGCAAAAGATACCAATACTGGGCAAATCACCTGATAGTCGATCACACGCCTCTGAGAGTTTTGGAGGGCTCCGTTAACTTAACCACCATCTCTGGTTAGGTATGTGGTAAACCGTATTCTGTCTGCGTCCATGTGCAGGTATAACAAAAATAATCTGAGCCAATTCCAGACATGCTGCCTGTCACATCCTTCTTTCCTGCATGGAAGTGGTCGTCAAAACATTCTGTCCTGTCCTGGATATGCTGTATGAACCTCTCCATCAAATTCTTCATTTCAGTACCATATACTCTGTTGTAACCTCAACCATCTGCAAGCATCATTGTACCATTTAGCACCATCTGTGAATATTGGCCTACCATACCTTTTTTGCAATTCCTGTTCCATTTGGGCTGTTCCGATATTGTGAAGTAATTTAGACTCGGAAACTGCAGACCTTCGAATAGATTCGCGGAGTTTTGTGTCCTGTGAGACAGATATCGCTGAAGAGTAAATTCCTATCATTACAAGGAAGGATGCAAGTCCAATAAATGAAACTCTTGCAAGACCAAATGGTGGATAAGGACGCAGCTCGAGCATGTCCGACGGCTTGATAACACGACAAAATATCTGCGGCAAAAGTCATGGGTCTTTGAAGGACATCATCTTGCCTCAAGGTCCCTATGCATTATCATAGTGAGAGGTTCGCCATTTCGCTCGGGCCGTTGCTGCCATGCTATGGTTAAATAATACTGACCCTTAGCAAATATACATGGCTCAGGGCCTGAAAGTTCCACCAACAAAACAACGCGCTTTAATATTCCAAGGAGGTGGCTCTCTTGCTGCATATGAAGCAGGGGTTTTCAGTACTTTAGCTAAATGCATTTTGAACGAAGAAAGAGATGAGACCAAGAATCTCTTTGACGTAATTTCCGGCGTTTCAAGTGGAGCAATAAATGCGGCCATATTGACTTCATATGTCCTAAAGAGAAAACGAAGTGGCATGACGGCGCTGGACAGCTGGAGAGGTGCTGGAGATCAGCTTTTGACATTCTGGAGATCCCTTTCAGAATCATTCCTGGATCAAAATCCATTTTTCGAGGACCTATGGAATAAGTTTTGGGACGCGTGTGGAAAGTGGCAGGAGTTCTGGAATTCATTTGGCATTGCTAAAAACATTAGTGTCCCCTCGCCTGAATCTGCCCGAAGATATTACGCTGCACGACAAATATCATTATTCGGTGCTTCCAATGTTTTCACTCCCGTTCCTTATTGGGATTTCAAATATTGGGACAACTTGATGAATTTTCGCTTTAGGTTTGATAGTACGCCGCTAAGACACAGCATCAAAGATTTCATCAAAGATTTCCTAGACTTTCCAATTCAATCCCATTTCAAAGACGATGAGCCCAATGAGCCCCGGCTACTTATTGGCGCAGTCGATGTACAGTCTGGCGATTTTGTAACATTTGACAGCTATGATACAAAGAGTGTGTATGAAGTTGATGATGATCGTGACGGTAAGAATCCCCCAAGGCAAGTTCGGATAGAATACGATACAGGCATTCAAATGGATCATGTCATGGCAAGTACTACTCTCCCCATAAATCTTGAATATACTACTCTTATAGACAAAAACACCGACGAGCCAAGGACATTTTGGGATGGCGCGCTAATTAACAATACTCCGCTAAAGGAACTTACTACACAACATAGGCTCTTCTGGCTGCATCCAACTAAAGAACAACAAGACTGGCTGCATCCAACTGAAGAACAACAAGACTGGCTGCATCCAACTCCAATAAAAAAAGTCTTGCTGCATTCAACTCCAATAGAACAAGGCGTAGTGAAATCATTTGGAATCATGAATCAGCTGGCAAAGGAGATTCCTGAGCTTGAAATTTTCATAGTCGATCTCTGGCCCACCCGTCTGAAGAGTAAAAGTGTTCCCACAGATAATGACTTCATAATGGACAGACTGTGGGATCTTATTTATCACGACAAAACGCGCAGTGACGAAAAAATGACTAAATTAGTCACTGATTATATAGAAATTATCAGGGGTTTGGTTGCTGCTGTGGAGCAGAATGTGCCTGCCCCCGAAAAGGAAAAGATCTTGTCGGAATTCAAAAAGATCTTGTCCGATCCTGCAATAGGTCAAAATATTACCGCTCCTCCAGGCACACCGCAAAAAACTAGAATGGAATTGGTATACGATCGCTTCAAAATAAAAACTGTGTTTAGGGTTGAGTTGACCGATGATGGAAATACAATAGCAAACAAGTTCGGTGATTATTCGAAAAAAACAATAGAGAGTCTTATAAAGAGAGGAAAAAAAGACGCTTCGGATAAATGGATCGAAAGAAACGAGAAGAATATTGAAGTATCGAAAAAACAAAACAGCTAAATTCTATTTTTCTTCAACAAAACCTTTTAACACCTCTCATCGTTTGGATAATCTACATAAATTTTCAGAACCCTTATTAATTCCTTATAGAGATCTCTATTGCTGTCCTCGCATGATCGATAATTCACCTCTAATAGATGCTTTTGTGGATACTGAAATGAGCTTCGAAGAACATCAACAATCCTGCAAAAAAATACAATGTGATGAGCAGAAAGATGATTCTGCGTTCTGCCATTCACCCAAATCGTGTTATGACGATTTTCCAAGCATAGGTCTGGCTACGCCATCCCAGAAGCATCCTTCCATAGATATGTCGGCCGAACTTGCATTTTCTGGCGAGTCAGATGATTATGTCGTATGCTTTGTGGACATGGTAGGCTCGACAAAGTCAACAGCAGCAATGGCAAGCGATTCTGCAAAAGTAGCAAGATACTACTCTATCTTTATCAATTCAATTGCCACCATTGCAAAGAATTTCGGCGCCAATATAATAAAGAATGGCGGGGATTGCGTAATCTATTGTTTTAAAGGAACATCGCAGAGAATCAGAATTCAAACTTATGATGTCGGGAAATCATTATTAGATGCAATTCAATGTGGGATTACAATGACCGCAGCCAGCGAGGCTCTGAATTCGATCACCCGCGCAGAAAACTTACCTCCGATCGCCTATAGAGTTAGCGCAGATTATGGACGGCTTGAAGTTGCAAAGTCAATGACTTCGGGCACTTTAGACTTATTTGGATCGGCGATGAATTTGTGTGCAAAGATAAATGTTATGGCACCAAAAAATACAATGGTTATAGGAGAAAATCTCTATCAAAGAGTAAAATCTCTGGCAGACAAATACAACTTTGAAAAAGTAGGAGATTATGAATATTTTCCGCGCGATAGTAAAGATAGTGCCGACCTAAATCAGGATCGTGATAACAAAGTGATTGGTGACTTGTGGCATTATTCAGTATATGTAATAAAGTCAAAGACCAAACGAGTTGGTTTAAACCCGTTCAGGCAAACTTTGTAGCTGGCCGCCTGCTTTCCTTAATGTTCTAGCATCGGTCTTACTCAGAGATAAATTTATTTCAAGTTCACCTCGTTTTTCTCAGCCCATTTTATTATTTCATTCTGTGTAATTTCGTCTAAATACTGGAAGCATTTTCCGAGGCCGTTACCAAGACCGCTTGTGAAAGGAGAATCCTTCTTCGCTGCGGCAATTGTATTGCTGTTTTTAATGTGCTCTTCTTTTGATACTATCGAGTTTGCCCAATCAAGAATTTTGTCCCTTGTTTCCTTTGACAGCAAAGCAAATCTGCTACCTAGTTCGCGAGAAAATACAAAAGCTGCAGCTTGGTTCTCACTTAATCTTTTCAAAATCTCAATTTGCGATACTTCATCTAAATATTCATAGCTACGTCCAATTCCTGTACCGAATCCTTTTGCAAAGGCTTCTTTAGTTGTAGGGATCGGTTTCCGATTTCTTTTCATATTTCCCGTATCAACATTAAATGAATTCCCGGGAGAGATCAGGTTGACTATCCTACTCCGAGCTTTTTCATCGAGAAAGGAAAAATTATTGCCTATCGATAGCCCTAGCCCAAACGACATTGTATCGCTTCTCTTTGCCCGGTTAAGAATATCAACTTGAAACTGCTCCGACATGTATCTGAATACATAGCCAATCCCAAGGCCAAGCCCTTTTGAGAAATACGGATTTTTACTATCAGATTCAAAAGGACTCTTCAATCTGATCTTTTTGCCATACCGACTGAACGGCGAGATAAATCCGATGCCCACACCAAGACCTTCGGCAAAGTCTGTATTTCTACGGGCATATCTGAAAACTGCTACCCGGATCTCGCGGCTATGATAGACGAAGAAGCGTCCTATACCTATGCCTAAGCCTCTGGCAAACTCATTATCGGCAGGTACAAAGCCTCTTAGAATATCACTAACAGCGGAGGTGTTCTCAGGTTCTATTGTCAATGAGGCGCTTTGACCACTTGATCCTTGTCCCTGTAAGCCCAATAATCGTTTCTGCATACTATCATCCAGATAACTAAAAACGTTCCCGATGCCCATCCCAAATCCTCTTGATAGTCCGGATATTGATTTGGTCTTTTCAAACAGATCTTGTTGTTGCCGAGTGCGCCGCTGGAGAGCCATGTCCTCTTTTTCTTGAAAACTATACTCATGATAACTGAAAACTTGCCCAATACCCATTCCAAACCCTATTGCAAGCCCTGTATTCCCGTGAAGCCGTTTCAAGATTTCATCTTTTTTAGCATCATCAAAATACATGTATACTGTACCAAGTCCTTGGCCTAAGCCTCTGGTAAAGCCTGCATCATATTTTGTCTCTTCTAGAACTGTATTTTTTTGTTCTTGAGAAAGGTATAGGAATGTCTTGCCTATTCCATATCCCAATCCTTGCGCAAAAAGCACATCTCTTTCTGCTCTCCTCAACAGCTCTTCTTGGCGCGATTTGGTCATGTAAGTGAAGATGTAGCCAAAACCTTCTCCAAACCCTTGTGCAAGCTCGCTGTTGTTTGCAGATTGTTCAATTATTGCGCCCAATAGTTTTTCCGGAATATAGGCTGATGCGTAACCTATTCCATATCCAAGTCCTCTGGCAAACTCGCTATTTGTTTTGCAGCGCTGCGTCAATAGCTTGTCTTGATCGTCTTGCTCAAGCGAAGTGAATATGTACCCGATTCCATAGCCGAGCCCGTGGGCAAAATGAGAATCTTTCTCTGCGCGATCAAATAAAACTAGCTTGAATTCGCTAACTAAATAGGGAAATGTATATCCAAATCCAATCCCAAGGCCCTCCGCAAGCTCGCTATTTGTTGCCGCCAGGGCAAATGTCTCCTGCTGCATATTTTGATTCAGGTACCTAAAGCTGTAGCCAAAGCCCATTCCAAGTCCTCGAGCAAGCTGTGAATTCTTCACGATACGCACCGATTGCAGGTCGTCGCGATTTTCTTTGGTTAGAAAAGTAAAATTATATCCGAGTGCGATGCCAAAGCCATGGGCAAGCTGAGGATTAGTTTCAGTTTTAGATAGCAACATTGTCTGCATTTCCGTGCTAAGATAAGTAAATGTCAATCCAAGGCCAAAGCCAAACCCAATAGCAAATCCTGCATTTTCCTCAGAAAAAGATAAGATTTTGTTCCTTCTCTCTGGCTCAATTGAGGAAGCGAATATTTGTCCAAGGCCAAAGCCAAACCCATGGGCCAGCTGCACGTTTCTGCTAGACTGATCAAACAATTTCAACTCAAGGTTTTCTTCCCATTGGTTATTTGCCATATTCTTTCCAAGACCTGTTCCTAAGCCCCTCGCAAACTCGCTATCCTTTTCTGCCCTATTAAAAATTTCATGCTTACTTTGCTCGCTTAAATATTTGAAAACGTATGAAATGCCGTCACTTAGCCCACGTGCAAACTCGCTATCCTTTTCTGCCCTATTAAAAATTTCATGCCTTGTGTTTTTTGGCAGCTTGCTTGTATAGTTCTTGCCAACTCCAACTCCTAAGCCGTAAGCAAACTGGACATTTTCTTCCGCCAACCAAAATAGCTCATCTTTTAGTTTCTTTTTCAAATTCTTGTAGTTGTGACCCAAACTATCTCCTAGCCCATTAGCGAGGTGGATGTTCCGCTTCATTGTCTCTGTTATCGCCGCCTGCATATCTGAATCCAATGAGTGCAAACTCTTTCCCAAACCTGATCCAAGACCTAGAGCGAATTCGCCGCTTCGTTCCGAGAGCTGTAAGGTGCTCCTTTGCAGCTTGTCACTTAGCGAAGGAAAAGTATCCGCTAGGCCCTCACCGAGACCGATTGCAAAATATTTGTTCCTTTTTATGAGACCAAGTACCTGTGGCATGATTATTGGCAATGTTGAAGGAAAATTATTATCGTGCTTGCTTGGCACGAGTTGTATATTTTTGCCTAGAAATGCACCTAAAGAATAGCTAGTACTGTCATTATCAACAAATGACGAAATAATTGGTAATTCTTGAGCCGATGATTGACTGTCAATCCTGCTCGTCAAGAAGCTCATGATTTTCAACAGTGCCTCGTCACTAAGATTGATCGCATCTCTTACGAGGTCATGCATGGAATAGTGCTGTCCACTAAGGTAAATCCACGTACTAAGCTTTCTTGACGGCTCCTTGGGCGAATCACTATCAAATATCGCCTTCTGGAGCAATACTATTCGCTCAAAAGTTCGTTCATTATCTAGTTCATAACACAGTTTTACAACATACAGGAATTCAACATCCGATCTTCTGTCTGTGATACTTTTTAGAAATTCAAACTGCGAGGCATAGAATGCTTTCCGTGAACGTAGTTCCCTAGCTTCTGCAATAGCGTCCGCAGTTGTAGCAACGAGCGACTTATTTTTTTCTCTTGCGTCTACAATGCTTGAACTTCTCTGGCTGCAGAGTCTCTTGTAATAGAGGAGTACCGTAGATGGATAGGGATCTTTTTCCCAGATAATAGATGAGATTTTGTTCAAATCGCGAGAAACATGCCGATAATAAATCTTCGTGTAAGCATTTAGCTTGGTGCCATACTCTTTGATTATATCCTTTATCACGCTATTGTTGTACGACAAGGTACATGAATATATCTCGGGGATCCTTTCTGTTATGTTCCTGTAAAGCTCGAGATATTTTGGATTAAGGGCCAAGAAAATATTTCGTGTCTTTGAGATTATTGTTTCGATAGCCCTCCTACTTTCCACAAAATCTCTATTTCTTAGGTCCTCCGGAAAGTTGTCCCAGATCACTGCGTCATTTCTAGTTATTTTCAATACCAGTTGTTCTATGCTGGCCCTGCCTGACTCATTTCCCGCTAGATTTTGAGGATTGATAATGTAGATGTTATCAATATTCTCAAATCTCTCACTTACTGCCTCAAGTATTATGCGTGACTTGCCTGCTCCATTTGGGCCTATTAGGAAAATATTGTCATTATTTCGCATTGTGTCAAAATCCGAAAATGGCACAAACGGGATTTTTTCACCCTGCTCTACGATTTGAACATTGATAGCAATAGCGATTTTTTGTGCAATATCACTGACTGTACTTTTCTCTGCTCTGAGGAGAGATAGGTCTATCCTAGTATACGATACATCTGACGGGGAGTATGGTTCCATCGGGGTCTGATCTGAGGAATTCTGCATTAAGAGATTACAACTTCTATTTCAAAAGTGACATAATTAAGCATATTGTGTAGCTATCCTAAAAAATTTCTAACCAACAATTAGAGGAAAAGAATTATTCTAAAAGGACGGTCTTCTTGATGCTCTTCAGAGTCAAAATAAGCCCTGCCGCAACTAAGGCAAGCACAACAATAAAGAAGCTCGATGTTACAAAAGAGCCAGAGGTGGCTTTTAGATAGCCTGTAACTGCAGGACCGAAGAATCCGCCGATGCTACCTACTGTTCCAATAAAGCCAATTGAGACTGCTGCACTCTTCTCAGATAGAAACAATGTTGGAAGAGTCCAAAAAACTCCAAATCCTGCGCCAATTCCACTGACTGCGACAGCTAGAAGAATGATAGTCATTGTAATGTTATTCCCATAGGCAAGGAAGCATCCAAGGAGTGCTAAAGCTCCAATGACGAGTGGAACGAAAGCATGCGCCTTTCTTTCCTTTTTTCTGTCAGAAGATATACCCGTTAAAATAAGTGATGCAAACCCAGCTATGGATATAGCGGCTACAATTAGACCAATATCCGGAAGAGCAAAAATCTTCATCTCGCTAATTAATGTGGGGATAAAGAACAACAACCCATAGGCTGCCGCAAGCCAGAGTGCATAGACTGCAGTAAGTGTCATTACTTCTTTTTCGCGAATGGCTTTTTTCCAAGAATATCCATAACTTGCAGAGCTTGCTCTTTTTTCTGCTTCAATCTCGATTTCTAATCGCCCAATGTCATCCTGACTTAGCCATTTTGCATTTCTAGGTCTATTTGTCATGACAAAGTAAGTTATGGGTGCCATGACTATTGCAGGCATAGCTTGAAGTATAAACAGCCACCTCCATCCTTCGGAACCAAGCCAATTGATCATAAGCATTTGGGTTGAAATGGGACCTGCTATGATTTGAGAAAATGCCGTGGCAGATATCAGGATGGAAAAGACAGTCGCTCTTTCTCTTGCTCGGAACCAGTGCGAAGAATAGATTACGAGTGCAGGAAAAATGCCGGCCATAGACGCTCCAAGAGCAAATCTCACGAGATAGAATTGCCAATCAGAGTTGATAAATGAGGTAGCTATAGAAATCAGGCCAGAGGTCAATAACAATAGTGCAACCAATTTTCGGGTGCTTTTGATTTCCGCAAAGATTGAAATTGGAATCTGGAACAAGACATACCCAATAAAAAAGATGCCGGCTCCTAGACCAAAAACTGCAGCACTAAAGTGTAGATCAGTTGACATAGTGAGGGTAGCATAACTTATGTTTGCACTATCAAGAAAAACTATAGTTTCAATTGCAAAAATGAAGGTCACAAGTCCCCAAAACTTCTCGTGATCTATTCGATGAGTTGCGTCTTTAGATCAGTTTAATTTTTCAGGGCTTACAATAAGTGGTCTCTCAACTCTAGAGTTATTTGAATGTAGAAAAGCGTATC
>Ga0066710_100007336_pt1 | contig 10511 bp, 9 predicted proteins | sample GraSoiAngelo_159_FD_79666 | JGI IMG/M metagenome (GOLD analysis project Ga0066710, IMG submission 79666) | Grasslands soil microbial communities from the Angelo Coastal Reserve, California, USA - 14_1009_16_40cm | ecosystem: Environmental > Terrestrial > Soil > Grasslands | place: USA...
AGAGCAGAAAGCCCGATTCGAAGTCCGAGCCGGTGAGAGTGTATTCGATGGACCGAATGCGATCACGCAAGTTCAGCTTCCGCGTGCGCCCTTCTACAGGACCCAGCAGACGGTGTAGGCGGCGCCGAAGATTGGCGGTCTTGCTGATGTAGGGCTCGGAATGCTGCTCGCCGCCACGCAGCAGGAACACCGCCGGGGACGCCGGAACCGCTGCCCAGGTCTCGGAATCCCGCTCTGCGACGAATTCGAGTCGCTCAGTGAGCACAGTTCATTGTAAGCAAGTCTCAAGCCAGAGTCACCGAGACACAGAGGACCGCAGCGGCAAAAATTCTGGTTCTGGGTCATTCGGTCTTTCCGCCCTAGTTTGAACTTCTCTGTGACTCTGCGCGTCGGGGGTGAGTACTAGCGAAAGCTGGCGCTGCGAATGGTCTGGCGGAAGTCGTCCCCTTCCATCTTGATGGTGCGGCACATTTCATGGAGCCGGGAGCGCATGCGGTCGCCAATACGATCGCCCAAAGTCTCGCGACGCACGGCACGTTGAGCGCGGCCAAACTCTGAGGCTGGGTTAGCGTAGGGATCCTGCCCGGCCTCGTCAGGAAAGTTCGTGGTAATGATGGTGGTGCGGTTGTCGTTGTAGCGGGTATTGAGGATGAGACTTACCGTATCCCACACCCATTCCGTTGGCTTGATGGCGCCGAGTTCGTCGAGCACCAGGACTTCAGTTTCAAAAACCGGCCTCAGGACGTCGAGTTCCGTGGCCTTCACCGAATCGTTGTACGAGTTCTGGATCTGCTTGAGCAATTCGCGGTAGTCATAAAACAGGCAGCCCGTGCCCTTGCCCAGGACGAGTTCCTTGATGATCCCGACAGCCAAATGAGTCTTACCCACGCCGATGCTGCCAATCAGCAGCAAACCGGCGTTGTCCAGTGGGTACTCCTCTACAAATCTGCACGCCGCCATGCGCGCCGAAGCCAGAGACCGGCGAGGCCCATCGAAGTCGTAATTTACCAGCTCGCAGTGCTCATAGCGGCGTGGTATGCGCGCCGCCGCCAGTAGGGACTGGGTCCTCGCCCGCAGTTGGCAGTCACAGCGTGTCACACGCCGGTCTTTGGGTGTATTAGGACCATTGGACACTGAATCGGTGGATCGCGCCGGAGATGGCGCCGTTTTCCAACCTGTACCCTCGCACAGCGGACAAACTTCCGCAGAAACTTTTATCAACCCGGGAGCCCTTTTCCACAAGATTTCTTCTTTTGACTTTGCACCCGAAAGCGGATTGGGCGCAAGTGCTAATCAACGGGCCATTGTGCACATCCTGTGCAGGAGCCGCACACCTTGTGGAGGGCAGAGGAAAAACAGGGGAGGAAGACTGAAAATGCCAGGGCCAGGGTGCGCGGCCGGAACATTGCCAAACATCGCTAGCAGACTGGCGAGGCGGCCCGATCCCTGTCAAAAATGGCTCCCGCAGCGCCAATTCGCCACCCCGCAGTGCGAAATCGGCTTCCGGCGCGGATTTTCACAGTTGACATTCCGTCCAGAGGGAGGAAAATACAGCCGTCAGGTTTTCCAAACTCAGCGAGCCCCTTCGTCCCGGTATTGCGCTGGGAACGAAACAAAACCTGCCTAGGAGAAAAAATGAATAAAGCCGATCTCGTTGACAAGATTGCAGGCGCATGCGAAATCAGCAAGGCGCAGGCGAATACAGCGATTGATACAGCCATGGACAGCGTCACTGCTGCCCTCCGGAAAGGGGATCGGGTAGCCCTGATTGGTTTTGGCACTTTCTCTGTCTCCCAGAGGAAGGCACGCAACGGGCGCAACCCGCAGACGGGCGCCACAATCAAGATCGCTGCCCGAAAAGTGGCAAAATTCACACCCGGTGCTGAGCTGAAGAAAGCAGTCAACAGAAAGTAAAGGGCACGGCAGGCTTCTTTAATCGATGCGGCAGGGGTCGGCCCTGCCGTTTTCTTTTGTGCGCTACTCTCCATCTACAATGGCTGAGCATGATTGCCCATTTGCATGGAAAGCTTCTCGCCAAGCATCCCAACCAGGCCATCATCGAAACCAGCGGCGTCGGTTACGATGTGACCATCAGCGTGCCCACCTTCTCCGATCTGCCGGCAGTCGGTAGCGATGTGGCGCTGCACATCCACACTCACGTTCGCGAGGACTTAATCGCGCTCTATGGATTCCTGCGTCCCTCTGAAAAACTGCTATTCGAGAGACTTATCACGGTGAGTGGCATTGGCCCCAAGCTGGCCATCACAATTCTGAGCGTGATGGCGGCGGACGAGATGGTAGCCGCGATTCGTAGTAACGATATTGCGCGGCTGACGCGTATCCCGGGAATTGGCAAGAAGACCGCGGAGCGCATGGTTCTGGAACTTCGCGACAAGTTACCGGAAGCAGGATCGACCACGCCAGCAGCTCCGTCGCTGAACCCCACGGAAGAGGACGTACTGTCTGCTCTGCTGAACCTCGGATATCAGCGCCCGGCGGCAGAGAAGGCCTTGGCCGCCGCCCCCAAAGATGGAGGTGCAAAATCCTTCGACCAGATGTTTCGGTTCGCCCTACGCCGACTGTCGAAGTAACTCGATTTTCCTATGGACACGGCGAGCGGCCTGCGATCTAATCCTCGACCACGCTGACCATCGGCCTCTCTGATTGGACCCCGCGCAGCGAGAGCCGCCTCAAAAGCCTGTACTGGCCTTCGATCCAAAGCGGCGCTGACGTCGATTATGGGGCTGTGCAGGGTGTCTGGGTGTGCTCGATTGTGGGCACAATCTCGTGCTCTTTATTTTCCAATGCAGAAGGTGATTAACTATCTTACATGTATTTTTTTTGCATTGATCACAATTAGGATGTAGCAGCAGCAAGACGCCCACGGCAGGACAAGCGCAAGGAGTATTTTCCGGTACCACTTCTGACGGGAGTTCCTTCCAAAGTATCATTCTGCCCAGCGACAAATTTTACGCGACATACGGGACGACAAGCGGCAATGTCCTCTATATTTCGGGCATGATGACGGGGCAGGGCGCGTCCAATAACGGCAAGTATACGGCCACGGTGACCGATTTCAACAAGGGTGGAACCACTTTCACCGGATCGGTTGCGGCTTCCGGTAAGCTCTGTCCTGTGGGTTATTTTTCATCTTTACTTCTCTCGGATGCAAACGGATTCGGTTCACAACCTCGGAATAAGGAAACCGGTGTGCCGGCAATGCTCTTTGAAGGCTTCGCCAAATTGCGCGGCCAGCATGGATTCTTCTTTCCTCGCCTTGATCCAATAGCCCAGGATGATCAAGCCAACTCCCACGACGCATCGCCACTGGTCAATCGCCAAAGCTCCACCGACCGCGGCCAGATCGATTCCGGAATAAATGGGATGTCGAAAACAAGCGTAGGGCCCAGTGCGAATGAGCTTGTGGCCCTCTTTGAGAGTGACTCTAGCGCTCCAATACTGTCCCAGGTGCCAGCGGGCCCACAGAGCGATAGCGATGCCTATCCAGGTGAGTACGACGCCCGCAACAGCAAGAGCGTATGTTCGATGGAGAACGCGATGACCAAGAACGCCGATCTCCGCTGCGTCGCTGAAGAGCAGGGCAAAACCAATAATTTCCAGAAAAAGGATGCCGTAACGTGAGACGAAGGATTCTTGGCTGACCGTTCTGCGCGTCTTCAGTGCGCCCGCAACCCAGTATGCGGCAAAGACGATCCACGGACCTTCAATGAGATAACGCCAAATCATGTTTCCAGCACCGCAGATCTCGCGGGCACGCTCAAGTGGCAGTGCCCAAGGTGTCATGGTGAAGTCGACAGAGATTATAGTAGGCAAATATTTCCGGAGATGCTCCATGCTGATGAACAGGGTTAGCGGTGCCTGTTGGGTTCGCAGCCCAAAAGCTCCGCCACTATCTAATTAGTTGCCGAAAGAGAAGGAATTCCGTCGCAGGAGAGCAATGATTTTTCCGGCCCGAGGTTTTGGCTCCTCGCTCGGGGGGTGGCCGAATCTTGATGGATGGGAACCCGTGGGACCGAAAAACTTGAAACTATGGTTCGGTTGAGAATTGTACGGGCAACCAGGGTCAACGAAATGGCAATTTAACGAGAGTTTCGGGGCTGGGCCGAGTCATCGTCTGTCATTGCACTTACGGTCTCGAAAACGGTTCAGATGCATGAGCTGCGCCAACTTCGTATAGCCAAGCTCCCAGGCGAGGTGAAACGTCGCCGCTCTCTTATTAGCCTGGCGGATCACCCCCGGCCCCTATCAAATTCGGGCACGCTCTGTCTTTCACGGCATTCGTTCAAAGATGCGATTCTGGCCTCCGGCTACGACTATCGTATTTCCCCCCCGAAGGCTACGGATGAACCCAGCCGGCTTCTTGCGTTACCTCCGGACCAATCCGCTTGAAAGAGTCTGCGTCATGTTTCTCCAGCCGGTTGCTAGGCGAACGAACAGATAGATCGCGCCCGGATAATCGAAGGGCGCACCGGCAGACTACCGCGTTTCCGCCGATTGCAACCGAGCTGCCAAGGCCCGCCAGTACCAGGACATCATCCGACGCGGTTAATTTCGCGGTCTCGTCGACGGTGCTCCAGCCGGTCCGCGGCTTCAGAAAAACGTAAACCCGCAACCCCTGGCAACCGGTTGTCCAACCGCAATTGTGTTGCCGCTGACGGCGACCGACCCATCATACCCAGCAAAATCAGTAGAGGCGTCGGACGGAACCAGCTTTCCGGTCTCGGTACTTGATATCCAACCCGTCGTCGGCTTTCCGAAAACATAAGCACCCCCAAAACCATGCGGCCCTCCGTCACCCGGTGCTCCGACCACCACGGTGTCCTGATTAACCGCCACCCCCCCAACCAAACCAGTCCCGGACGGGACCGTCCGAAGCAGTCAATTTTGCCTTGAACTTTGACGTCGTTGCCCAGCCGCTGCTAGCACGCCGTCACTTCCAACCAAATGGAAATGGCCCAGAACAACCATCGTGGGCCTCTCCTCAGCTTACTTTCCAATGCAGAAGGTGCTGAAAATTAGATTCAGAATGTCGTCGCTTGTGGTCGCGCCGGTGATCGCGTCCAGCGGACCCAGCGCATTGTAAAGATCGAGCAGCAGCATCTCATGCGGGACGCGATTGACCAGCGCAATCCGCGCGGCCTCGAGCGAGGACAGTGAATCGCGAACCAGACCTTGGTGCCGCACATTGGTTAGAAAGCCAGTTTCCTGCGCCGCGCCAGACTCGCCTGCGATGTGGCGGAAGATTTCCGCGCGAAGTTCGGCAATACCCTCTGAAGTCACTGTCGACGTGCGAATGTGGGGTGCCCTACCTCGCTGCCCTTTCGGAGCCTGAGTCTCGATGGCTCCCATCACGTCTTTTGGGCTGGCCAGCAAATCGGATTTGTTCTCCACCACAATTGATGATCGCTGCGCCGCTTGATTGATGAGTTCATCATCTTCCGCAGAGGCAGGCTGCGAGCCGTCAAGGACTACAAGGACCAGATCGGCGTCGGCTAGCGCTTCCATGGATTTGCGGATGCCGATGGACTCGGCTTCATCAAGCGCACGGCGAATGCCCGCCGTGTCTACGAGTTTTACCGGGATACCGCCCAGACCAACGGTCTCGCTGACCAGATCCCGCGTGGTGCCCGGCGTGGCAGTGACAATCGCACGTTCACGCTCGACCAGACGGTTAAACAGGCTCGACTTCCCTACGTTGGGCCGGCCCACAATGGCCAGGGTGAGGCCTTCGTGCACGATTTTGCCGTAAGCGAAGCTCGCGGCAAGTTGCTCGAGCGGAGAGCGCACCGCAGCGATGTGCTCGAGGATTGCGGCATTGGGCATGACGGAAACGTCGTCTTCCGCGAAGTCGATGCCCGCCTCCAGCAGCGCAATCAACTCAACCAGTTTCTGCTTAATCGGCTGCAGGCGCTGGGAAAGAGCTCCGTCAAGCTGTTGCGCCGCAACTTTCGCCTGATACAGAGTTTGCGAGTCGATAAGGTCGCGGACCGCTTCGGCCTGCGTGAGGTCAATGCGTCCCCGGAGAAAGGCTCTCATGGTGAACTCGCCAGGTTCGGCTAGGCGCGCGCCGCGGTCGATCGAAAGCGCGACAATGTGCCGCAGCACGACGGGTGATCCGTGGGCGGAGATCTCCACAATGTCGTCAGTCGTGTAGGAGTGCGGCTTGGCGAAGTACGTGACAACGACTTCATCGATGCGTTGCTCCTGTGGCGCTGAGACTCGTGTTCGCGGCGAGATTGTCGCAGTTGTCGTACCCTCCGCCGAGCGTCGCTCGGTTGGACCGCCGCGGGCGGCTGTCTCCACGCGGGCAGTGCTTTCGTTGTGGCGGCGATCTATTGATTCTTCCGGTTCGACCAGCTCCCCAACCACGGCACGTCCAGGTTCCAGCGCATGCGCAAGGCGCAACATCGGTTCAGCGATGGCGCGAGCCTGAGGTCCCGCCAGGCGCACAATGCCAATGCCACCGCGGCCCGTCGGGGTGGCAATGGCGACGATGGTGTCGTCAAGGTTCACGCAAGAATTGTACCGGGTAAAACTGGAGGGGACTAACCAGGTTGCCTTAGTTGTTTCGACCCGCCAGAACTAGCGCAACGGAGCTAAATGATTAGCAATGCGGGAGGTATTGCTAGCGAAGATTGTGACGGGTTCCACGGTCTCAGTGGGGCGTCCAATGCGGATGAGCGCTAAAGAAGCCCTGAACAATGCATATCTGGTAGGCCAGCACCAGGCCGAAGGCTACGCTGACCAACCCGGAGACCATCGCCAGGCGATGACCGAAGCCTTCAAAGCGATTTCCCACGAACCGAAAGGCGGAGGCGATGCTCATCGTGATTAACATCATGCCAGCGATCGTCCCGGCGCCAAAGACCAGCAGATACGCGATCGCCCAACCGGGATCTCGGATGCTGGCCAAAATTAACAGGGCCACGGCTGCCGAGCAGGCGAGTCCATGCACGATGCCCACCACCAAAGGTCGGACAAACTGATATAGGCCGTTCCGTCCGAATTTCTCATCCAGCCTCGCCAGCGGCACTTGTTCCGCTGAATGGTGATGCTCGTCATCGGTGTGACCATGCGGGTGGACATGGCTGTGCTCGCCGTGATTGTGAGCGTGGGAGTGAATCAGCGGCTGCTCGCCTTGAACAGGACCAGCGACTGGCATAGACCGCAGAAAAGCAGCCAGATTCCATCCTCCAAGCGCGATCAACATCACGCCAACAGATAACTCCATGCCCAGCCCGAGGCGCGCCGGAATCACGAGATTGAACAGAATAATGGCTGTGCCGACGGCAAAGATCGTGGCCGTGTGACCCACTCCCCAGAACGCCCCAATGAGTGCAGCGCGTTTCGTGCTGCGTTGCTGACTGACAATGGTAGTTACCGCGATCACGTGGTCAGGATCAGTAGCGTGCCTCATCCCAAGGAAGAAGCCGACTATTATGATGGAAAATAATGTGAGCATGCGTATTCCACAACCACGCGCAAGGTTTGTCAGATCTCAGGCTTGACTTCTCTCAAAATGGGCTTCGATCTCTTCCAATGTTTTCCCTTTGGTCTCCGGCAAAAACACCGTAGCGGTAATGAAGTAGATTACGGTGCAGCCAGCAAACGCGAAAAACATAGTCGAGTAGCCATACTTGCCGACCGTCGGCAGGAATATAGCGGCAATGGTGGTTGAGACCGCCTGGTTGATCAACAGGGCAATGCTCATCCCGTTCGACCGTATACGAGTCGGCATCAATTCCGAAAGCGCCAGCCACACGCATACTCCCGGCCCGATCGCAAAGAACGCCATGAAAACGAACAGGGTGATGGCCACCCACCAGCCGTTGCGCGTGCTCGGCACGGGCGTTATCAGCGCATTCTCAATTCTCAGAGGAGCTTGGCGGGCGGCGTCGAGATTGCCGAATGGATTCGAAAAGAATGCAACGACTTTATTGGCGGGTACGCAGCTTTCGCGCGCGATCCCAATAGGCTGGGCTGCCCTTTCGTCCGAACGTGCGACCTTGCTGGCCGCGCGAAAGTCGCCATACGAATAGATGACGATCAGCGAGGTTGGCCTGCTCCCAATCGCCTTGGCGGCAGTGCCGGCAGTGTTCAAAAGCCCATCCGCCACCCTTTGATCGTAAACCAGCGTCAACTTCTGATCGGCGCTGACCATGGATTGCACCGCGTCCCTCGAATCCACCCGCAGTTTTTCAGTCCGTCCGAAGAGCAAGCCTGTACAGATGAGCGACGCGATAATGCCTCCACTACCCAGCGCGAGCAGAAACTTGCGCCCCTTGCGGTCCACCAGCATGACCCCTCCCAGGGTCACCAGGAAGTTCACCACGGTGAAAACAACGTAGCCCCAGTGAGCCGCGACATCGGAAAGGCCGCTCTGCAAAAGGATGTTCGTGTTATAGGCAATGATCGAGTTGATACCCGTAGCCTGGTTGCAGGCGAGGATGACGCAGGCCAGCAGGAACGGGATCACATATTTTCGCCGCAACAGCGAGTCCTTGACCTGTGCCCCGTTCGATGTCTTGGCCTTCTCCGCCAGGTCAGTCTCTTCCATCTCCCGGAGTTCGGAGTCTGCTTGATCGCTCGTCCGTGAACGAAGCAGCGCGGCGTAGGCAGCCTCCTTTTTTCTACGGCGGAACAGCCAGCGCGGCGACTCGGCCACCATGAGGCTGCCCATCACGAACAATATTCCTGGCGGTAACGAAACCCAAAAGATGCTCCGCCAGGCTGTGTCCTTAAAGGCGAGCAGCCTAGCCGGGTCCGCGAGTCTCGCGACCTGTTCGACACGAACGCTGAACAAGATGCCAACGACGGCTGCAACCACGATGCCCAGTGTCAGCAGCCACTGGAAGATTCCCGTGCCCTTTCCGCGGTTCGCCGCCACCAGACACTCTGCAAGATAGAGCGGAACAACCACTCCGATGAAGCCCGCACTGACGCCCTGCAACAGGCGGCCGAGAACCAATGGCTGGTAGCCATGCGACAGGGCGATCATGGGAATGCTCACGACAAAGAGGATGCCGCTGACCGTCATCAGGGCCTTGCGTCCGATCCAGTCGGCCAGCAGGCCGGCAAACAAAGTGGAGATCACACTACCCAACAACACGGCAGCGACCACGATGGAAAGCTGGCCGGCATTCAGGCCTGATGTAGCCTCGAGATACGGCAAAGCACCCGCGATGATGCCAACATCAACCCCGTAGAGCAGACCGCCAAGGCCCGCCACCAGCAGAAGAAAGCGGTTGTATGCAGTTTTGTCGTTTTGGACTGCGGCAGTCGAGCCCTCAACTGGGGATATCATTCTGGCCATTGGGCGACGGTTTTTCTGAACCGGATTTCGCTTAATCTCTGATTGTCAGTTTCCGCGAAACATAGTCTAACCTCTGAACTGTCGGCACCGTGCATGAATTGTTTGTCCTCGCAAGTCTCCTCACTTGCGACCAGGAGGTTTGGCTTCGATCTTCAGCGCATGGCACGGCATCAAGGTCCGAGAACCACGGCTGTTACGGCTGTTACCAGTAAGGTTTATGCGAATTGCCGGATGCTTTAGAATGCACGTGCGACGGTAGCGACAGTGAAAAGCGATCATTCCTGCGAACTCGATTTTGGCCCGCTTGCCGCTTCCAGCCTGCGCTTCCCGGCAGATTTCTTGTGGGGAGTCTCCACCGCAGCTCACCAAGTCGAAGGTGGCAACGATAATAATCAGTGGTCGGCCTGGGAGAGCGCGGGCAGAATCAAATCCGGAGACCGTTGTGGTCGAGCTTGCGATTGGTGGTCTGATGCAGAGCGCGATTTCGACCTGGCTCGCGAGATCGGTGTAAATTCCCTTCGCCTCTCCGTCGAGTGGAGCCGAATCGAGCCGGACGAAGGCCGATGGGATCCGGCTGCGATTCAGCGGTACCAGGAAATGTTGCAAGCACTCCACGACCGCGGCATTCAGCCGATGATCTGCCTGCATCACTTCACCCACCCCATATGGTTTGAAAACAAGGGTGGCTTTCTGGGAATGGAGGCCTCGCGTCTGTTCGAACGATTCACAAGGCACGTTTTGCATGAACTCGGTGACTTTTGCCAACACTGGGTAACGTTTAATGAGCCGAATGTGTACGGAGCGCTCGGCCACGTCCTCGGGGAATTCCCGCCTGGCAGCAAAGGACAAATCCTAAGAGCCATTCGTGTCGTGGGGGCGATGGCGCGTGCCCATACCGCCGCCTACCGCGCGATCCACGAGCTTCAACCCGGGGCGCAGGTAGGATGGGCTCACAACTACATAGTATTTCAGCCCGCGAATCCGGATTTCGCGCCTGATCGCTGGATATGCGGCCTGCTCAACGAGCTTTTCAATGAAAGCTTGCTTCAGTTACTGGCGCAAGGCCGGCTGGGCTTTCCTTTCAGTCTGGCGGGTAAGCGCGCTTCTGGCTCGAAAGGGATGTGCGATTTTGTTGCCTTGAACGTCAACAGCCTGTATCATGTTGGTGTCGATCTGA
>Ga0066710_100007338_pt1 | contig 10511 bp, 8 predicted proteins | sample GraSoiAngelo_159_FD_79666 | JGI IMG/M metagenome (GOLD analysis project Ga0066710, IMG submission 79666) | Grasslands soil microbial communities from the Angelo Coastal Reserve, California, USA - 14_1009_16_40cm | ecosystem: Environmental > Terrestrial > Soil > Grasslands | place: USA...
GCTGGGCCAATCTTCGTCGGCCTGTCCAAAGGTGATTTGGCGCGCGCCTTCCATCGCATGTTCCAGCGGAATGTGCCAGAGGTCATTGTGGGCAACGCCTCGGTCGGTGACCACGAACGCGCCGCGTCCTTCGGCGTCCCAGCACAATCCGTAAATGCGGCTCGGCCAGCGCGCCAGATTTTGTGGCCCGCCGCCAACGGATGGGACGCGCCACAAATCGGCGGATGGTCCGTTGTTTCCGGTCTGCTCGCCAGGCCGATCGTGAAAAGTCGCAAGGAAAATCGTCGCTCCATCCGGCGACAAAGCCCATTTCATCGATTGACGTTGATACGCTTCAAGCCGCGCGACATCCACAGCCGTCAGCCCGCCCGAATTCAGATCCAGCCACTGCAAACGATCCGGTTGGCCGGTAAAGGCAAAGAACCCAAGCAGGCGCTTGCCATCGGGATTAAATTGCAACCGTCCTCGCGCCAGAACGTCCTTTGGCATGTTCACAGGTGAACCGTCTTCCGCCGCGATGATGCGCACCGGGCCGATATTGAATGCCGGCGCGTTGATGTAGGCGATGTGTTTGCTATCGGGAGACCACGCCGGTTCGATGTCCCAGCCCTCGCCGCGCGTCAATCGGGTCAACGTGCCGCCATCGGCCGGCATCTGGCAAATAGCGCCCTGATAGGAAAGCGCGATCGTGCGGCCATCGGGCGAGATGGCCGGCTGAATGCCTCCAAACGCTCGATGCGCAGAAGATTCATCCGCCAGAACAAATCCAGCGCATGCGGCGAGTTCCAGCAGAGCAATAGTAGCATGCGACCGAAAGTTCATGGAAAACCGGCTCTATCCTTACCTGTACCACTTTCCGGTTGCTTTGGAGTAAATGTTGCCTCCGACGTCACTTGAGAAGTGTCCACGAAGGACGCCAGGCTCGTCAGGTGGACAGTGAATGAACAAATCGATCTCCCGCGCGCCTCGTAAATCGGGCTCGAATCCGTCCCTCTGTGGAGGATCACCTTCCAGTCTGATGCGCTGCCGGCTCTGCATCGCGTTGCGGAGTTTCATGCTTCCATCGGCAAATACCTTGGCTTCGACCACTCGGTCGCTGATCTCAAACTCAGCGTAGCAATTACCAATCTGAACTTGCAAATTGCCGTAAAAACAGCCGGCACCACCGTCTCCGTTGGGTGGAATCTGCAGAAGCATCTTTCCGTGGACAACGGCGTAATCCGGGTCTTTGAATTGCATACGGCGCCACACTTGGTACACGGTCTCAGCTTGCCATAGCCCTGAATAACCGTGCATCTGACACGTCGGCGAAAATCCAACCTGGATGGCAGGAAGCTCAGTCGCCCACGACTTTAACCTTGCTCTCGCTTGATGATCGAGGGGCTTGGTTGCCTCAAAAGTGCCCATTGGAACATAGGTCAACCCCGCGAAGTCTGATGGTAGTTCAACACCGGCGTAACGGCAAAGTGCAACCCTGCTCCGAGTCAGCATGGCGGTTAGATAACCGTACTCAAACAACACGTTCGCCCGCGGCGTCCTGACGCGCTCCTCGCGAATTACGGAAGCGTCGTCAGGTGTCGCAAGGAAAACGGCGCCAGCAATTCGACGCGCAATGTCTTCGATACCCAGAAAGGTGATGTCCCCAAGCTTGAAGCACTCTGTCCACAAGAGGGGCTTTACATCTTTGGCTTCGGAAAGGACGGCAGCCACCTGCGTTGCGTGCTCAAGTGCTTCCTTGCTGCTTCCAATAAAAATCTCTTTCAAGCGATATTTTGAATCAAATGGCGTCCTGCACAGCCTAACGATTTGTTAGTGAGCTTCTCATTCGATGGATAGTATTTGTTGGAGAGACCCTGTCAATTTCGCGAATTGAGTAGCAACAATTTTAGGCGGCAGGTTTGCGGTGCTTGAGTTCGCGTCGCAAGAGTTTGCAAACTTTGCCACACCGATTTGGACTGCGGTGGCTTGACACCGCTTTGGATTCCGGTCGCGTCAGAGGGCACCCTCCTCGAGAGGGGAACAAGATGTAACGTGTATCGGCAGGTTTAACGGCATTTACAACCAATGAAGAATCCGTAAATCCTCCCAGCGGGAACCGATGCGTTTGCCCACTAAAATAATTTACTCGATTCTGTTCCTCCTGGCTTTGGGTGTTTTCATGTACTGGTCACCCCTCCGCGACAGCAGCGAGCAGTTCGTCAGGATTTCAAGTGGCGAAGCCGTAATTCTGAAAAAAGTTACCACCGGTACCAAACACAAATTTTTTTACGGGACTGCATGGCAACGCCTCCTTTCTCATCTGCCCGCTCAATGGGGCATTGGCTCAAAGGGGCGGATGATCGCATTGGACACCACTAATCAGGGTTCGGTCGCCTGGCTGATGTGGACTGGCTTGCCTGGGCAGATCTATGCGTATACTCCGGAGTACGTGGTCACGGACGACCGAGGCCAAAAAGTTTTCCTTGGTGGAACAGGAACGCTTACCCGGATCAACAACGAGACGCTCATCGATGGCCGCCAACTCACAATTCCGTCACACGGCAAGACGGTTCGCTTCGGCCTGTACCGCCTCAACACCAATGGCCAATCCGTCTGCATCGCGGAATTCAAAATCCCAAAACCTCGCCGGGCCGCTACCGAACGGCTGTCGCCCGGACTGCTGCCCCAGCGTCGCACGGATCGCAACATCGAGATCGTCTTGACCGAATTTCTGGTCGAAAAAGAGACCCGAACCAATCGCGGCTTCTCAGTTCCTTTGGCTCACCTGTTCTTCCAGATAGCTGAAAACGGATCATCCACGACCAACTGGCGGCTGGCAAAGATTCACGCCACCGATCAAGCGGGCAACCAATCCTCACATGAAGTCCTTTCACAACCAACCGCCAGACGCGAGGAATACTGGAGCGGTCTTCTCCCACTGTTTCCTGACGAGCCAGCCTGGAAGCTGAATTTGGAATTCAAGCGTCGAACCGATTCCGGCGAAACCCGGACCGTTGAAATGGTCGTGAAACCTCGGATCACATCCAACCGTGTAGCGCCCCAGTGGTAGCGTGAGCACTTTGGAAATGTGAAAGCGTGATGTTAAGACGGACCAGCGCTGCTGGGACGCTACGGCGCGGCCGGCTGCCCGACCGTCCGTTCCGGCTTATGCGCGTCGATTCGCGTCGTTTCGCGGGCAAGTCCCTTCTGTTGTCCGTGTTGGTCCGCGTGATCCGCGGTTGTTATTTTCTTCTTCCTGTTACGGATCTTCCGAATTCTGTTTCACTTTTGTTACGGGTCGCCCCCTTCAAAATCCCCAATGTTTATCGGCCTTGTTACGGGTGTTACGGATGTTACGGGTTTTTGGAAAGGGGGTGGGGTACCCCCTCCCCTTCCCTTCGTCCTCGTCCTCGATCCCGTTATGCTGCATCTCAGCGGAAATGGAGCAGAACGGATCCGGATCGAGGACGAAGAACGAGGAGGAGGACGAGGACGAGCGTGCACCGGAAAAGACCCCAATAGCGCGGTAGGCGTTTCGGCGTATCGGTAAAGGTTGTTCAGTGGAACTGAACTCAATGATTGAAAGGAAGGTATGAGAATACACACATTAATACTTGCGAGTAGCCTAAGTCTGGTTGCTGGCATGGGGGGATTGACCGGGTGCGCGCATGGCGATCGTTCGGCTGGCGCCAAAATGGACGACATGTTGACGGCGCGAAGGGTCAAGGGAGCGCTGAAGGATTCGACGGTCTACAAGTTCAATGACGTAAAGGTCAACTCGTATAACGGCGTGGTGCAACTGAGCGGATGGGTCACGACCGATCAGCAGAAGAACAAAGCCACGGACATTGCCCAGCGCGTGCAGGGCGTTCGCGACGTGGTGAATAACATCACGCTGACGCCGAAGACCGGCATGGGCGCGTCTTCATCGACGAGCCAATCGCAAACCGGTAGTTCGAGTTACCAGCAAAATCAGAACAATACGACGCCCTCGCAGGAATCCGAACGTCTGCAGCAGGAGCAGACACGCGAACAGCAATTGCGGGATCAGCAGAGAAGCCCGTAATCGAACGCGGAAGTCGGAACGCGGAATTTGAGAAAGGTAGGACCGCTGCCGCTGGCAGCGGTCGCGGGTGCCAGCGGCACCCGCGTCACCTTCTTAGGAGTTGGTCGCCGATCCCGAAGGTGAACGGGCCATCAGGAATGTTTTGAGTTCCATGGCCGCTTTGCCGCCGAAGCCGGAGACTTCGGCGATCTGCTCCACGGTGGCGGCGCGAAGGCGTTGGACAGAGCCGAATTTCTTGAGCAGCGCGGCTTTGCGCTGCTCGCCGATTCCGGGGAATTCGTCCAGGATGCTTTCGGAGATTCTCTTCAGCCGCAACTGGGCGTTATAGGTGTTCGCGAATCGGTGTGACTCGTCGCGAACGCGCTGGAGAAGCTTCAGCGCGCCGCTTTCAGCAGGCAAACGCAGCGGCTCGGAGATTCCGGGGCGGTAAATCTCCTCGAATTCTTTGGCCAGGCCGATGATGGGAACGTCCTTGATGCCCAATTTGTCCAGTTCGGCGCAGGCGGCGTTGAGCTGGCCCTTGCCGCCGTCGATTAGGATCAGGTTCGGGAGGCCGGGCCAGGATTTGGGGGGAGGACTCGCGGAGCTCGTCCCTCCCAGAGCAGGGGAGGGTTGGGATTCACGGAGGACACGGGAGTAGCGGCGACGGACAGTTTCAGCCATACATGCGAAGTCGTCCTGGCCGACGACGGTTTTCATGCGGAAGCGGCGGTAGTTGGAGCGGTCGGGGCGGCCATTGCGGAAACTGACCATTGAGGCCACAGCGAACGTGCCGCTGATGTTGAAAATATCGAAGCCCTCGATTCGCTCGGGCGGGGCTGGCAGGCCGAGCGCCTGGGCAAGCTCCTGAATGTCTTGGTCCGGATTAATGGCAAGCGGCAGTGTGTAGGGCACCCGGACGAATTTATTGGTTCGTTTGGTGGTTCGCTGCAGGCTTTCGAGCATGTCGCGCAACGACGCGGCTTTTTCATATTCCTGTGCAGCGGCAGCTTTGCGCATTTCGGCTTCGAGTTGATCCTTCATCTGTTCGCATTGGCCGGCCAGGAACTCGCAGGCGGCTTCGACTTGCTGCAAATATTGTTCGCGCGTGACATTTTCGATGCATGGCGCGGTGCAGTATTGGAGGTTGGCGTAAAGGCAATGCTTGTAGTCCTGCTCGGTGGGCGTGAGCGGCCGACAACCGCGCAAATGGAACTGGCGCCGTATTAGTGTAAGCGTGTGCCGCAGGGCGCCTGCGTTCGGGAACGGGCCGAAGTATCGGGCACCGTCCTCCTGCTTCAAGCGCGTAAGGGTAAAGCGCGGAATCGGGTCATTGAAATTGACCTTCACGAGCAGGAACCGTTTGTCGTCGCGGAAGCTGACATTGTAGCGTGGGTGGAATTCCTTGATCAGCTTGCCTTCCAGCAAGAGCGCCTCGGGTTCGCTGCGGACCAGGTGAGTGTCAAAATCATGGACAGAATCGATGAGCGCCTTAAATTTGAGATCCCAGCCCATTCGGCGCGAAGGGTGGAAATATTGGCTCACGCGCCGGCGCAGATCCCGGGCTTTGCCTACATAAATCACGGTCCCGAAGCGGTCCTTCATCAGGTATATGCTCGGTTTATGAGGCAATTCGCCTAGCTTTTTGCGTATTAGGTCACTTGCCGACACGGCTTCAGTATGCCAAAAGATCGGGGTTTTTGAAAGCGGCAGATCAATGATTTTCAGGCACTTAGGAAGGGTTAAGGGAGGCGCTGAATGGGTCGATGTATAAGGAATACGATAGTTCAGGTCTTCGGGTCTGGGCTGTAAACGAGCATGAGAATCAAAGTGCGATTCGCGTCCGAAACGCCACAGCCGGCGATTGTCGTTGATCTGCGGTTCATGCCGCGCGTTGGCGAACGGCTGGAGATCGGCTTTCGCAAAACGGTGGAAATCCTCGTTGCAAGCCGCTTCGATGATGACAAAAAGTATGATGGCTTCGTAAAGGTCCGCTGCTTGACCGCGCCGACGACCGCGCAGGCTGCAATCACCGGCGTGGGCGCGGCAAATCCGATGGCAACGGAAAGACGAACGCCGCCGGTCGTCAGCACTACGCGACAGGCGCCACTTTCGGGTGTACAGGGCGTGGGACAATCCTTTGGCGATTTGAGCGTCCATGAGCTTGGCCGCATCGCAAGAGATCTCGACAAGCCAAGACCGGGCACGAGCGAGCCTCTAGCTCCGCTTTCGGATACGGCCTTCATGCGCAATCCCGGGTCGGACACGACCACATTCACGAGCGCACCGGCTGCTGCGTAGTCAGGGCCGGGCTCCGTCGAGTTTCTGTGCCTCTCTAATCTGGATATTCCAATGGGGTAGCATGGGCGACTCGCCCGTGTCGTCCGGCCACTGGCCGGGCGAAAGGAGGCAAGGCGTGGAACTCTTCAGACAACGCCTCCCTGGTAAGCAACAGTTCATCGCGATCATTCCGTTCGGCGGGCCGCCGAACGGCACAGGCTGGCAACCTGTGCTACCCTCCCAAACGAAACGGATCACAAGGCCGTGGATTGCAAAAGGTGTCCTGATCGCGAACGGGCGGGACAAAAAGCGGCAGAGGACTGCCGCACTCCAAGACCTGTCGGATTGTGCGTGCACTCTGTGAGATCGCGAAGCGTCTTGGAGTGCGCCAGTCCTCTGGCGCTTTCCGGAGTGTGATTACCGACTACTCTTCCACGCCGCGCTTTTCTGTTCGGCGATTTGATGCATCGAGCGACCGCTGAGCACTGAGGTGTCGTCCTGTTTTTTGCTGATGGGACGCGCATTGCTGCCTGTTTTAATGAGCAGCCATTTTTGTTTCGCCTCTTGCGCATCCTGGCGGCGGTCTCGCACGAGCAGCCATTCGCCTTTGAGCTTTTTGCCGTTCAGGATTAGAGGGAGCTTGCCGCGATAATAAGCGGCTGTCGCGTTTCCTTCAGGAACGGTATACGTGCCGATGTCCCAGACCATGACGGTACCGCCGCCATATTGACCTTGGGGAATGATGCCTTCGAAGCGCGCATAATCCATTGGATGATCTTCCACGTGCATCGCCAGTCTGCTTTGGCCGCGCTCGGTCGGAGGACCTTTGGGCACCGCCCACGAGCGGAGCACATCTTCCATTTCGAGCCGGAAATCATAATGCAAATTTCTGGCTGCGTGCTTCTGGATCACGAACATGCGTTCGGCTTTGACTGACTTGACGCCTTTCATGGAGCCAGCCGGCTCGGCCGTTTTGGCGAAGTCCCGCTTCGCCTGATAAGGGCGCAGCCGAGCTGGAGCCTTGCCTTTGCCATTGCCTGCCGCCAATCGGAGCGCGGGCGGCTCATCCGCCCGAATAATTTTTGACGGAACTTTCTTCGGAAGCTTTTGTTTGATGTCGAGCATCGGCGCGAACAAATCGCCTTTCTTCTGCAAAGTTTCAAGAGCCGCTTCAGGAGAAGTAAAGAAGTACGACAGGTCGGACTTTTCAAGGGCTTTAGAGAGTTCCTTCCAGTCCAGCGGAAAAGAAACCGTAGGGCTGTCGCCTTTCGCGCGTAGCGAATAGACGCAGACAGTCGTCTTGTAGTCGATGTTCTGGCTCCAATCGATGAATACCTTGCCGCGCCGAAGCGATTTGGACATTTGCGAAACCACGAGCTCGGGGTAACTCTGCTCTAGTTTTTCGGCGACGGCCCTCGCGAAAGGTTCTGTTTGGTCGTACGTCACAGCCGTATTGAGCGGAACACAGACATGCAAGCCCTTGCCGCCGGAGGCCTTCACCAAAGCGTCAAGGCCGGCAGCCTTGAGCGCATCTTTCAATGCGAGAGCAACCTTTGCCGCGCTGAGCACAGTCGCCGGTTCGCCCGGATCGAGGTCGAAGACCATCATAGTGGGCTTTTGGATTTTCGGCACCTTCGCCTGGAACACGTGCAACTCAATGTTGTTCATGTTGCTCACCCAGAGAAGCGATGGCAGGTCATTGATGCGCAGATAGCATATATCTGGACCGCCACCGCGCCTCGGGACTGGCGCGCGCTTGATCCATTTAGGCGTAAAGGAGAGCGCGTCCTTAATATACTGCGCTTTACCAGTCACTCCGGTGGCATACATTTTGAGGGTGAGCGGACGATCGATGAGGTGCGGAAGAATATATCGGGAAACTTTGGCGTAATAATCGATCAGGTCCGCTTTGCGGAATCCGCTCGCGGGAAACAAGACCTTGTCCAAATGCGTCAACCTGACTTTTTTCCCTTCGACCTGCATTTCCAGTGTCTCAGTCTTCTCAGCCATAAAGTAATTTGCACCAGGGTGTCGCGCCTGCAACCGCGCCGTATGGCACATCTATTCACCGATGATTTTCACGAGCACGCGCTTGCGGCGGCGGCCGTCGAATTCGCCGTAGAAGATTTGCTCCCAGGGGCCTAGGTCGAGTTTGCCCCTGGTGATCGCGACGACGACTTCGCGTCCCATGATCTGCCGCTTGAGATGTGCGTCGGCGTTGTCCTCGCCAGTCCGGTTGTGATGGTATTGCGTGGTGGGCTCGTGCGGTGCCAATTTCTCGAGCCACATATCGTAATCGTGCAAGAGACCGTCTTCGGCGTCATTGATATAAACACTGGCCGTAATATGCATGGCGTTTACGAGACAGAGGCCTTCCTGGACGCGGCTTTGGCGCACCGCTTCGGCTACTGTGTTCGTTATGTTGAGGTAACCTCGGCGGTCCGGCACTTGAAACCAAAGATATTCCGTATGCGACTTCACTACAGGAAGGCGTTCAAGACTCGCGCGCGAACAACCGGCGAATCACCTCTTCGATTGGCTGATCTTCAATGTCGATATCCGTTACCGGAAGCCGGTCGAGCAGCGATTTGCAGACTTCAATGACGCGGTCTCGTTTCACTTTTACAACGATACGGCTAGGAGATTTCTCCTGCACCTGGCCGTATTCGTCGAGGTCTACGTCCGGAAAGCCCTCGGGCTTGTTGCATTGCACCGTGATGGATTTGGAGTCGGCGAAACGATCGAGCACATCGCTGAGTTGGCCATCGAAGAAAATTTTCCCGTGATCAATGATGATCACCCGTCGGCAGAGCGCTTCGATATCAGCCATGTAATGGCTGGTGAGAAGCATCGTGGTTTTTTTCTTTGCATTGTGCTGCCGCAGGAATTCACGCACCGTTTGTTGCGAGACGACGTCCAACCCGAGCGTTGGCTCATCGAGGAACAGGACTCTGGGCTCATGGAGCAGTGCGGCGATCAATTCGCATTTCATGCGTTCGCCGAGCGAAAGCTCCCTCACCGCCACGTTGAATTTTTCGCGAACGCGCAGCAAATCGCCAAGATCATTCACGGTCTGTTCGAATTTGGCGCGCGGGATTCCATAGATTTTGGCGTTTAACTCGAGTGATTCGCGGGCGGGCAGGTCCCACCAAAGCTGATTCTTTTGCCCGAGCAGCAGCGCAAACTGGCGGCGGTAACCATCTTTGCGTTCCCACGGCACATACCCAAGCACGCGAGCCGAACCCGCGCTGGGATAAAGAAGGCCGGAGAGCATCTTGAGAGTCGTCGTCTTGCCTGCACCGTTTGGGCCGAGGAAACCGACCAATTCACCTTCGTTGACGGCGAAGTTGACTTCATTGACGGCAATGGTCTGCTCGTATTTGCGGTGAAACAGCCCCTTTAACGCGCCTTTGAATCCGGGTTGCTTCCGGTAAGTGCGGAAAGCTTTGGTCAAACCCTTAACTTCAATGGCCGGCGTATCCAAGAGTTCCGCAAGGTAGCGGCAGCCCCTTATCGCAGCAATTGCTTTTCCAGAAAGCCCACGATGTGCCGCACCTGCGGATCAACCTGCATCCGGTCCTTTACCAGCCGGCAGGCATGCAATACGGTACCGTGGTCGCGCCCGCCAAATTGTTCGCCAATTTCATTGAAGGAACTTTCGGTCAACTGCCGCGCTAGATACATCGCCACCTGCCGCGGGAACGCAATGTGTTCAGGCCGCCTTTTGACGGTCATATCGGCAAGGCGAATGTCAAAATGCTCGGAGACCTTCTTCTGAATCCCTTCAATGGTGACCGAACTGCGTCCTTCCTCATGCAGCACCTCGCGCAAGAGATTCTCGACCGTCTCGATGTTCGGTGCCGCCCCGGTCAGAGAGCCATAAGAGGCGACGCGCACCAGCGCGCCTTCGAGCCGGCGAATGTTCGAGCGGATGCGTTGGGAGAGAAACATCACGACGTCTTCAGGCAACTGCACGCCCAGCAGCTTTTCCTTTTTGCGCACAATAGCCAGCCGCGTTTCCATGTCGGGCGCCTGCATGTCCGTGACCAAGCCCCATTCAAATCGCGAAACCAGACGCTGCTCGAGATTTTGCAACTCGCTGGCGGGGCGGTCGCACGTCAGCACGATCTGTTTGTGCGCCTCGTGCAGCGTATTAAAGGTGTGAAAAAATTCCTCCTGAATGCGCTCCTTGCCTGCCAGGAATTGA
>Ga0066710_100007339_pt1 | contig 10511 bp, 9 predicted proteins | sample GraSoiAngelo_159_FD_79666 | JGI IMG/M metagenome (GOLD analysis project Ga0066710, IMG submission 79666) | Grasslands soil microbial communities from the Angelo Coastal Reserve, California, USA - 14_1009_16_40cm | ecosystem: Environmental > Terrestrial > Soil > Grasslands | place: USA...
TACCACCTGAATGCCGTAAGTGCGGATCTTGGTGCGAAGTGTATTGCGGTTCAGCCCCAAAAGCTCCGCCGCCTTGATCTGGTTGCCCTTGGTCGCCGCCAGGGCCGCACGAATCAAAGGCGGTTCGACATTGGCAAGAATGCGATGATAGAGGCCAGATGGCGGAAGCCCGTCGCTGAAACTGGCGAATTGGCGGGCGAGATGATTCTCGAGGTAACCGCTGAGGCCTCCCGTGTCGTCTCCTGATTCAGCGCCTTGCGATAAGGCGACAGAGGCCAGTTCCCGATCGATCGTCTCAGGCGACACGACCTCTTCGGGATGAAGTGCCGCGATACGGCGGATGACATTCTCCAATTCGCGCACATTGCCCGGCCAGCGATGCGCCTGCAGCCGCTCCACCGATTGCGCCGGGATGATCTTGCGCGGCAAGCCTTCACGCTCGGCCTGGGCCAGGAAATGGCGGACCAGATCCGAGATGTCGTCGCTCCTTTCACGCAAGGGCGGCAGGCGGATCGGCACGACATTGAGCCTGAAGAACAGATCCTCACGGAATTGTCCCTGGTCGATCAGGCGGCGCAGATTGCGATGGGTGGCGGCGATGATGCGCACATTCGTCTTGATCGGCTGGGTGCCGCCGACCGTCGTATATTCACCCTGCTGCAGCACGCGCAGAAGCCGGGTCTGCGCTTCGAAGGGCATGTCGCCGATCTCGTCGAGGAACAATGTCCCGCTTTCCGCCTGCTCGAAGCGGCCGGCCATTCGGCTCGTCGCTCCGGTGAAGGCGCCCTTCTCGTGACCGAACAGCTCCGACTCGATGAGCTCGCGCGGGATGGCCGCCATGTTGATAGCGACGAAGGGTCCGCGCCGGCGCTTGCCGTAATCATGCACGGCGCGCGCGACGAGTTCTTTGCCGGTGCCCGATTCCCCTTCGATCATGACGGTGAGATCGGTCTGCGTCAGGCGCGCGATGATCCGGTAGATTTCCTGCATGATTGGCGAGCGGCCGATGATGGGAAGATTCTCGGCTGGCGCATTGGCTGGCGTTACCGGGCGGACTTCCAGATGCTGGGCGGCGCGCCCGACCATCGATACGAGCGCGGTCAGATCGAAGGGCTTCGGCAAATAGTCATAGGCGCCGCGCTCGGCGGCGGCGATCGCCGTCATGATGGTGTTCTTGGCGCTCATGACGATGACAGGCAAGGAGGGTCTTAATTTCTTGATGCGGGGCAATACATCGAAGGCGTTTTCGTCGGGCAGCACGACATCGGTAACGATCACATCGCCCGCCCCCTCGGTGACCCAGCGCCACAGGCCGGCTGCCGTTCCGGTGGAACGCACCGCATAGCCGGCACGCGACAAGGCTTGCGACACCACGGTGCGAATGGCGCTGTCATCATCGGCGATAAGTACGGTCTTGGCCTTCATGCCTTCGTTTCTTCTATTGGGGTCTGCTGGTTGCCGCGCATCATCGGCAGGAGCACGCGAAAAGTAGTGCCGCGCTCATTGGGTTCGCATTCGATGATGCCGCCGTGATCGCGTACGATCTTCGCCACCAGAGCGAGGCCAAGACCTTGCCCGCCGGGCTTGGTGGTGATGAAAGGATCGAAAAGATGCGGCCGCAGATCCGCCGGCACGCCGGGCCCGGTGTCTTTGACGCAGACTTCGAGCGGCAAGGTCACGCGCTCGCCCGAAGCCGCGATCGACAGCCGCACACCTGGGCGAAATGCCGTCGTCAGCTGGATTTCGCCGCCGCCGCCATCGCCCTCGATGGCCTCAACGGCATTCTTCACGAGATTGATAAAGACCTGGATGAGCTGGTTGCGGCTGCCCATCACCGGGGGCAGCGAGGGATCATATTCTTCACGGATCGCGATGGGCTGGGTCATACCGGCGATGGAGAGCGTCTTGACCCGCTCGAGCACGGCATGGATGTTGACCGGTTCGCGCTCGGGCGGGCGTTCATCGGAGAATACTTCCATGCGATCGACGAGATCGCGGATGCGGTCGGTCTCCTCGCAGATGAGGCGCGCCAAAGGCCGGTCATCGCCCGACAAGGTCGGCTCGATGAGCTGGGCCGCGCCCCTGATGCCGGCCAGCGGATTCTTGATCTCATGGGCAAGCATCGCGGCCATGCCGGAGACCGAGCGCGCGGCATTGCGGTGGGTGAGCTGGCGATCGATCTTATGCGCCATGGAGCGTTCGAGCAGCATGACGATCACGAAATGCGGCTGCTCATGGACGAGCACGGCCTGGAGATCGATATTGCGTTCGCTGCCGAAGCGCGGCGTACCGGCGCTGATCGAATATTCATTGACGACGCCGCCCGAATGGCGGGCTTCCGCAATGGCATTGACGGCAGGGCTCGCCAGCGGCATGAGATCGGCGAAATTCGCGCGCAAGAGTGCGGCCTTGCCGGCCTGGAAGAAATCCTCAGCCGCCGAATTGGCCAGATGAATGCGGTCCTTGTCATCGAGCACCAGAAGGGGATTGGGCAGCGCATCGATCAGCACCCCCATATCGGGTGCGCCCAAGGCATTACTGGCGCTTGCGAAATTCACGCCGCCTGCCTTTCGCTGTCGGCCATGGAGATAAACAGGTCACGCAAGGCCAGACGCACACGGCCATTGTCGCTTTCGCCTAGGAGCCTGAGCCGCCAGGCCGCGGCAGCCTCACCGGACAAAAGCCCCTGCTCGCTCTTGCGTGCCAAGACCCAACCCAGATGCTTGCGCGCGATGCGATTGCCATGCTCATGGCCATAAAGCGCCAGCATGGATTGATGCTGGCAGTCGACCAGTTCCATTTCGCGCATCAGATCCGGTTCGGCGATGCCGGAGCCCGGATCGAGCAGATGCGCCAGAACACCCGGCCACCAGGGCCTTCCATAACTGGCGCGCCCGATCATGACGCCGTCGGCTCGTGACGCCGCCAGTATTTTGCGGATATCGGCAATGCTGGCGACATCGCCATTGGCGATGAGGGGAATGGTCTTGAGGCTCCGCTTCACCTCGGCAATGGCGTTCCAATTCGCTCGACCTTTGTAGAACTGGCAGCGCGTGCGCCCATGCACCGTGATCATCCGGATGCCGGCGGCCTCGGCCCGGCGCGCAAGCTCCGGTGCATTCATCGTCCGGTCGTCCCAGCCAAGACGCATCTTCAGCGTCACCGGAACGCGGGCCGCCGCGACCGTCGCCTCGATCAAGGTCATCGCGTGATCGAGATCGCGCATGAGCGCTGAACCCGAATAGCCGCCGGTCACCTGCCGCGGCGGGCATCCCATATTGATGTCGATGATGTTGGCGCCTAGGTCCTGGGCGATGCGCGCACCTTCCGCCATCCAATGCGGCTCGCGCCCGGCGAGCTGCATGGCGAACAAGGTTCCATCCTTCGGAGGCTCGGCGCGGCGGACCATGTCGGCGCGCTCTTCGGCGAGTTCGCGGCTCGCGACCATCTCGGTCACCACGAGACCGGCCTTGCAGCCATCAGCAATCTCTCGGAACGGTCGATCGCTCACTCCCGACATCGGTGCCAGGAGGACACGATTGCGCAGCTTGATATCGCCAATAGATATGCTCATTATTTGGGCACGAACTTTCAGTGTATGATTTTTATGCAGCTTAATGTACCCTACGGCGTCGTCAAGGATGCTTGCCCAGACTAATTGCCGCTGTTAGAGGGCATCCCCATGAAGATTGGCGCAGTGGTCGTCGCCGCCGGTACTGGCAGTCGGGCGGGGGGAGAAAGACCAAAACAATATCAATCAGTTGGTGGAAGGCCCGTGGTGTGGTGGGCGCTCAAATCCTTCTGTGATCACCCTTTGATTTCCCATGTACAGCCGGTCATCGGTCCGGGCCAAACGGAACTCTTCGAACGCGCCGCCGCCGATTTGACCGTCGAAGCCCCCGTCATCGGGGGCGCTACACGCCAGGAATCATGCCGCCTCGGCCTCCAGGCGCTGGCAAAACACAACCTCACCCATGTTCTAATCCATGACGCCGCCCGGCCTTTTATATCGGCCGAACTTATCAGCCGGGTGATCGCCGGGCTTGAGAAGCATGGCGGGGTCGTTCCCGGCATCGCGCTTGCCGACACGATCAAGAAGGCGCCCGATGGAACCATCGAGCGCACCGTCGATCGCTCCGGCCTGTGGGCCGTCCAGACGCCGCAAGGCTTCGCCTTCGATGCCATATGCGCCGCGCATGAAAAGGCGCGTCAGTCCGGACAGTCGAGCTTGACCGACGATGCCGCGGTCGCCGAACTCGCCGGGATAGAGGTTGCGATCGTTCCGGGAAGCTCCGAAAACCAGAAAATGACGACCTCCGAGGACTTGGCCGAAGCCAATCGCGCCCTCAATACCACTCTCGGCAGTCTGCCCGATATAAGGACCGGCGTCGGCATCGACATCCATCCCTTCGCGCCAGGCGATCATGTCATGCTGTGCGGCATCAAGATCGCCCATACGCACAAGCTTGCCGGACATTCGGATGCCGATGCCGCCCTTCATGCGCTGACCGATGCCATCCTTGGGGCCATCGGCGAGGCTGACATCGGCAGCTTCTTCCCGCCAAGCGATCCCCAATGGAAGGATGCGCCTTCCGCCATCTTCCTCGAAAAAGCGGTCGAGCTCGTTGCCGGGCGCGGCGGCCAGGTGGGCAATGCCGATATCACCATACTCGCGGAGGCGCCCCGCATTCCGCCCCATATCGCGGCAATGAAAGCCAGGCTCAGCACGCTTCTGCGCATCAGCGAAGAGCGCATCGCGATCAAGGCGACGACCGCCGAAAGGCTGGGTTTCGTCGGGCGTTCCGAGGGTATAGCCGCTTTCGCCACCGTGCTCGTGCGGTTGCCGGGGTGACCATGTTCGAACCTTCTCTCCTCCGTCAGGCCGAAACGCTGCTGCAGTCGCTGCGCCGGCGCGGCTTGAAACTATGCGCGGCGGAAAGCTGCACCGGCGGGCTGATCACCGGCCTTCTCACCGAGATCGCCGGATCATCCGATGTGGTCGAGCGCGGCTTCGTCGTCTATTCCAATGATGCCAAGATGACGATGCTGGGCGTGCCCCAAAGCCTCATCAGCAACCATGGCGCGGTGAGCGAAGCCTGTGCCCGCGCCATGGCTGAGGGCGCGCTCAGAAATTCCAGTGCCGACATCGCGGTTTCGGTGACGGGCATCGCCGGCCCGGGTGGCGGCTCGCCCGAAAAACCGGTCGGACTTGTGCATCTCGCCTGTGCATCAGCTGGCGGCGAGACCTCGCATTGCCGCCAAATCTTCGAAAAGGCCAGCCGCCACAAGATTCGCATGCGCTCAGTCGCGCTCGCTCTCGATCTCGTTGCAGCCCAGCTCAGCGTCACCACGCGCTTGGCGTAAAGATACGCTGCCGGGTGTTCATGCCAGATTCAAAGGATCGACCACCAAGGCGCCCGGCAATATCGAGCACTATTTTATTCCGTGCGAGGCCCTTGCAATTGTCGGCCAGATCGTGGGATTTGGGAAATACCAGGGTGCACGGAAGTGCTCGCAACCCTGATCGGTGCAGGCGCCGGAAATCTAGAGAGGAGAGATCTAACGATCCGATTCCCTGTTTAAGTCCGGAAAATTCCCTGTTCCGACGGCTGCCGAGGCATTAACTCATTGATATAGCTGAGGGCGATTCTTTTTTCTAAAAATTCCCTGTTATTCCCTGTTAATCCCTGTATTTCGCTTTTTTGAAAGCCGTTTGCATTTACCCATCCCCGAAGCTTTTTTGCCAGTGTTAGACGGCTCAGCTCGACGCACCCCTGGCCTGAGCGGCGTCCAGCGCGTGCAATTCGCGGGCGCGCGCCTCGAAGGCATTGTTGATCTTCCTGACCATGTAATCGAACATGCCCGATAAGAAGAATTGCAGAGACCGGCTCGTCGTCTTGTAGTCGACCTGGAACTCGACCGTTGCCCCACCCGTCTTGCGGTCGGTGAACTTCCAATGCGCGATGATGTGATCGAACAGTCCGCCCTCGGAGCGCGATGACACCGTGAAGGCCTTCGGCTCGGCAATAACATCGCTCACGAAGGTCTCATCGATATGAAGCTTCTTGTAGCGCACTCGTAATTCGCCTTTGAAGCGCTCAGCACCATCGGGCGCCTCAAGGCGGTCGAAGCTGCGTGAGCTTTCCACCAGCGGCAGAAACTCCTTGTAGGAGTCGACGTCGGCGGCGATGGCGTAAAGCTCTGCGGCCTTGTACGGCATCTCGCGGGTGACGTTGTATTTGGGCATCAGGCCGATGCCTTGCCGGCCCTGGCGGCTCTCAATCGCGCAAAATCATCGCCGGCATGATGCGAGGAACGCGTCAGCGGGCTTGACGCTACCATCAGGAAACCCTTCGAATAGGCGATGGTCTCGTAGGATTTGAATTCATCCGGCGGGACAAAGCGATCGATCGCGGCATGCTTGCGCGACGGCTGCAGATACTGGCCTATGGTGATGAAATCGATCTCAGCCGAGCGCATGTCGTCCATGACCTGCAAGACCTGGTCGCGTGTTTCGCCCAAGCCCACCATGATGCCCGATTTGGTGAACATCTGCGGGTCGAGCTCCTTCACCCGCTGCAGAAGGCGCAGCGAATGGAAATAGCGCGCCCCCGGACGGATGCGCAAATAGAGCGACGGCACCGTTTCGAGATTGTGATTGAAGACATCGGGGCGCGCTTCGACAACCTTCTCGAGCGCGCCATCCTTGCGCAGAAAGTCGGGCGTCAGGACTTCGATCGTCGTCGTGGGCGACAGAAGCCTCACTGCGCGGATGACTTTAGCAAAATGATCGGCACCGCCATCGTCGAGATCATCGCGGTCGACCGAAGTGATGACGGCATGTGCCAATGCCATGCGGGCGATCGCATCGGCGACCTTTTCCGGCTCCGCGGCATCGAGCGCGCCGGGCAGGCCGGTCTTCACATTGCAGAAGGCGCAGGCCCTTGTGCAGGTGTCGCCCATGATCATGAAGGTCGCATGCTTCTTCGACCAGCATTCGCCGATATTGGGGCAGCCGGCCTCCTCACACACCGTAACGAGGCCGTTTTCACGCACGATCGCCCTGGTCTCGTTGAAGACGGCCGAACCCGGCGCTCGCACCCTGATCCAGTCCGGCTTGCGCAGGATCGGCGTATCGGGCTTGTGCGCCTTTTCAGGATGGCGCGGCCGAGCTTTCAGTGTATCGACGACATTGACCATGGTTTTGTCTCAGGTGCTCCGGCCACGGACCATCTTGATGGCGGTGAGCAGGATCACCGCGCCGACGACGGCGACGAGCAGATTGCCCCAGAACCAGCCGCTGAACATCTGACCGAGCGGCAGTCCAAGTAGGCTCGCCAGAAATCCGCCGATCACCGAGCCGATAATGCCGACAATGATATTCATCAGAACGCCCATATCGCTCTTCGTCACCTTTTCGGCGATCCAGCCGGCGATGCCGCCAATCAACAGAATGCCGATCCAGCCCGCGCCGCTGCCGGCGTCCATGAGAGTATTGGGTTCCATGTATCTATGCCTCCTGCTTTGTGAACAAGCCTATGCGATGAAGCGTGCCAGCAGGACCACAATGACGGCCCCGATCGTCGCGGTCACGATGTCGCGCACGATCTCATTGCCGATACCGAGATTGATCCCCACCTTGCTGAGCAGGAAACCGCCGACAAAGGAACCGATGACGCCGCTGATGAGGTAGCGGACGAGGCCCGATCCCCCGACGACGAAACTGGCGAGCCAGCCGGCCACCAGACCAATCACCAGGGCAATGACGATATTTCGGGCATCCATGATTATATCCCCAACAAGACCTGGGCTTTCCCATCATATGGCTCAGGCCAAGTCTAGCATCAAGACCATTTGCGGCAAGACACGCACTGGTCTATGGACCCCGCCAACATGACAATTGCCGCACGACACATTCCAAAAGTCGGCCTGGTCAGCCTCGGCTGCCCCAAGGCGCTGGTCGATTCCGAACGCATACTCACCCAGCTCCGGGCCGAGGGCTATATGATCTCGCCTGGCTATGATGCGGCCGATGTCGTCATCGTCAATACCTGCGGTTTCCTTGATTCGGCCAAGGCCGAATCGCTTGCCGCCATTGGCGAGGCGATCAACGAGAATGGCCGCGTCATCGTCACCGGCTGCATGGGTGTTGAAGCCGAAACGATCCGCGCTGCCCATCCGGCGGTCCTGGCGGTCACTGGCCCCCATCAATATGAAGCCGTCGTGTCGGCCGTGCATGACGCCGTTCCGCCGGCGCATGACGCGAAATTCGACCTCATCCCGCCGCAGGGACTGCGCCTGACGCCGCGTCATTATGCCTATGTGAAGATCTCGGAAGGCTGCAACAATCGCTGTTCCTTCTGCATCATCCCGTCCTTGCGCGGCGATCTGGTGAGCCGGCCGGCGGCTTCCGTCCTCTATGAGGCGGAAAGGCTGGCCAAAGCCGGGGTCAAGGAGCTGCTCGTCATCTCGCAGGATACGAGCGCCTATGGCATCGATCTCAAATTCGCGGAGAGCAAATATCGCGGCCGTGAGGTCCGGGCGAAATTCGCCGATCTCGTCAAGGAACTCGGCCGGTTCGACGCGTGGGTGAGGCTGCATTATGTCTACCCCTACCCGCATGTCGATGAAATCATCCCGCTCATGGCGGAAGGTAAGATCCTTCCCTATCTCGACATCCCCTTCCAGCATGCCGCGCCCAATGTGCTGAAGGCCATGCGGCGCCCGGCCAATCAGGAAAAGGTGCTCGATCGCCTCGATGCCTGGCGCAAGTTCTGTCCCGACATCGCCATCCGCTCAAGCTTCATCGTCGGCTTCCCGGGGGAGACGGAAGAGGATTTCGCCTATTTGCTCGAGTGGATGAAGGAAGCCCGGCTCGAACGCGTCGGCTGCTTCAAATATGAACCGGTCGCGGGCGCCAAGGCCAATGACCTCGGCGCCGCCCAGGTTCCCGAGAAAGTCAAGGAAGAGCGCTGGCACCGTCTCATGCAGACGCAGCAGGAGATCAGCGCCGATATCTTTTCAGCGAAGGTCGGGCGCGAGATCGACGTCCTCATCGATGCGATCGATGAAGAGAACGAGGAAGCGGTCGGCCGCTCACCCTGGGATGCGCCGGAAATCGACGGCAATGTGTTCTTGCCGGGCGCCACTGATCTCAAACCTGGCGATATGGTCCGCACACGGATTATCGGGGCGGAGGAATATGACCTGATCGGCGAGCGGGTGAGTTAGAGGTTTCTCCTCTTTTTTTCGTCATCCCGGCTTTCGCCGGGATGACGGTTGAGTGGTATGTGGCTAGCTTGCTGCAGGTATCAGCAGATACGCCGCCGTCGCAGCAACGAATCCGAGAACGGTGCCGGCCGCCACGATGACACCGATGCCGCGCCCACCGACATAAGCAGCATATCCTGTCTTGGCGATCGTATTGACGCCGACAGCCGTCAGGATCGCCAGGGTCGGCCCCGAGGTCGCATAGGCTTGCGCGGCCTTGGCCATCGAAAGCGTGATGGCATCGACATCGGCGAGGCCCGAAATCGCAGCAAGGCCGATCAGGCCGGCTTCACCGAAAAAATTACTGGCCGCCACCGCCAGCACCATGATCACGCTGAGGATCAGGCCAAAGCGCAGGACTTCCCTCAGGCGGAAGGGATTCTCGAGCTTGAGGTCGGCACTGCCCTTCTTCTTGCCCTCGGGCGCCGAGCGGATATGCCACAGAGCGAGGATCGCCATCGCCACGGCGCCGGCAGCCAAGGCGGGCGCCAGCGAAGCAGCCAGCGCCAGATTGATGACCGCGACGATCGCCAGGACCCTGAGCAGCATGACGGCGCCGGCAAGGATCACGCTGCCGCCCAGAAGACGAACGCGATCGGGATTGTCACGCGCCAGCCGCGCCAGCGTCAAAGTGGCGGCGGTCGAATTGACCGCGCCTCCGGCACCCGCCGCCATCACCGTTCCGCGTTCGGGACCGGCGATGCGGATCGCCGCATAGCCGATGAAGGAGACAGCGGCGATGAGGATCGTCATCAACCAAAGTTCGTACGGATTGACCGCGCCATAGGGATCGACCGCGCGATTGGGCAACAGCGGCAGGGCGATGAAAGTCATCGCCGCCAGCAGCAGACTGGCGCGCAGCTCCGGCCAGGTGATGCGGGCGAGCCAACCATGCAATTTCGCCTTGGTGGCGAGCAGCAGCGCGGTCGCGACGCCGGCGCCCGCTGCGACCACGGGCTCGCCCAGAACAGAGAAGGCTCCCAGCATGTAGGTGAGCATCACCGCAACGACGCTCGTCGCGCTGAAATCATCCTCGCTCACACCTTCGCGCCAGAGAAAAGCCGCAAGCGTGCCGCTCACAACGACGAAGCCGGAAGCGAGGAGAAGGAAGTTCTGATCCTTCGTCAACGCGGCGAAAATGCCGCCAAGAAGACCGATCAGCGAATAGGTCCTCAATCCCGCGGTGCGCTGCCCCTCCTCCTCATCACGCGCCTTCCAGCCGCGCTCGAGGCCAATCAGGA
>Ga0066710_100007340_pt1 | contig 10509 bp, 8 predicted proteins | sample GraSoiAngelo_159_FD_79666 | JGI IMG/M metagenome (GOLD analysis project Ga0066710, IMG submission 79666) | Grasslands soil microbial communities from the Angelo Coastal Reserve, California, USA - 14_1009_16_40cm | ecosystem: Environmental > Terrestrial > Soil > Grasslands | place: USA...
CGGCCGCGGAGGTGGAACAGGTCCTTGAGCGCGATCGGCAGTCCGTGCAGCGGGCCACGCAGCGTGCCCGCCTTGCGCTCGCGATCGGCTTCCCGCGCCCCGGCCAGGGCGCTGTCGCGGTAGACGTCGACGAACGCATGCAGTCGCTCGTCGAGCGCCGTGATGCGGTGGCGATACGAGGCGACGATCTCGCGCGAACAGAGCGCGACGGCGGCGAGCCCTCGTGCAAGCTCGGTCAGTGACAACCAGTGCAGATCCGTGACCACTTAGCGACTCAGTAGCGCGTGCGTCCTTCGCCGATCGGCGCGCGGCGCACTTTCGCTTCTCGCTTGAGCTTGAGCGTCCAGGCGACCGCGGCGGGGCCGCCGCGCGCAGCGTCGACAGTCTTCCGTGTCGTGTCCTCCCCGGCGTCCTGCTGCGGATGCCAGACGCGCAACGTATACGCGCGCGGCGGCAGATCGGCGAGCAATGCCTTGCCGTCCTTCCCGGTCTTGGCGAAGTAGGGCGATTCCGACACGTAGACGTAACCGATCATCCAGTCGTGAATGTTGCAGCCGAGTACGACCACGCCCGGCTTGTCGAACACGACCGGCTCCGCGGGACTGCCCGCATAGAGCGGCAGCTCGAAGCGTTTCGCCGGCGAGAATGAGTAAACCTGATGGCGCACGTTGTCGTGATTCGGGAACCTCACCGGCGTGCCGACCAGGACCGCGGTCACCTTAGGCACGAACTCCTGATCGACCTGGTCGACGATGCCTTCGCGGGCGCGTGGCGGCACGCGCGCGCGCCCGTCGATTGGAACGGCGACAACGACCGCGTCCTCTACTGGACGACCCTGATCGTCAGTCACCGAGGCGGTGATCTCGGCGGTCTGCGCGCGCACGACGCCGACGGCGAGCGCCAACGTGGCGTAAAGCAGGACAGCGCGCATCGAGATACGTTCCATCAATAGCGCCACGCGTACACCAGATTGGCGCTGTGGCTGCGGTAGTAGACGCCACCTGCGGCGTCGGTGCGTTCCTCGACATAGGTCACGTTGAGCGATGACTGCTGGTCGAGCGCCCAGCTCGCGGAGATTTTCGCGGTGTCGGTCGTTCCGCGCAGGCGGTAGGCAAAGAACCCCGGACCAAACGTAGGATCGGCAGCGATCGCATCGGAGACCACGAAGATATCGAAGTCGGGCCGCGTGGTCGCGACGACGTCGCCGCGGCGCGCAGAAAGCTCCACGCCGAGCAGCAGCCGTTCGGTGATCGCATAGCCGGCACGGGCATAGACACTCTGGCCATGGAGGTCGAAAACCTTCCCGGAAATCCCCGGGACAACGGGCTCGTCGTTCCGGGCGTAGCGTCGATCGTACCTCCCGCCGAACGCGGCGTCGAATTCAGGCGCGAACCGCTTACCGAGTTCCGCGCGGAGGTCGAGTCGATGGCTGTCGCGGATATCGCCGCGATAATCGTCGTGTCCTCCCGCCACCGTCAGCGCGATCCATGGCGCGGCGTAGCCGACGCCGAACTTGTGCTTGTAAACGCCGCTCGCGCCGATGCCCAGAACGTTGAGTCCGTGAAAGCGGTGATAAGCCTCGGTCCGGGCATCGGCCGTGAGCGTGAGGCCGTCGGAGCCGGACAACGCCCAGAACGATCCGGCTGCGGCGTCGAGCGTGAACGCCGCATCGGCGCGGATATCCGCCGGCTCGTAGGCCCGCGTGAGATTGCTGTCGTAGAGCGATCCCGCATCGACGTCGAATTGCCAGGTCGCGTTCGATGCGCTGCTCGCGCACGCCACAATCAGTGCGCATGCCGCGCGGCACACGCGCACGCGGATGCATGCGCAGGAGCGCGCGCAGTCGCGTTCGCAGTTTCGTTCGGCGTTGCGTTTGCTCAGCGGGGACCGCATGGCCGTGGCTGTGAGAGGCGGAATGCAGTCTACAACAGACCGGCAAGAAACTTGCTTACGTCTTGCCCGCGCATGCCAGCGCGGATCAAGACCCGCGACGGCACCACGATGGAGAATTCGAGCTGTGCTCCAAATCATTGAGTTTTCAGGGCATTCGCGTGCGATGTGCGATGCGGGTCTCGCGCGTTCCGTGGTGGGGATCGCAAGGACCTCGCCGGGCGCTCCGGCTGCGCAAGGGCAGGCTGGCCGATCCGCGTCACGTATCAGCGCACCCATTGGCCCCGGCGTGGCAGCGCCGATGAGTCTGCCCCCGAATCATCACCGCGGGCTCCTTACCTGCGCCGGCGCGGTTTCATTCGACCGCGACCTGCGTCCGCGACGCTAGCAGGTACGCTCAACCCTCGCTTCCGATGCTCGCGCGCAGTCTACAGACCCGAATTCTCGCTCTGTTCCTCCTGCTGATGATCGCAGTGCAGGTCGGTGGATTCGTGCTCATCAATACGGTCGGCGTTGCCGCGGCCCGCAAAAGCGTCGGCGATGAGCTGGTCGGCGGTGCGCGCGTCGTCGACCTGCTGCTCGATCAGTACACGCAGCGCCTGTTCCAGGGAGCGCGCCTGCTGTCCGCGGACTACGCCTTTCGCGGCGCGATCGCGACCGAAGACGCCGACACGATACGGTCGGCGCTCGTGAATCATGGCAAGCGCATCGACGCCGATCTGATGATGCTGGTCGGCCTCGACCAGCGCGTGCTCGCCGACACGCTCGACGCTGCGGCCGGGAACGCGTTCGCGTTTCCGACGCTTCTCGCGAGCGCCGAAGCCTCGCACCAGGCGACGGCCATGGTGCTTCTCCGCGGCCGTCTCTATCAACTGGTCCTGGTGCCGGTGCTGGCGCCGCTGCCGATCGCGTGGGTTGCGGTTGGGGTCAAAGTCGACGACGCCTTGGCGAGCGACTTGAATCGCCTCACCAATCTACAAATTTCGTTCCTGAGCCGCCAGGGCGAAGGCGAGTGGGAGTTACAGGCAAGCACGCTGATCGATGCCGACCGCGCCGCGCTGTTGCAGGAGGTTGCGGCGGATCGATTCGCAGCGATCGACGGCGCCGGCAATGCGCTCTACGCAGACGCAGCGGTCACGCGCGTGCGCACACTGCCTTCGCGCGCCACCGAATCGGTCATCGCGGTATTGCAGCAGCCGCTGTCCTCCGCCCTGGAGCCTTTCCGCCGTCTGCAACGCCAGCTCGCGATGATTACGGTGCTCGCGGTCGTGGTTTCGATCCTCGCCAGCCTGATGATCGCGCGCGGCATCGTGCGGCCGGTACGCGAGCTCGCGCGCGTGGCGCGCCGGATCGCCGCCGGCAACTATTCGACCGTGCCTGCGTCGCGGCGACAGGACGAGATCGGCGCGCTCGCCGACGCGTTCCGCACGATGCAGCAAGGCCTGGTCGCGCGCGAATCGCGCATCATGGATCTCGCGTATCGCGACACCCTGACCGCGCTGCCTAATCGCGCGCTGTATTCCGAGCGCCTCGACCAGCAGCTCGCGTCGGGCGCACGGCTTTCCACGCCGGTTGCAGTGCTGCTCATGGACCTCGATCATTTCAAGGACGTCAACGATTCGCTGGGCCATCCGATTGGCGACATGCTGCTGTGCGAAGTCGCCGTGCGCCTGCAAAGCGTCGTGGGGAGATCCGCGGAAACGGTCGCCCGCCTGGGCGGCGACGAGTTCGCGATCCTTCTGCCGAGCTCGACTGCAGCCGACGCCGAATTCGTCGCAAAGGAAATCCTGCAGGTGCTCGAGTCGCCGATGACGCTCAGCGGGCATCTGGTCGACGTGCGCGCGAGCATCGGCGTGGCCGCCTTCCCGGAACACGGCAGCGAAAGTGCGACGCTCCTGCGCCGCGCGGACATCGCGATGTACGAGGCGAAGCGAAAGAATCTCGGTGTCGCGGTTTGGGACGATCGCTGCGACCAGCACAGTAGCGAGCGCCTGTCGCTCATGAGCGATCTGCGGCAGGCGGTCGACGACAATGAACTGACTCTGGTCTACCAGCCCAAGGTGCCATTCGGCAGTTCGGGCGAGAACTACGTTGAAGCGCTCGTGCGCTGGCAGCATCCGACGCGAGGCATCGTCTCGCCGCTGGAATTCATCCCGTTCGCGGAGCATACGGGCTACATCCGGGCGATCACGCGATGGGTGCTCGCGCATGCGGTCCAGCAATGTGCCGCGTGGCGTGCCGCGGGCCTGCCGATGAACGTGTCGGTCAACCTGTCGGCGCGCGACCTCATGGACGCCGAATTGCCCGAGCGCTTCCACGAGATGCTGGAACAGAACTTCTGCGCGGCCAGCTGGTTCACCCTCGAGATCACGGAGAGCGCGATCCTGGACGACCCTGCCCACGCGATCGGGAACATGAAGCGTCTGAGCGCGCTTGGCTGCAGGCTCGCGATCGACGATTACGGCACCGGCTACTCGTCGCTGTCCTACCTCCGCCATCTGCCGGTGCACGAGCTCAAGATCGACAAGACCTTCGTGATCGGCATGGCGCGCGACCCGAGCGACGCGGTCATCGTGCGTTCGACGATCGACCTCGCGCACAACATGGGCCTGGCGGTGGTCGCCGAAGGCGTCGAGGACGAGGCCACCTTCGAACAGCTGCGCGCCCTGGGCTGCGATATGGCGCAGGGCTACTGGCTCAGCCGCCCGCTGGGCGGGACGGAAATTCCAGCCTGGATGCGGGACTCGGCGTGGACCGCCGTCGTGCCCGAGCCGAAGATGTTGCGCCGGGTGGTTTAAGGAACCTCAAGCCACATCCTGCGGGTCATCCAGCCCGGCAAGCCGCGAATCGCCCGAAGTTACCTGTCCCCTGTCGCGGGGTCACAAGGTAGATCGGCGGCCTGCCCAGGGGGCTGAATCCATGGTGCAATGCACCATTCCAGTATGGTTCCATTTGGGCATCCGATCGCAAGCTTCAGAAATTCCTATTGGATTCGACGGTTCCTTGTGGGTATTGTGCTTTGGTGCAATGCCACATATCTGGGAACTTGTGGACCTACTAGCTCAACCAATAGGTAAGCGATTTCGCAAAAAATTCAAGACCTTGGCGCAGCGCAGTGGCATTAGGCGCGGCGGCCCACCGTAGCAATCGCGTACCCCGATGAAAGGCTGTCGTCCGGGCCACAAGCCCGGTCGACCGTGGACCTATGACAGCTCCTGTGGTTCGACTTCAGCCCCGCCTCCACCCCACGCGCAAGCCGATCGGGCTCGCGCTCCAGGGCGGTGGGTCGTGGGGTGCCTATACCTGGGGTGTGCTCGACGCCGTGCTGGCAAGCCGCAGCATCGCCGTGGCCCAACTCTCCGGCACCAGTGCTGGCGCAATCAACGCAGCGATCGTCGCCGGAGCGCTGGCGAAGGGTTCGCCCGCGCAGGCGCGCGAGGCGCTCTCCGCGTTCTGGCTGGGGATCGCGTGCCCCGCAGTCGCCGATCTCGGGCGCGAGGTCTGGGGCCCTGTCGAGCGCACATGGCGAGAGTCGATGGGTGCATGGCTCGTGTCGACCGGTGCGCTCTCGCCGTACAACGCCAATCCGCTCGGGATCAATCCGCTGCGCGACGCGATCGCCGCGCACGTCGACATCGACGCGATCCGCAGCAAGTCCGCACCCGCGCTGTTCGTCACCGTCACCAATGTCAAGACGGGCCTGCCGCGGGTTATTTCGAACGAGGCGATGACCATCGACGCGCTGCTCGCCTCGGCGTGCTTGCCGCAGCTTTTCCAGGCGGTGGAGATCGACGGCGAACCGTACTGGGACGGCGGATACCTCGGCAACCCGGCGTTGTGGCCGATGATCCACAGCGGTGTCGCCCGCGACCTGATCGTGGTTCAGCTCGTACCCGACGGCGCCGATGCGGTGCCGCGCGACGCATCGTCGATCCGGCGCCGGATCGGCGAAATCGTGTTCAACTCGAGCCTGGTCGCGGAAATGCAGGCGATTTCGGCGATGCGTTCGGTCGCTGCGCGCGGAGACGTCGGCGCGAGCATGCTCGATCTGCGTCTGCACCGCATAGGCCCGCCGCCGCGCTCACTGCTCGAACAGGGCTCGGCAATGGAGCGTTCACTCGCCTGGTTGCAGCGTCTGCACGGTGAGGGCCGCTCGGCGGCCAAGCGGTTCATCGCCCGGCATGGCGCCGACCTCGGCGTGCGCGAGACGCTCGACGTCGCCACGGTATTCGCCGATGAGCACAAGCCGAAGCTCCGGCTCCCCGCCAACGAAGCGGTGTACGACCGCGGGTGAGGTCACTCGCTCGCCGGCGGCGTGCGTCCGGGAAGGCGCCGCCTAAGCGTCAGTTGGGCCGAGTCGCTCAAGGCCTTCTCCAATTCCGGCGTCATCGGTAGCGGCGGCGCGCTGGCTGCGCGCGTCGTGCGCACGATTGGCGCCTCCCTGGCGGCTTCGGCCGGCAACGCCGTGACCACCGACGTCGTGCGCAGTGTCGCGAATACATCGGTCAGATTGGTCGGGCTCGCGGCATTGGTCGCTACGTAGAAAGGCACGAAAGTGCTGCCGACGAAGCCCAGCGCCTGGTAGTCGCCGAGGAACAGGCCCTCGGCAAACGGCGCGGTCGTGAAATCGAACGGCCCGGTCACATGGCTCTCGTTCCAAGTCGTGCCATCGATCGACGTCGTGAGCCACGTGTCGGTGGCGAGCGTCGCCGCGCCCGGCACGTGACTGCGGAAGTCGTAATACGTCACGCCGATCAGCCCATCATCGCGAACCGCAATCGAGGGCACGATCGCCTGCACGCCCGAAACGCTGTTGATCTGCACCGGGGTGCTCCAGGTCAGGCCACCATCCGCGGAGCGCGAGAACGCGACGCCGTCGCGCGCGCCGCCAGAGAAGCGCGCGTCCTGCCAGGCGACGGCGAGCAGGCCGTTGCTGCCGATGGCGATGGATCCGAGGTTCGCGCCGTCGCGGATCGGGGTTCCGGTCTCGGGTACTCTCGCGCCTCTCGAGAGCGACTGCGCGACGGTGATCGGCGCCGACCAGGTCGCGCCCATGTCCGGAGAACGAATCACGCGCAGCAGCACCGTGGTGGCGTTGCCGATGGTGTCGAATTCCGAGAAAAAGAGCACCAGCGTTCCGTCGGGAAGCACGACGATCTGATTGTTGAGGGTCGAATCATTCCCGCCCGGAGCGTAGATCTCCCGCGCGGGTTCCCAGCTCGCGCCGGCGTTGGCGGTGCGCGCGAACCACGTCGGGGCGGGGCCGTTCTCACCGCCGACCAGGCGCTCCCAGGTCGCATATACGAAATTGGCGTTGGTCGGATCGGCGGTGATCGATTCCTTGTCGTTGAACGCGGCGATGCCGTCACGGATCAGCGTCGTCGCGGCACCCCAGGTGCGCCCGCCGTCCGCAGAGCGGCTTACCAGCACGGCGCCGAACGAATTGGGTTGGAACAATCCGCCGCCGAAGGCGATCGCGATCTGATAGGCGGCGCCGTCGGGCGCGATCGTGACCCATGGGTCGCTGGCGCGTGGATAGTCGCCGCCGTTGGCCGCATTGCCGCCGGTGCACCGCGTCATCGGGGCCTGGGTTCGCGACCATGTGCGCCCGCCGTCGAAAGAAACGCCCGTCAGGTTGCCGGCGGCGCCGCCGTCGGCCCAGCGATCCTGCTGCCAGACGCCGATCAGATGGTTGGCATCCAACGGATCGCGCGCGAGCATCGGCTCGACTTCGGCGCCGCGGTACAGCGTGGCGGTCGCCGCGACGCCATCGCAGCCGAGCGCGAACGGCGAAAAGCCGGAGACTCGCACTGACGTGTCGCCCTTCGTCGCGCCTTGTGTGCACATGACCACCGCGTCCGGGCCGTAGCCCTCGGGCGCATAGCCCTTGGCGAGCATGAGCGCGCGGGTTGCCGGGTCGGCCGTATAGCGATGGTTGGAATCGGCGCGCTGGTTCCACACCCTGTAGACCGGGATCGTTCCGGCGGGGCACGCACCGGTCGCGATGTCCGGCACCGCGATGTAAAACGCGCTCGGCGTTTCGTAAGCGAAGTTGCGGTAGTTCGGATCGGTCTGGATTTTCGCCAGCACCGCCGCGCACTCGTTCGTGAACGCGGAGAAGAAGTGCGAGTCCGCCGGTGGCGGAATATAGAAGCGGCACACCGGATTCGCACCCGGTCCGCCGCTTGCGGGATCTGCAAACGCCTGGAACGTAAGCCCCGTCCGAGACCAGCCGAAGAAATGGCCCGAATCGAGCGCATCGATGTCGGGTTGCAACGAGCTCATGAAATAGTGATCGAGCGCGGGATTGTAATATTCGATGACGGTCACCGGTTGCGCCCCGGCCAACGTCGCGGCGCGCGCGATTACCAAGATGCCGGTCCACCGGCGGATGCTGCGCATTGTTGACATGAGCGAAGGGCCCTCAGCCGGCGTGACGCATCACCTCGATGGTGAGCCGGAGCAGCTTCGCCAGCGAGTCAGGGTCGGGCAGCGTGTCCTCGCTCACGCCGATCGCGCGCAGATAGCTCGCCCCGGCTCGCATGGCACGCGCCCGGGTCTCCAGCGGCACCGCGGCATAGCGCGACCCGTACGCCACACGAAGCGCTTCCGCCAGGGCGAGATGGACTTTCTCCTGGAGCAGCGAGCCGTCGGCTTCGCCGACGCGCATGGGACCATGTCCGGTGAGCAGCCAGTGCAGATTGATGTTGTGGGTTTCCGCGAGCTTGAGCAGGTACTCCAGCGTGGCCGAGTTTCGCCGCTCCGCGTTGGACACCGTGTTCTCGTGAAGCGAGAGCTCCGCCGCGAACGCTTTCTGACTGGTCGTGCCGCGGACGAGCTTGAGCCGTTCACCGAGGGTCACGCGCGCGCTCCTCGTGCAAACGGCGAGCTGCGAAACATCGGACGAACGGCGTGTCGATATCTGGCCAGAGCCTGTGTGTTGCATTTACGCCAACGTGTGTCGCGTGCATGGCGTCCTTTTCTTGCCTTATGCAGGGCTGCGGCGTTAACATTGCCTCAACTCAACACATCGGGCAACCATTCGTAACAGCTCGAAAAAATTGCATGTCGATCATGACGCATAACAACCGACTCCAGCCGCGCCGGACCTTCTTCGCCCCTGCGGGCGGACAAGGCTGGCTGCCGGCGGCCGCGGCGTACCGCGCGCGCGGGGTCGGATGCTTTGCGACATGTTCGAAGGGCATGAGCGGCATCGACGGCGTAAGCGAGCCGGGACGGGCGCGCCAGTGGAGGGACGATACGTAACGTAGCGTTTCTCTCCAGAGCGAAGGCCCGGCCCACCGAAAGGTACCGGGCTTTTTTGTTGCCCGATACCCGTGAGACTGACGACAACGAGGCACACGAAATGACACGGCATCTGGAAGAACTGGCGCCACCGCGGGCCCGGGACGGTCTGGCGCTGGTGCGCCAGGGCCGCGAGGGAACGTACTGGCAGGCCGCGGACGGCCTGATCGTGCGCCTGGCGGCGCGCGAGGCCGATCCCGACGCGGAGGCGACGCAGCGCGAGTTGCTGATGCTGGCGTGCCGCGACGCGGGCGGGCAGTAGCAGCGTGGTCATGCCGCCGCAAACTGACGCAGGTAGTCTGCGCCAACAGGATTTTTCTTGCCGCAAGGCGAGAGGAAACGGCGATTGCGAGGGCTGTGCGCGGTCCTCCTAACCGGCTATTCGGGATCGCCGCCGCATGCTTGTCATGCGGTCAGTAGTCGCGGAAACCCGGCGGGGCAACTCGCCGGGGCCGTGGCGAAAAAAGTAGGGTCCTAGTTTTGTCGAAAGCGTGGTCTGACCCCGCCTCTGGACAGCCCCTGACCATCCCCGGTAGCATGGAGCACGAATTGCTCGCCCGAGAGGGCTGGAGAACGGTGCAGTGGAACCGCTGGTATTGACCGTCGACATGGCAGGCTTGCCGCAGGCGTGGGTCGCGCTCGAGGACGCGATCATCTACCACGCCAAGCAGCTTGTCGCATGGTCGCTGGGCGACGTCGTGCGTGAATTTCGCGGCGGCTGGCAGCGCAACGGTACGCGCTCGCGGATCGCGACCAAGTCGATTCTCGCCATCAAGGGCACCATTCCCGGCGGGCATTTCCATACGCCCGGCCTCACCAATGCGCTTCTGTTCGCGCGCGACCGTCAACTGTGCGCGTATTGCGGCCTGCGGTTTCAGTTGCGCGATCTCTCTCGCGACCACGTGATTCCGGTGTCGCGCGGCGGCCGCGACGTGTGGACGAACTCGGTGACCGCGTGCCGGCGCTGCAATACCAAGAAGGCCAACCGCTCCCCGGAAATCGCCAGCATGCCGTTGCTCTACGTGCCTTACGTGCCCAACCGGCACGAGCACTTCATTCTGCGCAATCGCCGCATCCTCGCCGACCAGATGGAATACCTGCTGGCAGGCGTGCCGCGGACGAGCCGCCTCTACGTCGCCGCCAAGCTGTCGTAGCAGGGTTGAGCGCGTCAGCGCGATACCCGGGACAGCTCTTCCATTCGCTTCCTCGGGATCCGCCGGCGCTCATCACAGGCTACAACGCGCGCTACGGCGCCACGCACGCGAAGAACTTGGTGTTGCCGTCGCCTTCGAACGTCCAGGCCGCGGCGATCAG
>Ga0066710_100007343_pt1 | contig 10509 bp, 10 predicted proteins | sample GraSoiAngelo_159_FD_79666 | JGI IMG/M metagenome (GOLD analysis project Ga0066710, IMG submission 79666) | Grasslands soil microbial communities from the Angelo Coastal Reserve, California, USA - 14_1009_16_40cm | ecosystem: Environmental > Terrestrial > Soil > Grasslands | place: USA...
AGCTCCGGCTCATGGTGTACAGCCGAGTGAGCTTCAAGCTGTTCTGGATCATGCTGAACGAGGGCGCCTGGGACATGAGCCGGATCGACGAGCTGATCGCTCGCAACTCAGAAGCACAGACCGGCTGTCCCGTCACGTACACGTACACGCCGGAGAGCGTGCGTCGCCTCCTGAAAAACTATCGTGTGCTCGACGTCTCCAAGGCACACATCTTCACCTGGGACGTCGACGCGTACCGGCGCTACGAGTACAAGAAAGATGCTATTTGGGCCAACGTGGACGATGCGGAGCTCGCGGAGTTGGAGCGGGAGCTCGGGTGGCACATGCTGGTCCGGGCCGTGCTCGCCTGAGGCGCGGCCTTTCGGGTTGTTGACTCATGGTCTCCCACACACAAACGGTCAAGCCGATCCCGTTGGTTGAGCCCTGGTTCCCCGCCTCGTACGCCGATGCGGTGCGCGATCAGGTGTTGTCGGGGTTCATCGGGCCGGGCCGAACGACCCAGGACTTCGCCGGCGCGCTCGCGCAATTCGTCGGAGCGCCGCGAGCGCTGTTGACGGTGAGCGGGACGGTGGCGCTGAGCGTGGCGGCGCACGCGCTCGGCCTCGAGCCGGGCGACGAGATTCTCGTGCCGGCCTACGGCGTGATCTCGACGATCAACGCATTTGCCGCGATGGGGCTGCGCCCGCGGCTCGTCGACATCGACCGTCGCACCGGATGCATCACGCCCGCGCTCGTGGTTGACGCGTTGACGCCGGCGACGCAGGGCGTGTGCTTCGTCGATTTTTCGGGGTACTTGAGCGATGCCCTCGTTGAAACGGCGAGCCTCTGCACCGCCCGTCGCCTGCGGCTCATCGAAGACGCCGCGTGCGCCGTCGGCCATCGCCACCGCGGGCAGTCGGCGGGCCGGTTCGGCGACGTCGGGACGTACTCGTTCAGTGTCCCGAAGGTGCTCACCACCGGCCAGGGCGGCGCCCTCGTGGCGCGCGACGAGGCGGTGATGAACCGCGCGCTGGCGTACATCGACCAGGGCGATCTCGAGTGGCGGCGGACGAACGTGAACCGTGAGGTCGGCACGAATCTGCGGTTCACCGACGTGCAGGCCGCGCTCGGTCTTTGTCAGATGCGCGACTTGCCCGCGCGCTTGAGCCGCCGCCGCGCGGCGCACGACGTACTGCGACAGCGTCTCGGCGATGCGCTGTACACCGTACCCGGTGGGGAAGCGCCGCTGCACAACATCGTGTTCGCGAGCCGTGCCGATGAGCTCATGGCGTTCTTGAAGCAGCGCGGCGTGTCCGCCGTGCGGCAGTACCGGACCTTGTCGCAACACCCGGCGTACGCGCACCTCTCGGATCGTCGCTACCCGAACGCCGATTACTGGACCGATCGAGCCCTCTATCTGCCGTTCGGCATGGCCCTCGCGCCAGACGATGCCGCGCGCGTGGCTGACGCGGTCGCCGAATCTGGAATCCCTCTCGATTCGCTGGCCGCGTGACATGACTCGCGTCGTTGTGACCGGAGGTGCCGGGTATGTCGGCTCCGTCGTGACCGCGCACCTGCTCCTGGCCGGGCATCCGGTCGTCGTGCTCGACACCCTCGCGGGCAGCGGCGAATCGCTGCTCGGGTTCGTCAGCCATCCCATGTTTCGCCTCGTGCGCGGCGACGTTCGCAATCCGCGCGTCGTCGGCGAGGCTGTCGACGGGGCGGATGCGGTCGTCCATCTGGCGGCTGTCGTGGGCGAGCCGGCCTGTGCGGCCGACGAACTCAACGCCCGCTCGATCAACGCCGATGGCACCGCGACGGTCCTGGCGGCGGTCACGCGGGCAAAGGTACCGCGCTTCATCCTGGTGAGCACCTGCAGCAATTACGGCGTCTCGAGTCCGGACGCGCTCGCCGACGAGGACTCGCCGCTCCATCCGCTCGGCGTCTACGCGCGCTCGAAGGTCGAAGCCGAACGACTTGTGCTGACCTCTCGCGCCGGCACGTCCGCGTGTGTGCTGCGGTTCGGCACGATCTGCGGGCTGTCGGCCCGCATGCGCTTCGACCTGCTGGTGAACGACATGGCGCGCGCGGCCGTGCTCGGTGAGACCATCCGGATTTTCGCGCCCGAGGCGTGGCGGCCGTTCCTGTACATTCGCGACGCGGCCCGCGCGATCGAGTGGGGCCTCGGCACGCCTGATGGCGACATCGCCGGCCGCGTCTACAACGTCGTCGGGGAGAACTACCAGAAGAAAGGTCTCGTTGACCTGGTGAGGCGTCGCTTTCCGGAAACGACGGTCGAGGTCGTGCCGGGTGTTCCCGATCCACGCGATTATCGCGTGAGCGGCGCCCGCCTTCAGGACGAGGGAAGGTTTTCGCCCGTCCATACCGTCGAAGACGCGTTCATGGAAGTGGCAGCGGCCGTTCAGTCTGGCGTGTTTCGAGATCCCACGTGGAGCGGCCACGCGGCGGCGCCGCCGGCACCGCAACAGACGTAGCGCATGACGGGTCAACCGAGGAGCGACATGCAGATTTCGGTCATCGGCCTTGGGAAGGTTGGACTGAGCCTGGCCGCGTGCCTGGCCGCGAGCGGCTGCGCGGTGGTCGGCGCGGACGTGGACGCCGCGCTCGTCGACGCGCTCGATCGCGGCGACTTCCACACGCCGGAACCCGGTGTGATCGAGCGTCTGAAACGTGCGGCGGCTGGCAGCTTTGCCGCCACACGCGACGTGACGCGAGCGGTCCGCGACACCGACGCGACGTTCGTGATTGTCCCGACTCCGAGCAACAGCCTCGGTGGGTTCTCGCTGCGCTACGTGCTCCACGCGTGTGATGAGATCGGGGCCGCGCTGCGTCAGAAGAAGGGCGACCATACGGTCGCGATCGTGAGCACGCTGCTCCCCGGCTCGAGCGACGCCGTCGTGATCCCGCGGCTCGAGCAGGCATCCGGGCGAACGATCGGGAATGGCCTGGGCTACTGCTACAACCCGTCGTACATCGCGCTCGGCGAAGTCGTGCACGGGCTCGAGAACCCGGATTATCTGCTCATCGGCGAGGCCGACACGAAGGCGGGCGACCTCGTGCTCTCGATTCATCAGCGGATCGTCAAGGCGAATTCCCCCGTGGCGCGCATGACGCCGGTCGAGGCGGAGATCACCAAGGTGGCGTCGAACACGCACGAGACCATGCGCGTATCGTTCGCGAACATGCTGTGCTCGATTTGTTCCGAAGTGCCGGGCGCGAACGTGGATCGCATCACCGAGGCGCTCGCGCATCGGATGGGACGCCGCTTCTTCAGGGGCGCGACGCCCTACGGCGGGCCGTGCTGGCCGCGCGACAACCAGGCCTTCTCGGCGTTCATCGACACGATCGGCGCCGTCAGCACGCTGCCGCGCGCTGTCGACACCTTCAACTACGAGCACGGGCGGTACGTGCTGGATAAGATTCTGGGCCTCTCGGCCGCCGGCGACACTGTCGGCATTCTCGGCCTGGCCTACAAACCGGGCACGCCGGTCATCGATCGATCGTTCGGGATCGATCTCGCCGGCTGGCTCGCGCGCGAGAGCCGGCGCGTCGTCGTGTGGGATCCGCTGGCGATGCGCGAGGCCTGCCGCGCGCTCGGCGATAGAATTGCGTGCAGCGCGTCGGCCGAGGAGTGCCTCGCGGTGTCAGATCTGGTAGTCATCGTCAATCCACTTCCCGAATTCGCCGGCGTGGACTGGCGGGCCGGTCGAGCGGCGACGATCGTGGACTGCTGGCGCTGCCTGCCGGCAGAGGTCATCGGTCAGGTCCGCCGCTACGTGCCGCTCGGCCAAAGGCCTCGGACCGATGTCGCCTCCTGGCTCGACGCGGTCGGCGACGATCGGTTCCGGCTGTTGGTCAGTTGACGCGAGGCGTATCGATGGCACCGCTTGTCTCTCTCGCCCTGGCGGTCAAGAACGGGCTGCCGCACCTCAAGTCGACGATCGACGCCGTCCGGCGTCAGACCTACTCCAATTACGAGCTGGTCGTGCAGGACGGTGCGTCGACCGACGGCTCGCGGGAGTACCTGTCGTCGCTCACCGACATGGCCCACCTGAAGCTGGTTGCCGAGCCGGACACCGGCATCGGGCAGGCGTACAACCGCGCGCTCGCGCGCTGCTCGGGCGATCTCGTCTGCTTCCTCGCGTGCGACGAGTACCTGGAGGACGATGCGCTCGAAACGGCCGTCGACTGTTTCAGGCACCACCCGACGGCGGTCCTCGTGAACGGCGCGGTTCGCCTGACCGACAGCCACAATCACGTCGTCCAGATCTTCGAGTCGCCGCATTTCAATCTGCTCGGTCACTTGAAGTGCGAGGTGGTCCTGGCCTTCGCGGGATTGCTGAACCGGCACCGCATCGGGTCGGACATGTTCTACGACGAGCGCCTGAAAACCTGCCCCGACTACGATTTCTGGATTCGCCTCGGCACGCGGTTCGCCGCTGCCGACTTCGTCGTCCTCGACAAGATCTTCAAGACCGCTCGGGCGGACCGGACGAGTATGTCGTACCGCGCCGAGAGCTTTCGACAGTTCTGCCGCGACAAGCGGTTTGCGTTGAACCGGTTTCTCGGCGCGCAGCCGCCGGGTCCGGTCGTCGAGGCCGTGCGCGCGTCGGCGACGGCCGGAATCCTCCTGTGGGCGGCCGAGAACGTGTGGTCCCTGCAAGGGGCGTCGCCGTCGTTCTTCAGATGGTGCAAGGAAGCCGCGCGGCTCGACCCATTTTCGCCCCGGCTGGCCAACCTCGCGGCCAGATCGCGCGCGTTTACCCTTGACCAGGCCACCGGCCGCGTGCGGACGGGCCCTGAGGGGCACACGCCGGCGGCGCGCCCGGCGATCCTCGAGAAGTCGCGCTGATCGCGGATCGGACGAAGCAGCCCGAGATGCCACGAAGAGTCCCGGCCCTGTCGGTGGTGGTGCCCGTCTACAACAGCGCGGACCTGCTGCCCGAGCTCGTCGCGCGCCTCGAGTCGGTGCTGCACGCGTCGGCCGGAGAATTCGAACTGGTCTTCGTGAACGACGCCAGCCGCGACGCGAGCTGGGACGCGCTCACCGCGTTGAGTCGCCGGTACAGCTGGATCCGCCCGATCGACCTCATGCGCAACGTCGGCCAGCACAACGCGCTCCTGTGCGGCATCCGCGCCGCGCGCCACGAGCTGATCGTGACGCTCGACGACGATCTGCAGAATCCGCCCGAGGAGATTCCCAAGCTCCTCGATGCGCTCACCGACGACGTCGACGTCGTGTACGGCGCGCCCGAACAGGAAGTGCACGGACGCTGGCGCGACGTGGCATCGCAGGCGACCAAGATCGTCCTGCAGGGCGCGCTCGGTGCGGAGACGGCCCGCATGGTCGGTCCGTTCCGGATCTTCCGCACTGCGATCCGCCGCGCGTTCGCCGGCTACCGGGGCGCGTTCGTCAACATCGACGTGCTGCTCACCTGGGGCACGACGCGCTTCAAAGCGATCCGCGTGCGGCACGACGTTCGCCGATCGGGGCCATCGAACTACACGTTCTGGAAGCTGCTGACCCACTCCCTCAACATGCTGACCGGCTTCACCACGGCGCCGCTGCAGTGGGCGAGCGTGCTCGGATTCGCCGTCACGCTGCTGGGCATGCTGCTGTTCGCGTACGTCCTGCTCAGGTATTTCATACAGGGGGCGAGAGTTCCCGGCTTCGCGTTTCTCGCGTCCGTGATCATCATCTTCTCGGGAACGCAGCTCGTGACGCTCGGCATCATCGGCGAGTACCTCGCGCGCGTGCATCTGCGGCTGATGGACCGGCCGTCGTACACGGTGAAAGCCGGCGAGACCGCCGCGGCACCCGACCAGGCGAGGATCACGCGCACCTGAGATCGTCCTGATGGTGTACAAGGTTCCCGTCAACCGTCCGACGCCCACCGATCGCGAGCCGTCCTACATGCACGAGGCGCTCGCGAGAGGCCAGCTGTCCGGGGACGGTCCGTACACCAGGCGTTGCCACGCGTTGCTCGAGGAATCGCTCGGCGTGCACAAGGTGCACGCGTCGCCGTTCGTCCGGAAACTCGGCATCGCCGTCGGCGACTGCCCGGTGACCGTGCGCGTGAGCGACCGGCTCGTCAGGCTCCCGTTTCACACCGACATGACCGACGCCGAGCAGTCGGAGGTCATCGCGGCGGTCTCCGCGGTCGCGCGCGTCTGATGCCCGACGGCTACAATCCGGATCATTTCCAGGCCTTTGTCGAGATCGAAGACCGCCACTTCTGGTTCCGTGCCAGGAACCGCACGCTGTCGGCGGTCATCGGACGCATCGTCGCGGCGTACGCTCGGGGCTACCGCGTCCTCGAGGTCGGCTGCGGCGACGGCAACACCCTCCGCATGCTCGAAGAGACCTGCGCGGGCGCCGCGCTGGTCGGCATGGATCTGTACGCGGAGGGACTGCAGTTTGCGCGGCGCCGCACGCGTGCGCCGCTCGTGCGCGGACGCATGGAGCAGCCGCCGTTCACCGTCCGCTTTCACATCGTGGGAATGTTCGACGTCCTCGAGCACCTCGACGACGACCGCGCCGCGCTCGTGCGGCTGCGCGAGCTCGTCGAACCGGGCGGTGCGCTCGTCGTGACCGTCCCCGCGCATCAGCGTCTCTGGAGCCGCTTCGACGAGGAGGCGCATCACTGCCGGCGCTACGAGCCGGCCGATCTGGCCGCGCGCCTGCGCGACGCCGGTTTCGAGGTCGAATACCTCACGTTGTTCATGATGGCGCTGTATCCCCTGGCGCGCGTCGGCCGGCGGATGAGCGATCTCGTGCGCGCCGGACGGACGCGTCGGGGCCGGGAACCAGGATCCGCGGTGGCTGACGAGATTCGCGTGCGTCCGGGCCTCAATGGATTGATGACGCTCGCCTTGTCGCCCGAGGTCCGACTGCTTGCGAAGCGGCGGCGTCTCCCTTTCGGGACCTCAGTGCTGGCCGTGGCGCGTGTTCCTCGCTGAACCATGGGTGAAAGGGAAGGCATGGAGCGCCGGTCGCTCGCCGTATCTCAGCGTCGTCGTGACGTCGCGCAACGACGATCACGGCGGCGATCCGCTGAAGCGGCTGCAGACCTTCGTCAACTGCTTCGACGCGCAGTGCCGGCGCACCGGCCTCGACGCGGAAGTGATCATCGTCGAATGGAATCCGCTGCGTGAGAAGCCGCGTGCAGCTCACCTGGCTCGATGCGAAGGACGTGTTCATCTGGAGTGCGTACATGCACTGGCTGAACCGGCCGATGATCTTCAGCACCCCCGATTGGGGCCTCGGCGCCGTGCCGCTGGAAGAGACGACGGTCGTCGCCGGCGAGAACGTTGTCTGAGGTGACCGACGACGTGAGACCGGCGCTGGCCGTACCAGCCCGTCGCGTAGACGCGCGGCTGCTGATCGTCTGCGCCCTGCCCGTGCTTCAGGCGGCGGTGAACCATAACTGGATCTTCACGTCCGAGGGCGATCTCGATCCGTGGATCTATCTCGGGTACTTCACCGATCTTACCGGACACCTTCGTAACTTTCCGCACACGTATTACGGCTCGCGCTTGGCGTGGGTCGTTCCGGGTGCGATCGTCTATCGGATCTTCACCCCCGTGCTGGCCAACTACGTGCTGCATCTGTCGGTGTGCGTCGTGGCGCTCGCATCCTTGTATCTCACGCTGCGATGGACGACGCGCCGCGACGTGGCATTCCTGGCGACCGTGCTGGCGGCCGGTTATCCGTACTTCCTGTGGTCGACGGGCTGGGACTACGTCGATGGCGCCGGCATCGCGTACTACCTGCTGACGATGTGCCTCCTGACGTACGCGGCTCGCAGAGGTCGCCGCGCGTTCTTCGTCGGGTTGGCCGGCGCCGCGTTCGCGTGCGCCGTCCACACGAACGTCACGTGGCTGTTCTTTGCGCCGATGGTGATCGCGTACGCCGTTTTCGGTGTTGAGAGGCCGACATGGCGCGCGACGGCCACGATCCCGTTTGTGTTTGCCGCGGGCGGTGTGGCACTGACGACGATCCTCGCCGCGTTCAACGCCTCGGTGACGGGCGAGTGGCTCTTCTTTTTGCCTTCGTTCTCGACCGGCCCGGCGTTCACCAGAGACAATCCGTGGAAGGCTGTCGACTACACCTGGATCAGCAGAGCCCCCTGGCTCGCTGGTCCTGCGATCGTCTCGATTCTGACGATCGGCTTCCTGGTGCGCGCCGTGAGGCGGCCTGACACATCCAATCGACCATCAGTGTTCTTCGCGAGCCAGTACCTCGCCGTCCTCGCGATCTTCGTGATATTCGAGCTGGGGGGAGTGCCGCTCCTCGAGCTCCAGGCGTACGCGAGCTATTTCATTCCAGTGATGGCGCTCGCGTGCGCCGGGATTATTCATTCGGCGGTACCGCGACGCGTTGCCTTCGACAGCCCCGTCCTCGCGATTGCCGCGATCGGCGCGGCGACGATCCCTTACTTCGGTCAGTTCCACCATGCGGATCCGTTTTTGAGCTTCGCGCGGCCAGCCGCTTGCCTGATAGTCGCGTGCGTCGCCCTCGCCTTCGGAAACATGCCGTCGACGCTTGTGTTCCTCGCGGCCGTTGCGGCGGCCAATTTTCAGATGGCCGAGCCGCGCGTCTTCTCGGACAACCGTGCGATTCTCAAGAGCGCGGCGTTTCGCGCGGTCGTCGACACGATCGCGGGCGTCCGAGCGTGCGATCCGTCCGGCGACGCGCGGTTCTGGTACGATGTCACGGAGCCGGCCGGATCCCTGTTTCGCGCGTCCGCCTCGACTCAGTTGTGGATGTATCGACTCGTCGGCGAAGCTTTCCCGTCGTTGACGACGCCGGCGTCGGCTTCTGTGCCCTCGAGTCTCGACATGGGCGATCGCGCGCTGATCATGTCGGGTCAACGCGACCGCTGGCGCCTCGCCTCCGAGACCGCACGCCCACGCGCGTTGCAGATGGATCGCCTCTGGTCGCGCCCGGTGTCGGCGGGGCCGCTCGGGTTCGAGATGACCTGCGTGCGATTTGCGCCGTCCCACGTCGACGGCGAGGCTCCGACGGCCGTCTCGGCCGATCAGTTCACGCGGTCGGTGGCGGCGGCGTCGGCGGTCTCGCTGGCGCCCGGCGGGCAATCGGTTCGCGTTAGAACGAACCGCTCGACCTACGACTGGCAGGCGCTCTCCGATCCGATCCCGGTGAAACCGGGCGAGGACTATGCCGCGTCTTTCACGATGACGATCGAACAGGGAGGCATGGGCGTCGCCGTGGTGGACGATCGGTCAGAGGTGCTGGCGGCCAGGAACTGGTGCATGCAAAAGGCCGAACGCGAGGCGGGTCTCGTGTTTCACGCCGGTCGGACGCCCACCATCCGCATCGTCTTGAGCAATTGCTCGCCCGCGCGTCGAGTCTCGCTTTTCTCGGTGAAGGACTTCACGATCTGGCATTTGCATTCCGATTCGACCGGCTCTTGAAAGTCGACGCGTTGCATACAGCGGCGCCAAACTCCGCCAGACGATCTGCGCGGAACGCGCGCATATCGGTCGTCGTTCCGATCTTCAACGAAATGGACGTGTTGGCTGAATTCCGGCGGCGCCTCGTGTCCACGCTCGAACAGGTGGATGCCGGTTTCGAAGTGGTCTTCGTGGACGACGGCTCGACGGACGAGACGGCCCGCATCATCGACTGCATGCACGGCGAGGATCCACGCTTCAAGTGCGTCCACCTGTCGCGCAACTTCGGTCATCAGGCGGCGGTGACGGCGGGATTGCGCTACGCGAGCGGCGACGTGACGTGCGTGATGGACGCCGACCTCCAGGACCCACCGGAGGTACTCATTCGCCTGCTGGCCGAGTGGGAAAAAGGCCATGACGCCGTGTACGCCGTGCGTCAGACGCGCAGGGAGAAGCGGCTGAAGGTCGCATTCTACAAGCTGTTCTACCGCGCGTTGACCCGTCTGTCCGACGTCCCCATGCCGCTCGATGCCGGCGACTTCTGTCTCCTCTCGCGCCGCGTCGTGAACGAGATCAATCGGCTGCCCGAGAAGGAGCGGTTCGTGCGAGGCCTGCGTGCCTGGGTCGGCTTCACGCAGGTCGGCGTCGCGTACGACCGCGACGTCCGGTTCGCGGGGGAATCGAAGTACGGGTTCGCAGGACTGATTGGACTGGCCGTCAACGGGATCGTCTCGTTCTCGGACAAACCACTGATCTACGTGGTGGTCTCCGGGTCGATGATCTCCGTTGCCGCTTTTCTGTACGGTGCCTATTTGATCGCCCGCCGGCTGCTGTACGGCAACGTGATCACCGGGTACGCGTCGTTGATGAGCGGCGTCCTCTTTCTGAGCGGCGTTCAACTCCTGGCGCTGGGCGTCATCGGCATCTACGTCAGCAAAGTTTTCCAGGAGGTCAAGGCGCGGCCGACGTACATCGTGCGGTCGCTTCTCGGGATCGACGATGTCGCGCACGAGCGCGAGGTGTCAGTGGAGGAGCGAGCATGACGAGTCCGCAGAGCGCCGCCAGCCTGCGAAGCCAGACGAAGGCGCACTA
>Ga0066710_100007345_pt1 | contig 10508 bp, 3 predicted proteins | sample GraSoiAngelo_159_FD_79666 | JGI IMG/M metagenome (GOLD analysis project Ga0066710, IMG submission 79666) | Grasslands soil microbial communities from the Angelo Coastal Reserve, California, USA - 14_1009_16_40cm | ecosystem: Environmental > Terrestrial > Soil > Grasslands | place: USA...
GTGTCGCGGGCGAGGCGCAGGCGGTAGGCGACGGGGGTCGCGAAGGGGGGGACGGCGCCCGCGGACCAGGTGAACGTGGGCGTGATCGAGGCGAGCGGTCCTCCACCGGGGAGCGGGGCGGTCGCCGTGACGCCGCTCGGGAACACGGCGGCGGCGGCGACGTCGGGGCGGCCCCAGCCCCGGACCGTGTCGGGCATGGCCCGGTTCGTGGCGGTCGCGCGGAACGCGTCGCGCAGCTGCATCGGCGCGAGGGTCGGATGCAACTGCTTGATGAGGGCGGCGCTCCCCGCGATAAGCGGTGTGGCGAACGACGTACCGTTCGCCCGGCTCACGATGCCCGCACCGGTGACGACGCACACAGCCACGCCCGGGGCGGTGAAGTCGGGCTTGATGCGCCCGTCGGCGGTCGGGCCGCGGGAGGAGAAGGGGGCGATCGTGCCCAGGGAGTCTTCGGCGCCGACCGCGAGCACCGAGTCGCCGTCAGCGGGAGTCGAGATGGACCGCGATGCCGGCCCGTCGTTGCCCACCGCCGTAACGACCAGGATGCCGCGCCGGACGGCGGAGTCGGCGGCGACGGTGGTCACCGCGACGTCGCCGTTCAGGTCGGCGGGCGAGTAGGGGCGGACGCCGCCATCGAAGACGAGGTAGCTGAGGCTCGAGGAGACGATGTCGACGCCGATGGAGTCCGCCCATTCTAGGGCGGCGACGTAGTTGTCCTCCTCGAGCCGCGTCTCGGACCGGATATCCTCGGTCTTGGCGAGGAGGTAGGTCGCGCCGGGCGCGATGCCGCGCAGCCGGCCCGGGACGTCGCCCGCGAACAAGGACCAGGTCGCCGTGCCGTGCGACTGGGCGCCGGGGACGTCCAACGAATCGTTGCGCACGACCGAGTCGCCGAAAACGAAGTCGTGCTGCGCGGCGACAGCCACAGCGGCGAACGCGGGGTTCTGCGTATCGAAGCCCGTGTCGAGGATCCCGATGCGAACTGAGGTGCCGTCCGTGCCGGCATCGCTGAGGGGCCGGAGGTGGAGCTGCCGGTACGGCATCTCGGAGGGGCCGTAGAGGGGGTCGCCGCCCGCGACGCAGGTGTCGCCCGCGGCGGCGCCCGACGGGGCGGAGCCGAGCCGCGCGGGGTCGGGCCGGCCGGCCGGCAGCCGGAAACGACCGAGGGGCTGGATGCGGCGCAGGTCGCGATCCTGGGCGAGGAGGCGCAGGGCGGGGGTCGGCGCATCGACGCTGACGGCGTGGAGCCAGCGGCTTTGGGTGCGGATATGGACCCCCGCGTCCCGCGCGCGCGCCGTCACGTCGGCGAGCGAGACGCCCGGGCGGACGAAGAGCCAGACAGAGAGCGTGGTATCGCGCGTCCACGCGCGCGGCAGGGCAGGCGACACGGTGGGTCGCTGCGCCGCGAGGCTCGCGGGCAGGAGCGCGAGCCACCACAGCCGCCGCACGGCGACTAGGCCGGTTCCATCTGGCCGAGCCGCACGCCCACGATCGTGGACACGCCCGGCTCCTGCATCGTGACTCCATAGACGGCATCGGCCGCCTGCATGGTGCGCGGGTTGTGCGTGATTACGATGAACTGGGTCTGGTTCTTGAACTCGGCGAGGAGCCGCACATAGCGGCCCACATTGGCGTCGTCCAGGGGGGCGTCCACCTCGTCGAGGAGACAGAAGGGGCTCGGCTTCGCCAGGAAGATCGCGAAGAGCAGCGACACGGCGACGAGCGTCCGCTCGCCCGACGACAGCAGGTGAATGCGTTGGGTGCGCTTGCCGCGCGGCGCCGCGTGGATCTCGATTTCGCTTTCGAGCGGCTCATCTTCGTTGGCGAGCCGCACGTCGCATTCCCCACCGCCGAACAACGTCTGGAAGACGGCGCGGAAATGCTCGCGCACTTTCCCGAACGAGTCGAGGAACAGCGCCTTGGCCGTCTGATCGATCTCGCGCGCCGCCTGTTGGAGCGAGTGTCGCGCCGCGACCAGGTCGTCGCGCTGCGTCATCAGGAACTCGAGCCGCTTCACCTCTTCCGCGTGCTCCTCGACCGCGAGGGCGTTCACCGGGCCCACGGCGTCGATCGCGCCCCGCAGCCGGTCGTTCTCCTGGCGCAGCCACTCGATGTCGCCCGCCACTTCGGGTGCGTCGGCGAGGAGCTGCTCGAGCGGCTTGCGCCACTCGGTCTCTACGCGCTCGACGAGCCCGCGCTTGCGGCCTTCGATCTCGGTCCGCTCGAGCTGCAGGCGATGCTCTTCCTCGCCGAGCGCCGCCAGCGCCTTGCGGGCCTGGTCCAGCGCACCCTCGGCTTGAGCCAGGTCCGCTTCGGCCACGCCGACGTGCGCCTCGGCGTCCCGCGCCGCCGCTTCGAGCTCGACCAGCGCGAGGCGCCGCTCCTGCAGCGCGTCCTCCCACTGCGCCCGCTGCGTGGTGAGCGCGGCGCTGTCGCGCTCGATGCGGGCGATCTCGTCCGCCCGGGCGGCCGCCTGCTGGCGCGAGGCCTCGGCGTCGGCGGCCGCGCGCGCGACGCGTTCCCGCCCGGAGGCGAGCCGCGCTTCCACCTGCGCTGCCTCGACCTGCCAGTGGACCCGCTGCTCCCGCGCCGCTTCCTGCTGGGCCTCGAGATCGGTGAGGCCACCGCGCTCCGTGCCGAGCCGCTCGGCGGCCCGCATGCGCTCCAGCTCCCGCTCCTGCAGCTCGTCGTGGAGCGTGCCGAGGCGGGCCTCGACCTCTTCGAGCCGTTGCGTGAGGCGCTCGACCTGCGCCACCGCCTCGTCGGCCTCACGCCGCGCGTGGATCACGGCGCGCTCGGCCTCCCCCTTTTCCGCCCCCGCCTCGAGCTCGGCGTGGCGCGCCTGTTCTCCCGCCTGGACCGCTTCGGCGAGCGCCGCCTCGGCCGCCGTCAGCTCCGTCCCGGCGGCTTCGAGGGTGGCGGCCGCGCGGCCGCGCGCGGCCTCGGCGTCGCCGACGTCCTGCTCCAGCGTCTCGAGCTCGGCGCGGCGCTGCAGCGGCCCGCCCCCGCCGGCGCCTCGATCAGTCGCCGGCCCGCCATCGAGGAACACCGCGCCGTTGGCGCGGCGCACCGCCCGGCCGTCCCCGGCCGGCAGCACTTCGTGGCCTGCGAGCAGCGCCCGCACCCAGGCGGCGGCGGGCCCGTCCACTCGGAGCTCGTCCTCGAGCGGGTGGCCGTCGGCGGTGACCCGGGGCCCGGGGACGCAGGGGAGCAACACGAGCGGTCCGGGCTCGGTCTCCGCATGCCAGGCGCGGATGGCGTCGATGGCCGAGGCGTCGTGCACGAGGACGGCGTGCAGCCACTCGCCCAGCAGCCGCTCCGCCAGGGCTGCGTCGCGGCGGCTGGTGCGCACGAAGTCGGCCAGCGGGCCGAGCACCGCGTAGCCGAATCGATCCTTGGCCTTGAGCAACGCCTGCGCCGCGGGCGCGAGGCCCACGCGCTCGCGGTCCAGCTCGGTGAGCGCATCGCGCCGCACGGTGAGCTGGGCGAGCGCGGTTTCGGTTTGGCGCCGGGCCGAGCGGGCGCGCATCTCGTGTTCCTGCAGCGTCGCGACGTGCCGCCGGGCGTGCTGCAGCGCCTCGACGGCGCGAACCGCCGTCTGCGCCGCGCTGCCGGCGCGTTGCTGCGCGGCGTCGGCGTCGCCCGCCGCGGCCCGCGCCGCCGCCTCGCGCGTCTGGCGCTCGCCGGCGGCGCGGGCCAGCTGCTCGCGCAGCTCGGCGCCCTCGCGTTCCAGCGCCGCGCGCTCGCCCTCCAGCGCGCGCGCCGCCTCGGCCTGGCGTTGCAGCCCTTCCTCGAGTTCGCGCACCGACGTGCGCCGCGCGGCCAGCCGGCCCCGGACACCGTCCTCACTTCCCGTGCGCGCCCCCAACTCGCCCTGGACGGCGGCCAGGTCGCGCTCGGCCGCGGCGCACTCGGTCGTCGTCGCCGCGCGCTCCCGCTCGGCCTGCGCCGCACGCCGCTCCGCCTGCGCCCGCTCCTCGGCCGCCGTCTGACGCCGCTGTCCGGCGTTGCCGAGCCGCTCTCCCGCGATCGCCAGGTCGCTCTCCAGCCGGCCGACCTCGAGCTTTGCATCACCCAGGCGGCGCTCTACTTCCGTGCGGCGGGCCTCGGCGGTATGTCGCGCCTGCACCCGGGACTCGCGCGCGCGCTCGGCGTCGGCCATGCGGCTGCGGGCGGCGGGCAAGGCGTCGGCCAGCTCGCGCCCGCGCACCCCCAGCGCGCCGAGCGTGAGGTCGAAGTCCTCCAGTTCGCGCCGCACCAGCGTCAGGGCGATTCCGAAGCGCTCCTCTACCATCTTGCCGTACCGTTCAGCCCGGCCGCGCTGGCGCGCCAGGCTGCGCACCTGCGTCTGCACCTCGCTGATCAGGTCCTCGAGCCGCGCCAGGTCCGCCGCCGTCTCCTCGAGCCTGCGTTCGGTGCTCTTCTTGCGATCCCGGTACAGCCCGATCCCCGCCGCCTCCTCGAACAGCGCGCGCCGCTCTTCGGCCCTTTCGGAAAGCAGCGCCTCGATCATCTTCGCTTCCATCACCACCGCCGCGTCGGCACCCAGCCCCGTCCCACGCAGCAGGTCCTGGATGTCCCGCAACCGCACGGGCGAGCGGTTGAGGAGGTACTCGCTCTGTCCGGAGCGCGACAGGCGCCGCGTGACCACCACTTCCTGATACGCGATCGGAAGGGTCCCGTCCGTGTTGTCGAACACGAGCGACACCTCGGCGACGTTCACCGGCCGTCGCCCGGTCGAGCCCTGGAAGATGACGTCCTCCATTTTCCCGCCGCGGAGCAGGCGTGGCGACTGCTCGCCCAACACCCAGCGGACCGCGTCGGAGATGTTCGACTTTCCGCAGCCGTTCGGACCAACGATGGCGGTCACGCCCTGGTCGAAGGGGAGCTCCACCGCGCCCGCGAACGACTTGAAGCCCGACAGCTCCAGACGACTCAATCTCATGGCGTGGCCCCCACCCGTGGGAGAAGCGTGGCGCGCACGCCCGCGCGCGCCAGCGCCGCCTTCGTGAAGGCGGCTTGCTCCGGCGTCTCAAACGCTCCGATCAGGATGCGTCCGCCCTCGTCCCCGGCCCGACGCCAGAGGACCGCCGGCAGGCCGCGGCGACGCAGCGCCTGGAGGGACTCGTTCGTTGCGGGCGCGAAGGAGTACGGAGCGCGCAGCAGGTCGCCAATGCCGCGCGGCGCCGCACCGCGGCGCCACAGTGCGGCGCGCGCGGCGGCGGCGCCGTCGCGTGTCTTGTACGAGCCGGCGAGCACCCGGTACCACACGGTGCCGGCCGCGCTCCGCGGCACCGGCGTCACCAGTGCCGCGATCTTGGCCTGGCCGGCCAGCCGGTCGGCGTGCGCCAAGGCCTTGTCGACGGACCCATAGGCGGCCAGCTGGATCGTCCACGCGAGCGTGTCGACCGACACGCGTGGCGCCGCCGTCGGGACCGCGGGGCCGGGGCGTGCGCGCGTGACGGGTGGCCGGGGCTCGCGCGCCTTGGCCTGCATCGCCCAGTCGCCGACTGCGAGGCCGGCCAGACCGAGTGCGACAACGGCTGCGCGGGCGCGCCGGCGCGAGCCAGGGAGGGCAGGCGAGGACGCTCCCAGGGGAGGCTCTCGGAAGGCGTCCTGGTCCGTCACGGGCATCCAGCGGTCGCGCGCCACGCCGAGGAGCGGCGTGCCGCGCTCACAGGCGGCGGCGATCTCGGCGCCGGCTGTGGGATCGAGTCCTTCCGGGGCCAGCGCGATGACCCCGTCGGCGACGGCGGACAGCCGCCCGAGCCCCTGCGCCGAGATGAACAGAAGGAGCAGCGCGCCCTCGGAGCGAAAACCGGCCTGCAGTTTACGCCACCGGGGCTGCGCGTAGAGTTCGGCCGCGCTCGCCGTGTAGGAGCCCGCCGCGATGAAGAACACGCCGTCCACCTCGTGGGCCGCTTTCGCGAGCGAGACGCCGTACTCGAAAGCGTCTACGATCCCGTCGCTGGGTGACAGCCCCACGGTGAGATGCAGCGCCGGCTCCTCGACGCCGAGGTCGACCAACGCGACGCGCCGGCCTCCGCGCGCCGCGATGCGGGCGATGTCCCACGCGGCCTTCGCCGCCCACGGGAGGTCCGCAGTCACGGGCACCAGCGCGACCAGGGCCTGCGCCTCCACCAGCGGCGGGATGAGGTGGCCAAGCCGCGAGAGCGGCAGCTGCCGCGGGGTCACTGGCCGGGTTGGTAGATCCAGAAGGGGCGGCCGAGCTTGCGCCCGATGGCTTCGGCCTGCGCGCGCGTCGCGTACGGCCCGAGCACGACGCGATAGCCGTCGTCCGGGTTTTGGGGCGGCAGCACACGCGCGGCGAGCCCGGCTCGTGCCAGGTCGTCGGCCAATCGGCCCGACCATTCGGGGTTCTGCGATGTGGAGACCTGCACGTACAGCGGACCTTCGGTGCCCGCGGCTTCAGCCGCCAGAGCGTCGCCGCCGGCCTGGCTGGCCGGCGCGCTGCCCCGGGGCAGCCAGGTCGAAGACACCCACAAGTCGGCCGCGCCGCCGTTCACACGGCCTGTTTCCGTGAGGGAGTCCGGCCGCATGGCGACCAGGTCGGCGCCCCTGCGGAACAGCAGCACCCCGTCGGGAGACACAGCGGGCAGGTCCGTCTGCCAGGTCGTCCCGACGGCGCCGGTGTGCCGCTTGATCGGCAGGTCCACGATCCACGCCGAGTCACCCAGCGCCGGCCGCGCCAGCAGCCACCGTCCCAGGGGGTCCAGTCGCAGCGTGGTGGCGGGGCCGGGGAGGGCGACGCCGTCCAGCTCGCGTCGCTCGAACCGGTCGATGACCGCGAGCCCGAGGGCGGCGCGGCGCGCCACGTAGATGCGGTGGCCCGAGGGGGAGAACGCGAGGGCGCGAGGCCGGTCCACGAGGCGCACGAACGCCGGCTCGCGGCGCCCCAGCGGGTCGTACAGCGCTACGCCCGAATCGCTTGCTACCGCGACGAGATCGCCCCAGCGCGTCGCGGCCACGTCGCTCCCTGTCGCGATCTGGTGCACGGCCGCGGGTTGATCGGCGGCGGCGGTGAGGAGCCTCGGCGGGTCCTGGGGAATCACGGCGACGAGACGTTGGTCGGATGATCCGAAGATCTCGCGCGGCACCCCGGCGAGGGGATGCGGCCACGCGAACCGCGTGCGCCGCGACAGCGAGATGACGCGGCCCTTCGCGTCCACCGCGTACAGCGTTCCGTCGGGACCGAGCGTCGCCTGGACGATGTCCGTCGCCACGGTGTCGACCCGCCCGCTGCCAAGATCGAGCGCCACCAGTTCCTGCTTGGCAGTTGCGAGGAACAGGAATTCCGACTCCGGATCGAGGCCGACCACCCGGTCGACCGGCGGAATCCGGCCCCGAAGTTCGCCCGTAACCTCGGTCAGGCGGGGCAGCCGGTACAACCGCGGCATGCCCCCCTTGGCGGGGATGCGGATGGCCACGCCACCGCTCCGACCGAGGGCGCGGTGTTGTTTGTTAACATCTTGTGGTGCTTGCGATTGCGACGATACTGCAGGGGGCGCTTGGGACCGGCAGCCCCAGAGCGTCACGCTCGCGAGCAGGAGGTACCAACGGGAGGTACGCAAATGGCCTCGCCGCACAAGATAGACAACCGGCGAGGCCATTGCAAGTGTTTTAGCGAAGCGGAGTTAGAACGTCGGCCCGAGGCTGACGGTCCAGTAGCTCTTCTTCAGGGGCCGGTCCAACGGCTTGCTGTAGTCGAACCGCAGGATCACGAACCCCAGGACGTTGGCGCGGATGGACCCACCCCAGCTGCGCAGCGGTGCCCGCACGAATTCGGGGTTGTCGCCCGTGCTCCGCGACGACTTGACGACCGTCCCGGCCCCCCAGGCTACGCCCGCGTCGTAGAAGATCGCGCCCTCGATCGGGGGGAAGCCGACGGGGAGGAAGCCGAGCACCAAGCTGCGCGTGAGCGGGAACCGCAGCTCGATGTTGGCGACGGCGATCTTGGACCCGATGAGCTGGTCGACCTCCGCGCACCCGGTTTGCGTGGCCGCCCCAGGATCCGCAACGCACTCGTTCGTGCGGAACGATCCGAAGGTGTAGCCACGAATCAGGTCGGTGCTGCCGAGGAAAATCGGGAACCGCTCGGCGTCGCGGCCGTAGCGGCCGAAGGTCAGGCCGCGGAACGCCAGCGTGAACGGCCTGAGGTACAGGTAGCGGCGGTAATCGGCGAGGCCCGCCACGAACTGCCAGTCGCCGAGTGCCGGGGAGACCTGGAAGCGCGAGCGCGAGCCCGCGAACGGCCCCACGTACCCGAACAGGGAGTTGTCGTGGACCAGCGAGAGCGAGGGCTGCAGGAAACTGATGGAGTTCCCGTGCCCGTTGCGGTAGTTCTGGCCCACGAACCCCCCGGTCAGGGAGTCGAAGGCCGTCTCGAGCGCGAGAGTGTCGTCGCTGATGTTGACGCCGTGGATACCGAGCTCCACGCGGCTGAAGCGGCTGAACGGGTAGTAGGACTCGCCGAAGGCATCGCGGATCACGAAGCGGCGGATGCGCGTGGTCAACACTTCAGCGGTGCCGCTGGGGCAGACGCTGCATCCCCTCGCGTCCCAGCTGCTCCGGTCATAGAAGTAGAGCGGCTCCTGGGAGAAGCCCGTCGCCCAGTTGAACCGGTGGGCCTGGTCGACGTAGACGCCGAGGAATTGCGCCTCGCTGATGCGCCCGTTCACCGCCGCTGACAGAATGATGGTGTGGTTGCCCAGAATGTCCGAGAGGGCGACGGCGGTGCCGCCGAAAAAGCCGCGACCGAAGTTGTCGCGCTGGTACCCCACCGTCGGCCGTGCGACGTAGTCGGGCGTGAAGCGCACGCGGTACGGCCGGAAGGTGAATTCGTTCGTGTCCGGAAGGGCGAGGGCGGCGGAGTCGAGCAGCTGGCGTACGGAGACCGGCGCGGCCGCGGACTCGGCCGCCTGCGGCACCTCCGAGGGGCGGAAGCCGCTCGAGGACCGGTACACCGACTGTGATTCATTCGCCCGCGCGATGGGTCCCGGCGCCGGCGCGGTCCCGCTCACCGGTGGACCCTGCGGTGCCGGAGTGGTGTCCCGCAGCCCACCGCCCGCCGCCAGCAGCGTCGTGACCGGCGGCGTGGCCGGCGCGCGATAGGGCTGGCGGCGCAGCGAGCGCGGATTGTCCACCGAGTAGACGCTGTACTGCCCATCCTCGTAGTAGACGAACGCGAGCCGGTCGGCTTGCCGGGCCCACGAGAGTACCGGGGACAGCGGGACGATCCCCTGCGCGCCGGTGTACAGGTTCGTGAGCTGATAGACGTTGCTGTCGGTGAAATCGTACAGGTAGATGTCGCTGATGCCGGTGCGGTCCGACACGAACGCGAGCGACCGCCCATCCGGCGCCCAGACCGGATTGCTGTTCCGCCCCTGCTCCATGTGAGGGAGCATTTCGATCGTGCCCGTCTCGAGGTGGTAGAGGGCGATCCGCATCGGCCCGAACCGCAGCTCGTCGAAGTCGGTCCCGGGCCCGCGGTCGGTCGCGAACGCGATCGTTTTTCCGTCCGGAGACCAGGTCGGTTGGAGATCGGCGTACTTATCGTTGGTCAGCCGGTGCAGGCCGGTGCCGTCGCGGTTGACGACGTACAGGTCCGACAGACCGCCGTCGAAGCCCGTGAATACCAGCTGGCGGCCATCGGGCGACCAGCTCGGCGTGATGAGGCCGTTCAGGGGGATCTGAATGCGGCGGTCTTCGCGGCCCCGCCTCGCGTCCAGGATGACGAGGTCGTCGCGGTCCTTGCGCTTCGCGGCGATGGCGAAGTAGCGCCCGTCGGCGGAGAACGCGCCCGACGACGTGATGAACCGCAGGCTCTCGTACTTGTTGCTCAGGGTCGACTTGACCAGCCGCCGCTTGACGCGGCCGGTCTCCGCGTCGGCGAGCCAGAGGTCCACGAAAAATCCCCCCTGGTCGCCGAAGAACGCGATGTCCCGGCCGTCGGGGGTCAGGGCGGGCGCGAGGAAGATGCGGCCGCGCGAGCGCTTACGCGTCAGCGTGGCCTGGGCGATCCGCCGCGCGCGCCAGTGGTCGCCCAATTGCGGCAGGAAGGTCGTTTGCACCGCGTCGCGCCACTCGTCGGAGAGCTGGTCCAGCGAGAGGCCGAGGGCCCGCTTCACGGCGGTCTCCACGCCGGAGCTCGCGGAGGCCTGCAGGATCTCCCCGATGACCTCGTCGCCCCACTTCTCGCCGATGTACGCCCACAGCGCGTGGCCGTAGTAGTACGGGAAGACGTCGCCGTAGGTCATCTCTTCGATCGTGGGCAGGTGACCCTCGAGCGACGCGTCCCGCAGCCACATCGTGGTATTGGGGTCGAGCGGGCCGAGCGAGAGGTACTCCGCCATCCCCTCCATGAACCACAGCGGTGGGTTGACGCTGATCATCGTCTGCACGCCGCCGCCGGGGTGCCCACGGCTGTACACATCGTACTGAAACTGGTGGACCATCTCGTGCTGGAGCACGTGCTCCAGCTCGGCGTA
>Ga0066710_100007346_pt1 | contig 10508 bp, 6 predicted proteins | sample GraSoiAngelo_159_FD_79666 | JGI IMG/M metagenome (GOLD analysis project Ga0066710, IMG submission 79666) | Grasslands soil microbial communities from the Angelo Coastal Reserve, California, USA - 14_1009_16_40cm | ecosystem: Environmental > Terrestrial > Soil > Grasslands | place: USA...
CCGGCCCGCAGGGTACCCGGGTCTCCGCGCGGCCGTTTGTGCACCGTCACAAGGGATTGCTCGGATCACTAGCGATCTCGTGACCCCGGCGTTATGCTGAGCGCCGCTAGGCCGGCGTCTTCCCCCGTGGACGTCGGCCTAGTTGTTTACCGGCCACCGGGTTGTTTACGGGCGTTGTCTACGGGCCACCGCGCGGCCCGTCCGCCGCATAAGCTGGCGGGCATGCCCAGGCGGATCGACGCGCGGGAACGGCGCAACCGGCTGGCCCACCGGCACCGGCTGGCCCCGCGGGCCAAGGCCGGCACGGTCGAGGAGGTGGCCGCCGCCCTCGTCGCGCTGCACGCCACCGATCCCGCCACGGTGCACCTCGCGGCCGGCGCCCGGCTCACCGAACCGTCGGTGGCCGCCGTCGAACGCGCCCTCTACGACGACCGCACGCTGCTACGGATGCTGGGCATGCGGCGGACCATGTTCGTGGTACCCCGGGCGTCGGTACCGGTGATCCAGGCGGCCTGCACCGACGCGGTCGCGGCGCAGCAGCGGCGGCTGCTGGTCCAGCACCTCACCGAGGCCGGCGTCGCCGACGACCCCGCCGGGTGGCTCGTCGAGGTGGGCGACGCGACCGTCCGGGCGCTCGCCGCCCGCGGCGAGGCCACCGCGACCGAACTCGCGCAGGACGAGCCGCGGCTGCGCACCCAGCTGAAGATGGCCGACGGCAAGCCGTACGCCGCGGTGGTCAACATAACCACCCGGGTGCTGACCGTACTCGGCGCGGACGGCCGCATCGTCCGCGGCCGGCCGCGCGGCTCCTGGATCAGCAGCCAGTACCGCTGGTCGACGGTGGACAACTGGCTGCCCGGCGGCCCGGAACCGTGGTCGGCCGCCGCGGCGCGCACCGAGCTTGCGCGCCAATGGCTGCACGCCTTCGGCCCGGCGCCCGCGGCCGACCTGCGGTGGTGGGCCGGCTGGACCGCGGGAGACCTGAAGCGGGCACTGTCCGGGCTCGATGTGGTCGAGGTCGACCTCGACGGGGGTACCGGACTGCTGCTCGCCGAAGACGTCGAGCCGGTACCCCCGGCGGAGCCCTGGATCGCGCTGCTGCCCGCGCTCGACCCGACGGTGATGGGCTGGATCAACCGCGACTGGTTCCTCGGCCCGCACGCCGGCGCCCTGTTCGACCGCACCGGAAACGCCGGCCCGACGGTGTGGTCCGACGGTCGCGTCGTCGGCGGTTGGGCGCAGAGCGCCTCCGGCGAGGTGCGCTACCGGCTGCTGGAGGACGTCGGCCGCGACGTCGCCGGCCGGGTCGAGCGCGCGGCCGCGCAGCTGACCGGGTGGCTCGGCCCGGTCCGGGTCACCCCGCGGTTCCGCACGCCGCTGGAGCGCGACCTGGCCGGGTGACGCCCGGGCGCCTCAGGCCGGCTGTTCCGGCACCGGCCACTTCTCCGGACGCAGCCACAGCGCACCCAGCGGGGGTACCCGCAGCGCGACCGAGGCCGGCAGGCCGTGCCAGGGCAGGTCCTCCGCCTGTACCGCGCCGTAGTTGCCCACGCCCGACCCGCCGTACACCGTCGAGTCGGTGTTGATGATCTCCAGCCAGGTACCCGGGTGTGGCAGCCCGATCCGGTAGTTCCCGTGCGGGACACCGGCGAAGTTCACCACGCACACCACCGGCGCACCGTCGTCGGCGTACCGGATGAACGAGAACGTGTTGTGCGCCGAGTCCTCCGCGGTGATCCAGCGGAACCCTTCCGGCACGCTGTCCTGTGTCCACAGTGGACGGTTGGTGCGGTACGCGGTGTTGAGGTCGCGGACCAGCCGCTGCATGCCTTCCCGGTCGGGCAGCTGCAGCAGGTCCCAGTTGAGCCCGCGCTGCTCGCTCCACTCAAGGTCGTCACCGAGCTCGCTGCCCATGAACAGCAGCTGCTTACCGGGGTGCGCCCACATGAACGCCAGCAGTGCCCGCACGTTGGCCAGCTTCTGCCACATGTCGCCGGGCATCTTGCCGACCAGCGAACCCTTGCCGTGCACCACCTCGTCGTGGCTGATCGGCAGGAGGTAGTTCTCGCTCCAGGCGTACATCACCGAGAAGGTCATCTGGTGGTGGTGCCACTGGCGGTAGATGGGCGGCTTGCTGACGTAGGACAGCGTGTCGTTCATCCAGCCCATGTTCCACTTGAACCCGAAACCGAGGCCGTGCAGGTACGTCGGCCGGGTGACGCCGGGCCACGCGGTCGACTCCTCGGCGATCGTCATCACGCCCGGGTGGTGCTTGTAGACGGTCGCGTTGGTCTCCTGCAGGAAGCTGATCGCGTCGAGGTTCTCCCGGCCGCCGAACTGGTTCGGCGCCCACTCGCCCGCCTTGCGCGAGTAGTCGAGGTACAGCATCGAGGCGACCGCGTCGACCCGCAGCCCGTCGGCGTGGAACTCGTCGCACCAGTACAGCGCGTTGGCGACGAGGAAGTTGCGCACCTCGCGCCGGCCGAAGTCGAAGACGTAGGTGCCCCAGTCCGGGTGCTCGCCGCGCCACGGGTGGCCGTGCTCGTACAGCGGGGTACCGTCGAAGCGCGCCAGCGCCCACTCGTCACGCGGGAAGTGCGCCGGCACCCAGTCCAGGATCACGCCGATGCCGGCCTGGTGCAGCCGGTCGATGAGGTGCCGCAACCCGTCCGGGTCACCGAACCGCGCGCTCGGCGCGAAGTACCCGGTGACCTGGTACCCCCACGAGCCGCCGTACGGGTGCTCCATCACCGGCATGAACTCCACGTGGGTGAAGCCCATCTCCACCACGTAGTCGGTCAGCTGGTCGGCAAGCTCCACATAGGACAGTCCCGGCCGCCACGAGCCGATGTGCACCTCGTAGATGCTCACCGGCTCCTTGTGGTGCTGCGCCTGGGCACGCTGCGCCAGCCAGTCCGCGTCCTTCCACTCGTACTTCGACTCGGTCACCACCGAGGCGGTGCGCGGCGGCGTCTCGGTCTGCTGCGCCAGCGGATCGGCCTTCTCCCGCCACACCCCGTCCCGGCCGAGGATGCGGTACTTGTACCGCTCCCCCACGGAGACTCCGGGCACGAACAGCTCCCACACCCCGCTGCCGCCCAGCGAGCGCATCGGCCAGCCGTCCTGCGCTGCCCAGCCGGTGCAGTCGCCGACGACGCGTACCCCACGGGCGCTGGGCGCCCACACCGCGAACGCCACTCCCCCGGGTTTCACGTGCGCGCCGAGCACGTCCCACAGCCGCTCGTGCCGGCCCTCGCCGATCAGGTGCAGGTCCAGTTCGCCCAGCGACGGCGGGTACCGGTACGGGTCGTCCACCACGTCGCCGTCGACGTCGAGCCGGTAGTCCGCCACGTTTCCGGGTACCGTCGCCTCGAAGATGCCCGCGCCGTGCGCCCGGGTCATCGGGTGACGATCCTCGCCGACGACCACGGACACCGCGCTCGCGTTGCGACGCAGCGTCCGGATCACCGTCCGGTCGCCCCGGGAATGCGCCCCGAGTACCGCGTGGGGATCGTGTACGGCACCACTGATCAGCTCGTCCATGCCTCGTCCTCCAGCATGCGGGCGATGGATTGCACCGGGATCTTCAGCCAGGACGGCCGGAAGCGCGCCTCGTACGCCGCTTCGTACACGGCCTTGTCCAGCTCGTACGCGCGCAGCAGCGCAGCCTGTTCGCGGGGGTCGAGGCCGGCCGCCGCCGCGTACCCCGCGCAGAACGCCGAACGGTTGCGCGCGGTCCATTCCCTTGCCCGGTAAGCCATCTGTTCGACCTCGTCGTCGTCGCGGTCGACGAGAAGCTGGTTGGCCGCGTACTCGTAGGAACGCAGCATCCCGGCGACGTCGCGCAGTACCGAGTCGGGCCGGCGCCGCTCGGCCAGCGGATGCCCGGGTTCACCCTCGAAGTCGATGAGCAGCCACCGTTCCGGCGTGCGCAGCACCTGACCGAGATGCAGGTCGCCGTGGATGCGCTGGACCGGGATCGGCTGCCCGCCGGCCGCCTCGTAGGCGGCTGCGAGGGTCGATGCGTACTGGGCCAGCTGCGGTACCGCGACGGTCGCCCGGGCCAACCGCTCGGTCATCGCCTCGACCGGTGGCGCCGCCATCGACTTGCCCAGCTCGTCGGCCAGCGTGTGGTGCACGCTGGCGACCGCCTCGCCGAGCCGGTGCGACTCGCCGGCGAAGTCACCACCGACCTCGTCGGCGTGCAGGTCGGCCTCGGCGAACAGGTCGCGCACGCTGGCGGTGGCCATCCGCCAGCCCTCCGCGGAGTTCTGCGCGTACTCGGTCACCATGCCCAGCGCCACCGGCTCGCCCCCGTCGTCGGTCGTCTCGATGGCGCCGAGAAGCTTTGCGGCGTGGACGTTGCCGGCCCGGCCCAGTACCCGGCTGAGCTCCAGCTCCGGATTGATGCCGCTGACCACCCGCCGGTACACCTTGAGCAGTGCGGCGGTGTCGAAGACGACGCTGGTGTTGCTCTGTTCGGCATCGCCCACGACGGCCGGCGCGTGTACCGGCAGCCGCGCGCCGGGTTCCGGTACGAACCGCAGCTTGTCGACGGTCATTCCGGCCTGGATGAGCGCGAGCAGGTACTGCGCGTCGGCCTCGTGGTAGAGCGCGTCGTATCCGGTCCGGTCGCGGTCGACGCCGATCGTGGCCGCCACCGTGTACTCGTCGATCGGTCCCCGGTCCCAGCCCACGAACACCTGGTACCGTTCGGTGCCGCCGTCGGTGTAATGCGCGTCGAGCAACGTGTGGTCGAGATTGTCGCGTAGCCGGGTGACCGTCGCCGGCACCACGGATTCCAGCGTGCGCCTACGCCCGGCGTACCACCGCTGGTGCGGCAACCAGTCAACGAACGGCAACGTCACGCCGACCTCCTCGCGTTCCGCTCGGAGGTCGCGTGCCGCTCACGCCTGAGTTCATGGTTCACGCGCGCACGCTCGCTCACGTCTTATCCTCCGGACCGGTCAGCTGGAACCAGTAGAAGCCATGGCCGGGCAGGGTCAGCAGGTACGGCAGGTGACCGATGCGCGGGAACGGTACCCGGCCGGTCAGCTCGATCGGCGTGAAACCGGCCCAGTTATTGAGGTTCAGCTCGATGGGCTGCGGGAAGCGGGACAGGTTGTTGACGCACAGCACGAGGTCTTCCTTGTACTCGCGCAGGTATGCCAGTACCGAGGGGTTGCTGCCGCCCAGTTCCCGGAAGGCGCCCACGGCGAACGACTCGTGCCGCCGGCGTACCGCGAGCATCGTGCGGGTCCAGTTGAGCACCGACACCGGACTGTCCCGCTGCGCCTCCACGTTGATGGCCTGGTACCCGTACACCGGGTCCTGGTTGCACGGCAGGTACAGCCGGCCCGGCGTGGCGGTGGAGAAGCCGGCGTTGCGGTCCGGCGTCCACTGCATCGGCGTGCGTACCGCGTCCCGGTCGCCCAGCCAGATGTTGTCGCCCATGCCGATCTCGTCGCCGTAGTACAGCACCGGCGAACCGGGTAAGGACAGCAGCAGCGCGGTGAACAGCTCGAACTGGTTGCGGTCGTTCTCCAGCAACGAGGCCAGCCGCCGCCGGATGCCGACGTTCGCGCGCATCCGCGGATCCTTGGCGTACTCCGCGTACATGTAGTCGCGTTCCTCGTCGGTGACCATCTCCAGGGTCAGCTCGTCGTGGTTGCGCAGGAAGATGCCCCACTGGCAGTTCTCCGGGATCGACGGGGTCTGCGCGAGGATCTCCGAGATCGGGAAGCGCGACTCACGCCGTACCGCCATGAAGATGCGCGGCATCAACGGGAAGTGGAACGCCATGTGGCACTCGTCGCCGCCGGTGGCCGGGTCGCCGAAGTACTCGACCACGTCGGCCGGCCACTGGTTGGCCTCGGCGAGCAGCACCCGGCCGGGGTACTCGTCGTCGATCACCTTGCGGCACTGCTTGAGGAACGCGTGCGTCTCCGGCAGGTTCTCGCAGTTGGTGTCCTCCGCCTCGAACAGGTACGGCACCGCGTCCAGCCGGAAGCCGTCGATGCCGAGGTCCAGCCAGAAGCGCAGCACGTTGAGCATCTCGGTCTGCACTTCCGGGTTGGCGTAGTTCAGGTCGGGCTGGTGGGAGAAGAACCGGTGCCAGTAGAACTGCCGGCGCACCGGGTCGTAGGTCCAGTTCGACTCCTCGGTGTCGACGAAGATGATGCGCGCGCCGCTGTACTGCTCGTCGGTGTCGCTCCAGACGTAGTAGTCGCCGTACGGGCCGTCGGGTTCGCGCCGGGACTCCTGGAACCACGGGTGGCTGTCCGAGGTGTGGTTCATCACCAGGTCGGTGATGACCCGGATGCCCCGCTTGTGCGCCGCGTCGAGCAACGCGACGAAGTCGTCGACGGTACCGAAGTCGGGCAGCACCTTGTAGAAGTCGCGGATGTCGTACCCGCCGTCGCGCAGCGGCGAGTCGTAGAACGGCGGCAGCCACAGGCAGTCCACGCCGAGCCACTTGAGATAGTCAAGTTTGTCGATCAATCCGCGCAGGTCGCCGGACCCGTCGCCGTTGGAGTCGGCGAACGCCCGCACGAGGACCTCGTAGAAGACGGCGCGCTGGAACCAGGTGCGGTCAGCCGGCAGGATCCGGGCGGTGCCGAAGTCGCTCGCCATCGGATGCTCGACCGCACCGCTGGCCACGACGTGGCTGCCCTCCGCCGTGTCAGCGGCGACGCGCAACCCCGCACCCGGGTCCAGCGCCTGCTTGTGCGGCTGCTGTGCCAGGTCCATAAAACCCCACCTACCCCGCCACTCATCGCCACTAACCGTGGCGGTGCACCGTGAAGATGTGTGCCGGCTCCACGTGGGGATCGAGCCGCACCGCGTTGTACTGGCCCCAGTCGTACGCCGCACCGGTCAGCTCGTCCCGGACCGTGAACCGCTCGTGCCAGTCGAAGCCCAGCGCCGGCATGTCCAGCGCCGTGTTTCCCCACTGCACGTGGGACGTGTCCATGGCACACACCACCAGTACCGTGTTACCGGTCTGCGCGTCGCGCTTGGAGAAGCACAGCAGCGTGCTGTTGTCCATGTCGTGGAAGCGCAGGTTGCGCAGCCGGTGCAGGGCCGGGTTGGCCCGCCGGATCGCATTGAGCCGGGCCAGGTACGGCGCCAGCGACCGGCGTTCGGCCAGCGCCCGCTGCCAGTCCCGCGGGCGCAGCTGGTACTTCTCGTTGTTCAGGTACTCCTCGGCGCCCGGCCGGGCCACGTGCTCGAACAGCTCGTACCCGGAGTACAGCCCCCATGACGGGGTGAGCATGCTGGCCAGTACCGCCCGGACCTGGAACATCGGCGGCCCGCCGTGCTGCAGCGTCTCGTGCAGGATGTCGGGCGTGTTCGGCCAGAAGTTCGGCCGCATGTAGTCGACCGCGGCGACCAGCTCCTCGCAGTACTGCCGCAGCTCCGCCGCGGTGGTCCGCCAGGTGAAGTAGGTGTACGACTGGGTGAACCCGATCTTCCCGAGCCCGTGCATCATCGCCGGCCGGGTGAACGCCTCGGCGAGGAACAGCACGTCCGGATCGACGTCCTTCACCTCGCCGATCAGCCACTCCCAGAACTGCACCGGCTTGGTGTGCGGGTTGTCCACCCGGAACGCCTTGACGCCGAGGCTGACCCAGTACAGGACGATCCGCAGCACCTCCGCGCGCAGGCCCTTCGGGTCGTTGTCGAAGTTGATCGGGTAGATGTCCTGGTACTTCTTCGGCGGGTTCTCGGCGTAGGCGATCTGCCCGTCCGGCCGGGTGGTGAACCACTCCGGGTGCTCCCTGACCCACGGGTGGTCCGGCGCGCACTGCAGCGCCAGGTCCAGCGCGACCTCCATGCCGACCTCGTGGGCCGCGGTGACGAAGGCGCGGAAGTCGGCCTCGGTACCCAACTGGGGGTGGATCGCGTCGTGCCCGCCCTCCGCGGCGCCGATCGCCCACGGCGAGCCGACGTCGCCCTCGGCGGCGACCAGCGCGTTGTTGCGGCCCTTGCGGTTGACCCGGCCGATCGGGTGGATCGGCGGCAGGTACACGATGTCGAAGCCCATCTCGGCGATCGCCGGCAGCCGCTTGGCCGCGGTGGCGAAGGTGCCGTGCCGGACCACCGAGCCGCCCGGCCCGACGACGGCACCCTCCGATCGGGGGAAGAACTCGTACCACGCGGAGAACAGCGCCCGCTCCCGGTCCACCCAGATGGGATACGTGGCCGAACTGGTCACCATCTCCCGCACCGGGTGCTGCCACAGCAGGTCGGCCAGGTCCAGGCCCGGCGAGACCCGTTCGAACAGCGACCGCTCCTCGTCACGCAGCGCGGCCGCCGCCGCCTCGACCCGGCCCTGCGCGTCCGGCGGTACCAGCTTGGCCGCGTGGTCCAGGATTTCGGCACCCTCGGCGAGGTCGTTGGCGAGGTCGGCGGCGCCCTGCCCGGCGGTGACCTTCTTGACGACCGCGTCCCGCCAGGTGCGGTACGGGTCGCCCCAGGCCTCGACGGCGAACGTCCAGCGGCCGACCGCGTCCGGCCTGATGGTGGCCAACCACTGGTCGAGGCCGGCCTGCCCGGGCCGCATCCGGATGAACGGCCGCTCGACCCCGTCCGGTCCGCGCAGGACCACGTTGGCGCCGAGCATGCCGTGTCCCTCGCGGTAGGACACCGCCGACACGGGCACGACCTCACCGACGACCGCCTTCGCGGCGAAACGTCCACACACGACAGTCGGCCGTACATCCTCGATCGGGAATCGTCCGGTCATCGATCTCCACGTTAGTCACGGGCGCCGGGGTCAGCGCGGCAACCTGCAAAGTCATTCGGGTGCATGCCCCCCAACGGTACGATGACCGGGCCGGACTCAGATAGCGGCAGCCGCATGTCGACGCGCGGAACGTGCAGTTACCGGTCGTGATCGGGTCCGTCAGGTGGCACGCTCCCCGGCCGACCGCTCGACGCAGACTCGTTGCGCCCCCTCCGGAAAGATCCCGGAAAGAAACTTGAACCATTCCAGATAACTCCTCGTGTGATCAGCGGTGCTGGCGCATCGGACGCCAGACGTTCTCAGGGGAGTGTCATGTTCCGCACGAAACGTTCCCGCCTCCTGGCGTCGATCGCGGCCGCGGCCGTCTTCGGTACCGGGGCCGCCCTCGCGGCGGCGCAGATCGCGCAGGCGCACGACGAGCACGGTGCGTCCGACGGGCACGGCGCATCCGCCGCGGCGCCCGCCGACCCGACCGGCGGCGCAACGTTCCTGGTCGCCAGCCTCAGCGGCCGCAACGAGGTACCCGGACCGGCCGGCAGCGCCAAGGTCGGCGACCCGGACGGGCAGGCCGTCGCGGTGCTGCGCATCAAGGGCAACCAGCTGTCGTACGCGTTCCGGTGGCGCAACATCAGCGCGCCCACCGCCGGCCACATCCACCTCGGCTCCCGCGGTGCCAACGGCGCGGTGCAGGTGCCGTTCTTCGGCGCCGGCCTGCCGGACACCGCCGCGGCCGCCACCGGTACCGTGACCGTCGCCGACCAGTCGCTGCTCGATTCGCTCAAGGCCGACCCGACCGGCTTCTACACCAACCTGCACACCGCCGAGTTCCCCGGCGGTGCGGTGCGCGGCCAGCTGCACGCGGTCGCGCACGCGGTCGACCTCGACGCGGTGCTGCGCGGCGGCCCGCTCGGCGGCCTGCTCAGCGGCGACCAGGAGGTACCCGGACCCAAGCCGGCCGGCGACCCGGACGGCCACGCCACCTCGTTCATCGGCGTCGACGACAACCGCATCCGCTACTCGTTCAGCTGGTCGGGCATTGGCGCGCCGACCGACGGGCACATCCACGCCGGTGCGGTCGGGGTGAACGGTGCCGTCGCGGTACCGCTGTTCTCCGCGCCGAACGGGCTGCCCGCCTCGGTCAGCGGCATCGCCGGCGTGGTCGGTGGCGTCAAGCCGGACCTCGCCCGGCAGCTGCGGCGCAACCCGAACGACTTCTACGCCAACCTGCACACCGCCGAGTTCCCCGGCGGCGCGGTGCGCGGCCAGCTCTTCCGCACCGGCGACGGGGACGGGGACGGCTTCGACCAGTCGACGTTCGTCGCCTCCGTGGTCAACGGCGAGCAGATCTACGCGTGCACGAAGCAGGCCGACGGTACCTTCGCCTTCACCCAGCACAACGTGGCCGCGATCCTGCAGACCGGGATCGCCCACTCGTTCGTCAAGGACGACGCCGGCCCGCCGCAGTGGGTGGCCCGGGACCGCAGCGCGGTGACCGGTACCGTCCTGGTCAAGTCACCCAACGGCACCGGCAACATCCCCGAGCTGGAACTGAACGCCACCCAGTCCGGCGCGCCGCGCGGCGAGCTGGCCAGCACGGTCGAGGTGCTGCGGCTGAACACGGTCGGCGGCGTTGCCCCGGCCGGCATCTGCGACCCGCACGCCCAGCCGGTCGCCAAGGTTCCCTACCAGGCCGACTACGTGTTCCTGTCCAAGTAGTCGCGCTCCTCCCCCCGCGGCTCGGCTGCCACGCCGTGGCGGC
>Ga0066710_100007348_pt1 | contig 10507 bp, 10 predicted proteins | sample GraSoiAngelo_159_FD_79666 | JGI IMG/M metagenome (GOLD analysis project Ga0066710, IMG submission 79666) | Grasslands soil microbial communities from the Angelo Coastal Reserve, California, USA - 14_1009_16_40cm | ecosystem: Environmental > Terrestrial > Soil > Grasslands | place: USA...
CTGCACCGGGCACGTCGCGAGGCGTTAGGTGAACACGCGCGGCAGGCCGGGTCGCTGGTGGCTCCGGACCGCCTGCGATTCGACTTCGTGCATCTCGCCGCGCTGACCGCGGAGCAGCGCGGCGCAATCGAACGCCGGGTGAACGACCAGATCCTGGCCGACCTGCCGGTGCGCACACGGTGGATGAGCTACGAAGAAGCCACACGGCTCGGCGCCATGGCCTTGTTCGGTGAAAAGTACGGGGACCGAGTCCGCGTCATCAGCATCGATGCATACAGCCGCGAGTTGTGCGGGGGCCCGCATCTGTCGCGCACCAGCCAGGCTGGGCTCTTTAAGATCACGGCGGAGAGCGGGGTGGCTGCGGGAGTGCGGCGGATTGAAGCCGTGACCGGTCGGGGCGCCTACGCGCTCATGACCAGGCAAGAGTCAATCCTGAACGCGCTCTCACACGAACTGAATGCGGAGCCTGAGGCGCTGCCGGATCGCGTGAAGCGGCTGGAGGAACGGATCGCCGAACTTGAACGCCAGGTGCGCACCCAAATCCGGGAGCAGGCGCTCCACGCGGACCACGCGCTGGATCGCGGCGACGGTCTGAAGATACGAAGCACCGTCGTGCCGTTCTCCGACCCGGGACAACTGCGGAGCTTTGCGGACGGGTTGAGCCGCATGTCCGGCGGCCGGGTGTTGACTGTGGTGGGTTCGGAGTCGACCGGCCAGGTGATTGTGATGACGTCTGACCCCGAGATTCACGCTGGAAAATTTGTCGAGGCGCTGACGAAAAAGCACGGCGGCGGCGGGGGCGGGCATGACAGGCTGGGGCAAGGTGGTGTCAAGGATCCGGCATTAGTGCGCACACTCGTAGAGGACGTGGTGACCGAGAGCGTCCTCGACGACCTCATCAGGGCGGCGAAGAAATCACGGTGAGGATTCTTGCGCTCGACGTCGGGGAAAAGCGGATCGGCGTCGCCGTTTCCGATCCCGGCGGAATGATTGCGCAGCCGGCCGGCGTCATCATCCGGCGGTCCCGGCGGCAGGCGATCGCAGAGATCCGGACCCGCGTCGTCGCATGTGACGCCGGACGCATTGTGGTCGGGTTGCCGGTGCGCATGGACGGCACAGAGGGAGAGGCCGCAGCCGGCGTGCGAAAGTTCGTTGACCTCCTGCGCGAGGCCGTGCCGGTCCCGGTCGATGTCCAGGATGAGCGTCTCTCGACCGCGGAGGCGGATCGGGCCATGATCGCGGGTGGTGTGCGCCGCCTCCGTCGCCGCGCCTCGCGAGATGCAGTCGCGGCAGCGCTCTTTCTCCAAACCTACCTGGACCGGCGGCGACACTAGAGGCGCCGGTAGGCGCCAACCATCTTTCCCTCTCCCTGGAGGAGAGGGGCGAGGGGTGAGGGGGCACACAAACTCTCCGTGCTCCCATGTCGAGGGGTTTGACACCCCCGAGCCGCCGGTGCTACGCTCACACAGACAACGCGTGAGGTGCGTACGTGACGGAAGGCAGTGACGGCATCACGCTGCTCGACGAGGACGGAAAGACCCACGAGTTCAGCCTGGTGGACGTTGTTGAGGTTGACGGGACCCGGTACGCAATTCTGCAGCCGTCGGATCAAGCAGACCCGGCCGTCGTATTCCGAGTGGACGGAGAGACGTTGGTTGCGGTCGAGGACGAAGCCGAGTTTCGCAAGGTCGCGGCGGCTATCGAGGAAACGGCCGAGTACGATGACGTCGAGATCGTGGACGACGAGGCGACGGACGACGGCGATCTCGATGACGATGCTCATCAGGAGGGCGGCGGCGGGCCGGTGATGTAACCTCGCCGCCGGTCCCGTGAGCGGGTTGAGTAATTTCCGCCGCTGGGTACGCCGCGCGCCAGCTGACGCACGGGTACGTCGGGCCGCGGGCGTCCTCGTGGTGATCGTCGCGCTCAGCGCCGCCGGGATCACCGCCGCGAATCGTGGCGTCGACCCCGTCGGCAAGGGACGGATCGTGGTGATCCCTCCCGGGGCCTCCTCCGGCGAGATTGGGCGGGTCCTGCAATCTGCCGGTGTGATCAGGCGTTCATCGTATTTTGTCCTCGCGGTCCGGCTGCGGAGACTGACGCGGGCGTTGCAGGGCGGCGAGTATCTGCTCTCGCCGTCGATGACGTTGCTGGACATCGTGGACGTCATCGCCCACGGCCAGGTTGTGCTGCATCCCGTCACGATCCCGGAAGGATTTACCGCAGCCGAAATTGTGGATGGGCTGGTGCTGGAGGGACTCGGTGAGCGTACCCGCCTGGCCGAGATCGTGGAACGGGGTGCCGACCTCTTCCCGCACGAGTTTCTGCACTGGATGCCGATCCGCTCGCTGGAGGGCTATCTGTTTCCGGATACCTACCGGCTTCCCCGGGGGATACCCGAGCGCGAGGTGATCCGGGCGTTGCTGGATCGCTTCGAGCAGGTCGTCGTGCCGATGTGGAAGACGGAGGGAGGAGGCCGCTCGCTGCACGAGGTCATCACCCTGGCGTCACTTGTGGAGCGGGAAGCGCGTCTGCCGCAGGAGCGGGCGCTCATCGCGGGTGTGCTGTATAATCGGCTGCGCCGCGGCATGCGGCTGGAAGTCGACGCGAGCGTGCTCTACGCGCTGGGCCGCCACAAATCCGTCGTGACGTACAAAGACTTGGAGGTCAACTCGCCGTACAACACGTACAGGCACGCCGGCCTGCCGCCGGGTCCGATCGCTAATCCAGGGCTGGCGGCGATTCGCGCTGCCCTTGCGCCGGCAACGACCAACTACCTCTATTATGTAGCCCGGCCGGACGGGTCCCACGTCTTCAGCCGTACGTACCAAGAGCACCTGGCCGCCATCCGCCGCTACCGGTCTGTGCCCTAAATGCTGAAATGGTTGATCCCCAGCGGCTACGCGCCCTCGGTGCTGGCGTTGAATCCCCCGGCGCTCGCCGCGGAAGGCATCCAGGGACTGATTCTCGACCTGGATAACACGGTGGTCGCGTGGAACGCCTCCGCGCCCACGGAACCGGTGCGGCAGTGGATCGGTCGGGTTCGTGAGACGGGAGTACGGATGTGCATCGTCTCGAACAACTTTTCATCCCGCACGCAGGTCATCGGCAGGGCGCTGAATGTGCCGGTCGTCGCGGCGGCGGTGAAACCGATCCCCTGGGGATTTCGTCGCGCCATGGCATTGATGGGCACGCGGGCGGAACACACCGCGCTCATCGGCGATCAGGTGTTTACTGACATTCTTGGTGGTAACCTCCTCGGGGTGCGGACGATTCTGGTGGAACCACTTTCCGAGCAGGAGTTTCCCACGACGCGCCTCGTCCGGCGCCTTGAGCGGCTCATTCGGGCCCGGGTGGTGCAACTGGCAGCCAGACGGCACTGACCGTACGCCGTGGCGCGGTCGCGCTGTCGCGGAGTCGAAGAGATGCTGAGCTCGCGACCGCCTGACGGCGCGACTGCCTTTATTCCCACGACGCACGTGGCCTAACGCGTGCAGCGGCGGGTAATACAGAGAAGTGACACTCCTCAGCCGTGCATGCGTGCACCGGATGTGCGCCTTTATCCTGGTGGTGGTCGCGCTGGTGACCGTGCGGCCCGCTGTGGCGTCCGCCGAGTCGTTGTTCACCGTCGGCCGCGAGGCGCATCTGGCCGGCCGGCACCTCGATGCCGTCGTCGCCCTGCGGGCTTATCTCACGCAGAACCCCACGGACGCAGACGCCTGGGTCTGGCTGGGCGGATCGTACTATCAGCTGGGCAGAGTCCCTGATGCCGTTACGTGCTTTGAGCGCGCCATGGCCTTACAGCCATCCGGCGAGATCGCACTCTGGTTAGGTGCCGCCTACGCACAGGCCAGCCGGGAGAATGAGGCCAAGGCTGCGTTTGTGCGGGCCAGCCATAGCCCGCGACCGCAGACCGCGCTCCTGGCTCAGCAGTGGCTTCGGGCCGCCGCCGGGGGCCAGGTGCCGGTGTTAGAGGAGGAGATGGCGCCTGCGGCCTATGCCTACGTCGTCCGCTGGTACAATCCCCGTCTGGATCCGGCTCAAGTGGATGCCATCGTCCGGAGCGTGCTGTATTACTCCACAACCTACCGCGTCGATCCCCGGCTGGTCATGGCCTTGATCGCCGTGGAATCCGGATTCCGTGTCAGCGTAGAGTCGGTGGCTGGTGCCTCGGGTCTGGGACAGTTGATGCCGGAAACGTGGCGCGCCATGGGGATCAACCCTGCCGACCCCGTTGGGAATATTTACGCGACCATACGCGTCCTGCGTGGCCACCTGGATCGGTATGGCAGCAACCTCCAACTGGCGCTGGCGGCGTACAACGCCGGTCACAACGCCGTCACCCGTTACAATGGAATCCCTCCGTTTCGGGAAACCCAGTGGTATGTCTACAACGTGATGACGCTCTACCGGCATCTTGTCGGAAGCTGAACCTGCACTACAGTTGAAGAGTTGGAGAGTTGGAAAGTTGGAGAGCCATGCTGTTTCGTGTGCTTTACCTTTCCAACTCTCCAACTTTCCAACTTTTCAACCTCTTTGGGGGCCCTGGCACAGAAGTTGCTAGAAATCTCCATGAAACCGCCCGGGGGTAGGGGCCAGAGGATGCGAGGAGGAGATGGTCAGGGGCCGTTCGCATCTTGCAAGTTGTTCGGCACTTTGTTAGAATCTGTACGTCCTCGCGACAAAGGCTAACCCAGGGTGACCTGGGGGCGCAAAGCTACGGGACCTGCCGGTGAAATCGCCGGGAGGTCGGCCGGGCTGCCGAACGAGGAGTTTTGTTTCCCCTCCTTCGGCGGCTCAGATGCCCCGGAAGTCTGCGGCGCAGATTTTCGGGCTGGTAAAGGGGGGGCATTTTTATGGGAGGTAAGGCTCCTGCGCATCCGATCCGGGAGGCAGCTCCGGCGGATGATGTTGTCGTCCTCTTTCGTTCCTACCGCGCCATCCGCAGCGCCGAGCTGCACGCTCGCCTGACCACGCTCTTCATGCCCCTGGTTCATCAGGTGGCCCGCCGCTATGCCCGATCGGGGATTCCGGTGGAGGACCTCCACCAGATCGGGTACATCGGGCTCATGAATGCCGTGACGAATTTCGACCCCGACCGGAGCGTGAAGTTTGAGACGTATGCGCGGCACCTGATTGCCGGTGAGATCCGCCACTATCTGCGGGACCAGGGGACGACCGTCCGCCGCCCGCGCTGGCTCTACGAGATGGATCATCGGATCACGCGGGCCATGGCTGAGCTGACTCAACGCATTGGACGCGCGCCGACGCCATCAGAGATCGCCCGTGTGATCCAGGCTGATGTGGACGAGGTGGCTGAAGTGCTCCAGGCGCGCGAGTCGCTGCGCCTGGTGTCCCTGGACGAGGAGCGGGAAGGCGACGACGGCGCGCCGATTGCCCAACGGGACCGGATCACGAACAAACACGCCGGCGGCGCGATGGCGGTCGAGGATCGCGTGTTGATCGCCGATGCGATTGAGCGCCTGTCGGGCCTGCAGCGTAAGGTGATCTACTACTTGTTCTATCTGGACTTGACGCAGACCGAGGCGGCTCGGAAGCTGGGCATTTCGCAGAAGCACGTGTCACGCGTGATGCACGCCGCCCTGCGACGGCTGCGCGAGACGTTGCATCCAGAGGCTGTCTGAGTGAGTAGCAAGGAGGGACTGGACGTGAGGACCGAGGAGCATGTGGTGGCACCCGAACTTCCGATCTACCCGATCCGCACCGTCGCCCGGCTGACCGGCGTGGACGCGCGGCGGATCCGGGCGTGGGAGAGCCAGTACGGGCTACTCCGCCCGGCCCGCACCCGTGGAGGGCATCGCCTGTTCAGCCAGCGTGACCTGGAGCTGATCCGGCGTATCAAGCGCCTGATTGACGAGGAAGGGTTACGTCTCCAGGGCGTGCGCCTGCTGTTGGAAGCCGAGTCGGCCAGCAACGGCGATTCAAAACGTTGAACCGTTGAAGGTTGGACCGTTGGAACGTGACCGCAGCAGAGAAGAGCCGCCGCCACGCTTCAACGTTCCAACGTTTCAACGCATGAGGTGTAGAAATGGCTGGGACCGTAAAGGACCTGCTGCGATCGCTGGTGGGCGGGATCGAAGGCTTGGTGGGCGCCGTTGTCGTCGGGATGGACGGTGCGACCATCGAAGCGCTGAAAGTCGATCCCAACTTCTCCGTCGAGGAGATCTCTGAGGAAGGTGCCGTCGCCAGCAAAGTACTCGACTATATGTGTCAGAAACTGGACGGGGGCCCGATCGACCACATCATGCTGGTTGCGGAACGGTACATCGTGCTGCTGGCCATGGCCGGCCAGGACTACTATGTGGGGATCGTGATCAATCCGCGAGGAAACGTCGGCAAGGCCCGGCTGCAGCTACGCCGGTTTATGCCGGAGATTGCCTCCGTCCTCAACGCAAGTGTGACGTAACCACCGATGAACGTTGGAACGTTGAAGCGTTGAAATGTTAAAACGCGAGGACACCGATGGCGGATAACCGTTCCAACGCTCCAACATTCCAACGTTTAAACGACGCTGAGGAGAGTGGGAGCGTGCAAACGGCTGACGTGGCGGCCGGTGGGCTGCGCGGGATCCTCGACGCGCTCCTCAAGGTGGAAGGCGTTACGGCCGCGCTGGTCGTGGGCCGTGACGGGTTCGCCATCGAATCGGTCTCGTCGAACTCCGTCGACACGGATTCGGTGGCGGCGATCGCCGCGAGCAGCCTGACGGCAGCCGAGGCGATGGGGGAGGCCCTTAAGCTGGGAACGATGGGATCCATCCTGATCGAGTACGAACTTGGCCCGGTGGCCGTTACACCGGCTGGCCCGGATGCGGTGCTGGCCGTCGTCGGCAGCCAGGGGGCCAATCTGGGCCGTGTGCGGATCGAGATGCGGAAGGTCCGCCAGGCCGTGGCCACTCAACTCTAATTACGCTGAAGCGTTGGAGCGTTGAAACGTTGAACCGTACCGGCACGCGACTACATGAACAGGGGGGCGCTCCAACGTTCCAACGCTTCAACGTTCCAACGTTGTGGTAAGCGGGTGAGACACTAATGGCAGTTGATCTAGAGGAGTTCAAACAGAGGCTCAATATTCCCGCGAGCGATATGACGCTGGAGTGCGCGCTGATTTTCCATGAGGCCCGGGGCCTGGAGGCGCGGGGCCAGTTCGACGACGCGGTCAATGCCTATAAGAAGGTGCTCGAGCTGGCGCCGGATGACGCGGTGGCCTATGTCCGGCTGGCCTCCCTGTACGTCCAGCGGCGGACGCCGCGCGCAGCCGTGGTGGTGTACGTCGCGCTCGCTGAGATGCACATAGCCGGGGAGCGGTGGGAGAAGGCTGCCCTGGCGTACGAGAAAGGGTCTGAGCTGGCACCGGATGACGCAGAGATCCACACCGGGCTGCGTGACGTGTACATCAAGCTCGGCAGGCTCCGTGACGCGTCGAAGGTCCAGGAGCGGATCGACCGGAAGGTCAGTTCCCCGCGCCGGCCGGGGGCGGAGGCGCCTGACACGCTGCCGCGGATGCCAGTCCCGCCGTCGGCGCCACCCAACGGCGAGCCTCCCGCATCTGTGGCGATGCCTCCGGTAGGACAGGCCCCGGCCGCGCCGGCCCCGCCGAGGATACAGCCGCCGAAGATCCAACCGCCCAGAGTCCAGCCGCCCAGGGTCCAGCCGCCCAGGATCCAACCGCCGCGGCCCGAACCGCCGCGGGCTGAACCACCGCAGGCAGAACCTCCCAGGGCTGTGCCAAAGCCGCCCGAACCGCCGGCGCCAGCGCGCCCACAGCCGCCCAGGGAGCGTCAGATTCCGAGACCATCGGGTCGACCGCAGCCCGTGCCGCCACCCAAGGACGCGGAGCTTCCGCGCGCCCGGCCGCGCCCCCGCTCGGAATCGCTGGGCCAGATTCTGCTGGACGAAAAGATGGTGAGCCGAGAGCAGCTGGACCGGGCGATTCAGATGCAGCACCGCTCCGGCGGTCACCTCGGCCGGATCCTGGTGGAGCAGGGCGCGCTGTCTGAACAGCAACTAGCGAAAGTGCTGTCCATTCAATGGGGCATGCCGTATGTCGAGCTGGCGTCGCTGGAGATTGATTCCGACGTCGTGAAGGTCGTGCCCCAGCACCTGGCGCACCGGCACAAAGTCCTGGCGATTGAGAAGACCAGGAAGAAGCTGAAGCTGGCAATTTCCGATCCGCTGAACGTCGTGGCATTTGACGACGTGCGGCTGGTCACCGGGCTGGAGATCGAACCGGTCGTCGCCGCCGAGCAAGACATCATGACCGCCATCGGCAGGCACTACGCCGGCGGCGTGAATTTGGAAGAGGCGATGCGTCAGGCCGCCGTCGCAGAAGAGGTCGAGATTCCGGAAGAAAAGGGTGAGGAGTTCTCGATCGAAAAACTCCGCACCCTCACCGAGGAGGCTCCGGTCGTCCGGCTGGTCAACGTGATCATCAGCCAGTCCATCGGCGACGGTGCCAGCGACATTCACATCGAACCGCACCGCCGCAGTGTGCAGGTGCGCTACCGGGTCGACGGTCTGTTGCACGACGTGATGACGCCGCCCAAGGCCCTGCAGGCCGCGATCGTCTCTCGCATCAAGATCATGGCCAACCTGGACATCGCCGAGCGCCGCCTCCCTCAGGACGGGCGGATCCACGTGGCGATCGAGAACAAGGAGTTCGACCTGCGCGTTTCGACCCTGCCCACGGTGTTCGGCGAGAAGGTCGTGATGCGCATCCTGGATCAGAGCAGCACCCGCCTGGGGATGGGCAAACTCGGCTTCACGCCGGCGACGCTCGAGGTGTGGGAGGCGATGGCCGACAAGCCGTATGGGATGATCCTGGTCAGCGGTCCGACCGGAAGCGGCAAGACGACCACTCTGTACTCCACGCTGCACAAGATCAATACGACTGACAAGAACATCGTCACCGTCGAGGATCCGGTCGAATACCAGCTACCGCGGGTGAACCAGGTCCAGATCAACCCCAAGGCCGGCCTGACATTTGCCAACGGCCTGCGATCGTTCTTGCGGCAGGACCCGGACATCATCATGGTGGGTGAGATTCGCGACAAAGAGACGGCCGAGATCGCGATCCAGGCTTCGCTCACCGGCCACCTAGTCCTGTCCACCATCCACACCAACGATGCCCCCAGCGCGGCGACGCGCCTTGTCGACATGGGCGTCGAGCCGTTCCTGATCAGCTCATCGGTGATCGGCGTCCTGGCGCAGCGCCTAGCGCGGACCATCTGTCTGCATTGCAAGGAAGCCTACACGCCCCCGGTGGAAGCGCTGCAGCGCCTCGGACTGAAGCCGGAGCAGGATGAGGAGATTGTCTTCTACCGTGGCCGCGGGTGCGATCGTTGCAAGGGCGCCGGCTACAAGGGCCGCCTGGGCATCTTTGAGCTCATGCCGATTAGCGAGCCGATCCGGGAGATCATCCTGAAGGGTGGTTCCGCGGCCCAGATCCGTGATCAGGCGATCGCGGAGGGGATGAAGACCCTGGCCGATGATGGTATTCTCAAGGTGCTGGAGGGCGTCACGACCATCGACGAATTGTTGCGCGTCGTCTACGTCGAGTAGCAAAGGAAAAGGGAAGAAGGAAGAGGGAAGAAGTGGCGATGTCCTCGCCAGCGCGGCAGCGGTTTTCCCCTCTTCCTTTTTCCTTCTTCCCTCTTCCCCGGAGGTTTCACATGGTTGAGTCTTCTCCCGCTCGCCGGCGGCGGCAACTCGGTGAACTGCTCCTCAAAGAGCACCTGGTCACCCCCGACCAGCTGAACCGCGCCCTGGAGATCCACCGGGCCACCGGGGAGCGGCTGGGGCGGGTGCTGCTGGACATGGGTGTCGTAGATCAGGAACACGTCGCCCGCCTGCTCAGCCAGCAGATCGGCATTGAGTTTATGCACCTGACCGGCCAATCTCTGCGGGAAGACGTCTTGGAAATGCTCCCAGCGACGCTGGCCAGCCGCCTCCAGGCTGTGCCGGTGGCCAAAGATAACGGCGTGCTCACCGTGGCCATGGTCGATCCGCTCGACGTGGTCGCCATCGACGACATCCGTCGCCACACAGGGCTGGACGTGAAGGTCGCCGTCATCACCACCCAGGACTTTCAGTATGCGCTCAATCAGTACCCGGCCCTCGACGTCGCCGAGGAACTGGTGCGGGATCTCCCCCGGCCGCAGGTGATCGACGAGGAGATATCTCTGGAACGGCTGCGCCGTCTGGCGGAAGAGCAGCCGGTAGTGCGGCTGGTCAACCGGCTCGTGGAAGAGGCGGTACGGAAGCGGTCCAGCGACATCCACATCGAGCCACAGGAGCGGCACATCCGCATCCGTTACCGCATCGACGGTGTGCTGCTGACGCGGGGCTCGCTGCCGGAATACGTGCAGGCGCAGGTAGTCTCGCGCATCAAGATCATGGCCAACATGGACATCGCGGAGCGCCGCGTGCCGCAGGACGGCAGCTTTCAGACCCGCGTCGACGGCCGGGCCATCGACGTGCGGGTGTCGACC
>Ga0066710_100007350_pt1 | contig 10506 bp, 5 predicted proteins | sample GraSoiAngelo_159_FD_79666 | JGI IMG/M metagenome (GOLD analysis project Ga0066710, IMG submission 79666) | Grasslands soil microbial communities from the Angelo Coastal Reserve, California, USA - 14_1009_16_40cm | ecosystem: Environmental > Terrestrial > Soil > Grasslands | place: USA...
AAGAAGCCAAACAACCGATAGTAATCCTTCTGCGTGATCGGATCGAACTTGTGATCGTGGCAGCGCGCGCATTCAACTGTTAAGCCCATAAACGCACCAGCCGTCGTCTGAACGCGATCGGCATTGTATTCGACGCGGAATTCTTCATCGACGCTGCCTCCTTCATTCGTCTGGCGATGGTTGCGATTAAACGCCGTGGCCATTTTCTGCTCTTGTGTCGCGTTGGGCAAAAGATCGCCCGCAAGCTGCCAGATAATAAACTGATCGAACGGCAGATTCTTATTGAACTGCCGGATCACCCAATCGCGCCAGGGCCAAAGATGATTGAAGCGGTCAGCCTGATAGCCATACGTGTCGGCATACCGCGCAACGTCCAGCCATTCGACTGCCATCCGCTCGCCATACGCAGGTGACACGAGCAAACGATCCACCGCGCGTTCGCATGCCTGCTCAGAATCGTCCGCCAGGAAACGATCGATATCCTCGGGCGCAGGAGGCAGCCCGGTGAGATCAAAACTGACGCGCCGCAGCACACGCTCTTTGCTCGCCTCCCGTGACGGAGCCAGTCCTTCCGCCTCCAGACGAGCCAAAACAAAGCGGTCAATATCGTTTCGCGGCCAGGACGTGTTCTTTACGCCGGGCGGGTGAGCGTCCCGCACCGGAACAAACGACCAATGCTTTTCCCATTCCGCGCCTTGCTCGATCCAGCGTTTGATCAAGTCAATCTCATCGGCATTAAGACTGAGATTGGATTTCAGCGGCGGCATTAAATCGTCCGGATCGGTTGCCGTGATCCGCCGGTAAACTTCGCTCTTGGCAAGATCGCCCGGTTTGATAACGGACATGCCGTCCTCGATCTTTTTGAACGCGCCATCTTTCAAATCCAGCCGCAGCTTGGCCTTGCGCGCCTGCTCGTCCGGCCCATGGAACTTATAACAACGGTCTGACAGCAACGGCTTGATCTGCCGGTTGAAGTCCACCTTGTCACTGGCCGCCCGGATCGGAGGCGATGCACACAAAGCCATTGCAGCACCAAGTAAAAGCGCTGCGAATCGGCTTATTCGATAGCTTTGCGTGCGAGTCATTCGATCTGTTTCGGGTCCCTCAACCGGAAGGATACCCCAAAATCTGGCTCTGCCAATGCCCTTATCGAGAGCCAGGCACCTTCCCCCTAACAAACCGAATTAGAGCGTCCGGGAACCGATTCTGTTCAAAGGCTTGCGACCGGGCGTGAAGTGAACAAGCCGTGCTTAGCCGCCCGTCTTAGGCGGCGATGGCGTAGGCCTTGATCTTGTTGTAGAGGGTCTGGCGGCCGATGCCCAGGCGCTTGGCGGTTTCGAGCTTGTTGCCGCCGGTCTCGCGAAGAATTTCGATGATCTTGTTGCGCTCCATCGCTTGCATCAGCGTCAGGTTCTGGTCGAGAACTTCGATGTTGGTCGGCGCGTCGGTCACGGAAAGATCATGCACGTCTACTAGTTTGCCGTCACACATCAGCACCGCACGTTGGACCTCGTTCTGGAGCTGGCGGACATTGCCGGGCCAATCGCATTTGCGCAACCGTTCGGCGGCAGCAGGGCTGAAATCATTCAAAGGCCGGCCCGCCTGAGAAGCGAAGCGTTTCAAAAATGCGCGGGCCAGCGGCAAAATATCTTCGCGGCGTTCGCGCAAAGGCGGCAGATAAACCGAGATCGCGCTGATGCGGTAATACAAATCTTCGCGAAGCTTGCCATCCTTGATCGCGTCCTCCACGCGGCGGTTCGTCGCAGCAATCACGCGACAATCCGTTTTGTAGCTCGTGCGGCCTCCGACCGGGCGGACTTCCTTCTCCTGCAGAACGCGCAAGAGCTTGCTCTGCGTATCGACCGGCATTTCGGACAATTCATCCAGCAACAGCGTCCCGCCTTCCGCCTGACGAAAGAGACCTTCCCGGTCACCCAGAGCGCCGGTGAACGCGCCTTTCACAGAGCCGAACAGTTCGCTTTCGATCAATTCGCGCGGGAGCGCGGCGCAGTTAATTTTAATAAACGGCGCTTTGCTGCGGGGGCTTAAAGTGTGGATCAGGTCAGCGATCACTTCTTTGCCCGTGCCGCTGTCGCCTGTGATGAGCACCGAAACATCGCTCGGTGCGATGCGCTCGATGGTGCGCATGACCGAACGCATGGAAGCGGAATGAAAAATCGGCGACGCATCGCCGCTGATACGTTTGAGCGTGCTGATCAGCTCCTTGTTCTCCTGCGTCTGCTGTTTGCGTTCCAGCGCGCGTTCGATCAGCGTGTAAAGGCCGTCATTGTACGGCTTGGTGACGTAATGAAACGCGCCTCGCTTAGTAGCTTCCACCGCTGATTCCAGGCTTCCGTAACCGCTGAGCACGATCACTTCCGTTTCGGGCCAATTCTTCTTGATCGCCGAAAGCAAATCGAGTCCATCCGCATCGGGCAACCGTAAATCCAGAAGCACCGCATCAGGCTGATTTCCGGTGAAGGATGCCTTGAGGCTTGCGCCGTCTGCGGCTTCGAGAACTTCGTAACTGCGTGCTTTGAGAGATTCGGTAAGGAGGTCGCGCACCTCCGCCTGATCGTCCACCAGCAAAATCTTATGCTTCATACTTGTCTGCGCACTGCCCTGCAGGCCTGGATGAACCTCTTAAAAATTTCCAGATGTTCTGCATGCTGTCGGAACAACCTCTCCGGGTGAAACTGCACCGCCAGCAGCCAGGGCAGCATATGCCTGGTCCCTTGCGTCAATTCCATTCCCTCGATTATTCCATCTATACTAACGGCAGTTGCGCACAAAGGTTTAGCGATTTTTCCAACCGCTTGATGATGTGTGCTGTTCACGCCCATTTTAGCGTTTCCAGCGATCTCAGCCAGTAATGACCCCCCCTTCAATTCCACCTCATGCACCACTTTATTCTTCTGCTCCATCTGACAATGATCTTGCGCCTGTGGCTTCTGCGTCTTGATATCCACGATCAAATCTCCCCCAAGCGCCACGTTCAGAACCTGATGTCCGCGGCAAATCGCCAGCAATGGCTTCTTTTGGCGAAAGACCTCGTCGATCATCAGCAACTCGAACAGGTCGCGTTCCGGCGCAGCCGGATGAACCGTTTTCGTCAGCGGTTCCGGCACGTCCTCCGCGTACAGTTTGGTCTGCACATCATCCCCGCCCGTCAACAGCACGCCATCGCAGCGATGCACCGCCTCCGCAATCATGTCCCGCTCGGGCACACACGGCAGCAACCAGGGCATGCCTCCGCCCGCCTTGATCGCCAACGGATAATTCAGCGACAGACTCAGAGACATATCGCCAAACTCCGCCCCCTTTTGGTCCGTGCTTCCCGAAATCAGAATCACCGGCGACGAATTTTTCATATCTAGCAAAGCCTAAAACCCTGGCCCCGCTGTTGCAATCGTCGGCTCGAACAAGCTATTCCTAAAGCCCCGAGCGCTGGGAGTCGCGCTACGTAGCGCAGGCGTCCTCGCCTGCGGGTTCAGGCACCGTCCCGGTGCCTTTCTAAAGCTTGAGATACGCTCGCGTCCGATGCTGCCCAAAATCCCCTTGACCATCCTTTCCACCCTGGACTAGACTATCAAGCTGTGATTGGACAGATTCGGCAAGTTGCTCTAGTAGTCGTTGTGGTAAGCCGCGACGCCGTCGGGCCTTGTCGGAGCTAAAACAACTTTCGACAAAAACCCACGGCTGGTAACGGTCGTGGGTTTTTTGTTATCCCGGCCGCCCCAGCGAGCAAGACAATATGAATAAGACAACCGAAACCGCTGAAAAGAGACAAGCGGCCGAGGGCCCCGAGCGCGAGCGCGGCGAGTTAGGACCTACCATGAAGGGCTGCGACATCCTCGTTGCCTGCCTGGAGCGCGAAGGCGTCGAAGCGATCTTTGCTTACCCCGGCGGCGCAAGCATGGAATTCCATCAGGCACTCACCCGATCGAAGAAAATCCGCACGATTTTGCCACGGCACGAACAAGGCGGAGCGTTTGCCGCCGAAGGTTATGCCCGCGCCACGGGCCGTGCGGGCGTTTGCATGGCCACGAGTGGGCCGGGCGCGACCAACCTGGTCACCGGATTGGCCGACGCGTTCATGGATTCCATCCCTTTGGTCGCCATCACCGGGCAGGTGCCACAGAGCATGATCGGCAAAGGCGGTTTTCAGGAAACGGATTTTTTCGGCATGACGCTTCCGGTCGTGAAGCACAGTTATCTCGTCACGGATGTGAATGACATTCCACGCGTGGTCAAAGAGGCTTTTTACATCGCGCAAACCGGCCGGCCAGGACCAGTCGTGGTCGACGTGCCAAAAAACATTCAGCAAGCGCGCACGCAGCCGTTCTTTCCAAAGGGGATCCGGTTGCGCGGCTACCAGGCTCAGCGCAAGGCCAGTGACCTCGAGCTGAATGAAATCATCGGCTTGATCGAAAAATCAGAGCGCCCGGTCCTTTATTGCGGCGGCGGAATTATCAGTGGCAACGCGTCCGACGAACTGCGCGAATTTGCCGAACGCACCCAAATCCCAGTCACGACCACCATTATGGGTTGCGGTGCATTTCCAGAAGACCATCCGTTGTCCTTGCGCTGGCTGGGCATGCATGGAACGGCCTACGCCAATTGGGCGGTGAGCGGCGAATTCGAGCCGAGGGACAAAAAGGATCCAAATCATGTGCCGCGGAAAATCGCTTCCGGAGCGGATTTGCTCCTTGCTTTCGGCGTACGCTTCGATGATCGCGTTACCGGGAAAGTAGAAAAGTTCTGCGAGACCGGAACGATTGTGCACATCGATATTGATCCTTCGGAGATCAATAAGAACAAACCGGCAAATCTGCCGGTGGTCAGCGACATCAAATACGCGCTGCAGCGTTTGAACGAATTGGTTCGAAAAGAGCCGCAGCGAAACAGATTCGCCAAATGGCATGAGCAGGTCGCTGCGTGGAAGGCTAAAGCGCCACTAGGCTATCGCGTTACAAAAGAAGTCATTCGCTCGCAGCACATGACCGATCATTTGCACGGCCAGGAAAACGAAGTGATCCTGCCCCAAATGGCCATCGAAGCGCTTTACGAGCTGACCGGCGGCGAAGCGATCATCACCACCGGCGTCGGGCAGCACCAGATGTGGGCCGGCCAGTATTACAAATACAAATTCCCGCGCCAATTGCTGACCAGCGCAGGGCTGGGCGCCATGGGTTACGGCTATCCCGCGGCGATGGGCGCCAAAGTCGCTTGTCCGGACCGTGAAGTGATCGACATCGATGGCGATGGTTCGTTCCTGATGAATATCCAGGAATTGGCCACGGCGCACATCGAGAAGATCGCCGCGAAAGCGATGATTCTAAATAATCAACATTTAGGGATGGTGGTGCAATGGGAAGACCGCTTCTACGAGAGCAATCGCGGCCATACCTACCTGGGTGACCCGGAAAACACGAAAGCGATCTATCCGGATTTCGTGAAAATCGCCCACGGCTTTAACGTGCCGGCCGAGCGCGTCGTGTACAAGCGCGATCTCCGCGCCGCCGTAAAGCGCATGGTCGAATCCAAAGAACCTTATGTGCTTGATGTGATCGTGCCCTATACCGAGCACGTCCTGCCTTTCATCCCCGCCGGCCACACCGTAGCCGACATGATTTGGAAGGAATAATCTCCGAAAGTGATTCCGCTCCGAAGCCAAACACCGGAGCGGTCCAACAACGGACAACCGACGACGGACCAGTGACATCGCCGGATTTTACTGGCGAATTACGCCAAACGATGCCATTTTCCGATAGTAAAGGCATGGGTGAGTTGAATGTCATTGAAGGGGCCTTGAGGCGGGCGAATCGCCGCCGCCGCTGGATGGCTGCATGGGCCGGATTCTGGAAGGGCTTGCTTTGCGGCTCCGTTATTTGGGCAACAATCTTCGGGCTCTACAAATTCTATCCCATTCCTCCCATTTCTCTCATCATCGCAGGAGCTGCCGCTCTGGTCTGTGTTCTCACCAGTGTTGTTCTCGGCCTCTGCAAAAGGCTCAGCCTCACCGCTACTGCGCAATGGGTCGATAACCGCCAGCGCTTGCAGGAGCGGCTGAGCACCGCCTTGGAACTCTCGAAAAACGGGGGCAGTGATGAGTGGAAGGAATTAGTTATGCGCGACGCCGCCGAACATGCGCGCAGCATCGATCCCGCAAAGCTCGTTCCGTTCATTTGGCCGCGCATTGCCCGCTGGGCAGCAGTGCTGGCCGTGCTGGCAGTAGGCCTGGGTTTCGTTCCCACGTATCGAACCAAAGCTTTTGTCCAGAAGCAAAAGGACACTTCCAGTATTCGCGATACCGGCAAGCATCTGGCGGATTTTACGCGCCGCACCGTCGAACAGCGCAAGCCCGTCCTCGAACCAACCCAGAAAGCGCTCAACGAAGTCAGCGAACTGGGAGACAAACTCGCCAAGGCGAATCTTACCCGAAGCGAGGCGTTGCGCGATTTGGCGAGCGTGACGGAAAAATTGGCCCAGCAGGCGCAACAGTTTGGAAAAAATCCAGGCTTCAAACCTTTGGAACAAGCCGCTCGCGAGTCCGGCAGCGCAGGCAACCAATCGCCCGAGGCCCTTCAGCAGCAGATGAACGCACTTCAAAAGGCTCTGGGCAATGGCCCCGCCAATGCCGACAAACTCGAAAAAATGCGCCGCGACTTGCAAAAAGCGCGACAGGCTCTTGCCAATTTGCCCGACAAAGATTCGGCGGCAGCTAAAGCGGCCAAAGAAGCGATCAACCAATCGCTTGCCGAGCTTTCCAAACAAATGAACGACATGGGCCAATCGCTTCAAGGCCTCGATGATGCGATTCGCGCCTTGCAGCAGAACCAGACCGATCTCGCGCTTAAAGAGATGGAGCATGCGTTAACCGATCTCGAAAAGCTGCGCGACATGGCAAAATCTCTGGAGCAGCTTCAGAAGCAAGCGGCGAAGATGGGCAAAGATTTGGCCGAACAGCTCAAGAACGGCCAGGCGCAAGCTGCCCAAAAGACTCTTGAGAAAATGGTCGAGCAGCTTAAGGCAGCCAATCTTACGCCGGAGCAAATGCAAAAACTGATGGATGAAGTTTCGCGCTCGATCGAACCAGGAAGCCAATACGGAAAGGTCGGCGAGCTCCTGAAGAATGCGGCGGATCAAATGAAAGCCGGCAAGAACCCTGGCGCGGCCCAAAATCTTGCAGCGGCAGCAAAGGAATTGGAAAAGCTGCTCCAGCAAATGGCTGACGCACAATCGCTGATGGCCGCGTTGGACGGGTTGGATCGCGCGCAATTGGCAATCGCGCTGGGCAAAGAGTGGGGGCAATGCCAGGGCGAGTGCCAGGCTTGCAACGGGATGGGTTGCGAGCTGTGCATGGGCAAGAATTTCAAATGGTGCCATGGCGGCAAGCCGGGCCGCGGCGTCGGCATCTGGGCCGACGAAGAGGGCTGGACCTATTTCGATCGCGAGATGGAACGCTGGGATAATTCTGGTGTGGAACGGCCTGAGATGGATCCACGCGGCCATACGGACCGCGACGCCAATCTGAATCCGAATCTAATGCCGACCAAGGTTCGTGGCCAAATGTCTCCAGGCGGTCAGATGCCAAGCATTACGTTAAAGGGCGTGAGCATCAAAGGCCAAAGCAGCATCCAGTACGAAGAGGCCGCGGCAGCCGCGCAAGCCGACGCCGAGAGCGCGCTGAATCAGGACCACGTCCCCCGCGCCTACCAAAACACCGTCCGCGACTACTTCGACGATCTGAAGAAGTAGTCCTGGGAGCGCCGGCATCTTGCCGGCTCCGGATGGCCGGCGAGACGCCGGCGCTCCCAGCCCCCATATTTTCTATCGCGCTTGAGCATCGAAGCAGCTACAACATTTTCTGATGATTTCTCTGGGATCCAGCAAGCTTTTCAGTGGCCTACCAGCCGCTGCGCTGGAGCAATTGCGCAGGGCTGCTGTCGATAAGGAATTTGCCGATTCGGAAATTATTTTCAAGGAAGGCGATCCCGGCAATGGGATGTACCTGATCAAGACCGGTCGCGTGCAAATCTCCGCTCTCGTCGGGAAAGAGCAGCGGCAGGTCCTGACGGAGCTCCCGCCCGCAGAGATTTTCGGCGAGATGGCTGTCCTGGACGATCAACCCCGGTCGGCGAGCGCCTCAGCGGTAGGCGATACTCAGACCATCTTCATTCCGCGTGCTGACTTGCATGGAACCATTCGCAAATGTCCGGAATTGGGCCTGCGTTTCATGCAGGAAATCAGCGGGCGTTTGCGAGATTTCAACCGTGTTTATATCCGCGAGCTGCTCCAGGCCGAACGCATGGCGCTAGTGGGACGCTTCGCCAGTTCCATTGTGCATGACCTTAAGAACCCTCTTACGATCATCAGCATGGCCGGAGATACCGCCTGCCAGGAAACCGCGACTCCCGAAATGCGCCGCACGGCATGGGAACGCATGCAAAAGCAGATCGAGCGGATCACGAATCTTGTAAATGATATTCTGGATTTCACGCGCGGCACGCCGGGCGACGTTGCCTTTATGTATACCGATTATAACGGTTTCATTAAGCCGCTTGCGGAAGAGTTCCAGTCTGAGCTGGCGCCCAAGAGAATCACGATCGATTTTGAGAATCCGCCACCAACGGTGAAAGTGCCGATCAACCCGCGCCGCCTCACGCGAGTGTTCTACAACCTCGTCGGCAATGCCGTGGACATAATGCCCCACGGCGGCTCAATCAAGCTCGCCTTCTCAGTTTCGGACAACGAAGTGCGCACGGAAATCAAAGATAGCGGGACCGGAATTCCGCCAGAAGTACTCGACAAACTCTTCGAACCATTCGTCACGTTCGGAAAACTAAAAGGCACCGGTCTCGGCCTCTCGATCTGCCGGCGCATCATCGAAGAACACGGCGGAAAGATTGCGGCTCGCAATCTCCCGCAAGGCGGCGCCGCGTTCAGCTTTTCACTGCCAAGAAACCGCGACATCACATAGGAGCGCGGACAGCTTGTCCGCGCGAGCGCAATGAACCGCATCCGCCTGTTGCCTGACCAAGTCGCCAACCAGATCGCCGCAGGCGAGGTGGTCGAGCGCCCGGCAAGCGTGGTCAAGGAACTCGTCGAGAACTCGCTGGATGCGGGCGCCACGGCCATTTCAGTCGAAATACAGGCAGGAGGCCGCAGTCTGATTCGCGTCTCTGATGACGGTTCGGGTATGAGCCGCGACGACGCCTTGCTTTGCCTGGAACGGCACGCGACCAGCAAGATTCAGAAAGCCGAAGACCTCGCAGCGGTTTACACCATGGGCTTCCGTGGCGAAGCGATCCCGAGCATCGCCAGCGTCAGCCGCATGATTCTCACCACGCGCGAGCGCGACAGCGGCGATGCTGCAGCGACCCAGATCCTCATCAACGGCGGCAAGCTCGCCGATGTCAAAGCCGCCGGAAGTCCGCCCGGCACCTCCGTGGAAGTGCGCCAGCTCTTCTTTAATCTGCCCGCGCGCAGGAAATTCCTTCGCACTGAAGAAACCGAATTTGGCCACATTTATCACTATCTCACCCTCGCGGCCCTTGCTCACCCGAATGTGGGATTCACATTCGTTCGCGATAGCCGGCCGATTTGGCAATGGCCGCCCATAATCGATCCTGGCTTAGGCGGCCTTAAGCAGCGGCTGCGGGCTGTGCTGGGAACGGAAGAGGAATTGTTGGCTCTGGACATGACCGGCGAATTGCCGGCAGTCACCGACGAATCCGGCGAAGCATCCGCGCGCAGCATTCGGCTTTGGGGCTACATCGGCAAACCCGGCATCTCCCGCGCCAATCGCGAGAATCAATATTTATTCGTCAATCGCCGGCCGGTTGAGAATCGCGGATTGAACTTTGCGCTGCTGGAAGGCTATCACACCGCCTTGATGAAGGGCCGATATCCGGTCTGCTGCCTGTTTCTGGAACTGGACCCGAGCGAAGTGGACGTCAACATCCATCCTGCCAAACGCGAGATCAAATTCCACGACGAACGCGCCGTGCGCGAATTCGTCTCGCGATCCATTCGAGAGACGTTGCTGGCCTATCATACCGCGCCCACCGCCGCGCCGATCGCCCTTGCGCATCCTGAGCCTTCCCCTGCTCCCCGTGAATTCCCGCAATTCACTCCACTCACAGGAACCCCCTTGCAGTCCTGGCCAAAATCGCACCCTCGGCCTGAACCGAAGTCTTCCTCGGATGAACCGCTGCCTCTCGACGTTCCACCGCAGCCCACGCCATCTCCTCCGCAAGCGCCGCGTTTCCCTTCCGAACCGACGCCGCTTCTGAAAGTTCCTCTGCGGCTGCTGGGCGTCGTGGGCAATCTTTACGTGGTCCTGGAATCCGACCGCGGAATGGTCCTCGTGGACCAGCACGCCGCGCACGAGCGCGTCTTGTTCGAGCAGATGCTTAAACGGCTCGAAGCCGGCAGTTCGCCCTCCCAGCGCCTGCTCCTGCCCGAAACAATGGAGCTATCCGTGCGAGACGCCCAATTCCT